>Ga0129314_1001822_pt1 | contig 13452 bp, 5 predicted proteins | sample O1111metagenome_FD_94431 | JGI IMG/M metagenome (GOLD analysis project Ga0129314, IMG submission 94431) | Orangutan individual fecal microbial communities from fecal samples from Wisconsin, USA - O1111 metagenome | ecosystem: Host-associated > Mammals > Digestive system > Large intestine > Fecal...
AATCAAAGTATGAAGATCTTGTAAAAATCCTTGGGAAGATTGATTATTGCGAAGATATAAAAACAACCAAAAATCCGATAAACAAGATAATTGAAATAATAACGGAAAACCATGGAATTGCAGTGCCTGCACACGTTGATCAAGCAAGTGGCTTGTTTTACGAAGATACTTCTTCAAGTGTTCAAAGATCAGCTCTTGATACAAGATTGCTTTTAGCACTTGAAGTTATTAATAGAGATTTCCATAATGCAGCATATGATGAATTGAAGCTTAACCTTTCATACGTTTCCGGAAGTGATGCACACAGAACTGATGATATAGCTCGAAATTATACATGGATAAAAATGGGCGAAGCTAACATTGAAGCTCTACGCTTAGCGTTATATGACGGTAAAGATAGCTCCATTCGTAGTATTGATTGCATTAATAATCCAAATAATATTCTCGGAAGGACTTATATAAAAAGAATTACAATTTCTAATGGAAAAATCATAGGTAGAATAGCTCCTTTTTCTATTGATTTTAGTCCGTGGCATAACTGCTTAATAGGCGGACGAGGATCAGGAAAATCCTCCATCTTAAAATTACTTCGATTGATTTTGAATCGTCAATCGGAACTCTCTCTCGATTTGAGAAGCGAGTTTGATAAGTTTGCAAAAATACCTGCTAATCGTGAAGATTTAGGAATACTTCTAAATAATACTGAAATTACTCTTGATATGGTAGTAGATGGTGTAAATCATAGGCTTCTTTGGAAGAATGGGAAAACATATGAAATCAAAGATGATGATTCAGAAATAGATTGTTTAGATATTACCAAGCGTTTCCCAGTAAAAATGTTTTCACAAAAACAACTATTTGAGCTGACGAAAAATGCTAATATGCTTATAGAATATATTGACGAAGACTGGGATTCAGCAAGTTGGAACGATGAATTTAAGGATTTGAAGCTAAAATACAAGGAGTGTAAAAATTCACTTGCAAAGCTTCAAACGCAACAACATCGAAGGAAACAATTGACAGTTGAGCTTGAAGATCTAAATAAAAAAATTTCTGTTTTTGAAACGGAAGAAACAAAACAACTTCTTGCAGACCGAAATAAGCTCACCCAGCAACAAGGTATTATCGGACATATCTATGATGAGTATGCTGATTTAATAGCTATAATTGAAAATATAAAGAAGCTTAAAGAAAACAGAATCATTAACGGAATTGAAAAATTAGATGAAGATACACAAAAAGTTCTTACTAATTATATAGGGCAGTTCGATGAATTACATAATGAATTAAAGGCACTCATTCAGAAGTATGCGCCTTTATCGCTTTCCTTTGAAGACCTAATGAAATTGCTTCCTATTAAATCTTCAATGGATAGTAATACAGCTAAACTTAATGAATTATTGAGTGTTCTACTTGCGAACGGTGTTGAAGGAATTGATAAATACAAGGAGTTAATTGATTCAAGAGAGGTATTGCAAAATAGACTATCTGAAACTCCCGATGTAAGTAAAGAGATTGAAGAACAGGAACAGACTCTCAAAGACTTATTGCATAAGCTAAAGGAACTTATCAAGAAAAGATATGATGAAAGATGTTCTGTTATAGAAAGATATAACGGGACAGGAAACTTAAGAATAAAATTGAATATCTTTGCTGATATAGAAGGTAATGAAAAGGAATTCCGCCGTATTATTCAACGTGAGTCAGGTTTTGATTCAGATATATTGGTCAGAAATTCCGATGATGAAATGCCTACAAACGGATTTATTTACAAAACTTGCTGTATAGACAGTGATAAAAGTGCAGAAGAAGCGATTGAAAACTTGTTTGCTGAAAAAAGCACTTTTATCCTTTCGGCATCTGATAAATATTCAAGGAAGTTTGTTAATTATCTGGAAAAAGCGAGGGAAAAGAGTCCTGAGATTGACATAGATACAATGCTTTGGATTCCAGATGACAAAATTACACTTGAAGTTAAACTTCCGGGTAATAGATTCCAGTCCGTAGATTCAAGCTCACCCGGACAAAGAACATCCGCTATCTTGTCTTTGATTCTACGTAGAGGCAAATATCCAATTATAATAGATCAGCCTGAGGATGATCTCGATACACGTAATATTACCGATATTGTTGTAAAAGGCATTAGTGAAATGAAAAACGACCACCAATTCATTATTGTTACACACAATCCGAATATTGTTGTCAATACAAATTCTGAGCAAGTTATTCAGCTTGATGTTAAAGGCGGTCAGATTCAAACTCAATGCAGTGGTGCTTTACAAAGCCATGATGTGAGAGATGCAATTTGCGAGGTCATGGAAGGCGGTCGAGAAGCACTTGAAAAAAGATATTTCCGCATAATTAAAGCATTATCATAATTACATGGAGGATATGAACAATGAATGATTTCCCAAAAATCACCGAGGGTATCCTGGGTGAACAAGACATCGCAAAGACTAACACCGAACTTTTTCTCTCGATTGTAGGGCAATATTTTCCGACAGCTATAAAAGATGGAGAAATTGATTTTACTGCTCTTAAAGAAGAAATGGGTGAATTTGCTGAGGTTGGTTCTGAACACTATGATTTTACCTGGGCTGGAAAACAGGCTGCTAAGAAAGAAGCTCAAGCAGATCTTTTTGGCAAAACTCTCCGATATAAACCTAAAGATAGTTTTAATCCTGATACTACAGATAATTTATACTTAGAAGGCGATAATCTTGAAGTTCTAAAACTCCTTCGCCGTTGTTATCGTGGAAAAATCAAAATGATCTATATTGATCCGCCTTATAATACAGATGGTGATTTTGTCTATAGAGATAAATTTTCAATTAGCGATGACGAATTAGCCGAATTATCAGGGGATATTATTGATGATGAAAGACTTCAGAAGAATACTAAGGATAGTGCAAAGTATCATACAAATTGGCTGAATCTTATGTATCCTCGTCTTCGAGTTGCGAGAGAGCTTCTTACAGAGGACGGTGTGATTTTTATTTCAATTGATGATAATGAGGTTGAAAACCTGAAAAAGATATGTATAGAAATATTTAGACAAGAAAATTTTGAAGGACATATTCATTGGAGAAGAAGACATAACCAGCCTAATGATAAAACTAAAATGATAGGACTTGTTGCTGAACATATTCTTGTTTTTGCAAAAAACAGTGCTTATCTCAAATCTGTTGGTGTCGGAAAACTTGACCTTACAGCAAGTTTTTCTAATCCTGATAACGATCCCAAAGGACCGTGGGCAAGCAAACCATGGAAAACAGGTTCAGATCAATCTGGTAGTAGATATACTATTACCACACCTAACGGAAAAGTTCTTGATGGTGAATGGATGGGAGAAGAAAAGACATATTTAGCATATTTAGAAGAAGGGCGAATTTATTTCCCTAAAGGCGGAGATGGAATGCCTCGTAAGAAGTATTATCAGTTTGAGAGAGAAGAAGAGGGACAGTGTGCAACAAACTGGTGGACTCACGAACAATTCGGTCATAATCAAGGGGCTAATGATTGCATGACAGAGTTATTTGGTGTTAAAAATGTATTTAGCAATCCTAAGCCTATAGAATTAATCAGAGCATTAATCAAAGTTGGTAATGTGAAAGATGATGACATAGTTCTTGATTTCTTTTCAGGATCGGCAAGCACGGCTCATGCCTTGATGAAACTCAATTCCGAAGATAATGGAAAAAGGAGATATATTCTTGTTCAACTTCCGGAACTCACATATACATTCGATAAAAACGGAATTGAAGTCCCTAAGTCAACTGCTAAAGTCGCTTATGAGCAAGGATATAGAAACATTTGTGAAATAGGCAAGGATCGTATCCGTAAAGCTGCTGATAAGATTCATGAAGAGTATCCTAATGCAATATTCGATGACGGATTCAAAGTGTTTGAAGTTGGCAAAACCACTATACGCTGGAACCTGATGGATGATGATGAACTTACAGAACTTGAAAAGGTTTCAAATGATACCGAGAAACTTGACTTTACAGATGGTCACAATGATACGGATATTGTCTATGAAATAATGCTTCGTCAGTACGGTATTCCTCTGAGTACACCGATTGAAAAACTTAATGATGTTAGTGATAGAACGTACATCTTTGCTGATGCAGTTGTTGTATGCTTAGAGCCTGTGATTACTGACGATATTATTGAGAAACTTGCAGATATTGAGCCGATTCCTGCGAAGTTTGTCCTTCGTGACAGTGCATTTGGCGATAACATCGAGTTTAAGGACTTTTCTTTCAGAAAGCTCTCTGCTCTTATCAGCACTCATCAGACTGATGAAGAACGCAAGAGCAAGTATAATAACTATACTGTTGAGTTTATTTAAGGGGTGAACAGCATTGAGTGAAAAGATAAGATTTCAAATTGAAGAACTTGACTATCAGGAAGATGCTGTGAACGCAGTTATTGATTTGCTTAAAGGTATAGACCGTCAAGCAGTAAGCAGTCTTTACAGCAATAACTCAGCTATTCGTGGATTTACTTCATCACACCCTGAAGCTAACGTGCGTTTTAATGCAGGAACAAGACTTATACAAAATCTTAATACCGTACAGTACCGTAACGGTCTTTTCAAAGACAGTGGTATTGTAGGCAGTATTCCTCAGTTTACTATTGAAATGGAAACAGGTACGGGTAAGACTTTTGTATATCTGGAAACGATTCTACGTTTGTGGAGTGAGTTTGGAGGACAGTTCAAGAAGTTTATCATTGTAGTTCCTTCAAATCCTATTCTTATGGGTGTTAAGAAGTCGATAGAAACCTTTGCAGACTATTTTAAACCCAAGTTCAATAACATTGATATATCTGAACATTTCTTTGTGTTTGATAAAGATGTATCACCTGAAACTGTTACTGCAAAACTTATTGAAAGCACCGATCTTTCAATAATGCTCATCACAAATCATAGTTTCAACAAAGAACAGAACCGTCTACGAAAGCCAAGCGAGAGCGGCATTGTAGTTTGGGACGATATTAAGGATATTTCCCCTATTATAATCATAGACGAACCGCAAAAACTGGACGGAGATGGCAAGAAAAAGACAGCTTCAATGAAAGCAATCGAGGAACTCAACCCTCCTATGATTCTTCGTTATTCCGCAACACATAAGAATATGTTTAATCCAATTTATAAACTTGATTCGTATGATGCTTATAAGAAAAAGCTTGTAAAGGGCATCAAGGTGACTACAGTTCACAGCCTTACGCAGAAGGATTTCCCTTATATCAGATACGTTGGCTTTACTCCAAAGTTACAAGCAAGAATAGAGATATTCTCTAAGACTCAGGGTGATATAGTTCGTTGTAAAAAGTTTGATGTTGATAATAACGCATCTCTTGAGGAACTTTCTGGAGGTTTGCCTCAGTACCACAACTGGTATATTGCCGCACAGCCGAGAAAAAAAGAACCATTACAAATCAGCAAAAGCGATGGCGAAATACTATGGCTTGAAGAAAACAAGAGCAATGATGAAATTGATCATTCAGTAGCAGTTGAAAAGCAGATGGAAATTGCTATCCGTGCGCATATTCAAAAGCAGGCTGATATTCTCGCAAGTGGTAAGAAGATAAAGGTACTTACTCTTTTCTTTGTTGATAGCGTTGCAAAAGTGCGAGGCGAAGATGAAGATGGTAGAGGCGAATATTTGAAATTATTCGACAGAGTATTTGAGAATATCCGTTCTCAGCCTAACCTTATAGAAAGCTCAATATTTCAGCAGTATCCAAAAGAATTTGCGATATTAAATCCTGATATTCCTGTGTCACAAGTACGAGAGGGATACTTTGCTGTTGATAAGAAACATAATGTAGTCGAGGTTGAAGGCTGGAACAGTGACCTCGATGACGAGGATGTAAGCCTTAAAGCTAAAGCACAGGAGGACGTCGATAGAGGTATTGATCTTATTTTGAATAAGAAGGACGAACTTATTAGCTTTGATGAACCTCTTTCATTTATATTCTCGCACTCTGCTTTGCGTGAAGGTTGGGATAATCCTAACGTGTTTATATTGGTAACACTCAAAGAAGGTGGTAGCGATATAGCAAAGAAACAGGAAGTAGGCAGAGGCTTACGTCTCCCAGTAGATATTACTGGAGCACGTTGCTATGATAGTGCCATTAACGAGCTTACAGTTGTTGCTAACGATTATTTTGATCATTTTGCAAGCACCTTACAGAGCGATTATAATGAATCTACGGGCTTTAATAAAAATGAAGTAAGTGCAGACGTTATTAAACTCACTATGCAAAAAGCCGGAGTTCCTGCGGATAAAATAGAAAAAGCGTGTGATGCATTTAAACGAGAACTTATATCTTCAGGAGCTGCTAAAATTGATAAATCGGGAAAGATCATTTTAACTAATGATGCGGAAGAATTCCCGAACATCATGTTCAATGATCCTATTCTTATTGAGCATTCTGATAAGATTATCGAATCATTTGTTAATGTGATGCAGGATAAGGGCAGCAACAAGATTGAAATTACAAATGGCGATGAAGAACCGTTTGAAAATAAAATGCAGAGTTATGTTAGTGAAGGCGAATTTGCTGCTATGTACCATAAATTACTAACGATTCTACAAAAGAAGTCGGTATATAGATATAAGCTTAATACAAACGAATTTATTATATCAACTGCTACGGAAATAGAAAGGCAACTTGCTAAGAAAAATGATTTCATCCAGTTTGAAATTACAAAGGCAGACGTTGATTATAGCGAATCTCGTAAAATGCAAATGGGAAATACTCGATCTCAAGTCGAAGATAGTACCAGTCATACTATCACTTATGAAGAAAGACCTTTATTTGAGCTTGTAAATATGATAATGATGCATACAATGTTGCCAAGACTTGCGATTGTTAGAATTATCAAAAGATTGTCTGATAATGCAAGGAATAAAATCAATAATCAGGATTATCTTGAAGAAGCAATATCAATTATAAACAAACAGCTTGCAATATACAAGAGTAAGAATTTTTCAAAAGCAGAATTGGTAGCAAGCGTTGGTACAGCTGAGAAAGACATATTTGAGGTCGATAAAATAGCTAACGAAGAGGAAATCCGTTATCTTTTCACGCCAAATCCTTTACACAGACGCGCTATGAATCTTAAATACAAGTTTGACAGTGAAGGAGAATTAAAATTTGCTAAAGCTCTTGATGATGATCCCAATGTGTTGTTATATACTAAGCTAAAAAAAGGTGGATTTGTTATCGAAACACCTGTGGGTAATTATTCGCCTGACTGGGCAATTGTATATCAAAAGGATAATGATCAACTTGCAATGTATTTCATAGCAGAAACTAAATGGGATAAAGAAACAGGTGATCTTAGTGATGACGAAATAATAAAAATCAGTTGTGCAACAATGCACTTCAAGGCTGTTGACGAATCGATGACCGATATAGTTAAGTATAAATGGGTTAATGCTTATAAAGATAGCACGAAAGACCACTGTTTTCCTCAGATTTTCATCGATAATAATTATTCTGATTCACTTGCAATCGAGCGGTTAAGTAACCAGTAAGTTGTTCTAATTAGGTCAGCAATTAGTTGTTGCTGACCTAATTATACAAAAGCAGGAGGCTTGTTATGAAATTACAGAAACCATTTCACGCCAATTCTCAAAACAGAACACAACTATCCCCTATAAATTGTATTTGTGGTGATCCATATTCTTGGTTTGATACAGAATTTTTTAGAAATGAAGATCTGTATGTAGCAACATTTGATTTTTTTATAAATTGGAGTAATAATTCTTTTCAACCTATTGCTTGGATTAAAAGATTATTATATAACGAATTTTCTTTAGATCCGCAAACAATATTTAAAGCAATAATTAAGTGTGACGGAATAGATTATTATCATCAAATGAGATTATTCTGTGAGAAGAACAATATTGAATTATCCTATATAATTATACCAGACATTGAAGAATCAAATTGGATTAACTTGGAAAACAAGGTTATCCTTTTTAATGTAATGAAATATGATAAAAACCATGACGATACTGCGGCAGTTGAATGTTTAAATGTTAAAGAGTTAATAGAACGAATTCATTTATATAAGGTCGATTGCACTACAGCTTATATGGGAGAAAAAGGATTATTCTATTCTACCTCGTCGTTGGAGTCATTTCTAAGTAAAAAACAAACAGCAATAAACTATGATAAAGATGCAATATACCCTGGGGATGTTGATGTTGTTATATTTAACAAAGACTACAAACCCTTGATCATAATCGAAATAAAAAAGCATACAAAAGCTTATGAAGCTGCCCCAACAATTAATGAAGATTCTATAGGTCTCTGGTGTAAAAAAGATCGAAATAAATATGAGAGTTTGGATATATTACAGAAACATTGGAATTGTGAGTTTTATATGTTGATATATCCAACAACAACTGAACGAGTGTTTAAATTAGAGAAAGTGGACAATCTTACGGTGACCAAGTCAAAGATACTTCCGCTTCCATGTGTCCACTCACAAATAGAATTAAAACTGTTTCATGACCAATTCAATGATTTCGTAAATAGCAAACCTGTTATCGCTAATAAAACGGCTTCTGGAACAAAGCTTTACCATACAGATTTAAGATGCAAATACATTCCTCGAGACTCCAAAAGAATTACATACTTTGAATCAATCTCACAAGCTGAAGATAGCGGTTATAATCTGTGTTCTACTTGTCGAAATTCATAATATAACAAATTTGCTTGATCAATAACAATGAAACATTCTTGATAAGTATGAATAAAAAACGGAGAGATAGTTTCTCTCCGTTTTCGCTTTGATTACATATTCAAGCACATGATGCTTAATTGGGATTTTCCATTTGGCATTTTTAGACTTATTCCTGTTTGCTCTCTTAAAGAAGCTGTTATTTACACGAAGTGCCTAATAGTATTTGCTTGAATTTGATTTCGTTATCATTTATTTGATTGACAAATATATTATAGCTATCAGCATTCTGAGGTATTAGCAGTCCATGTTTAATGACACTTATATCATCACGAGCTTTGACGTTATTTTCATATTTCACACCTTCATTTAACCTCAGCCTAACATCACCGACTGACTGAGAATCTGGATACAGATAGTAGCCAGTTTTGGCGTCGAAACGTAACATATACGCCAATAGCTGTAAATAATCCTTACCGCTGATGTTATCGGTAGGCTTGTATTTCGCATCTGCTATCAGGCGGGAAATTTGATCTCGACCGATAAAGTCCGGATAAATCAGACCAATACCGCCTTCAAAGAGTCGCTGAGCACCTTCTCCGCCTTTGTTGCGTGGATGATAGAACTTGTCTGAAATAAGCTTGTTGATATACTCCTCCCACAGCCAAGCACCGTCGAACAAGATACCATATATTTGTCTTGCTCCGGAACCGATATTATGCTTTTGCTGCTGTAGGATTAACAGACATAATCTTTGCAAAGCACGATACTCACGATAATAAGCGTGTCGGACACTACTATGCTTATTCTTCTCTACAATAGAGTGTTTGTCGAAAGCAGAATAGTTCTGCGTAGCATTAACAACAAGCTGAATTTCGTTTTTAGCTTTTGAAAGAATTCTATTGCCATACGGTTTCTTCTTAATGAACTCAACAGTATGACGTATAAGCTCCATTAGGTAGTTGTCATAAGAGTATTCTCTCTGATTGTATGCTACTTTTCCAATGAAAGGAGTGTTTCTGTCAATATGGCGAGGAACATCAATGATTCCCTTGACATTGCTGTCATTATAGTTCTTCCTGATATATGTTTTGAAAAGCCCTTTTCTGATAGCCTGTTCTAAGTAATAAGGAAACAGAAACAACAGGAAGTGGAAAAGCCGATCATCCTGATTGGCGCTTGTGCTGAGATCAACAATATTCGGGAAATCAAGCACTTGCTCTAACATATAATGAAGGAAATAGTCGCTTTTTTTATCAGAGAACCTTGAAGTAAGTACGAGTCGTTCATCACCGTATCCGATAAAGCCCATAACATTATGGGTTCTGTAATTATCACCAATATGCTGTAATATCATCTGATCCTTAGTTATGTCCTCTGAATCAGCTAACAGCTCAGGGAAAACAAATACTCCTTCACGTTCAAGTTGTTCAAGCGATTTATTGCTTATCTTAGCAGTCAGGTGGGGAATATTTGAGAACTGTTGTTTATGATATATTGAATTATCACTGATCCTGATCTGTTTCATCATCATTACCATTATTCGGCTTCTTATAACCGTAAGCCTGAGCAAATCGGTTCATTATTGATGTCTCGTCATACATTCCGTGAACATAATCCTGGAGGAGAGGCTGTATATAATCAGTCCATAACTGATCAAACGTAAGTGTTTTCAATTTTAAGAAATACGCAGCACCTATTTGATAATTCTCGTTCAGTTCTTCGACATTAGCAATCTCATTGTTTAGAGCGGTCATTCGTCTGATTGCTTCTGCTTCCAGTTCTTCATCATCAAGGGAAGCAAGCATTTCAAGCTGTTCATCAGCTTTAATTTCTATAAAACGGAATCTGCGTCGCATTGCAAAATCAAAGCTGTCAACAGAACGGTCAATATCATTCATTGTTCCAATGATATACACATTCTCAGGAATATAGAATTTTTCATCAGGGTTGATATGGAGATTTGCATACTGAGTGGATACTTCTCCGGCTTTACCACGATAACCTGGATCTATTGCAAAGAACAGCTCACCAAATATCTTAGATATTTCACCACGGTTTATTTCATCAATGATGAATATGTATTTTTTCAGTTCTTTAGGTGTGGCTGTAACTTTGTTGTTACGACGTTTCATTTTAGCTTTGATAGCTTCATACAGTGCGAAGTTGTATGAGTAACCTTGTGTTGCATATTGCTTGCCAAAGAATTTGGTTATATCTTTGATTTTTGTAAAGTTCTCGCCTGATTCAAGCATCTGGCGAATTTCATCTGCAAACAGGCGAAGCTTTTTAACTTGTGGATTGTTCGGAATATAAATATTTATAATGTGTTCATCAGCACTTGTAACTGTAAATTCATTGCCGTTTATAGTCTGAAACTTATCAACGTCAAATTGAATCTCATCAAAGAATTCAGTCATTGCATCCTGAACGGATAATTCATTTTCTATTGCTTCTGTTGATTTTTGAGAATCATCATAGTTTTTCCTTGCGCGAGCGACAAACTTTTTAAATACTCCGTCCTGTAATGTAAAGCTCATTGAGCCATCAGAATTAAGTTGAGGACGAAGTCCTTCTACAAAATCGGAGTAATCATAGCTTGGGTGAAACTGAACAAACTCTACTTGCTTTTTCTGTTCGTCAGTTAGAAGTGTGTAATCATCAAAATAGCCGTTACTGATGATGTCAGCAGCTATTTCTTTAGCAAGGTATGATTTACCTGTACCCGGTGCTCCACGAAAGATAATGTTCTTAGATTCAATGAGCATAGATGAATAAGGATTTCTATATCCTTTGAACTCCTGAACAAGATTCTCCTGCACAGCTATCTCGAATTCTTCCTGTTCCGTTTCTTTTTTATCTTTTTCACGATAGATAAGGACAAACGAATCGCCTGGCTTACCAAAACGTTTCAGACATTCCTGCACAAATACGATTGTAGAAAAGATATTCCAGCAATAAACTACAAATTGCCTGCCTTCACCGTAGATATATCTCAAATACTCAATAGTATTTCTATGTTGTTTGAATTCTTCTACGCTTGAGAAAATTCCGCAGATTGTTTCACTGCTCGGATTATATTTGCATATCGGAAATGACTCTTTTTGTTCCACAGAAAGAGCTGAGATTTCCTTTTCAAATATCTGAAAGGCTATTCGTGGCAAAGTTTGATTTGAGTGTCGGCGTTCACCTTTAAAATAATCACGTTTAATTATTTCGCCGGTTGCTTTTTCAAAATAAGTATCAAGGGGCTTATAGTGATCTCCCAGACCTAAGTCATTCATAGTAAAGCGTTCATCTGAAGAAGTAACATTATCGGCTGTAATACGAAGTTCGTACTTAATAAGTTTAGTTTCAATATTAAAGCCAAGCTTTTCTAAATAACGCTTTGCTTCTACAGCATTGTAATTGTCAGTCGCTATTTGCTTACCATTTGCAAGATGATCAGCAACTGCTATTACATATTTGGGAGGGTATTTCTTACCATCTTCTGAAATAAGATCATATTGAGTGCTCTGATTTTGAGAAGGAACACCATTTTGATCGATATACTTTAAAGCATCTATCACATTTTGCTGTTTAATCTTTGGTATAGCCATAGTCAACGTTACCTCCTAAAGCGATTTTATTACATTATAGCACACAATTCACAAATAGTCAATCAGATATAGAGAACAAATCATACGTTTTCAACGAAAAAAGACGTTCAGAATTATTTTTCATCTGAACGTCTTATAAATGAATATGGGTTTGCTTACTAACGGTAGTTTGAATAATGAATCTTAAAATCTTTGTTAGAATCAACTTTGACTCCACTGGCGTCAAAGTTGCTTATTCAAGCCCCTGGTGCTTGTTTTTTGCCTTATCCTTTGGCGCTTTAGGCTTCTGCATAGCTACACGCTTCGCTTCTTTACGCATCTTCGCTCTCTCAAAGTAACAGGTCTGCTCACGCTTCGGAGCGTTCTTCTTAGCTTCGATAGCAGCCTGATTCAGTTCCGCAGTAAGTGTAGCAAGTCTTTCTTCCTTGCTTTCAAGTTCTGTCTGCTGAGGAAAAGGCTCTGCTGTGATCTTCTGAGCTTCGGCATAATCAAGCCTGAGTTTCGCAAGGCTCTCTCTGATATTCTCAATTCTGCCGTCAATGTTATAAAGTGCAGACTCGATACGGGGAATGTTCTGGACATTAAGCTTCGCTGTGTGTGAAGCAGCACCTTTCAGGCAGGCTGTTAGCCCACCACCATTCATACTGCTGTTCAGTGTTGCGGAAAGCTCAAATCCCTGAAAACTGCCTATTTTAGTAGGCGTATCAGCATACTTTATATTACAGAGAGCCTCGTTCAATACTTTGCCTGCTTCTGTCTTATCAGTATATACCGTTTCTCCGATAGTGATACTGAACACAGGACGCTTTGTTTCGGGATCAATAGGCAGTTTGCGGAGAGCCTCACGGTCAGTATGCAGATTATCAAGGATAGCCATAAGCCTTTTTTCCTTTTCGGGAAAGTCCTTGATCTTATCCTCCATTTCATAAACCGTGTTCTTATGCTCTGCTGCGAGAACTCTTAGCTCCTTAACGTCATTTTCGAGCATCAGCTTTTCCTTTACTCGTTCATCGCCCGTACAAAGAGCCTTGATTTCCGAATAAGTAAGTGCCTGCTGGTCAACATCCTCGCACTTTCGGGCGGGAGTTTTGCTTGTCATGATCTGAGAAATAAACCTCTGTTTGTTTTCCAAAGTCTGATACGAATAAG
>Ga0129314_1001824_pt1 | contig 13435 bp, 10 predicted proteins | sample O1111metagenome_FD_94431 | JGI IMG/M metagenome (GOLD analysis project Ga0129314, IMG submission 94431) | Orangutan individual fecal microbial communities from fecal samples from Wisconsin, USA - O1111 metagenome | ecosystem: Host-associated > Mammals > Digestive system > Large intestine > Fecal...
CGCATCGAAGAGATGTATCGCCCTCAGCGCGCGGTCAATGTCCTTCGAGCAGGTACTGGGGTGCATGCAGTTGCGGTAATGCTTGGAATACCGCAACAGCTCCCCGAGCAGGGCCTTCGTGTCGATGCCGGGGCCGTCCGCGTCGTCATCACCAAAATGCTTGGCGGCGAAGGCGCGGAAAGCAGGGTAGACCTTCTTTATAGCGGGCGTTTTGCCCTCGCGGGCGGCCAGGTAGAAGCGGATGTAGTCACTCACCTTGTAATCGGTGTTGCGCTCGACGGCGTTCCAGTAGTTCTCGTAGTAGTCCTCCTGCCGCTCCGAGTCCAGGTTCATCAACACAAAGTTGCGAATCTTGTCGGCCTCGGACAAGTCAAGACCTGTCGAGTTAAGGCTCTCGAAGATCAGCTGTGCGTCATCCGGCGGGTCGAGCGTAATATCGATGACACAAAGCGACTTGATGGCCTCGTACAGCTCATCGACGCTCACCTTCATAGTCGCAATCCTGCTCTTGAAGTACAGGAAGTTCTGGGTGACGTTCGACTCCAGGACGAAGTCGTCCTCTTTCTCCTCTAGAACCGCGCTAAACGCCTCACTGTCGCTCTTCACGAGCTTCAACCTCAGCTTCTGCTCCTTCTTGTGTTTGCGATCAATAAGGTAGTAGTCGTCGATGTCGTCGGCAAGCTCGTCATCCGCCGACGTCACGGCGCCCGCCCTCAGCTGTGTGCGCATCGCAGCCAGCAGCAGGAACACGGTCGTAATGCGCTGCTGCCCGTCGATGACAACCCTCTCGCCACGCGGCGTCTGAGAGACGATGCTGCCGAAGAAGTGCTCCCCACGCTTCGTTTTTACCACGTCCACCAAGTCATCAAAGAGCCTCCCGCACTGCTCGGGCTTCCAGTCGTAGTTGCGCTGGTACACGGGAATCACGAAACGCGTGAGCTTGCCCTCGATGAGGTCTGTAAGGTATTGCTTATGCCCGTCCATGGTTATCCTTCCTCGCTTTCGGGCTTTGGGCCACAGTCAAGGGCCCACTCCGCCGCCGATGCGGGGATGTACCAGGCAGCCCGGTTCTTCGTCGCCTTCCCGCCGCCGGGTGCGTAGGTAAACTTCGCCCCGAGCTTCTCCATTGCACGCATAAACCCCTTGAGCGCTTCGCCGCCCACAACCCAGAGGTTGCCACCGCTGCCGCGCTTGTCTGCGAATTCGAGTCCCTCGGCGTTTATCGCTCCAAGAATCCAATCGTCCGTGTCGTAGGCGAGCTGCACGGCCGTTGTGCGCCCGCTTGCGTCACCCGCAACGGCGTTGTTCGTTGCGGGTGCCACGAAAATTGGTGACGCAGGCGCAGCGGCAGTTGGTGCCACGGCCGCCGGTCTCGGCAGCGCAGGCACCACAATGCCATCGTCGGCCGCCACAACAGTGGGTATAGGCGCCATCTCTTCGTCGTCGGCCAGCTTCGCACCAAACGTCTCCTCCACGAACTCGGCCAGCTTGCCCTGTTTGGCCAGCTCCGCCGTGTCGGCGCACGCGAAGTTCGAGCCGTGGCCCTGTCCGACCTCATCGTAGAAGCCCAGGATGTAGTGCGTAGCGATCTGGTAGATGATCTCGGTCGGTGCCACGCCGAACACCTGCCACTCCAATATGTGGTCCAAGCGCTCGCGGTCGTCCGGGAAAAACTCGCACATCCTCTCGCTTCGGTACAGCCGCTTGATAATCTCGGTGATGTACAGGCCGCTTTTCATGTACAGGTCGGCGAAGGTGTGGGACGGGTCGTCAAAACAGCCCGGGTTCTCGCGCTCGAAAAGGTCCACCATCTCCACCACGACCTTGCGCGGCGTGAAAATCTGGTTGGTCTTCTGCGGCGGCACATAGTCGAAGATGTCCTCGTCAAGCGACTCGTCGAAGTAGTTCGCCAATCGCTTGCGCAGCTCGATGAACTCGCGCACCGAATCGTCGAATACCACGGGGTCGAAGAGCTGCCCATCGAAGTGCACGGCCTCATCGGTCTCGGGGTCGATCACCTCGCCGCCGTCGCGCAGCAGCCTGAATTGCTCGACGGTGATGCTCGCCACCTCGAAAAACACCTCGGCAGGAATGATCTGGTCGAAGTTCGCCAGCGTCGTCCCCTTGTCGCCGTAGGCCATGAGGAACGATGGGATGGTGCGCGAGAACCCACGCAGACGGTCACGGATGCTGCCTTCGAGCGTCTGCTTCTTGGCCTCGCGGTTGGCAGTCTCAACCTCGCGCACCACGGTCTCGCCGGCACTCTTGACCAGCTCGTCGCGCGACTCCTTGAGGTTGCTCACAAGCTCGCTGCGGGCTTGCCCGAGCCTCTCGTCATGTTTGCGGTTGATCTCGTCGGCCTGCTCCTGGGTCTGGGCGGCCTCGAGCTCGTCGGCGCGTTCCTTCTCGATGCGCCTCTTGGCAATGTTGAAGCTACCGACCTCGCGGTTGAGCTTGATGTCGACGTCTGCCTTGATGTGGCGCTCCACCCTCTTTTGCTGCGCAGGCTTCATGTCGCCGCCGTACTTCTGCTTGGCGGTCTCGACGAGCGGCACCGCAATGCTCGCACCGAACGCCTCAGAGAGCTGCGCTATCAGGATATCATCGGGATCGTCGGATCCCTCTACAGGGATTGATCCGATAACATCGTCCAGGTCGTCGGCTATGTCGCCGTACACCTTGTCGCCAAACATCCCCTCGGCTAGCCCCACCACCTGCTCGGCAGGCAGCTCCACCTCGCCTTCGTCGTTCAGATTCAGCTCTTCGGCGGTACCACATCCCACGCCCAGGTCCGCACTGGGCGCCTTGTAGGGCTCCAGCTTCTGCAGCACCTTGATGACCTCGGCCGGCGCCCGGAAGATGTTGCCGATGTTCTGGAAGAGGAAGTCACTCATAAACCCGCGGCGCACCACCTCGCGCGAGCGGATCTTGCGCGGGATGGACAGCACGCGCTCGGCATCGAGCTCCACCATCTCGCCGTCCTCATCCTCGCCGATGACGGGGAAGAAGTTCAGCAGCGTGCGGATGCGCTGTTTGCGGTCATCGGTCGTGCCGCCGCCCGAGGCAGTGTCGGTGTACAGGTCGTTGGCGAACTCCTCGAAGATGGTCAGCGTGCGCGCCGGGTCGAAGTCGAAGACGTAGGCATTCTCCTTGCGCAGGAACTTGCCGTCTCTACAGAACAGGCACGGGTTCTGCGCGCGGAACGCCGCCTGCATGTAAAGCGCCGGGCTCTTCATGTTCGACAGCATCAGCACGGCCGTCCACTCGGGCACGGTCACGCCCGTGGTCAGCTGGCCCACCGACAGGGTGATGGTCTTGTCATTGTCCGCGATCGCATCGCGGACGCGCTCGAAGGCCCTGGCCGACTCACCCTCGTCGTCGAGCTTCCCGTCGCCTGCAGCAAGCACCACCTCGTACTCGCCGAACACCGGGTGGGCGCGCAGCTTCTTGGCGAGCGCCTTTGCGGAGTCCACGCGGTTGAGCAGCCAGAACGTGTGGCGCAACTCGTTGCGCAGCTCAGGCGTTGAGAACGGGAACTTTCTCTGGGTCGTCAGCGCGTCAAGGAACCGGTCCACCTCCTCACCGTGGGTGAAATAGCCGTTGGCGTTGGTCGCAAAGAACTCGTTGAGGTCAAACGCATACTCCACGGCCTCGCCGTCGATGTCGCAACCCCGTTGCACCTCGTCGGCCACAATGGCGCTCATCTGGTAGGTGAACATGTTCAGGCGCGGCAGGTCAGCGTAGGGGTTGGGCAGCTCCGGGTCGTCCCAGTCTCGCTTGGCCTGCTGCTCGTCGGCGTAGGTCCAGTTGTATATCGCGTCGGCGGGGAACTTCTCGTTGGCGATGGCCTTGAACGGCGTGCCCGACAGGTGCAGCGTGAACTTGCGGCCTATGTGGTCGAACGCCACGTCGGTCTTGAAGGTGTCCACGCCCTCGTGCGCCTCGTCGATGATGAGCACATCCCAGGTGATGTCCGAGACATGCTTGAGTTTGTCGTGCTTGCCGCCGAACTCGATGGCGCCCTTCAGGTCTTGCAGGCTCACGAACTCGATGAACCCCCTGGGGCCGCCGTTGCGCAGACCATTAAGGTACTCCTTGCGCGTCATGCAACACCGCTTGCCCTGCAATGCGCCCACGCTACTGATGAAACACAGACCCGACTCCCTGCCCATGAACTTCATGTAGTCGTCGTACCAGGAGTTGGCGATTGCAGGGCGGTTGGTAACGATGAGCACCTTCTGTGCACCAATGCGCTGGCAGAAGTCGTAGCTCGTGAGCGTCTTGCCGAAGCGGGGCTTGGCGTTCCACAGGAATTCGCCGCCGTTATGCGCGCGGGCGTAGGCGGCGGTCTGCTCGCTGGCCCGCTCCTGCTCGGCGCGCAGGCGATACTCTATCGCGCTCGGTGTGTCCAGCACGCCGTGGTTCTCGCGAAAGTCGCGAAAGCGCTCTTTAGCGGGTTCGGGCCCTATCTCGAACCATTCGGTGCCGGGCTCGTTGGCAACGTCGAGCTTCTTCAGGTAGCCGTGGAAGTCGGTGTCGCGGAACGTCTCCCCGGTGTCCTCGTAGGTGGCGTTGCCGTGCCACTCGAGCTTCGCCAGCACGTTGGCCGTGTGAGTCTGCTGCTTGATGCGCGTCTCCACGTTCTGCTCGGTGTAGCCGATCTTCGTCCACCCATCGTGGCGTGCTATCTCGGGCGTGGTGTAAGCGTAGATCTGCGGCAGTGCGGGCCGCCCCGTCCTGACGTGCCCGGTTATGTCGGAGAAGGCCATAGCTAGTCCATCTCCTTCACATGTGACTCGATGAAATCAATCTCCTCATCATCGAGACCGTACTTCGCATAAAGCTGCCGATCGATGTCGGCGATGGATTTCGACCAGTCGATATCGGAGGCAGAGGTGAAGTTCTGAAGGGGTATCGTATGCCAAACCTGCGAGGGACTATGCTGGGTAGCCTTCTTGACACCAAGAAGCGCCCTGAAGAACTTTGTCTTGTAGTATTTTGCCAGGCGTTGTACCTCATTCTCAGTTTCGAAAGGCCCAGCATTCAAAAAAGTGTCTGTCGAGCCTTCACCGGGTCCGCCAGTCAGGGGCTCCGCAAGAGTCTCGCCATATTGGCCAGAGTTGTTCGCCTCGGGAATAAGGAGTTTATAACCGTCCAGGTATTCGTTTTCTTGAATATAGCGACGCAAGATAAAACGATGAACTCGTTGTCCGCTGATACGCCCATAGAATTTAAGGTTCTCATCATTTGAGGAGGAAGGTGTAATAGTGAAGATGTCGGGCAGGTCTTCCATCACCTTCGAAACGATTTTGATTTTATTTCCAGGGCCCAGCTTGTCAACAACATCAGAGTTTTCAGCATTCTCAGCATAGAATGCCGATGAGAACTTATAGCACCGCTGCGAAGCGAAAATACTGTCCAGCCGAGGGACATTTCCGGTCGCTTCGTTCACTTTTCTCAGTATTGAGTTGAGGTCTTCGTAAACCGTGAAGGCGCCGATAGGCTCATGGCTGGTTGTCGCATCGCGCAGAGTAACAGCAATGCCACCCTTGATGTCGGTGTTTGGAAAAACAGCCGAAGCGTCAGACTCGTACATGACGACTTTAAGGTGTTCGTCGGCAAGCATCTTCTCATTCCAAGACTTTGGAGTCTGCCCCGCATCAAACAAGAAGCGACCTGGTGTAACAAGCTCTACGCGGTCGCCCACTTCATAGGCGGCATCCATAAAGGCATCGTAAATCGGCGGCTTGCGATCATTGTCGTCCTTATCGCCCTGATACGGCGGGTTACCGATTACCGCATAGAACTTCTTTCCCATGTCTGTCGCCTTGCCTTTCAAAGAGGCGAACTCGAAAGGCTCGCCGTTGTGCCAGTCGTATATCACGCAGAGGGGCACCATCTCGCGCTGCTCCTCTTCCTTGTCGCTGCTGCGACAATCAGCATCGAACACGTCATCAAACAAATCGAATAGAGACGTCTGCACAGGCTCGGGCTTCTGTTCCTCGAACTCGGAAAGCGTCGATTGCATCAGCGTATTCTTCTGCTTGCTGGGAACGCCGTCGGTGAACCCGTCCATCTGCCACAGGTTCCACGACACGATCCACGCCGCCTCGTTGAGCTCCCCCTCAGTGGGATCCTCGCCCCAACGCTCGCACAAGTGCTCCACAAACGTCTCGAACACGTTGATGCGCGCAATCAGCAGATTGTCGCCCTGGTACTCGAATCCATAGGTGGCCTTCAGTGCGGCGAATGCCCAGCGCGCCCAATCCTTGCGGGTCTTCGTCCGTTCGCTCACTACGCGCAGCTTCCGGTCCAAAAAGCCTACGCGCGCACCAACGGGAAGCGCCTCGCCACTCACGGAGTCGTAGCGTGAACATATGAACGGCGCCTCACCACAGGTAATCTCCAGGCGTTTCGCCTCCACGTAGGCCTGCCAGCCGTGCCCCTTCGCCTTGGGGAACGCCACCGGCTCGGAAGAGGGCTCCCAGGTCCCTGCCCCGTCGCCCGTCGCGCCGGCGCCCTCGTTATTGAAAATGTCGCGCCGCCCGAACCACGACACGTCTATGTCGTTGTTCATCTGATTGCACAGCCAGGAGGGGGTGAACACCTCGGCACGGCTCTTCGTGCGCTGGCTCTGGCGCTCTTGTTCCTTCGCGATGCGCGGTTTGATGATGCCCGAGTTCAGACCGGTAATCTTCTCGACAGTCACCTCGTCTTCGCCCAGGTAGCCGTCACCCAGGGCCTCGTACTCGTCATCGGCCCAGATGATGTTGCGGCCGGTCGTGCGGTCGGCAAGCAGCCACTCGAGCACGCTCGTCGGGTACCGTTGCTCGAAGCGCCCCATGAAGCCTTCGCTCAGTATTTCGTGGTGAAAATGTTCCATAGGCTACGCGCCTCGCTTCGCGAGTTCTTCAATCATACACATACGCACGAAAGCCGAGAAACTCATACCTCGAAGCGCCGCCTCGTCCTTGGCCGCGTCGCGAAGCGTGCCGGGAATGCGCAGCGTGACCGACACGCACTCGCCCTCCACCAGGAAGCTGCGTATCTCGGTCTCGCTCGGGTTGACTTCCAAGAGTTCCTTGTACGTCTGCATGCCGCGTCCCATCGACTCAAAATGCATTACAAATGCATCATACGACACTTCGCGACGTTTCGTTACTTTATGGGGAGCACCTCACGACCCGACGGCTGCTGATTCACCCAGAAAGCCAAGCCCGCAGCCGCTTTGCGTCGGGCATCATAGCGATAACAGCCATCCGACGTATCCGACAATACGGGGTAGAATGGGGGAAGAAGCGAAATTGCCCAACGATTCGACGAGATAAGGCGGTTCATGCCAACATCCATCACGCGCTACAAAGTACTCCTGTCGGCCCCCGGAGACGCAAAGCCGTTCTGCGACGCGGCGGATGCCGAAATCGCGCAAATAAACCGAACTCACAGCGAAATGACGGGCGTGGAACTGTACCCGACCGACTGGCGACGTGACTCGCGGGCCGACAGCGGCGCCGAACCGCAGGCACTCTTGAACAAGCAAATCGTTGAAGACGCCGACATAGTCCTTGCCATTTTCTACAAGCGCTTCGGTACGCCCACAAGCAACTACGGCTCAGGCACAGAAGAGGAGATCAGCATAGCGCTCGACCAGGGAAAGCGCGTCCTGGTCTACTTCTGGTGCCCGCCGCAGGACTACACGCCGCAGGACGGCGACCAGCTCGACAAGATAGCGGCGTTTCGCGCAAAACTTGGCAGGAGCGCCCTCTACAAGTCGTTCCGTGATGAGGCCGAACTCGTCAAATCCATCGGCCATGACTTCACAAAACTCGCTTTCGACCTTGAGGGCGACAAGGCTCCTTCGGCGCCGAATCTATCGCTTGTGAGCCTCGACAGGTTCGGTGGGTTGGCGGGCACGGGTCTGATGCCAATTCACAATCTCGCGAAATCGACTCTCAATCCGACATTTTTCGACAATCGCATAAAAGACCTGTTCCAATCAATTGTCGACTCTCCCGTGGGCACGCCCCTTCCGCCCACCCGGGCGCTACCGTCAATTTCAACGAAGGCAGAAGCGCAACCGGACAGGACGGCTTGGACGGCATCTCAAGCACTGGGTGAAATTTCCTTGGCTGCTACCCCCAAGATAGCCGATAGCCTGAAGTCGCTGCAGGAGCAGCTTGCAAGCTATTCCATGAGCGACCCGGCCTGCATATCGGAATCCGACCAGGAAGTCATCCGCGCCCAGCTCGACGAGCTCAGGCTCGAACCCCATGTCGGCTTCTTCGACGTCGGGTCGCTGCGCGTCAGCAAGCAGATAATGCCATCGTTCTATGAATCGGGACATAGCCTTCAAGGTTCGGATGACGAGAAGAAAAAATACTCGAACATCAAAGACCTGGCGTCGCTATGCAGGTGTCGCCACGACTACATGCAGTTCTTCGACAGTTTCAACGGAATCGATGGCATCTCGCTCGGGTTGCGCAACGCCGGTGGTTCGCCAGCCCATCACGTAAGCATCGATCTGGTTCTTCCTCGCGACGCGTATGTCAAATATGGCTCAGCGCCAAAACCTTCCGACCACCTCATCGACTATGGACTCGAGCATGAGAACAATCTACAGGCGTTTATCGACATTCTCTATGTAGCGGCAGAAAGCGGTGACTGCCGGCCTTATGAAGACTCGGTTGTTCGGTCAGAGTCGGGCATGCGAATACCTCCGACAATTTCAAGAGCTTCGTTCGATCCACTTTATGGACCCCGTCCCCTTGATGGCGATGATTACGTGACTCTGCTCGAGGCGGTTTTCGCTGACTACAGGACTATTGACGATTCCATAGTTGATGCCATCCGCATCCGCCTGTCGTTCGACCGAGTCCAACAAAATGCGATATACGCCTTCCCCGCTCGAATCCTGGTAAAAAGCGCCCTGGCCGAACCCATCCGCTATCGAATCATAGCCGATGAGACCGAAAAACCCATCGAAGGTGAGCTAACCCCAGAACAGCCAGGCTCCCCAGAAGAAACCTTTGCAAAGCAGTCCGAGTGAGGAGACGCAGGCACGGCAAAAACGCATCGCAACCATAACCGCAAAGAGGCGCGCACACTGGCGCAAGGAAGCGCCACTCTGTCGTCAATCAACCGTACACGCAGGAAAAATGCCTGGCCCCGCCACCAGGTCGCCACTTGTGAAGCCGTCAGGCAGGCCGGCCACGGCCTTGTCAATGATGATGCGGTTCACACGGTTGACGTCAGACGAACCCTTGCCCGACTTCCTTACGACGGGCTTGCGCACGGGCGAACCATCGTCGAGCAGCCAATGCTCGTCGCCATCCCAGCGCGAGCGCATCGTGTCGTTGTAGGTATTGCGTAACGCGACCTCGAAATACGAGATGTCGCGCATGAGAAACTGCCCGAGTAAGACGTTCCAGCGGTAGAGATCGAGAGCCTTGTCGATCACGCCCCCGCAGGCCTCGAGGTAAGGGGCGAGTCGCTCAGCGGAAAGCCAGCCCTCAGCCCACATGAGAACGGCCTTGCGGCGGTCCTCCTCGCTTGCTTCCTTGTCAACGGCTTCAGCTTCGGTCGGTTCTTCCTGCTCGGCAAGCGACATACTCGCACCGACGTCCGTTTTGTTAGTGTTTTCCGCCGCGGGCCGATCTTTTCGCTCGTCAGCCAAGAAAACTCCTATAGAAGCAAATCGAGCCCCGGTGACTTGAATCAGAGGTCATTCCCGGGGCCATTGACCAGTATTATAGCCGCGCCCTAAAGGTTTAGACAAGAGCCTGAAGGTTGCGGCTCGTCAACACGACACAAGCGCTCAGTCCTGTCACGCGGGCCGGCACCTCCACCTGCATCATCACCGGTATCTCGTCGAGGCTACGCAACATCTCCCCCCTCTCTCGCCTTACACCTAGCTGTCTCATCGCACAGCACACGGTAGCCCTCAAGTTCTCATCAGATAATGCATCGCGTTTTCAGACTACGCCATAATATCATGCAATTTAGCGTTAATTGAGACTGTTTGCTAATTTTGGTATTTTTATACTAGTATGAATCACCACATATGGCTACAATTGGTCCCGAAGCGTCATATGAATCCCCATCCCGCGGGACTCGCTCCCACAGGATGGATATAAACGAGGAGTTGACTCGAAATGGCAAGCGGCCTGCAGGAGCTGAGGAAGAGAGCCGGGTACAAGACGGCCAGGGACTTCGCCGAGGCGGCGTGCATCCCGTTCACCACCTACGCACGCTACGAGTCAAGCCCCGAGAAGATTCCCCTCACCGCCGCCTGGCGCCTCGCCGACGAGTTCGGCGTGTCCATCGACGTCATAGTCGGCCGCGACGAGCCCGCGCCTGCCGAAGAAAGGGGCGGAGTGCAACTGCGCTACGATGCGCTCGCCCCCGAGTTCCAATCCTCGCTCGATGACTACCTGGACTTTTTGACCGCCAAAAACGCCGATGCGACTCAGCGGAAAGCAGAGGCCGAGCGTCGCCGCACCGAAGCGCTGTGCACAAGGCTCGAGAGTCTCTTTCTGGCCGAGTTTGATTGCAACGAACCGGGCGTCGCCCTGTCGGCCACGGCGGCCGAGCTGCGTGAGCGATTCAAGAAGTACTTGGAGAGGCGCGCTGACGAGCGCCAGGAGCCCTGGGTGAGGGATTCGATGGGCAAGATCATGGCCGCATACGACCGTATCCACGGCGAGTTCGAATTCAAGGGCATGCCCGTCAGGTATACCAAGGTCGACATGGCAGCCGTGCGCGAGTTCAGGAAAGACACGGACGAGATGTCTTAGGCACGAAAAACAAGGGCGCCCGCAAAGGGTAACGCCCCCGCAGGCATGGTGCGTCCGTTTCCCAGAAACCGCTTTCAGGAAAGGACAAGTGATGGCATATGTCATCTACGGTCACATCACGCCGCGATGCGGGAAAGGCCTGTGGAAAGCGCACGCTTCAGCGCCTGCGCCGCGAAGCCGGCTACTCGTCGGCCAAGGAGTTCGCCGCCGTGCTCAACATCCCCAACTCCACGTACTCGCGCTACGAGCGGGCTCCGGAGGGCCCGAACTCCGGCATACCACTTCCCGCCGCCTGGGCCATGGCCGACGAGCTCGGCTCCTCGCATCTACCGGCGCACGCGGCATAATCGTCCGACATGACAGCCGCATCAGAAGGGAGGCCGGATGGCCGAAGAACCCAAGCAGAACAAGACAGGCGCGGGAAAGGAAGCGGCCGATACCGGCCCGGACAAGAAAGACCGTGAGCAAAAGCACGACAAACCGAAGCTCACTATCGCGCAGCAGGTGGCCCACTTGAAGAAAAGGGGCATCAAGTTCGAGAGGTGCAGCGAGGAGGATGCCGCTTACTACCTGGCCGAGGGCTGCGACCTCTTCGAGGTCTCGTCATACAGGAAGCTGTTCTCCAAGCGGCAGGGCGGCGAGCGCGACGGCCAGTACGTCGACCTCGACTTCGCCCAGCTGGTCGCCTTCGCGGAGCTCGACGAGATGCTGCGCGAGACGCTCCTCCTCATGACGAGACGCATCGAGAGCCGCAGCAAGGTCATCCTGAAGCGCGACATCGCCGAGATGGAAGACGAGGACGGCTACGCCATCGTCTCTGGCTACATAGACTCGCTCACACCAAAGAGTAGGGGCATCCGCGAGGGCGAGCTCGAGAGGAACAGCAGAAACAAGTTCACCAAGGCGGCCTACGGGAAGTACAAGGACGACATGCCCTCGTGGGTGTTCCTTGAGCTCGTGCCGTTCGGCACATTGGTCGACTTCATCCGCTTCTGCGGCACCCGATGGGGCGACAAGGGCCTCGAGCAATCCCACTACGATCTGAAGAAGGTCAAGTCAGTGAGAAACTGCACAGCGCACGGCTCCTGCATCATCAACCTGTTCGCAGAGGGCGCGAACTCGGGGCGCACCACGTCAAGGGGAACCCTGGAGGCCGTGGCCAAGCTGGGCCTATCGAAGCCGACCAGACAGAAATGGCTGAGAAACGCCGCCACGCAGGAGATTGCCGTCACCCTGGTACGCTACGCGCAGGACATCCCCGAAGGCCCGGCCAGAAAGAGGGACGAGGAAAGACTCAAAGGCTTCTTTGACGCGATTGACGCCGCAGGCGACCTCATCCCGAAGCAGGGCCCGGACGCGACGGCATTTGCCGCGATAAATTTCATAAGGTCCTTGACAGTAAGCCTCGAACTGCTACACTAGCCTATAGATCGCAAAACCTTCGGGTTTTAGGGGTGGGATGGTGAAAGCCAAACTGCCCTATTTTTTTGCGCGTAGCGCAGAGGCCCAGCACCTCGGTCACCCCCTACTCCATCCCCACGCTGTCGAGACGGTTCACGTCGTGAATCAGGATGCCTTCCTTCGTGCGGCTGATGATGCCGGCGTCTTCAAAGGACGCGAGCAGCTTGGTCGCCGTGGTGATATGGACGCGCAGCATGTCGGCGATTTGCTTGACCGTGATCTTACACGGAATGAAGCAGCTGCCGTCATCAACAACGTCACTGGTATAGCAGAGTTTTTGCAGCCACATGGCCAGGCGGCGAGCGGTTGAGGTGTTGCCTGTTCCCGACAGGCGATGCGCCATCTGGGCAAAGTGAATGTGACAGCTGTGCACGAACTCGTAGAAGACCTCGGGGTCTTCCTTGGCAATCTCGTAAAGCTGTCGCTGCGAAAACACGAACAAGACGCTGTTTTTTGCCGCCACATGGCGGGCCTTGTACTTTCCTATCGAGGCAAAGTCGTTGTATTCGCCCGAAAACGCATTGCCGGCACAGCGCCACGCCACAACGGTGCCTTCGCCCGAATCGTCGGTAAACGTCGTGAGAATCTGGCCCTCGTCGATGTAATAGTAGTACGGGTCGTCGATGCTGCGCGCGACCGTTGTGATGCACTCGCCCTTGAACAGCTTCTTTTTGTGGGCGCGATCCTTGTAACGCGCGATTTGAGACACACCGAACGACTCACTCGGCAGCAAAATTGCGCGGTAATCCTCTTTTGTGGCCATGGCAACCCCTGCACCATACCGAAAACCTGGTCTAGACCACATTTTGCCAGTGTTCGGTACAGCATTTCAAGTGTGTTGGCGCCTTCTGTACTTGCCATTTTCAGCCCCTATTATTGATTCCAGGGAACGGTCACCGGGTGAGGGAACCCGGAAGGGGGACTTGTTCCATACAACGAAAGGGGAGGCTATGTCCCGTTATGCCATGGCTATCGACTTGAGAAGGTGCGCTGGTTGCGGCGCCTGCGTCGTTGCTTGCCAGATGGAGAACAACCAGAAACCCGGCGTTTCCTGGAACGCCCTGGACTGCTGCGAGTGGGGCGACGAGGTGGGTCAGTCCGGCCGCTGCTACGTCCCGCACGCCTGCATGCATTGCGAAAACGCTCCCTGCGTCGAGATTTGCCCCACCGGCGCCACCTAC
>Ga0129314_1001825_pt1 | contig 13431 bp, 10 predicted proteins | sample O1111metagenome_FD_94431 | JGI IMG/M metagenome (GOLD analysis project Ga0129314, IMG submission 94431) | Orangutan individual fecal microbial communities from fecal samples from Wisconsin, USA - O1111 metagenome | ecosystem: Host-associated > Mammals > Digestive system > Large intestine > Fecal...
GTAAAGGGTCAGGAGCTTGAAGATCACTACTTCGGCGTTATCAAGCAGAGAGTAAGCGACTATATGAAGGACCTCGACAAGCACCTCTGGGCGCTCGGCGTTTCTTCAAAGACAAAGCATAACGAGGTTGCTCCCGCTCAGCACGAATGTGCACCTATCTTCGAGTCTGCAAACCTTGCTGCCGATCACAACCAGCTTATGATGGAAATGATGAAGAAGGTCGCTCTTGAGCATAATATGGTATGCTTACTGCACGAAAAGCCTTTCGCAGGCGTTAACGGTTCAGGTAAGCACGATAACTGGGCGCTCTCGACAGATGACGGTCAGAATCTTCTGAACCCCGGCGATTCTCCTATGGAGAACGCACAGTTCTTAACATTCCTTGCCGCAATCATTAAGGCTGTTGACGAATATGCAGATCTGCTCAGACTTTCGGTAGCTACAGCAGGCAACGACCACAGACTCGGCGCTAACGAAGCACCTCCTGCAATCATCTCAATCTTCCTCGGTGAAGAGCTGAACGATGTTATCAATGCACTTGTTGCAGGTACAAACGTTGAATCAAAGCACGCACAGTTCGATATAGGCGTAACCTCACTGCCCAAGTTCCCCAAGGATACAACAGACAGAAACAGAACATCGCCTTTCGCATTTACAGGTAATAAGTTTGAGTTCAGAAGCGTTGGTTCTTCACTCAACATTTCCGGCCCCAACATCGTTCTTAACACAATCGTAGCAGAAGAGCTTGAACAGTTCGCCGATGAACTTGAAAAGGCTGACGACTTCAAGAAGGCTCTTAAGGAACTGCTCGTAAAGACAATAAAGGAGCACAGCAGAGTAATTTTCAACGGCAACGGTTACGATGCCGCTTGGGTAAAGGAAGCTACAGAGGTAAGAAAGCTGCCTGAACTTAAGTCTACAGTAGACGCACTTCCGCACTTCCTTGACGAGAAGAATGTCAAGGTGTTCACAAAGCACAAGGTATTTACAGAAGTTGAAATGCACTCAAGAACAGAGATCCTGCTTGAAAACTACAGCAAGACCATCAATATAGAGGCTCTGACAACAGCAGAGATGGCTACAAAGGAAATTCTCCCTGCTGTTATGGCTTACGAGAAGCAGGTTTGCGATGTGCTTCTGTCAAAGAAGAACGCAGGTGTTGCTTATAACCTTGAGCAGTCTATCGCAAACAAGATTGATTCTCTTGCTGAAAGTCTGAACTCCAAGATAGCAGAGCTTGACAGCGTAATAGTTAAGGCACAGGGCATTTCGGATGTTTATGAAGCCGCTAAGTGCTACCACGATGAAGTATTCGCTACAATGCAGAGCCTTCGTGCTGTTGCAGATGAGCTTGAAACGATCGTCGGTGAAAAATACTGGCCCTTCCCGACTTACGAGGAGCTTCTGTTCAACGTATAATTATAGAGATACGCTTTTAAAAACGGCTTAGAGGGGTTTTACCCTTTAAGATAATCTGCACCCTTTTCCTATGGCTATGGCACTTCGGTGTCATAGCCGCTTTTCTTTGTAAAAATCTTTTCAAAACAGCGATATTTACCGATTTTTCGTCATATTTTCACATTATACGCTTTACAAATCAGTAAAAATGGGGTATACTGTAACAGTCGGATTAATTCGACAAAGCTACGAAAGGAATTTAGCAAATGACTGAATATAACGATATACTATACATTGTAGTACCCTGTTACAACGAAGAAGCGGTACTTCACGAAACATCAAAGCGACTTAAGGAAAAAATGACGACTCTTATAAGCGACAGAAAAATATCCGACAAGAGCCGTGTGTTATTCGTGGATGATGGAAGTAAGGACAGAACGTGGGAGATAATCGAGGAACTTCACGAAGGCGACGATCTGTTTTCGGGACTTAAGCTGTCACGCAACAAGGGTCACCAGAATGCCCTTCTTGCAGGCCTTATGACAGCAAAAGACCTTGCGGATATATCAATTTCAATGGATGCAGACCTGCAGGACGATATAAACGTAGTTGACAAGTTTGTAGACAAGTATCACGAGGGCTGTGACATAGTATACGGAGTACGTTCTTCAAGAAAGAAGGACACTGTTTTCAAACGTGGAACAGCAGGAATGTTCTATAAGCTGATGCGACTTCTCGGTGTCGATATAATCGACAACCACGCCGATTACAGACTTATATCGAAGCGTGCGCTTGAAGCGCTGTCACAGTTCAGGGAGGTCAATCTGTTTCTCAGAGGCATAGTAAAGCAGATAGGCTTCAAGAGCGACATAGTATATTATGAACGCAGTGAGCGTTTTGCCGGAGAATCAAAGTATCCGCTTAAAAAGATGCTTGCGTTTGCGTTTGACGGCATCACCAGCTTTTCGGTAAAGCCGATAAGGCTTGTTACCGTAGTCGGATTTTTAGTGTTTCTTGTAAGCGTAGCGATGATAATATACGCTATTGTGCAGAATTGCCTCGGAAATACCGAAGCAGGCTGGAGCTCGCTTATGTGCTCGATATGGTTCTTAAGCGGACTTCAGATAATGGCGCTCGGCATTGTCGGTGAATATATCGGAAAGATTTATACCGAAGTAAAGGCAAGACCGAAATACATTATAGACAAATTTATAAACAAGCAATAAGAAAAGAGCCGTCGGACAGGAAAAGACCGACGGCTCTTTGATTTACTTCTTTTTTGATATTACTTTTTTCAGCTTTTTTCTGCCGTTTTTAAGTGACGGGAATGCCTTGTAAAGACGTTTATGCTTTACTTTAAGCTCGGACAGCTTTTCGTTAAGCTCATTAAAGCGTGCTGTAAGCTCCTCCCTGCGTTCCGAAGCATTGCCCTTTAATTCACTCAAACGTTCCGAATTGCGTTGTTTAACGCCGTCTGAGGCTGTTTCCAGCTTAGCTTTGAACATATCCGCCTTTCTTTGCATTTCTTCCGCCGTGATTCTGTGCTCCTTTGTAAATTCCACAGCCTGCGCAGTTTTATCGGACAGGTCTGAACCGATAGCGTCGGATACGGCGGTAAGCTGTTTTTCGAGGTCGTCTATAAGCCTGATTTCGTTTCTCAGCTTCTTTACTTCGGGGAAGGTCAGTATAACGTCTGTTATTATTGCCGCATAGAACAGGCAGAGAATTATTATGCCTATCGGCTTCCAGATAAGCCCTACGGCAAAAGCTATCGCAGGCTGTACCACCTTCATTATAAGCAGGCAGGCAAGTCCCCACACAACCGTGAACTGCGGACAGATGTAACCGCCGATGTTGAACTTCTGGTCGCTGTAGTCCCACCAACGTCTGCCGAATATCTTGTCCAGCACAAAGCCCGTTATAAATTCAAGCACAGTCGTAAGAACGGCAGAGCCTGCAAAAAGCAGCAGCCATGAATCTTTAATCGGAGTAAGGCAGATGATAACGATTATAAGTCCGAAGCCATAAATCGGACAGTATGCGCCGTGCAGCATTCCACGGTTTACAAACTTTCCGTGCCGCACAGTTGCAAAGACAACCTCTCCGCACCAGCCTGCAAAAGAATATATCATAAAGTAAAATAAAAGATCGTAAAAGTACTCCATTATTACCTCGCAGTTTTTTATTATATTATACCCCGATTTTGCTTACAGGTCAACCTCGCATAAAGGCGAAACGGTGTAAAACAAATATCCGCCGACCGTTTTCGAGCCGACGGATATATTTCTTTTGACAGCGTTACTGCTCTTCTACTTCTGTATTCTTTCCTACAAGCACTGCAATTGCTCCTCCGATGATAAGTGCGACAAAGCCTGCGAGCGTTTCAAGGTTGAAGCCGAAGCCGTCAGGGAACACAGCATACAGCGAGCCTATTACAAGTCCCATAATTGCACTGTAAACAAGCAGAGAATAGCGTTTCATAAGCGCCGAAATCAGCTTTGCACCGAATACAATGCCGATAAACACACCGATAGCTGTCGGTATCAGTATCATAAAGTCCAGACTCTTTATCGCACCGATGACCGTGGTGTATAAACCGAGCAATACCATTACAAACGAACCGCTGACACCGGGGATTATCATAGCTACAGCCGCCACGGTTACTCCGAGCAGAAGCGTTATGAACAGCACAGGATTCATCTTATAGGTATAGGTGAAGCTGTCGGTCTGTATTGAATCAATATCAGTGCTTTCGGGGAGAGTAAGCGTAATGCTTCCACCCTTTGCGATAGCGCTGTTTTCCGTTCCTGTGAGGACGGTAGTATCGGCTGAGGATTTCTTTACAACACAGCCGGTAAGTTCTCCTTCTACCTTGCCGTTGACCTTTAACTGCCAGTTTGATTTAATATCATAAGAGCCGTTGTTTGTGATAGTCACCGTGCAATCGGTAGCGTTATGAACAGCATTGACAGTGAAGCTCTCGTTCTGGGGAAGCTTATTTATATAAGTCATTCCTACCACCAGCGCAAGTGCCGGAATAAACGCAAAAAGGCATTTCGGCGTGATTTTTCTGCCGCCGACGGTCATATTCCTGTAAATAAGCGGGATACTGCCGATGATAAGTCCCATAAAGAACATATTCGTTGCTACAGGGAAGTTATCAAACAGCCATGTTATCACAAACGAAAAGCCGAGTATACCGATAACGGCGCCGATTCCGAAAAAGACGATGAATTTGATGTTCTTTTTGATAGCCGACAATTTCAACGTCAGCACGTCTACCACCTTGTCATACACGCCGAAAACCACCATCATAGTTCCGCCGCTTACACCCGGTATAATATTTGCCACGCCGAATACGATACCGTAAACGATATTCAGTAAATGTGAGATCATATTTACTCCTTACTTATGTTCTTATTTGTTGAGGTATTTCTTTATCTGAAGCCCTGCGGGAAGAGCGACTCCTGCAAGCACTGCTGCTATGCTTGCAAGCGGATTCGGCACCGCAAAGCCAAACAGCGAGTTTATAAACGGAATATACGGCAACAGCACCGATGCTGCCGATGTAACCGCTGCTGTAACCGTCATATATTTCGGTATTGCTCCGTTTTTGAATGCTCCTGTACGTTTGTCTGTGACAACAAGGCACATTGCGCCTGTCATAACCGTGAGAAGTGTAAGCATTACCGATGAAACCTGCTGTGCTGACATAACCCCTCCTGCAAGAGTGAGGAACAGAGCGGATATTGCACCGCAGATAAGTCCGCAAACAGCACTTCTTATAAAGAATTTCTTATCCGGCTTTCCCTGCGAAATAAAGCCCGACGGTGTCATATTACCCTTAATATCCGATTTTACGTTTCTGAAGCCGGTACAGCAAAGAGGTATCACTGCCGCTGTAAGAACAGCCGCAAGCATAGGGGTAATTATACCGTATCCCGTTATCATATCGGCAAGAGAAGTGCAGGCAAACGCTATAAGCGTTGACAGGAGAATAAATATACAGCGTTTGATGTTTCTGTGAAGCTGTCTTGCCTCTTTTATCATTTCAACGACCGATGAGAAATTATCGTCACGGACGATAAGCCCACTCGCCTCATAAACGCTTCCTGTCGTATTTTCGAGTGATGTTATGCCGAGATCCGCATGGGCAACAAGGTCGTAATCGCTGTCGCTGTAACCCACAGTTGCTACTGTTTCGCCCGCTTCCTTCAGCTTTTCTATAATATCCACACGCTGAGCCGCATTTACACGGCAGAATATCTCAGCCTTCTTATAATCAAGCGTTTCTCCCGTTACAGTGCTTTCTGCTATTTCATCTCCGGAAATCATTCCTGCGTCGGAAAGTCCTATTTTTTTGCCCATTGAGCTTGCTGTTTCGGGGCTGTCAGAGGAAGTCAGCACAAGCCTTACTCCCGCTCTTTTGCAGCCTTGCAATGCAAGAGGTATCATATCTCTTGTCGCATTCATAAAAGACACAAGCCCCATATAATTATATTGCACTGCGTAAAGGCTCTTGGGTATTTCTTCGCCCTCAGGTATTATATAATATGCAACCGTCCACACTTCAAGTCCACGTTTTGCAAGAGCCGCCGCACGAGCGGTTATTCTGAACATTTCTTCGGGGCTCATATTGCAAAGGCCTGTCACCTTTTCTACAGCACCCTTTACGCAGATAAGATGAGTTCCGCCCATATTATAGATATTTCCGCCTATTCTGTCGGCATCGTTATAAGGGAACTGTGCTGTAAGTTCGTTTCTTTTTACCGTTGCCACATCGGTTCCGCCCAGAGCCGCATTAAGCAGGAATGCCTGCTCTGCAAGTGTCGGTTCATCCTTATCGCACGCAAGCACCGTTACCGTTGTCATAAGGTCTGTATCCTTGCTGTATATTCCTGCGACTTCAAGTGTATTAGGTGCTACAACAGCGGATTTATCAATGACAAGCACTGACAGACTGTTGAGCTTTTCGGGAACGGTCAGATTTTTTATGACAGCCCCCTTTAACTCGGCACGGCGTACAAAGTTCATATTGTACATTCTTATATACAGCTCTACAAACGGCATAAACATACATATAAGCCAACCGCAGGCACTTACGATAACACCTGTTACATTGTCTGTTCTTCCTGTTAAAATCTGTGCCAGAGTGCCGATAACACAAAGCAGTATTGCCGCTACCGCAAGCGGAAGCCTCAGCTTGACGCAGGTTTTCTCATAGCGTGAGAAATTCGGATCTGCCGCTTTTCCGTGCTTTTCACCTTGTCTTGCTCTGTATGTATCTTCTCCCGTTGCAACTACTCTCGCTACAGCAGAGCCGTTAAGCACTCTTGTACCTGCATATATACAGCTTTTCTTAAGTCCGGTCGCCTTCGGGTCCGCACCGTCATGCTTTTGCACAGGGGTATTGTCGCCTGTAAATCTGCTCTCGTCAACTGTAAGTCCGACATACTCAAGTATATGTGCGTCCGCAGGAACTATTTCTCCGCCCTGAACAATTATTATATCATCCGGAACAAGCTCCGCCGCAGGAACAAGCTGTAATATCCCGTCACGCACCACTCTGTATTTCATCTTTGCGGACAGGGTACGGTTACGGATATTTTCGTTGTTTTTCTGACATATCACACAAAGCGTAACCGTCTGTGCTATCGCCATTATTATGCACATTATGCCTGTGACATACTGCGACAATGTAAATATCTGAAGTAAGCCTGAGATCAACAGCAGAACTGCCGTGGGGTCAAGCAGGTAGTGATACGCTTTGAAGCTCTTGTCTTCGGTTTCTGTAAAAATATTATTTCCGTACATATTGAGATTATCAGAGGCTTTCTTTTCGCTGAGGCCCTTATAATCTCCCTTGAAATTTAAAAACTGTGCCATATTTCTCTTTTCTTTATCTGTCATTTTATTTCCCGTTCCGCTCCGTCTGCTGCGGTGCGGATAAACTTTCCTATTTTATATTATCTCATAATTCAAGCGAAAAATCAAGAGCCTTGAAACATACGCAATAATATCACAGCCGTAATTTCGCATTAAAATGACGTTTTCACAATACTTTCACCGTTTTGTAAAGTTTTTGTAAAACTCTCTAAGGTTTCTTTAAGGCAAAAGAGTTATCATTACAGCACAGACAAAGAACAACACCCAAAAGAAACCGAAAGGAATGAGATAGATGGATAAAAGCATTTTTAAACGTCATGAGCTTAAATATCTTGTGAGCGCTGAGCAAAGGGAGTTTATCGAAAGCGAATTCGCACGGTATATGATACCCGACGAACACGGCGAAAGCACGATATGCAATATCTACTATGATACTCCTGACTTCAGACTTATAAGAAGATCGCTTGAAAAGCCCGTTTACAAGGAGAAGCTAAGGCTTCGCAGCTACGGTACTGCGTCAAAGGACGAAAAGGTTTTTCTCGAGCTGAAGAAAAAATACAAGGGCATCGTCTACAAGCGCCGTATATCGCTCAACTGCGATGAAGCACAGGACGCTCTCGAAAACGGCGAAAGACTTCCCGAAAACAGCCAGATAGCAAAGGAGATCAACTATTTTCTTGACTTTTACGGGGAAATTTTCCCTGCTGTCTATCTTTGCTACGACAGAACGGCATATTTCGGAGCGGACGATCCGGATTTAAGGATTACGTTTGACCGCAACATACGTTGGAGAACGGAAGATATCGACCTTAAAGTCGAGCCGTACGGTGAGCAGATCCTTGACACAGGATATTCGCTGATGGAAATAAAAGCGGCAGGCTCGATGCCTTTATGGCTTGCAGAGCTTCTTGCACAGGGCGGTATAAAGCAGACATCGTTTTCAAAATACGGAATGGCATATATGACAATGCTCAGACGAAGCATGGGCATAAGAACGAAAAAAGTAAAAAGTGAGGTAACGGTAAATGTTTGATACGGTAATACAAGGAATTTTCAGCAGTACGGCTGATATAACACTGGGAGGCTTTCTTATCGGCGTAGGCTCGGCGCTGGTACTCGGAATAGCGATGGCTTTTATGTATATGTACAAAAACAAATACACAAAAAGCTTTGTTATCACTCTTGCCACACTTCCTGCGATAGTCAGCATAGTGATTATGATGGTGAGCGGTTCGATAGGCGCAGGCGTTGCGGTAGCAGGAACCTTTTCTCTTGTAAGGTTCCGTTCTGTACCGGGTACGGCAAAGGAAATAGGCTCGATATTTCTTGCAATGGCGGTAGGACTTGCGTGCGGAATGGGCTATCCGCTGTACGCTCTTATCTTTGCGGTGATAATGGGAGTTGCAAACATAGTGCTTACCGCTACCCCCTTCGGAGAATCAAAGAAAAACGAGCTTGACAGGGTACTGCATATAACCGTTCCGGAGGATCTTGAATATGCGGGAATATTTGACGATATATTTGTAAAATACTTATCGCAGTACAAAATGATCCAGGTGAAAACAACAAATCTCGGCAGCCTCAACAAGCTGACCTATAACATCACGCTCGGCAAGGCAGGCTGTGAAAAGCAGATGATAGACGAACTCAGATGCAGAAACGGCAACCTTGAAATAAACATAACTTCACAAAGTACAGACGGCAGAGAACAGCTTTGAAAAACGTTATGATACGAAAGGCGGTAATTTTATGAAAAAGAAAATCTTAGCTGTAATAGTTGCTACAGCGCTTATAGTTTCATGCTTTACATCGTGCGATAACAACACATCATCGGATTCACAGGCATCACAGGTCACAAGCAGTGCCGCTAGTAATTCAGACAGTTCTTCGGCAAGCACAGATACAAGTTCGGCATCGGACAATAAGACTTCGGACAGCAGTTCCGACAGCGATAAACAGCTTACAGCGGACGATATGTTCTCCGAACGTGATCTGTCGGGCGATTACTCGGAATGCACAGATATAACTCTCAGCGACAGTACCGCAAGCTGTTCGGATAGCTCTGTAACAGTTGCAGACGGCACGGTCACCATAACCAAAGCCGGAACATATAAATTCAGCGGAACATTCACGGGTCAGATAATCGTAAATGCCGGCGACAGCGACAAGGTACAGCTGGTGCTTGATAACGCAAGCATCACCAAAGAGGAAAGTGCGGCACTTTATATCATAAATGCCGACAAGGTATTTATAACAACGGTAAAGGGAACAGAGAACACGCTTTCAAGCACGGGCGAATTTGCTTCATCAGATGATGAAACAAACGTTGACGGTGCGATATTCTCAAAATCGGATATAACCTTCAACGGCAGCGGTACTCTGAACGTAAAGTGCGAAAGCAAGCACGGCATTGTAACAAAGGACGACCTCAAGATAACGGGCGGAACATATAACATCACTTCCGCATCACAGGGTCTTTCGGGTAAGGACAGTGTAAGGATCGCAGGCGGTAATATTACCGTTACATCCGGAACGGACGGAATACACAGCGAAAACACAGACGATACCGAAAAGGGATATGTATATATTTCCGGCGGTACGCTGAACATCACAAGCGGCAAGGACTGCATTGACGCATCGGGTACGGTTGACATAAAGGACGGAACATTCACCTTTAAGGCAGGAGGCGGTTCGTCCGAAAAGACAACAGGCGACAGCACCGAGTCATATAAGGGCATAAAGGCTGACGGTGTGCTGACAATATCGGGCGGTACGTTTGATATTGATACGCTTGACGATGCGATCCACAGCAACTCAGACGTTACGGTATCTGGCGGTACACTTGGTATAAGCACTGGCGATGACGGCATTCACTCCGACAACAACACGGTTGTCAGCGGCGGCGAGATAAACATCGCAAAATGCTATGAAGGTCTTGAAGGTCAGACGGTAACGGTCAGCGGCGGCAAGGTAACTCTTACGGCATCTGACGATGGAATCAATGCCGCAGGCGGCGACAATCAGGGCGTGGGCGGAGGCTTCGGTCCCGATTCATTCTCAGCCGACAGCGACGCTAAAATCACCATAACAGGCGGCGAAATCCACGTCAACGCAAGCGGCGACGGACTTGACTCAAACGGCGATATTGAAATATCGGGCGGTACGGTTTATGTGTACGGCCCTACAAGCGGCGGTGACGGCTCGCTTGATTACGAAAATAATGCTGTGATAACAGGCGGTACGGTAATTATGGCAGGCTCAAGCGGTATGGCTATGAACTTCGGCTCGCAGTCAACGCAAGGCTCGATACTTGCAAGCACAGGTAACGCAAGTGCAGGAACAGCAGTAAAGCTGACCGATTCAAGCGGCAATGTAATTGCAGAGTTTACACCCACTGTATCGTTCCAGACAGTTGTAATAAGCAATCCCGACATCACATCTGACGGAACATACACACTTACAGTAGGCGACAGCACGCAGAAAATCACAATGTCCGGCTACATCTACGGTAGCGGAATGGGCGGCGGCTTCGGCGGTGGCGGCATGGGCGGTCAGCCCGGAGGAAACGGCGGCTTCGGCGGCGGTAACCGTCCCGGCGGTAACGATCAGGGCGGCTTTGGCGGAGGCAATCCTCCCGATATGAACGACGGTCAGACAGCCAACGCATAAGACAGCAAGTTAAATCAATATATACCTTACAGTGAAAATCCCTCCGGACTTTTGGGTCCGGAGGGATTTGCTATTATTTCAGTCCGGGGTAATGTGGTCTTTGCCTTCAAAGACGGGAAGGAAGTCACGATAAAGGGATAAAGACACAACTAAAACAGGTCGCTTTGATGGAGATTAACCATCTTGGCGACCTGTTTTTTCATTCATCTTTTGTCAGAACTTTCTTCTGCCAGCATCTTTTTCCGCATTTTGGGCATTTCATATACCGTGTGGTATTCATATGTATGGCAAAGGCCGTTTTCAATAGAGATGACGGCTTATATATATGACCACATTCAGCACACTCGTAATAACCGGTTTTTACTTCAATTCCAAGACCTATTAAAGCCGCTGCCACCACGATTACGCATCCGGACACGATTAAAACGACAGCGAGCGGATCATTCTCGCCATTTTTCAGCGCAGTAATAGTTCCAGCTATTATCATGGCAAGACTTGCAACCACTCCGACTACTACAATATACGATTCGCTGCGAAGGAGCCTTTTAGCGTATTTTTCATTTTCAGACTTTAAGCCAAGAATGACTTCCTCGGATTTTGCATTATAATCTTCCATCGTGATATGCTCGCCCGACAGGAGTTCATTCACATTGATTTTCAGAAGCTCACACAGCTCCAGCATGATCCCGGAATCAGGCATCGACTTTCCGGTCTCCCATTTTGATACTGCCCGGTCACTGATTCCGAGCTTCTCGGCAAGGACTGCCTGAGTCATGCCTTGTTCCTTTCTGCAGGATGCTATGAATTTTCCGATTTTGATCTGATCCATATCTGGCACTTCCTTTCAGGTTTTAGCATAGCCGGTATCATCATGTTTTTACACGAACCAGTGGTTGATTTCAAACAACTCCACTACTGGTTGAGCTGTCATTGTCCCGCCCCTCGTCCTTTTATTCGCCCGTTTCTTAAGCCTTATTCTTCGTAAGGTTCAATCAGCCGTTTTCCCGAGTCTGTCACCTGATAATACTCATCATTTTCCGTATCTACCATAAGTACCGGAATAACTCCGCTGTCGAGAACAGTGCCGTCTATGTAATAGTGAGATTCTCCGTCAAAATAAATGTCGTGGAAGAACTTGTCGCCGGATATTTCGGCGGTGCCGACATGACCTGCGACTACTTTCATATCAAGTCCCTCGATTTTGCCGGTTTCAGCGGGATATTTTGAGGTGAATACATCTTCTGATGTTTCCCATTCCCACATATCGCCCGCTTCTTCATCAATACCGGCGTGAACGAAAATCGTGTTTCCCTCCACATAATACAGTGGAAGGGAAGAAAGCCAGTTGATATACTCGTCATCATCGCTCTCATCTTCCCACTCTTCTATACGGGCATATACAGAATTGTTGCTTATGGTTGACGAACCGTTGACTACCCATTCATCGTGGTTGCCGAGCAGAGCAATAATTCTGTCCGAACCGAAACGTTCCCGGAGCTTCATTATCCTGTCCAGAACACCACGGTTATCCGGACCGCCGTGGACATAATCACCAAGAAGAACGAGTTTCGCCTTGCCCTGTTCTATATCATCAAGAACAAGTGAAAGTGCGTCCTCAAATTCCGCAAGGCAACCGTGAATATCACTCATACAGTAAATTATCATTGTAAACTCCTTTCACGAGACGCACCGTTAAGCCGCATACCCCGATTTACTCCGCTTTCCTCGACATCGACACCACGCTCTCAACGTGCTCATCATCATCCAAACAAATATCCATACTCTCCTCAATAATTGGGAACTTGAATTTGATAGATTTTATCCGCTGACCGTTGGACTGGCCTTCGTTATAGATCTGAATCTTGGAAACAAGTGCTTCAATGAGCCAGCGTTTTTCGGCATCATTCATTACAGCATACAGCCTTTCAAAACAGATCAGCACCTTGTAGATATTGTCGCTTTTCAGCTTCAACGGACTGTTTCTTTGCTCTTGCGGAAATAAGCTGATTTTCAACAGCTTCTATCTTATCATACATCTTGTAAGAATGATTGTCAAGGTCTGTACTTTTTGAGGGTAATACTCCGCATTTGGAGTGAAATATGGTGGAAAACCGATGCTTTCGGCATTAGATTTTACGGTTTTGAGATTTATGTGTGAATTTTTGAGGTGAATTGCAGTTTATTCAGCGGTCCCTCAATTGTATTTATAAATGAAATATATTGCTTTTGTGGAATAATATGTTATAATTAAACAAACATATAAATGTATACATAATTCACCGCAATAATAATAGGTGATAACTATTGAATTTGTACTATGTTATACACGAAAATCTATTTTCTGTGCTTGTCTCTAAAAACAAAAATCTGTATGTAAAAACGCTGTTTGTTTTGCTTGATGCGTTCAAACAGCATTTGAAAATATCAAAGGACGAGCTGATATCAATGATAAATGCACAGCTTGATGATGATATTATA
>Ga0129314_1001829_pt1 | contig 13410 bp, 10 predicted proteins | sample O1111metagenome_FD_94431 | JGI IMG/M metagenome (GOLD analysis project Ga0129314, IMG submission 94431) | Orangutan individual fecal microbial communities from fecal samples from Wisconsin, USA - O1111 metagenome | ecosystem: Host-associated > Mammals > Digestive system > Large intestine > Fecal...
ACCGCCAAGTATTTCACCGGCCAGGGCAACTGCCTCATCGGGGTGGGGCTCACCCCGGACCGGGTGGTGGAGCTGGATGAGGAACAGGCGGCGAAGCTGCGGGCTCGCATTCTGGACCCGGCGGAGGACCCACAGCTCCAGGCGGCCATCGCAGCCGCTTAGGGGTCATATAAGGCGGCGGATCGTATGGTCCGCCGCCTTTTTACGCCCGGCCCCGGGTGAGAAGAAAGCCGCTGGTGAGAGCGGTGAAGGGGGCCACCGTTACCAGGCCGAAGGAGCCCACAATGGTGTCGATGATTTCGGCGGCCACATATTTGTAGTTGAGGATGTTCCACACAGGGGTACCCTGGGCCATAAAGACCATCAGCAGGGCCACATAGCCGCCGGAGTAGGCCAGCAGCAGGGTGGTGGTCATGGTGCCCATGGCGGCCCGGCCCACATTCAGACCGGAGGCGGTGGCCTCCCGCCAGCCAATGCCCGGCTTTTTTGCCACCACCTCCCGTACCGCCGAGGTGATGTCTACGCTCAGATCCATCACCGCCCCGGAGGAGCCTACAAAAATGGAGGCCATAAAGATCTGAGTCAGGTCCAGGCCTTGGTATCCGGCGTAGAGCAGGCTCTCTGAGCCGGACATGACGGCGCCGTGGATCTGGAAGAGATCGGTGCAGACCGCCCCCAGCAGGCAGGTTACCAGCACGCCCAGGGCGGCCCCGGAGACGGCAGCGGCCGCCCGCCGGTCGAAGCCATAGACCAGAGAGAGAATGAGCACCGTCAGCACCAGCGTAACGGCCAGCCCGACGAGGATGGGATTGTAACCCTTGAGGTAGAGGGGGATGAGCACCTTCCACAGCATCAGAATGGTGAGCATAAAGGAGGCAATGGCCCGCAGACCGGTCTTGCCCGCGAAAAGGATGAGCAGCAGGGCGAAGGCGGCGGCCAGGGCGGACTCCTTGTCCAGCCGGTAGTGGTCGGTCATGGTGACGGTCAGGATCTCGTCCCCCCGGTAGCTGATGACCACCAGGGCCCGGTCACCGGGGGCAAAGATCTTGTCCTGTTCCAGCGAGCCGTTGAGCAGGTTGTGGCCCTGGACGGTCCGGCCCCGAAATTTGCCGCCCAGCAGCTCCAGGGTGCACACCTGCTCGCCGGAGCGGACCAGACCGGTGTCGAGGATGGCGCTGTCGTCGGTGGAGAGTACCCGTGCGGCGCAGCGGTCGGCCCCCTGATAGATGAGGGCCCCTTCAAATCCGGTGGGCAGGGCCAGCAGCAGGGCGATGAGGACCAGGCAGACAACTACCGGGGCGTAATAGCGCAGACGCTCCTGATTGTGCAGCAGGGACATATCGGTGGCGTTCCTTTCCTGTGAAATGGGGCAAAGGCTGCGGCCAAACGCCGCAGCCTTTGCCGTAAGGAGTGGAGAGAGGGGGTCAATTTTATTTTACACCAAGCAGGCCGGCCAGCTTGTGGTAGACCTGGGTGTTGTCGTAGAAGCCCTCAAACAGGTCCTGGCCGCTGCCCTGGGCAAAGACGGCCACGGGCAGGCCGGTGTGGGCGTAGGAGGCGAAATTGACGCCGGATTTGTTGTTGAGGATGTGGGTGATGGTGACGCTCAGGGGCTCATAGCTACCGTAGAGGACGTACTCGGCCTGATTGGCGGGGTCGGCGTCGGCCCGGCCGGCGTCCATGGTGGCCTCGTAGGCGGCCTTCAGCTTGTCCAGCTCATATGCGGTGAGGACCAAGGTGTCGTCCTCCGCGCCCTCGGTCTTGAGACCAAAGAGGGCGGTTACGTCCTTCATTACCTCGTCGAAGGAGGTGTTGTTCTCCTTGTACTTGGCCACGTAGTCGCTGTCGAACTTGGCGTAGGAGATCTTCTGGTGTTCCAGATTGGTGAGGAAGGTATCGTAGTCGGTGCCGGCGTAGCCGATGGTCAGACCGCCGGTCTCGTGGTCGCCGGTGACCAGAATGAGGGTCTCGTCGGGGTGTTGCTGGGCAAAGGCCACGGCCTCGTCCACGGCGTCGGACAGGGCGATGGTGTCGGCAATGGTGGAGCCGGCGTCGTTGGCGTGGCAGGCCCAGTCGATCTTGCCGCCCTCCACCATCAGGAAGAAGCCGGTGTCGTTGTCCAGGACCTCAATGCCCTTCTTGACGTAGTCGGAGAGGGCCCAGTCGCCGTCGGCCCGGTCGTTTTCATAGGCAAAGGCATCGGAATCAGCCAGATGCTCGTCAATAATGAGGACCTTGCCGTCGGCGGAGGTGATGGCCTCGGCCTCCGCCTGGGTCATGACCACCTTGTAGCCGGCGTCGGCAGCCAGGTCGTAGAGGCTGGTCTTGTCCTTGTCGGGGCCGGTGGGCTTCAGCAGGCCGCCGCCGGCAAAATACTCGAAATTGGAGCCCACCAGCTCCTGGCCGATCTCGTAGTAGTTGGAGCGCTTGGCCTGATGGGCGTAAAAGGCGGCGGGGGTGGCGTGGTTCAGGTTGACGGAGGAGATGACGCCAACCTTCCAGCCGAGCTGCGCGTGGAGCTTTTCGGAGATGGTCTCATAGGACACGGTGGCGGTCTCATCCATATTGATGGTGCCGGAATAGGTCTTGTAGCCGGTGGAGAGGGAGGTGGCGGTGGAGGCGGAGTCGGGGCAGAAGGAACTGGAGTCGTAGGTGACGGCAGAACCGGCCACGGGGAAATTCATGAAGGTAAGGGGCACGTTGCCGTCCAGAATGTCGTCACTGCCGGTGTCGGCCAGAGCGCCCAGATAGTCGGAGGCGGCCTGGAACTGAGGGTAGCTCATGCCGTCGCCGATGAACAGAAAGACATACTTGGGGGTCTTGGCTTCCTGGGTCTGTACACTGGTCAGGGGGGAGACGGCGGGTACGGCCGGTGACTGGCTCTGCGGAGCCGAGGCGTCGGCGCTGCAGGCGGCCAGGGTCCCGGTGAGGGACAGGGCGGCCAGCGTGAGGGACAGGGAACGCTTGAAATTCATGCTTCTTTCCTCCAAAATCCAAAATCAGATGCACGCTGCGGTTCATTCTACAGGCTTTATCTTAAAAGAATGGAACAAAAGACGCTACCAGTCCTGGGTAAAAAACCGTCAAATCCCGGTGAAGGCAGGAAAAGAACGTGTAAAGCGCCGTCCGGTCTCATATTCTGCCCGGAAGCGCATATCCTCTTTCGAGGTGAGACCATGTTTGGACGGATCTGTTGTCTGGAAAAGCGGGGCTGGCGGGTGCGCCTGGTCCGGGAGGAGATACTGGGATTGACTCTGCTGCGGGCGGAGGTGCCCGCGCCGGTCCGGCCCCGGCGCCTGAAAAAAGCGGCCAGGCTGCTGGCCGGGCAGGGGATACGGCGGGTGGTGGCGCCGCCGGGATTCGGAGACTGGCCCCTGCTGCGCTCGCAGGGCCTGGAGCCGGTGGAGACCGCCGGGCTGTGCCAGGCCATGGGGGCCAGACTGGCGCAGGCAGCCCTGCGGGAGCGGGGGCTTCGGGCCTCAGAGTCCACCGTGGCGCTGCGCGCCCAGCGGGTCACCCGGGCCCTGCGCCTGACTGCCCTGGAGCTGTGCCCGGTGGTGCGCCGGGTGGTGGTTACCGCGCCGGGGGGCGGCGACGCCCTGCGCGCCGAACTGCGCCGGGAGTTCGGTGTCCCCGCCGTGGAGGAGAGCCGGAGCCTGCGCCCGGACGTGGCCCTCCACTTCGGAGAGGCCGGCGGCGGCGGACAGACGGTGTTCCGGCTCTATGGGGCCGAGCCAGACCTGGCCGGTTTTATGCTGACTCCGGCGGGGCAGGAGCTCCCGGCGGACTGCGACCGGCTGCCCATACTGGCCGCGCTGTGGGAAACGGGGCGTCTGAGCTGCGAACGGCTGGATGTGATTTCCTGTTCTGGGACTTGACAGACCGGCTCAAACTACATATAATACTGGATAATGCAAAATAGACGGGATCTATACCTTTATATAATAGAAGATAAGACAGCCCTTGCAGAGAGCCATTTAGATGGCTCCTTCTTTATTCCAGTTGAGAAACAGAAAGGATGCAGCGGTCATGGCAAAGGAATATAAACTCAGCGCAGAGCGTTTAAAGGAGCTCCAGGACGAGCTCACTTACCTCAAGACCGTCCGCGAAAAAGAGGTAGCCGACCAGATCAAGGAGGCCCGCTCCTTCGGCGATCTGAGCGAGAACAGCGAATATGACGAGGCCAAAAACGAACAGGGTAAGCTCTACTCCCGGATTGCCGAGGTGGAGGAGATTCTGGCCAACTGTGTGGTGATCGAGGAGGACGAGAACGACCACAACGCCGTCCGTCTGGGCTCCAGGATCACCGTGCTGGACTTGGAGTTTGACGAGCAGGAGACCTATGAGGTGGTGGGTTCCCAGGAGGCCGACCCGATGAACGGCCGGATTTCGGAGGACTCCCCCTTTGGTCGGGCCCTGCTGGGCAAAGAGGTGGGGGAAGAGGTCCTGGTGGAGGCCCCCGCCGGTAACCTGCACTATAAGGTGCTGGACATTCAAAAGGCGTAAAAGGCCCGGCTCTGCCGGGATTTGAACCCCCTACAAAGGAGAAATTGAACATGGCTGAACAGAAGAATGCCCCCGCCCCCCAGGAAGAGCAGTCCCTTTCCGAACTGCTGCAGATCCGCCGCGCCAAGCTCAAGGAGCTTCAGAACGCCGGTCAGGATCCCTTCCAGATCACCAAGTACCACGTCACCGCCCATAGCGCCGACATCAAGGCGGACTTTGAGGCCATGGAGGGCAAAACGGTTTCCGTGGCCGGCCGTCTCATGTCCAAACGCGGCATGGGTAAGGCCGTATTCTGCGATATGCAGGACGGCAAGGGCCGCATCCAGCTCTACGTCCGCATCGACGAGCTGGGCGAGGCGGCCTTCGCCAAGTTCAAAAAGCTGGACATTGGCGATATCGTGGGCGTGGAAGGCGAGGTCTTCAAGACCAAGCGGGGCGAGATTTCCGTCAAGGCCCATGCCGTCACTCTCCTGTCCAAGTCCCTGCGCCCCCTGCCTGAGAAGTTCCACGGCCTGACCGACAAGGAGACCCGCTACCGCCAGCGGTACGTGGACCTCATCATGAACGAGGATGTGCGCCGGGCCTTTGAGATCCGCACCAAGTTCATCAAGCACGTCCGGTCCTATCTGGATGCCCGGGATTACCTGGAGGTGGAGACCCCCGTCCTCAACACCATCTCCGGCGGCGCGACCGCCCGGCCCTTCATCACCCACCACAACACCCTGGACATTGATATGTATATGCGCATCGCCACCGAGCTGCACCTGAAGCGGCTGGTGGTGGGCGGCTTTGAGCGTGTATACGAGATCGGCCGCATCTTCCGCAACGAGGGCATGGACCCCAAGCACAACCCGGAGTTTACTTCCATTGAGCTCTACGAGGCCTATGCCGACTTCCACGACATGATGGACATCGCCGAGGGTATTTTGTCCTCTGCGGCCAAGGAGATTCTGGGCACCTATGAGGTGGAGTGGCTGGGCACCAAGATCGACCTGACCCCCGGCTGGCCCCGGCTGACCATGGCCGAGGCGGTCCAGAAATACGTGGGGATCGACTTTATGGCGATCTCCGACGACGCAGAGGCCGTGGCCGCCGCCCGGGCCAAGGGCATCGACATGGACGGCGTGGAGCAGACCTGGGGCCGGGCGCTGTACGAGTGCTTTGATCAGCGGGTGGAGGAGAACCTCATCCAGCCCACCTTTATTACCATGTATCCGGTGGAGGTCTCGCCCCTGACCAAGCGGTCTCCCAGCGATCCCCGCCTCACCGAGCGGTTCGAGTTTTTCATCAACCACTCCGAGTTCGGAAATGCCTTCTCCGAGCTCAACGACCCCATTGACCAGAAGGGCCGCTTTGAGCATGAGATCGCCCTTCGGGAGGCGGGAGACGACGAGGCCGGCATGATGGACGACGACTATATCAACGCCCTGGAGTACGGACTGCCTCCCACGGGCGGCATGGGTATCGGCATTGATCGCTGCGTCATGCTGCTGACCAATTCCGACTCCATCCGGGATGTGATTCTCTTCCCGACGATGAAGCCTTTGGACTGAACACCCTTCGACAGCATACCGTGGCAGCATGAACCACGGTATGCTGTTGTGCATAAAAGAGGACCGCGCGGGCGCGGTCTGCCCGGCCCGGCGCCCTCATCCCTCAAGGAGGCTTTCTTGCCTTGCTGAATCGAATGCGAAACCACTTCCGGGATTTCCTCCGGAACCGGCGGAACTTCAACCCTACCCGGATCGTGGCCGGGTCCTTCGGCGTAATCATTCTGCTGGGAACCCTGCTGCTGATGCTGCCCGCGGCTTCCCGCGACGGTCAGAGCGCCGGGCTGTTCGCCAGCCTGTTCACCGCCACCTCGGCCTCCTGTGTCACCGGCCTCATCGTGGCGGATACCTGGCTCCAGTGGAGCCTGTTCGGACAGACGGTCATCCTGGTGATGATCCAGTTGGGCGGACTGGGCTTCATGACAGTCATCACCCTGTTCTCCTTGGCCCTACATCGGCGCATCGGGCTGTCGGAGCGGCTGGTGATGGTGTCCACCTTGAACCTGAATGACATGGACGGTGTGGTCCGGATGGTACAGCACGCCCTGATAGGCACCTTCTGCATGGAGGGGGCGGGGGCGCTGCTGCTGTCCCTGCGCTTCATTCCAAAGTTCGGTCTTGCGGGCGGCCTGTGGCGGGGCGTCTTTCACGGTGTCTCCGCCTTTTGCAACGCGGGCTTTGACCTGCTGGGCGGCTACAGCGGAGCCTTTTCCAGCCTGGCCGGCTTCAACGACGATCCGATGGTGCTGCTGACCACCGCCGCACTCATCACCGTGGGTGGGCTGGGCTTTTTCGTGTGGGAGGATGTGCTCCAGCACCGGCGCTGGAAAAAGCTGTCCCTCTATAGCCGCCTGGTCCTGAGTCTCACCGCGGCGCTCATCTTGTTCGGCGCGCTGTTCTTCTTCGCCGTGGAGTACCGAAACCCGGCCACCCTGGGGCCCATGCCCCTGTGGCAGAAGGGACTCAATGCCCTGTTCCAGTCCGTTACCCTGCGCACCGCCGGCTTCGACGCCCTCGGACAGGGCGGGCTGACCGACAGCTCCCTGGCCCTGTCGGTGATTTTCATGCTCATCGGAGGCTCCAGCGGCTCTACCGCCGGCGGTCTTAAGACCGTCACCGTGGCCGTGCTGCTGCTGGCCTTCCGGGCGGGCGTGCGGGGCCGGGAAGAGGTCACCCTCCGGGGCCGAGCCATCTCCCACCGCCGGGTTATGAACGCCATGACCCTGACGCTGATGGTGGTCTTCCTGTTTATGGTGAGCTCCATGCTTCTGTCCACGGTGGACGGACTGCCCTTCCTGTCCGCCGCCTTCGAGGTGGCCTCCGCCATGGGGACCGTGGGCCTCACCGTGGGCATCACGCCCGGACTGAGCCTGTTTTCCCGAGGAGTGCTGGTCTTTCTGATGTATGTGGGCCGGGTGGGCATTCTGTCCTTCTCCATTGCCTTCCTCACCCGAAGCAAGTACCCCGCAAAGATCAAATACCCTACCTTCGATATCATGATCGGTTAAGGAGTCTGCACCATGAAAACGTTTGTTGTGATCGGTCTGGGCCGCTTCGGCACGGCGGTGGCCACCGAGCTGTGCACCCTGGGCCATGAGGTGCTGGCCGTGGACGGCCGGGAGGAAAACGTCCAGGCGGCGGCCGACAAGGTCACCCATGCCGTCATGGGCGACGCCCGGGACCCGGCTGTGCTCAAGGCACTGGGGGTGCGCAACTACGACTGCGCCATCGTGGCCGTGGGGGACGATGTGGGCAACAGCGCCCTCATCACTCTGAACCTCAAGGAGATCGGAGTGAAGGAGGTCATCGCCAAGGCCCAGAGCCACGTCCACCGCAAGGTGCTGGAGAAGATCGGAGCCGACCGGGTGGTCTTTCCCGAACATGAGATGGGGGTCAAGCTGGCTCAGGGGCTGTCCAGTTCCAACGTCCTGAATTTCATCGAGCTGTCTGATGACTACGGCATCGTGGAGCTGGCAGCGCCCAGAAGCTGGGTGGGACACACCCTGAAGGAGCTGGATGTCCGGGCCAAGTACGGCGTCAACATCATCGCCATCCGGGACGGCGCCTCCCGCCGGCTGGAGGTGGCTCCGGGGGCGGACTACGCCCTGCGCTCCGGCGACGTTGTGGTCACACTGGGGCGGAACGAGGACATCAACCGGCTCCATGACCTCTGAGGGGGATGACCATGGAACGGATCACGAGCCGAAAGAATGAACTGGTGGCCCACATCCGTAAGCTCAGCGGCTCCCGCTCCGCCCGCCGGGCGGCGGGGGAATTCGTCTGCGACGGGCCAAAGCTGCTCGCCGAGGCCCTGAAATGGGGGGCTGCCGTTACGACCGTGGTGGCGGAGGAGGGGACAAGCCTGCCGGAGCTGCCCTCCGCCGTCCGGCGGGTGGAGGTCCCCGCCGACCTGCTCAGGAGCCTGTCGACCACCGAGACGCCCCAGGGCGTGCTGTTTCTCTGCCGGACCCCTGACCTGGCCCTGCCGGAACGGCTGACCGGCGGGCGGTATATGGTGCTGGATGGAGTGCAGGACCCGGGAAATCTGGGTACGGTGTGGCGGACGGCCGATGCCTTTGGGGCGGACGGCCTGGTGTTGGTCCACAGTTGCGCCGATCCATGGTCGCCCAAGACCGTCCGGTCCACCATGGGGGCCTGCTTCCGCCTGCCCGTATGGGAGGCGGACCTGCATACTTTGCAGGCCCGGCTGGACGAGGGCGGGGTCCCTCTGTACGCCACCGCCCTGCGGGAGGACACGGAGGACCTGCGCGCCCAGGACCTGCGCCGCTGCGCCGTGGTGATCGGCAGCGAGGGGCGGGGCGTTTCGGAGGAGACGCTGGCTCTGTGCGGCAAGACCTTGAAGATCCCCATGCGGACGCGCTGCGAGTCCCTCAACGCCGCCGTAGCGGCGGCGGTGGTCCTGTGGGAGATGGCCCGGTAGAGCAAAGAGGAGGTGTTCCGGTGTCCAGCCTGAAATACTGGATTTGGCTCGCCACCCGGCAGGGGGCGTCCCCGGTCCGCACCCTCCGGGTGCTGGAGCAGTTCGGCAGCCCTGAGAGGGCCTACTTTGCCGATCCGGGGGAGTACGGCCTGCTGGCCGACATACCGGACAAGCTTCGCGCCGCCCTGGCGGACAAATCTCTGGCGGAGGCCGAGCGTATTCTGGGCGAATGTGAGCGGCTGGGGCTGCGGGTGCTGACGCTGCAGGACGCGGAATATCCCGAGCGCCTGCGGCAGATTCCCGACCCGCCGGCGGTGCTCTATCTGCGGGGCCGGACCTTTGCCTTCGACGAAGAGGCGGCCATCGCCGTGGTGGGAGCCCGGGAGCCCACGCCCTATGGGGTGAAGATGGCGGGCAAGCTGGGTCTGGAGCTGGCCCGGCAGGGGGCCTTGCTGGTCTCCGGCATCGCCCAGGGCCTGGACGCCGCCGCCATTCGGGGCGCGCTCAAGGGAGGCGGGCCGGTGGTCTCGGTGCTGGGCGGCGGTGTGGATGTGGTTTACCCCAGGGAAAACCGCTTTCTCTACGAGGATGTGGCTGCCGCCGGAGCCCTCATCAGCGAGTATCCGCCGGGGACCGGCATCCAGGCCGGTCACTTTCCCGTGCGCAACCGCATCATCAGCGGCCTGAGCCTGGCGGTGGTGGCGGTGGAGTGCCGCTGGAAAAGCGGCACCATGCGCACGGTGGAGCGGGCGCTGGACCAGGACCGGGACGTCTTTGCCGTGCCCGGTCCAGCGGACGGCCCGATGAGCGAGGGGCCCAACCGGCTCATTCAGCAGGGGGCCGGTCTGGTGCGGTGCGGCTGGGATGTGCTCCGGGAGTATGCCGGGCGCTTTCCCGGCAAGCTCCGCAGTCCGGAGCCCCTGCGTCCCGCGGCCGAGGCGGCCCGGCTGGAGATGCCGGAAGAGAAAAAAACCGAGATAAAAATCTCTGAAACTGACAAAAAACCGGTTGACAAGGGCCCCGAGAGGGCATATATTGACCTAAGTGCGCACCCTGAGGCGCTGACCGACGATCAGCGCGACGTGCTGGTGGCCCTGGAGGAGCGGCCGCTCCTGGCCGACGATCTGGTGGAGCGGACCCAGATCCCGGCCAGACGGGTGCTCTCCGCGCTGACGCTGTTGCAGGTGCAGGGCTATGTGGCGGAGCAGCCGGGCCGACGGTTCAAGGCGCTGGCCCGGGTGAAGATCCCTGAAGTACATTCCGGACGAAAGTCGTCCGTCTGAAAATAAAACCCTGGAGGTAAACTGTGGCGAAATCGAACTTAGTCATTGTAGAATCTCCGGCCAAGGCCAAGACCATCGGCAAATACCTTGGACCGGATTATCAGGTCAAGGCGTCCATGGGTCACGTCCGGGACCTGCCCAAAAGCAAGATCGGCGTGGATGTGGAGCACGGCTTCGTACCGGACTACCAGCCCATCAAAGGGAAGGAGGAGGTCATCTCCGACCTGAAAAAGGCGGCCAAGCAGAGCGACAAGGTCTTTCTGGCCACCGACCCGGACCGGGAGGGGGAGGCCATTTCCTGGCACCTCAAGGAGCTTTTGAAGCTGCCCGACGACCGCACTTACCGGGTCACCTTCAATGAGATCACCAAAAAAGTGGTCAACGAGTCCATCGCCGCCCCTCGGGCCATCGACCAGGACCTGGTGGACGCCCAGCAGGCCCGCCGCATCCTGGACCGCATCGTGGGCTACCAGCTCTCGCCGCTGCTGTGGAAAAAAATCCGCCGGGGCCTGTCCGCCGGACGGGTCCAGTCGGTGGCCACCCGGCTGGTGTGCGAGCGGGAGGAGGAGATCCGGGCCTTTCAGCCCCAGGAATACTGGTCCCTGGACGCCGACCTCAGCCGCATCTCCCCCAATCTGGGGGCCTTCACCGCCGCCTTCCACGGCGCGGAGAAGAAGCAGGAGCTCCGCAGCGAGCAGGAGGTCCGGACCGTCAGCGACGCCGTGAAGGCGGCCCCCTTTACCGTGAAGAGCGTCAAGCGCCAGGACAAGACCCGCAATCCCGCGCCGCCCTTCATCACCTCCACCCTCCAGCAGGAGGCCAGCCGCAAGCTGGGCATGACGCCCCGGCGGACCATGGCGGTGGCCCAGCAGCTCTACGAGGGCGTGGACATCCAGGGCGAGGGCACCGTGGGCCTCATCACCTATATGCGTACCGACTCCCTGCGCCTGTCTGAGGAGGCCCTGGCGGCCGCCCGGGAGCTGATCATCAGCCGCTACGGCAAGGACTATTATCCGGACAAGACCCGGCACTACAAGACCAAATCCGGGGCCCAGGACGCCCACGAGGCCATCCGGCCCTCCGACGTGCGCCTGACCCCTGAGGACATCAAGAAGGATCTGACCAGCGAACAGTACCGGCTCTACAAGCTGATTTGGAGCCGGTTTTTGGCCTGTCAGATGGCCTCCGCCGTCTATGACAGCGTGGCCATCGAGGTGGAGTCCGCGGGCTACCGCTTCCGGGCCAATCACTCCTCCCTGAAATTTTCCGGCTTCACCGCCGTGTACGTGGAGGGCAAGGACGAGGACGAGGAGAAGGTCCAGTCCCCCCTGCCCGACCTGAAGGAGGGGGAGGCGCTGGCGCTGAAGGAGCTCAAGCCCGAGCAGCACTTCACCCAGCCCCCCGCCCGGTATACCGAGGCTACCCTGATCAAGGCGCTGGAGGAGAAGGGCATCGGCCGCCCGTCCACTTACGCCCCCACCATCTCCACCATTCTGGACCGGGAGTATGTGGTGAAGGAGGGCAAATACCTGCGCACCACCCCGCTGGGGGATGTGGTCACCGGCTTGATGAAAGACAAATTCCCCGACATCGTGGACACCGCCTTCACCGCCCAGATGGAAGAGCAGCTCGACCAGGTGGAGGAGGGCAGGGAGAAGTGGAAGGACCTGCTCTCCGGATTCTACGGCGGCTTCCAGAAGGAGCTGGCCCAGGCGGAGCAGGATCTGGACGGGGAGCGCATCAAGGTCCCCGACGAGGTCTCCGACGTGATCTGCCCCCTGTGTGGACGCAATCTGGTGTATAAGTCCGGCCGGTTTGGCCGTTTTCTGGCCTGTCCCGGCTGGCCTGAGTGTTCCCACACCCAGCCCATCGTGGTGGAGATGCCGGGCAAGTGTCCCAAGTGCGGCGGCCGCATCCTGAAAAAGACCTCCCGGAAGGGGTATGCCTACTACGGCTGCGAGTTTAACTCCAGCAAGGACGACGGAAAGAGATGCGACTTCATGACCTGGGACGTGCCGGTGAAGGACAACTGTCCGGAGTGCGGCTGGACGATGTTCAAGAAGTCGGGCCGAGGGTTCAAAAAGCCCTTCTGCATCAATCCGGACTGCGGCAACTTTACGCCGGAGGACAAGCGGGGCGGCTATCAGAAAAAGCCCGCCGCCGAGCCGGCGGCGGAGGACGGGGCGGGTGCCGAGCGCGCTGCCGAGGCGGCGGAGGAGCCCAAGGCGGTGAAAAAGGCCTCCGACAAGAAGCCCGCGGTCAAAAAGGCCGCCGCCAAGAAAACCACTGGGGCCAAGAAAACCACCGGCACAAAGAAGCCGGCGGCCAAAAAGGCCGCCGCGGAGGCATGAGCATGGAGCCTGTGAGCGTGATTGGGGCGGGACTGGCGGGCTGCGAGGCGGCCTGGCAGCTTGCCGGCCGGGGCGTCCCCGTGGTCCTGCATGAGATGAAGCCGGAGAAGATGACCCCCGCCCACCACGCGCCGGAGTTTGCCGAGCTGGTGTGTTCCAACTCCCTGCGCTCCGACCAGTTGGAGAACGCGGTGGGGCTTTTGAAAGAGGAGCTGCGCCGCAGCGGCTCCCTGATCTTGGCCTGCGCCGACGCCCACCGGGTGGAGGCGGGAGGGGCCCTGGCGGTGGACCGCCACGCCTTCTCCAGGGCGGTCACCGAGCAGATCCGCAGCCACCCGCTCATCACCGTGGAGGAGGGGGAGGTGAGGCAGATCCCCGACCGCGGACAGGTCATTGTGGCCTCCGGCCCCCTGACCTCCGAGGCCCTCAGCGCCGAGATCGAGCGGCTGCTGCCCGGGAGCCGCTATTTGAATTTCTACGACGCGGCGGCCCCACTGGTCACCTTTGACAGCGTGGACATGGACCACGCCTGGTTTGCCTCCCGTTACGACAAGGGGACGGCGGATTATGTCAACTGCGCCCTCAGCGAGGAGGAGTACGCCGCCTTTTGGCGGGAGCTGTGCGCCGCCCAGGAGGCGGAGGTCCACGGCTTTGAGGACAAGAGCGTGTTTGAAGGCTGCATGCCCGTGGAGGTCATGGCCCGGCGGGGGGTGGACACGCTGCGCTACGGCCCCCTGAAGCCCAAGGGCCTGCGGGACCCGAGAACGGGACAGACCCCT
>Ga0129314_1001830_pt1 | contig 13390 bp, 9 predicted proteins | sample O1111metagenome_FD_94431 | JGI IMG/M metagenome (GOLD analysis project Ga0129314, IMG submission 94431) | Orangutan individual fecal microbial communities from fecal samples from Wisconsin, USA - O1111 metagenome | ecosystem: Host-associated > Mammals > Digestive system > Large intestine > Fecal...
CCCTTGAATGCACACAGCTCTACTTTCGGGTTGACATGCAACTGCCTGGAAACATCCTTCTTCTTTCCAGTCTGGATATACAGCTTGCCTTCAAAAATATGTGCCGTGCCAAACGGACGCACTCTCGGCTGGTCGCCTTCGACCGTTGCCAAGTAATATGTTCCAGCTTCTTTTAGGAACTTTACGATTTCTTCCATTTTATTCTTTCCTTTCCCACACGGTCGTGTGGTAAGCGTTTAAATATCTGGTATCTGGCGTTCTGCTCCTTCGGTTCCTACAATGGTAATCAGTAGAAATTCACTCCATTTTCAGGTCTGCCGGTATATTCGTCTGTCATAAGATAGCCGTTGAAGCCGTTCAGAAACTCCTTCGCATTCACAATCGTTTGCAAGGTAGAAGGTGAGGTAGTGGTGACCACAGTCGCAGTATTGTCCGCGGCCACAGGGACAGATGTGAACAACGGTAGTCTACACAGGAAACAGTACCAAATCAATGTAAATCCATATACGATTAATACAACCCTTCTTCCTGTGATGGAGCGTGTGGAAATGTGGAAGCCGAGGAGAATGAGGGCGGAGAAGATGAGGATACGAAGTAGGAAGATCACGGCTTATGGTCCTTCACAAATGTCTCTATATGATCAACATCTGCAAGCCGTATGTGATAACAATCATCATTTCCCTCTAAATATATTTCATTCTCCAATGGATCATTATGCTCAAGACTATATTTGCCAAAATTAGATAAAGAAATCCATCTCTCCTCTGATTCATATTCACTTATAAGATTTATGTTGCCTATTACATAATAAGATTTATCTTTCGGGTAAATCTTAACGTTCATCCCATTTTCAAAATCTAAAGCATCTTGCCAATAGTCAGTATGTATTGTTCCATGGCTCTGACGCAGCAAGAAATTTTGAAATTTCTCACTTCTTACAATTATAGCCCACAGCCAAGACAGCAGCACAAGAATAGTAATGGCTAGCCCGCTTAAAGGAAGTGTAGCAAAATTTGTATTGACATATGGAATAAGCTTCAACAAACTGATCGCAACATAGCTTAAAACACATGACAATATTATTTTCGTTTCACTTTTTAATTGCGTATGTGTTAGATAACAAAAAACACTCAGGCCACAAAATCCAGGAATGAAAAGTTGCAGAATGTCTGTAATATCATCAATTATTTCACTTATCGTCATTTTTCTCTTCACTGTTCGCTTTACTATTCTCAGGCTTTGTCATTTTACTTACATCTACTTCTGGTTTATTTTTTGCCTTCAATGTAAATGTTTCAATTGGATTACTCTTTTTATCGTTTGCCATATTATTTTCCCCTTGTACCTAAAAATTCTATCACATCTTGTAAAACTTCTCAAAACTCCCCTTATCCGTGATCCCGAATTCCTTATAGCTGAACTCTCCATATCCCGGTTTCTTGATCTTCTGGTACCAGTCGAATACTTTCTGACAGTTCGGCATTTCATTCCTTCCACTCATCCCAGCTATTCCTGATTTCCGCAAACTCCTCAGGTTCTTTGTTCGCCTCTTCCCAAAGAGCAACTCCCGGCGTTACCGGCATTTCCCTTTTCGTTTCTATCCGATACAAGCTATGTGCAAGCATAGAAGCCCATTTTCTCGAAACCAGTTTTTCTGATACAGCGTCCTCCGTATCATTCTCATCGATAGCTGTAATATTGAGATATTTTGGAAGAGCTTTATCCAATTGACTGATCTGATCAGTAGTTAACAAACCTTTTCTGGCGATAAATTCGACTGCTCTCAGATATGGTGTAATTTCATAATCCATAGTGACCAGAACAGAAGTCAAAAGCGACTCTTTCGTTTTTTCTCCAATCGAAATCTCATATCTGTTTAACGCATAAAGGCTGCCTGCCGCGTCCGCAGCATAATCTTTCTTTCCACAGAAAAGACTCTCCAAAAAGGAGTCTTCCCTGTCCTTATTGTTGGTACAATAATTCAAAAGGCTGCATGGTACATCAGCTGCCATAAAAAGGTTCTGTAACGCTTTAACCTTGTCACTCGTATAAGCTGCTTCTGAGTCCGCTAAATGCGCACTTAAAATCGCTTCTCCCATTAAGAATGACGCACTGTTTATATTGTTTTTAGCTGTAATATCAAAGAAACCTCTGCGGGAAGAGCCATCCGCAATCTGGTCGGCCAGCTTTTCACAGAATTTGAAAAGAGCATCTGCAAGCTCATTTACCTGTTCTTCTTTTAATGTATTATTCTGTGCAAAAGAAATAGCGCTGTTAAGATTTCCTGAATAATCAGTATAAACTCCCGGCACAGAATCCTTCCTGATTGCATCTATGATTTTATTCCAGTTATCTTCTGAAGACGGCTGATAATCCACTTTTCTCTTCTTCACAAATATATTAATGGCAGACGGCACAAATCTTCCTATGTATGGCTTACCTTTTTTTAAATTATCCGGAGCAAGAATGACAGATTCAAATCTTTCCTGTTCCTCATCCGAGAAGTCAAAAATAAGAGATGTATAAAGCAGCCTGTTGATTACAGTATGATGATACTCCTGTTCCTTACTTAATTTAAATAGCTTCGCAAGATATTCTCTCTGAGAATCGTCCATTGAGATTCTTGCGTAAACGCCATCATCATCTTCCCCTCTTCTATCCTGAAGCCAAATCCTTTCCAGTCTATCGTAAGCAAACTCCAAACATTCAGGGTAACGTAAATCGGAGTATGAAGCATCTGTGTACAGGGGAAATTGTGAAAGCACATCTATGTCTTTTATTAACTGATCAAGCGGAACGCATTTTATAAAGCTTTTTACAAGTTCCTTTGCATCGGGCGTTCTCTTTTTCTGATCTGCTTCATACATGCTTGAAATAACCGAAAGCAGCTCATCAAACTTATCTGAAGAACATCTTGAACAAAGGCGTGCTAAAACCTCCGGCATTATATGTAAAGGAAATTCCATTACATTGCTGTTGAAGAAATTTTTTGCCGATGCCAGATAATCCGTCAATGAAACATTAAACGCCTCAACACAAATATCTACAAGCTCATCTATGTTCTTCGTCGGTATCCGGGAAACATAATTTCTGCTCCACACATTTTTAATGATTTTTTCATCCTGAGTAAGGACCGCCAAAACGATAGGATAAATAACATTATACCTGGCCAGACGTTTTGCGCATCCCATGGTTCCATTTTTATTTACCACATAATTGAGTCTAAACGGAATACCCGTTTCCTCACGGAACATAAGAAATTCAAATGCCGCCAGTATATCCTTTGCATCCCGTTGTCCAAACGTCGTTGAATATGAAACAGAATCCAAATCATAATTATGTGTTGTTTCCGTTTGTGGCCTGTAATAATATTCATCCGTTAAAGATCCGGAATACCGGCTGTTCTCCTGATCCCAGATAAAATCAGACTCCTGATCTTTCTTTGCCTCATCTATAAAATCATTTTCATGACGTTCAAAATCTGCAAACGATGCTTTATTGGCCTGAACCACATAGTTATACAGCGTCACCATGCAACTCTCGATTGAACGGCTTCGAACATCACTAAGCATTAATTTTCCGGATCCTGCATAACGAATAAAATTGATAGCCCTTCGTAGAACAGTTTCCGCTTCTGTGTACTCTCCAATAATAGCTAACAAACTGGCTTTTCGAAGTGCCCACAACGTCTGATTATTGTCGTCATTTATCTGATCAATTTTTTTATTTAAATCAGTGAATCTCAGTTCGTAAATATCGTGATAAACTTCCTCATAAAGAAGACTGTTCCTTTCGTCTGTACTTAATCTTATCTCTGTAAACTTTTTATGTAGATCCTCCCAATCATCCGAATCTCCGTCCATTCTGTAGGATCTCAGCAGTGTCAGATAAATGTAATGCAAATCGTGTTCAAGGGCTTTGTTCTTCTCGTCTTCCGAAATCGTCGCATATTTATCTGCGAAATCCAAGACGTCATTCGTGTATCCCGTGACTATTGGTCTTCCGATAATGTTGTTCAGCCAGCAGTATTCATAAGCGATTTCAAGGCATAATTTTGTCTTCTCAATATCGGAAAGCTTTTCATCTTCTTCAATTGCATACTCTAATTTTTTAGTCTCATCAGCAGTAGTGAAGCGCTTGCCTTTTTTGAATAACTTCCGATCAGAATAAATCATTTCCAAGCTATTAAGAAAGCTTGAAATCCCGTCATGTAATTTAAAAGGCGCAATAATCCATCCCGGATAAGAATTATGTATCTTCTTTAACATATTCCTGATCCGCTCAATAGAAGGAGTCTCATTATGAAGATCATATGAGCCATACTCAGGCCAGCCTGAATACCTTTTTTCTCTCTCTTTTATACGGTTCACAAGATCCTTTATAAATCTTCTATAAAGTTCCTTTCGATATTCGTCTTTGTCCGGCAGAAGCGTTGTGTCCTTGTACTTATCAATATCTTCAAGCACAACAACTTTGATCTTTTTCGCAAGAAGACTATTTTCTTTCGGTTTTGGAAAAGCTTCATGAGTAATAAGATAGATCATCGGTGAATTTGTCAATCCGAGATTGTCATGAATCCAGCCAATCCACTTCAGGAAATTCGGATCATCACCAGAAAAGCCAATAAGGCAGAATGTGTTCTCCAGCAGGGCCTGCTGAACCGTATTCACAAATGGCGCATGATCATGCGGATATTTTCGAAAATCCTCTTCTGTTATTACAAAAGGACCGTTTGACGGAAATGATCCGTGGAGCTTAATCAGACGCGGCTTCCCTGCACTGTAAATCAAATCTTTTTGATCGCGTATGATCTGATACTGCCTATCAGAGACTTTCGCGCAGGCTCTCTCAAGAAGCGTGTCATAATTTGTTGTAAACACATCCGACCAAGGCAGACTCATGAGATCCACGTGGATATCAGAAGGCTCATAATCGTCATCTGTCATCGTTTTCCGGATCATATCATCCAAAAACGGCCTTCCGTATGATTCCTCCAATTCCTGAGCAACTGTGAGCGTATTTAAATACTTGCGATCTTCTATTCCCAATCTTTCGCAAAATCTGTCAATGAGTCCACTCCACATTGGCATTTTGGATTTTATAGCGTCGTTCGCAGGATCTGCATTCCTGCTGAATCCAGCACCCACAATAATGGCGGCATGCCGCGAGACAAGGCTGCTCATGATTTCATCTATATAAAGTTGGGACATTGTCTTTGTCATGATTCTCACCTCATTTCGGAAATGGGATGGTACTGATAGGTACATTATACGTAAATGGTAGATCCCGGTGCTGGGTAAAAAAGAGTGAGCGGATTTTTTTCCGCTCATTTTTCTTTTGCCCTGCATACTTCCGGAAGGCTTCCTGACCACGGCATCAGCTCTTCCAGAAAATCTGTGGTTTTATCATCCACGTGCGGAATCATTGTTTCCAGCACATGTTTGAAATAGTAGTAGGGACGCAGTCCGTTCGCACGGGCTGTTTCTGCGATGCTGTACAGGATCCCACTGGCCTCCGCTCCGTTCTTTGTAGCCGAAATCTGCCAGTTCTTTTTTCCGACACAGAACTTTTTGATGCTCCGCTCCGCATCTTATCCTTATATCAGCATAAGATGCGTTATACTCAGGATAGGAAATATAGATCTTATCCTGCTTTTTCCTGACCGCGTTCCATTCGTTCTGGAAAGAACCGCTGTCCTCCACTGAGATCTGGCTGATGAAGGTCGATACGGTGGAGTCGCTGTAGATCTTATACTCCGGCGTGAAAAGCGGATGGTTACAGGCATAATCCGGATAATACTGTCCGGCATTATTCTCTGTAGTGAGATAATACGCTGCCAGATCAAGAAACAGGCCTGCGCCGCGGTCATCGCCGTAAAGGCCGCTGATGATCTTGTCAAGAAGGCTTTCCACCATCAGTTTTTCGATCACGATCCATGCCCGATGCGCAGGCAGCTGCTCCTGGCATCCCGTCCCTGATCCTCCGGCAGTTCGGCGTCCGGAAAGTAAGTCAGAAAGTTTGGATTCGGATACATCATTTCCGGATCATCTTCACATTTCTTACCGATCGTTGTGCGTTTGGGGATGTTGTATTTCTTGTCCGGCTTATAAATCCGGTCATACTCGTAATTGATGTAGACGACCCCTTTGATCGTCCGTTCATAAATCTTACCCTTGACCTCGGGTATTTTGACCTTGAAATCGTAGTACATTTAGATCGTTTAGCCCTCAAAAATAAAGTATGTATACCTACTCAATATTTACACTAAAGATAGCCCGGAAAATCAATAGAAACGTTGATTTTCCGGGGCTTTTCAAAGTCTTTTATTCGATTGAGTGCTAACCCTCATCGGAAGTTAAGAATTATTATCTCCGGAGAATCCGCGATGCCATGCTGGAATCTTCTGGCACCCTGTCCTTACACCTCCATGCATCCTGAAAATGCTTCAGGCTCTCTGAGGGATTATTTTTCTACCACAAAAGCATCCCTACATGAGCATTCTTCCGAATTTAGATGCTTTTCTCCGCCGAAAATAATCCCTGACTGAAAACTCTGCCGAATAAAGATGCTTTCCATCACCATAAAGTAATCCCTGCCAGAATATTCTTTCAAATCAGGATTACTCCATCGCCGAAAAATAATCCTAATCCGAGTATTCTTTCGAATCAGGATTACTTCATTGCCGAAAAATAATCCTAATCCGAGCATTCTTCCGAATCAGGATTACTCCATCGCTGAAAAGTAATCTCTGGCAGAATGTTCTGCCAAATAAAGATGCATCCTATCGCAACATGGTCATGCAAAGATGCATCCCGTCCCATCGGAAGCCGGTTCCCCCGGCTTCGATTCGTTCAAAGTTTCCGATCTATATACATTCAGGAGAACCACAGCGTTTTCACGCTCCGATTCTCCTGATCACGACTAAAGCCCATATATCATTCATCAACAAAATCAAAGGGAAGCTCTACACTCTCCGAATCACGCTGATGAAAGGACACATTTCCGCCTTCTTCCACAACCACATTTCCCGGCTCACGGACAGGATTCTTGTTCTCTCCCGGTTGTACTGTCGTTCCCGGAGTGCCTGTACCTGAAGTGCTTCCGGAGCCCCCGGTAACTCCTGTACTACCAGCTCCGGTACTTCCAGAAGCCACAGTATTTCCAGTACCCCCGGTATTTCCAACCGATGAAGCATTTCCGGCGACCAAACCATTCCCAGCAGCCGCAGTATTTCCGGCAGCCGAACCACTCCCGGCACCCGAAGCATTTCCAGCACTCCCAGCACCCGCGGAATTATCAGCACCAGCCTTCTTACTCGCTGCCGCACTTTCTCCGGTCATGATCGGAAGTCCTACACTCTCCGCATCACTGTCACTCCCGCCAGAAATCTTATTCTCCGCTTTCCGGTCTTCCGGAATCTTCTCCCAGCCTTCTGCCGTCTCCTTTGAGGTCGTCCCCTTTTCCGCTACTGCTGATGAAGTCGTCCCCTCCGAAGCGCTCTCCTTTAAGGCATCTTCCGATGCGCTCCCATCTCCCGGAATGGTCTCCGACCAGATTTCTTCCTCCTGGATGGTCTCCGGTGTGCTACTTCGATTCCAAAGAGCCGCTACCAAAATTACCACAAGAACCGCTGCTGAAAGAAGCAATACCGGAAGGGCAGGCATCTTCCACTCCGCCCCCTTCCGGAAACCTTCCTCCTGATGGCTTCCCTTCCGAAAACCGGAACGTCCCTCTCGGGAACCTTTCTCCCGGGAACCTTCCTCCCGGGAACCCGGTCTTCGTCCGGCCTCCCGGCCATCTGACGCCGTATTTCTCTTGTTCCGTTCCTTCATTTACAGGGCCTCTCCTCGCAAACGCTTCACTTCGCTCCGCTGCAATCTACAATCAACTGCGATCAACTCCGCTTCACTTCGCTCCGCTGCAATCTACAACCAACTGCGATCAACTCCACTTCGCTTCGCTCCGCTGCAATCTGCAATCAACTGCGATCAACTCCGCTTCGCTTCGCTCCGCTGCAATCTACAATCAACTGCGATCAACTCCGCTTCACTTCGCTCCGCTGCAATCTACAACCAACTGCGATCAACTCCGCTTCACTTCGCTCTGCTGTAATCTACAATCAACTCCGACCAACTTCGCCACTCCGCTCCGCTTCGCCGCGACCAACTCCGCTGCGATCAACGATCAACCGCGACCAACTCCGCTGCAATCTACAATCAAGCACAATCAACCGCAACCAGCTCCGCTGCAATCTGCAATCAACTGCAACCAACTCCGCTGCAAACAACAAGCAACTGCGATCAACACCGAACAACTCCGACCAACTCCGCTTCACTTCACTTCATAAATCCGCAGCCACTCAAGGTCCAGCCACATCCCGCTTGTCAGGCTCTCGCCTGTGATCATCAGGCTACAGGAGTTTCCGGATCCCGCCGTATAGGGGTCTGCCGTATAGGATACCGCCTCATAGGAGACCGCTCCGACCTTGAAGGCAGTGCTCTCCGGGAGGCAGCCGTACCAGCCGGTCTGGGAGGTCTGAATGCCCCATTCGCCGGAGCCTTTCACGGAATAGACAAAGCGGTATTTCTTTCCGGCCTCCAGGAGATTCTGTCCGTCCGCCGTCTTCAGCTGACTGAGAGAATACGATCTTCCGCCCTCCTTCGAGCCGGTTGTCGTCCGCTTCAGGCGAAGAACCTTTCCATACAGGGCATCCGCGTCCTCGGCCACGCTTGCAGACATGCTGCTGTCCGAATGATAGGAGGAGCCGGTTCCGGCAACGGCCGGATTCAGCTCGGCAACCAGAACGTCCTCCGCCTCGGTGCCCTCATTGAAGACCGTCCCGTCCTCAACCGATACCACGCAGCGCAGGTTGGCCTCGCCGCCAACCGACGTGCCCTTCAGCGTCACATTGGTTCCGGAATAGTTCCAGAACGAATCCTCCAGATTGCAATGGTCAATGGTGATCTCGTCCGCAAGAGCGGCCGCATTCTGGGTGATGATTCCGATTCCAGCCTGCCTGTTGTTCCGGAAGGTGCAATTCGAAATCGTAATTTTACTGCACTTTCCTGCATCATTCGGCTCAATATCGATACCCATCATCGGAGCTTTTCCATTGGAGGGCGTATCCGTGAAGCTGCTCGCCTCCACCCTCACCCGATTTGCACTGACAATCGACATGTTGTTCCGCAGATTTTCCGAGGAGACGCAGTTCGAAATCACAACATTGGTGGAAGGAACCTTATCCGGAGTCTCTCCGACATAAATTCCATCTCCCCAGCAGTGGGACACCTTCACATTCCGGATCTCGACGTTGTCAGAGCCGTAAATGCCAATGCCCATTCCGCCCTCGCCGCCCGTGTCGTGCGTCGTGCGTCTCTTAAGATCTCCCTCAATCCAGCCGCCGATCACCTTCACATTGCTGACGTTGCGAATGCAGATGAGGTTATAATTCTTCTCCCCCGAACCGATTCCGTGAAGCTTTGCCCCGTCCTGCATGATCAGCGTCATCCCACCGAACATCGGAAGGCTGACGGTAGGGTAAATACGATAATTACCCTGCGGAAGGAACAACACCGAGATTCCCGAACTCTTCATCTTCTTAACCGTATCACACAGAACATCCGAGCTGTTGCCAACCTCCGGCTCTTTGTTCTGACCGCCGCCGGCCTCTCCGTACAGCTGCGGAATCACGAAGAAATCTACGCCCTCCGGAATGTCCTCTCCCACAACGCAGGCAAGGCAGGTCTGCAAAACATTCCCGTCCGCATCGTAGGCCTTGATCCAGGAAGCCCCCTCCTTCAGAAAACGGACCCTTCCCTCCTCGCTCACCGAAACATACTGCGGCAGCGAGCTCTCCCAGCGAGCCACCGTGCCCGCAGAAGCAAGCTTCATGTCATAAAAATCGCCCGGAACGCCGGACAGCTTGTTTTCACCCGTTGTCGCATGGCTGATCGTGCTGCTCCCGTCAAAATAACGCTCGGCCTTATCGCTATAAATCACCAGCGCACGCATCAGATTCTGCAGGGATTCCGGTTCCCCCTCTCCCTTCAGCGTGTCGTATGCATAGCTCATCGCGCTGTAGGAAAGCTTCCAGTCGGAGGTTCCCTCTGCATTCTGCTGAACCGAAACCGTATAAGCCGTATTCAGCTCGTTCGCCTTCCGGTCCGAAATCTCAACATAAAACAAATTCTTCGAGCCGGTCTTCACAGGCTGCAAAAGCACGCCGCTCTTCTCATTCCGGAACGTGTATTCGCCGATGTCATGCCCATCCTCCAGACGGAAATAATGGCGAAGAAGGGTCTGCGACCGCAGAACCAGACTGCTGCCGTAATAAGAAAGCCCCGGCATGCTGCCGGCTGTTGTTTTGACATAGCTCTGAATGTCCCCCGCTGCAATCGAAGAGACATCCGTATCCGAAAGTCCTGCGTTCGCCGGCTTGTCCGTATTCCGGTTAAAATAAACCTGCGCATACGCACCATAATTCTCCAGCGCCTGCAGAAGCGCCTTCTCCTTATCGGAAATCCCGGACTGCGAAAGGCGGTTATCCGCATACTGCTTCACGGAATAAGTGCGAAGCTGCGTGGTCTCCGCATCCGCCTGCACCACCGAGGCGTGAATGTCCGAGGTCATCTGACTGGCAGCCACCTCGCAGGTATACTCGTATACCGTCACATTTTTCCCCGTCGAAGGATAGGTCAGCGTCATCTTCTCCCCGGAAGAAGCCGCCTTCTTCTGCTCTCTCCCGTCCACCTCGAAGCAAACAAAGGTGCCCGGATCCTTCTGCACCTCCTCCGGCATCTCGATGTAATACTGAACACCGATGCTGCCCGTAAGGCTCAGTCGATTTGCGCAGAGGCTGATCGCATCCTTCTCCTTTCCGGAGTAATCCGTATCCGAAAGCTTCAGCTCCTCCTCCGAGAACAGCTTCCTCGTGTCTGCGTCATAGCCATAGGAAATTCCATTCACCGTAAAAGCCTGCGATGCATCCGTATAATCCGCGCAGCCAGCCAGAAAAAGACGATCCGGATACCCGGCAGCGCCCTCATCGCAATTTGTCACATCGATCAGATAGTTCTTCCCATCCTCCATGTGTGCCAGATTCCACTTGTGTCCGCCGCCGTTCATCTGACCGGTCACCGATGCAATCTCAATCTCCGGGCTCGAAAACTTCGTCAGCTCACACAGATACTGAAATGCCTCCGCGTAGCCCTCACAGACAACCTTGGTCTCCGGATCCCCATCAAACACATACAGAAGATTCCACGGACCGCGGTCATCGGTCTCCGACGGGTTGCCGGATGACGCGGCCGCATCGTTATAATCCACAAGATCACAGATCTCATTCAGATAGTACTTCAGCTTCCCGTAATCCGACCGGTCACCCGCCGCCTCGACAATGCTCCTAGCCTTGTCCGCCGCCTTCTGTCCGGCCCCGGTTTTCGCCACATCAATCGTATACGGATCTTTCCCGCGGAACTTATACTCCACCCGCAGCGAAACCGGAATGCTGTCCTTGGAAAACTTCATTCCAGTCTGGTTATACGCATAGCGGAAGCTTCCGTAAGCGATTCCTCCGTCCGTCCAGTAGGTCTCATACGGGAAATCCGCCATAAGCGCATCACGAACCAGCGCATAATCCACACTGACCTTCGCCTTCAGTGCCTCTGCGCCCTTTTGCACATCCGCCTCCGTCACAGCACCGCCTGACAAAGTAACCCCGAGCTCCTCCCAGGTGAACATCTGTCCATCCGTATAACCATCCACCAGAGCAGAGATCGGAATCTGGAAATTCGCATCCTCCCGCGCTCCGCCGGCAAGACCCGGCAGCGCCTTCGCGATCTCATCATAGACAGCCCGCTCCCTCTCCGGCAGGCTGTTCTTACGGCTATAGGTTCCATCGCCAAACGAATACACCGATGCTCCGTCCCCAGTCTGGAACAGCGAGCTCAGGTACTCCTCGTAGGCCTGGTCACAATCCTCTTCCGTGCGGTCCGCATCCGAATCGATCACCTCCGGATCCAAGGTGCCTTCGGTATAAGAGTCGGTGGAATCTTCGTTCATCTCGGATTCTGACTCTGCATCCGGCTGCGTCTTCGCAGCTTCCTCCTTGTCATCTGCGAAATTCTCGCCGTCTGCAGCATTCCCACTGTTTTCGGCATTCCCGCCATTTTCGGAATTCCTGTCTGTTTCTACGGCCTCATCTTCTGCCTCTTCCGAAGCTTCCTCCACTGCAGATGTCAACGCACCTTCCTGTGCCGCGCGCACCGGAACTGCCGGAAGCAAGGATGCAGCCATGACTGCAACTCCAAATCTACGATATATGTTATGCATCTTCTGCCTTTTCAATGGACCCACTCCCTCATAACAATTGCTGTTCGTTACTGCGCTTCTGCAGAGACATCTGCTGTCATATCCTGTGTCTCAGATTCGGTCTCTGGCTCCGAGCCTGTCTCTTTCTCCGTCTGCGTCTCTGTATTGTTCTCCGAGGTGAAGTCTTCCGCCAATCCAGTGCCATTATTTTCTACACCGCTGTCACTCTTGTCTTCCACCTTGTCAGCTGTTTCTGAATCAGCCGCTCCTGTCCCCGCAGCCTGAGTTTCTGAAACTGTCTCCAACTCAGGATTTTCTGCCACTTTACTTTCCACAGAATTACTCTGCGGGCGAATCGGAAGCTCATCCTCAGAAAGAAGCAGAACTTCAATTACATTGGAAACAGCCGTGTTGCCAGTCGAACTGGTAGCAACCGCTCTGTAATATACTGTCTGATCCTCTGATGGAGCAGGGGAATTCGTATAAGTAAAGGACTCTCCCGTTTCGCCAGATATATCTTCAAAATTAGAGCCATCAGTGGAAGTCTGCCACTGAATTGATGCCACGTTGTCCGTAACAGCCTGCAATGTAAAACTCTGACCATCTGCGACATGATCATTTCCAGAATTCGTTAGTGAAATACTCGGAATCACTTCTATTTGAGTCAATCCCACCACATCCGATATCTTCTCATCGAAGTCATTTGAAATTACGCAACGATATTTACACTTCAGGCTATCCTCGTTGACCGTCACCTGCAAAGTATCAGTATCATATCCCGGCAGATCTGTATTGATCCAATCTTGCCCATCATAGCTGCACTGCCACTGATATTTCACATCACTTCCACTTGCCTTTACATGGAACTCTACCGTGCTCCCACTGAGTCCCTGCTGATCCTTCGGCTGCTCCGTCACTTCTATCCGCGTTCCTCTTCTCATACCAGCAACGCCACTGATCACTGTCCCTTCATTACCGCTAACTACGCAGCGATATTTCCGACTCACATTTTCATTACTAACTACCGGCCTCAGAGTATCTGTGTCATAGCCAGGCATAGCGGTATTAAACCAACTCGTTC
>Ga0129314_1001834_pt1 | contig 13338 bp, 12 predicted proteins | sample O1111metagenome_FD_94431 | JGI IMG/M metagenome (GOLD analysis project Ga0129314, IMG submission 94431) | Orangutan individual fecal microbial communities from fecal samples from Wisconsin, USA - O1111 metagenome | ecosystem: Host-associated > Mammals > Digestive system > Large intestine > Fecal...
CTTGATTTGATACTTCTATTATACCAGAAAATCACCTAAAAGTCCGCATAAACACTGGACATTCTGGTACTTAGCAAAGAAAAATCCCGCACAGTAGTGCGAGACTTTGTCTACAGTCTGAGGCAGCTATCAAAATAGCTGCCTTTTGTATCTTATCCCACAAATTATGCATCTTAGGTGGTGAGTAATAGACAGGCAGGAAGAAATCGGATATAAATAAACTGTATAAACATAAGACAGGAAAGGCGGTGAAAACCGTGATTTGTAGGAGGGTGATCCTCTTAGATGCTTTACTCCTTTATTTTTTATGAAAATAATAAAGAGTAAAGGAGCAAAATTTAATGAAACAATTTCATAGATATATTATTTTATGGGTAACACAGAGCGTTTCCCAGCTGGGAAGTTCCATGACGGGATTTGTATTGACATTATGGGCATATAGCCAGACGCATTCTTTCTGGCTGCGTTTCTGGTATTGCTGTTTCTGATCAGGATGGAAGAAGAGAAGGTTACAACCACAAACACATCGGTATTTAGCGGAACGGCACAGGGATGGCAGTTCCTTTGGAAAAACAGGGGACTTCTCGTAATGATGCTCACAATGGCAGCAATTAATTTCTTTTCCAGGTTGACCTATGAAAATATTCTGTCCCCAATGATCTTAGCAAGAAGCGGGGAAAATAATATGGTACTCGGTCTGGTAAATGCAGCTATGGGAGCAGGAGGTATTCTTGGAGGAATTCTTGTCACCCTGAAAAAGAAGACAACAAATAAGGTAAGGATGATGTACGGTTCAGCAGCATTGTCCTTCCTGTTTGGAGATCTTCTGATGGCAGTCGGAAGAAATGGTATATTCTGGTCGATTGCCGGAATTGCGGCGAGCCTGCCGATTCCGTTTATTATGGCGGCGAATAACGTGATTATGTATTCAAAGGTGCCACAGGAGATGCAGGGACGCGTGTTTGCTGTGCGGAATGCCATACAGTATAGTACAATACCGGTTGGTATTTTATTGGGAGGAGTGCTTGCCGATTATGTCTTTGAACCATTTATGATGTCGCAGGCTCCGATGGTATCAATATTGGAAAAAGTGGTAGGAGCAGGAAACGTAAGCGGCATGGCATGCATGTTTTTGTTTACCGGACTGCTTGGGTTTCTCATTAGCTGTGCTTCGTATAAAAATAAAGAGATCCAGGCACTAAACGAATAAAAAGAGGTGCTGCCACGCATAAAAGCCGGAAAAAGGAAAGCCGGATGAAAATGAAGTAAAGGTAACTTTAAATATGGTCAGGATTTTACGCTGGCTGATCCTGGCATTTCCGGCAATTATGTTTTTTTCGGCAATCGGATTGTTTCAGTCTAAAATTTCCGATTTGCTGATTATGACAGGGGTTGGTTTGATTGTAACGATGGGCCCCACTGTTGCTTATAAAGTGGGTGTACCGTCCAATGTGCTGAAGTATATTGTACTTGTTGCATTGTGTGGACTGCTGACCATTATGGCAAGTAATGCGGCGGTAGGAATTTATATGACCTATGCGCTGCCGATGGTATTCAGCATCTTTTATTATGATAAAAAGCTGACGCTGCGGACAGCGGTATTCAGTTATTTCTTTTTGGTATTTTCCTTGTTTTTGCGCTCACAGGGGGTAAAGCAGGTGGAATTTGATACAAATTTCACCTGGTTTGTGAGCAGGAGTGCAGGATTCTTAATTGAAAACATCGTGATGGCTCTGGTATGTGTCAAGATAGCGGAGGGTGCCAGAAAAGTGTTGGAAAATCTGAATAGTACACAGAAGGTAGCCGTTCTTGTGGAAGAGTGTAATCAGGCATCAACCGAACTACACGAAGAAACCGGAAACTTTAAGGAGCATATTGCGGAATTCCGCAGCACGAACGAGCAGATCACCTCTGCTGCGGAACAGACTCTCCGTGACTGTGACGGAAATGAGCAGCTTGCGGTGGAATTGCATCAGGAAACCACAACTGCACTTGCCAATGCGGAGCATATCAGGGAGCAGAGCAGCCAGATGGTAGTAATTGCGGGAGATACGTGTGAAAAACTGGGAGAATACATTACTTATATGACAGATACCGCTGCCAGCATGGAGAAAATGCGTGAAACAGCCACAGATACAGAAAATTCCATAGAACGATTGCAGAATGCAATGAATGAGGTATCCGGATTTGCACAGACCATAGGTAGCATTACATCACAGACAAACCTTCTGGCACTCAATGCGAGCATTGAGGCGGCCAGGGCAGGAGCCAGAAGCTTGTGAGTGATAAGGCAGAAAATGCATTTCTACGGGTAGAAGGAGTTGCGGATCGGTTGGTACATATTGCAGTTAATGAATGAAATAACAAAGAAATAATGTGTTAACTCTACGGAGCGTGGGTTCCGTTTCTGAATCGTTACCTCTATTATAAAGGCGTAAAAGGAAACCGGACGAATCAGGTGGAGGATGAGGTTATGGATCAGAAAAAGACAGGACAATTTATTGCTGCGCTTCGTAAGAACAGAAATATGACGCAAAGGCAGCTTGCAGAAAAACTGGATATCAGTGAAAAGACGATTTCCAAATGGGAATGTGGGAATGGTTTACCGGAAGTGACTTATATGCAGCCCTTATGCGAGATCCTTGGGATTACGGTGAATGAGCTCCTGATGGGTGAGAGGATTGATATTGCAGGGCTTCTGCATAAGTTGGATTGCACAAGGCTGGAACTGTTGAAGCAGCTGGAATTTGAACAGTTAAAAATGCGGCTCTTTAAGCTATATGGGATCGAAATTGAAGAAATGGAAATCTCAGATCTGGGAGCAGGATCACTTACTTATTTTGTAAAAGCAGATCAGCAGAAGTATGTGGTAAAGTATGCGAGTGACAATGCAATGAATCATCCGGAGCTGGAACCGGAGGTGTGTGAAAAACTCCTTGAAAAAGAAATTCCGGCAAGTGAATTCATCAAAAATAAAATGAATCAGGTCATATCCATGGATGAAATGGGACGTCGGTTCCATGTGCAAAAATTTATTGACGGTGAGGTATATGCTTATCATGAGGCACCGGAATCCTGTCAGAAGGAGTCGGCGCAGATGCTAGCTAAAATTCATCTGGCATTAAAAGAGGTGAAGGGTTTACCGGAGGGAATCGGACAGGACTTTTTTACATACCGGACACCGGAAGCAACACTTGCTTCTTATGACAATAGTTTAAAGGCTGCCATTGAGAATGGGGAAACAGAGCATGAGCGTGACATCCGGAGCAATATGGAGCTGTTAAGGAATTTTCCTCAATATCATTTTGAAGTTTCCAGGCTTACCTGTGGAAATACGCATGGGGATTACCAGATCTCGCAGCTTTTGTGGAAAGATAACCGGATCGCCGGGGTAATTGACTGGACCTGTGCCTGTGTGCATCCTTACATATGGGAAATTGTCAGATCGTATATTTTTATGGCAACGGAATGTAAAAATGGTGAGATCGATATAGAAGCACTCATTCAATATATAAAGGAATATCAGAGCATTGCACCCTTAAACCGGTATGATGTGGAGAATGCCGGCAATTTGTTTTATTATTTTCTGGCAGTGTGTGATTTTTATGGACAGTATTATCAGGCTCACAGCAGAAACAGAGGGATTTATCTGGAGCAGGCAGAACTTTCGGCGAAATTGCTGCGCTGGTTTGAGCAGCATGGTACGGAATTGAATAAACGCCTGTCGGGGATCTGCTCGGAAGAGGAGAGCTGGAAAGAAATTGCTCCTTTTCTTAGTCAGGGGCAATTAACAGCAATTCCTTCAAAGTATAAGAAGAAACTGATTGCATTTTATTATCTGGCAGCCAAATTGGAAAAACGGGAATACACAGAAAAAGAACTCAATGAGGCGATTGACCGCTGGACAGCATTTCATGATCCGGCAACTCTCCGAAGAGAACTGTACAATAAGCATTTACTGGAAAGAAGCAGGGACGGAGGCTGCTATTGGATTGGAGAAATTCCACAGTTGGAAGAGTTCCTGGAACGATATTTATAGTCGTACAACTTTATATAGTTTAGAATTTGTTTAGGAAAAACCCTTCGTTCTGTTTAAAGCAGCATGTTATGATAGCTACATAAACAGGACAGAAGGGTTTTTCTGATCTTAAGAAGGAAGGCATAAGAATGAACATGGAATTTCAGATTTTGGATTGGATACAAAGCATCCGGACACCTTTGGGGGATGTTGTCATGCCGTGGATTTCGGCACTTGGAAATGCAGGGATGATCTGGATTGTGCTTGCCGCAGTTCTGCTTCTGATTCCGAAGACCAGAAAGAGCGGAGTCATACTGGCTTTGGCGTTATGCGTGGATGTGCTGATGTGTAATGTCATATTAAAAAATGTATTTGCAAGAATACGTCCGTGTGATGTGAATACGGCGGTACAGCTCCTGATCGCAAGACCTGTGGATTTCTCATTTCCATCAGGACATACCGCAGCGTCTTTTGCGTCTGCAGCCGCGCTTTTCTTTGCAGGAGAAAGGAAGCTGTGGAAGCCGGTACTGGTTCTGGCAGGTTTAATCGCCTTTTCGAGACTGTATCTCTATGTCCATTATCCGACAGATATTCTGGGTGGAATTGTTGTCGGAGTTACTGCCGGATATCTGGGGTATCTGCTGGAAGAAAGAGGAAGGAAGTATAACAGGCTATGAAGGCAGCAGGAAAGAAATTAGCAATTGTTTTTGTGGACATCAGTATTGCAGCGTTATTGTTATTGGGAATTTACATTATTAATTATACGATTCCGCAAAAGGGCATTAAAGCGGCGGCTTCCTCTGTTTTGGTCAGTGATACGGAGAACAATGCCGGTAGTGCACAGGTAACACAGGGGTCTGTGGTAGTAAAGCCATCTCAGGTGACAGGTGCTGGACTGGTATAATCCGTTCATGGATTTTGAAGGGAATGCCGTCTTTGTACAATATATTTTAATCGCATGCTCCCTGGTGCTGGGGATGTCCTATATCTTTGCAGACAGGAAAAAGAAGCAGGAAGGAAAACAACGGAAAACGAACAGGGGGATGCAGTGTCGAAATCATGGCAGGTAGGAGCAAATGCATGGCTGTTCGGTCTGCTTACACTGGTAACGAATCTGTTCGGGGTGCTTTGCCTCTGGATTTATATAAAGTTACATTTACTGTGTCCTAACTGTGGAAAGATGCAGCCCCGAAAGGCCAATTACTGTTCCGTCTGTGGTACAGCGATTTACGCAATATGTCCGGACTGCGGAAACCGGGTTTCCATGAAGGATGAATATTGTAATGGATGTGGACGGAAAATGCGTAAATAAAAAATCGCACTTGCAAAATGCAAGTGCGATACTTTTTAATTTACAAGTTACATGCAGCTCCAGGACGGAACAACATATAACTTTAATATTAGTATATACCAAATTAAAAAAAAGTCAATCAATTTTTAAAATTAAGAGTCTTAATGAGTCTTAAAAGTTTTTTCCTGTTTTCTGAAATCCGTATTCTAAATGATGTAATTGAGGAATGTAATTGTTTTCAGTAAGTTTATATAATTTGGAAAAAAGATCTGCAAGCCATTGTTGGAATGCTGTTTCCGGACTTTTTTGATCGAGTCCGTTTTCATAATAATGTCTTACAATACCGGCAAAGATATCGGCAAATTGTATCGCAGGTGTTACGGAGGAGCTGACGAATAAGGGCATTTCTAATATATGATGAAAAGAGCGGCCGAATTTGGTTTTAAATAGAAAACCGGTAGTTGCTTCTGCTATTTTACGGTCAGCATCTTCGTGTACCTCGTCAAAGATCATCATGGCTTTTCCATAGTGGTGGTGGGCACAGTAGAATTCTACTTTCTTCAGTAAGAGATAATACTGTTTTGGAAGATGATATTCCGGTGTAATGACCGGCACATCAGGTCTGTCCATAATGACAGCAAACAGGGCAGAATCATAGGAAGAAATAATGTTTATCATTTCCTCAACATATGTTTTATTATTTGTACGATTTTTGAGAATGGTTGCCTCACGGATCAGTTTGGTAGACTTTATTTCATCCTGCTTTCCATAAATGGAATCTTTTAATTTGTAAATCTGGTTCGTAATTGGTTTAATATCGTTTTCGTGGATACAGACACCAAGCAATACGGGATTTTTGGTTGAATCGGTAGGTCGTGGGTATCCACTTTCGTCTATAAATACAAGCATATAAAAATAGAACACTCCTTTGTAATGAATTATTAAAAATGCCATGGGTAAATATTAACTCGACTTTATAGCTAAAAGAGCTACATCGGACATGGTTCATGAAATGGAAGAATTTCATGTCAGATATTGAAATTAAGAATATCATTATTATGTATTTTATCATAGAGATAAAATATGGGGAAGTCAAGGAGAGATTTGGAACGCGGGAAACTGCATTCGTAATGAGCGGAAATCTTCCAAACAGACTTGCAAAATGAAGGAAAAGTGAGTAAGGTAGTAGGTAAGAAAAGTCTGTGGGGAAATTTTTATGGAATTAATAAATCAGATATTTGCGAAAGAAAATGTAAACAGTGGAAGGCAGCCGGAAATTGACATTGCCAAGGTCGTTTTCGTACTCATGGTGGCTGCCGTACATATTACCATTGACTGTGTACCACCGGAGGCCCTTTCCGAAGGGCTTCCGTATGTATTTGATTCCGTCATCGGAGGTCCGATGATTGCACCGGGACTCATGTTTGCGATGGGAGCCTGCCTTGTTTACAGCAGAAGACAGGGGTGGAAGGATATTTTCCACAGAGGAATTTTTATTTTTATTCTTGGATTTGTCTTAAATCTGTGCCGGTATACGATACCGGATCTGATCGGGTATGCAATTTCAGGGGATGCCGCCAGGTATCTTGACCCGATCCTGTATCAGACCTTTAATAATGATATATTTCAGTTTGCAGGACTGGCGCTGATGACTATTGCCCTGTTCCTTAAGTTGAAATTAAAGGATGGGGTTATGATTGCGATTGCTCTGCTTTGTTCGATTGTCGGAACGCTGCTTAACGGAGTGGATGTGGGATCGGTTCCCGGAAATATGATACTTGGGTATTTTGTCGGCGTGGAGGATGCAGCCGGAGATGTACTTTCTTATTTTGTTTATCTGAACTGGCTGATCATGCCCGTAAGCGGATATGTCTTTGGCAAGCTCCTGAAGCGTATGAAGGACAAGGATCTGTTTTACCGGATGGCGGTACCGGTCTGTCTGCTGGTAGCAGTTCCTTATTATGTGCTTCATATCAGAAACCGGATTGGCATGTTTGGTCTTGGAGAGTCATGCTATTATCATGTGACGACGCCGGATGTATTAATCTGTCTGGTGACAGCAATCGGAATGTATGGAATTTATTACTTTATCGGAAAAGGTCTACCGGAAAAGGCAATTGCGGCAGCTTACCGGATTGGCGCGGATATGACGGCCTTTTATTTCATTCACTGGCTGTTCGTTGCATCAATTGTATATTTGGGACTGTATCTCATACGTGGTACGCAGGTTCTTCCGATGGCGGGTATTCTGCTTCTTGCGCTATTGGTAACGGTGATTTCCCTTGTGCTTGCAGATCTCTGGATGCATAAGTGGAAGAACATCGTATTCCGTAAAGTAAGGAAGGTAAAATAAGCTGCAATATAAAAATATGAAGCAGTAATAGAAGACAGGAATCAGGAAATCAAAGGAAAGAGGAATTATGAAAAAGCGGAAATTAGGAACAAAAGTAATTATTTTGATGGTGGTATTTTCCCTGCTTATTATTATATCGACCTGTATTGCAGTCGTGGTACGATATCGGGCGGATGCCCTGGAGAGATCCCGTGGACAGGCGTTTGCCTATGCGAAAACGGCGGCAGCTTACATTGACGGTGACCGGATCGAAGGGTATTTAACGACCTTACAGAAGGATGACTATTATAAAGAGGTGGAAAACTTCTTAAATGCGAGTCAGGACTATTCGGACCTCAAATATTACTATGTTTATGTTCCTTATGAAGAGGATCTTGTTTATATCTGGGATGCCGATGAGGAAGAGGGAGCCTGTGAATTAGGCGATCATGAGGATTATATGAAGGGTGGCAAGGAGGTTTCCTTTGCAGCCTTCCAGAAGGAGCCGGAAGAGCGGGCACTGGTTTCCATGGATGAAACCTATGGCTTCATCACATCGGTGGTTGCCCCTGTTTATAACAGTAACGGTGATCCTGTGGCACTTGTCGGAGTGGATATTTCCATGCCGGGTGTCTGGGAGGCAATTGCGAAATTTATCTTTGCAACGAGCATCAATATCGTACTGGTGATTCTGGTATTCAGTGCCGGACTCTTTGCCGTAGTAAGACAAAAGCTGATTCATCCCATCAGTCTGTTAAATAAGGCATCCGGAGAGATGGTAAGCAATCTGGAATCCGGAGAGGTATTTGAGATTGATGTACATACAGGGGATGAGATTGAGGAGCTTGCCCGATCCTTTGAGAAGATGTACGGGGAAGTCGGTGACTACATCCGCAGACTTTCCGAGGTGACCGCCGAGAAGGAGAGAATCGGAGCAGAGCTTTCGGTTGCAACGAGGATTCAGGCGAATATGCTGCCGAGCATTTTCCCTGCGTTTCCGGATAGAAAAGATGTGGATATTTATGCAACGATGCATCCGGCGAAGGAGGTTGGCGGAGACTTCTATGACTTCTTCCTGATCGATTCGTCACACCTAGGTGTCGTGATTGCCGATGTATCGGGTAAGGGTGTACCGGCAGCCCTCTTCATGGTGATTGCGAAGACCTTAATTAAGAACCGTGCCCTGATGGGAGGAACGCCGGCAGAGATTCTTGCTTTTGTAAACAATCAGTTATGTGAAAACAATGAAGAGGAAATGTTCGTAACCGTATGGCTTGGCATCCTGGATCTGTCTACCGGACTGATGACGGCTGCCAATGCAGGACATGAGTATCCGGTATTGAAACGGGCAGGTGGGAAGTTCGAGCTGTTCAAGGATAAGCATGGATTCGTGCTGGCCGGAATGGAGGATTCCGGATACCGTGACTATGAAATCCGGTTTGCGCCGGGAGATATGATGTTTGTTTATACGGATGGAGTACCGGAAGCAACGAATGCACAGAAGGAGCTTTACCGGACGGACCGTATGGTGGAAGCCCTGAACCGGCATGCATCGGAAGGGTGCGAGCCGCTTCTGCATGAAATGAAGGAGGAAATTCAGAGCTTTGTACAGGAGGCACCGCAGTTCGATGATATTACGATGCTGGCACTGACCTATTACGGACCGGAAGCAGCTGAACCGGAGCAATAGGGAGATTTTAGGAAAAGAAAGCAAAGATTAGTTGACACTAACTTCGAAATATGATACTCTCATTTTGTTAGCGTACACTGTTAACAAACGAAGAAAGGTGGATCATATGCCGAAGGATAAAACCGCAAGCCACATTCAGGTAATGGCAGCAGTAAAAGAAGAATTTCTCGAAAAGGGCTTTGAAGCAGCTTCCGTCCGCAGCATTGCGGCACGGGCCGGAATGTCCGCTGCAGGGCTTTACCGGCATTACCCCAATAAGGAAGCCATGTTTGAGGATCTGGTACAGCCATTGATTCAGGAAATGGATGAATGGGTGTGCCATCATAAAGAGAGGGCATACGCAAGGATGCAGCAGGGAGACGAAGGAAAACAGGAACTCTTTGGGGAATCCATGATTGATCTCATCCGGGATGTGGTTTATCCACAGAAGGAGATCTTTCAGGTGCTGCTTTGCGGTGCTTCAGGATCACAGTATGAGGATTTCATGCATGACTATGTGGATGCACAGCAGCAGGATATGATCACCGCTTTTTCTTATATGAAAGAACATGGCTATGCCATAGAGGAAATCTCACAGGAGGAATTACATATGCTCCTCAGTGCATATACGACAGCCATCTTTGAGCCGGTCATACATAATTATTCCGAGGAACAAATGAATCACTGCCTTGATACCGTCAACCGGTTTTTCATGCCGGGCTGGAAGGAGATCATGGGCTTTTAAAAGAAACCGCAGGGTTTCTTTTTTTTACGTGAGCGAACACCTAATGGTTAGTGTTAACTAACAAAAGTTACCTGTATGAAATTTACAAATCATTGGACAGGGAAACCAATCAAAGAACTGCCCAATTGATATAAAAGTCCTGGAGGAGGAATAACAGTGAAAAAAGACAACGTGATGAAAGTCATCAACGAGTATGCCGGTTCCTACCGGTATGTGATCGTGTTAGGACGTGTACTGGCAGCACTGAGTGCGCTGGTCGGCATGGTTCCCTATTACGATCTGTGGAGAATTATTAAGGTAGCAGTCAGTGGAGAGAATCTTTCGCAGATTTCCGGGCTTGCCTGGCAGGCGGTCGGAATTATGATTTTATCCATGCTGATGTATGTCGGGGCATTGATGTGTACCCATGTTTCGGCATTCCGGGTACAGGCCAATTTGAGAACCCGCCTGATGAAGCATATCGTAACCCTTCCGCTTGGCGTATTTGATCAGGCAGGAACCGGTAAGATCCGTCGTATTGTCAACGAATCTTCCGCAGCAACCGAAACCTATATTGCACATAATCTTGCAGATAAAGCAGTTGCGAGCGCAACACCGGTAGGGCTTGTCGTTCTGATGCTTGCCTTTGACTGGAGAATCGGTCTGATCTGTCTGATTCCTGCCATAATCGGTTTTCTCTTCATGATGGGAATGATGGGTAAGGAAATGCAGGAAAAGATGAGAGAGTACCAGAATGCCTTAGAGGTGATGTCCAGTGAGGCGACGGAGTATGTCCGTGGAATCCCGGTAGTTAAGACCTTCGGGCAGACGGTATTTTCCTTTAAGCGTTTTAAAAATGCTTTGGATGATTATGAAAAATGGTGCGTGTCCTATACGATTTCCTTAAGGAAATCCATGATGGGATTCATGACCGGAATCAATGCGATCTTTGTGGCACTTGTTTTTGCCGGATTTATCTTTGCAAGAAACGGTGTGACCTCGGATCTGATTCTCAACATGATGTACTACATTATCATTACGCCGCTTCTTACGGTGACCCTCACCAAGATTGCCTATGCCGGTGAACAGGAAATGCAGGTCATTGATTCAATTAAACGTATTGACGGCATTCTGAACATCCAGCCGCTTTCCGAAACGGATCAGGCAAAGCAGCCGAAGGATTATTCCGTAGAGCTTAAGAACATCCGCTATCGCTATCCGGATGCGGAAAATGATGCGATTCATAATTTAAGCCTTTCCATCCCGAGCGGACAGCATGTGGCGTTCGTTGGTCCAAGCGGCGGCGGTAAAACCACAACCGCAGCGCTCATTGCACGGTTCTTTGATGTACAGGAGGGCACCATTGAAATCGGTGGTGTGAATGTGAAGGATATCCCGCAGAATACGTTAATGCAAATGGTATCCTTCGTATTCCAGGATAATAAGCTTTTAAAGGGAACGATCCTTGACAATGTCCGTCTGGCGAAGCCGGAAGCAACCGATGCGGAAGTCATGGAAGCTTTGAAAAAGGCACAGTGCATGGATATCATTAAGAAGCTTCCCGATGGCATTCATACTGTCATCGGTACGAAGGGCACCTACCTGTCAGGAGGCGAGCAGCAACGGATTGCGATTGCAAGAGCCGTGCTTAAGAATGCACCGATCCTGATTTTGGATGAAGCAACCGCATTTGCAGATCCGGATAATGAAGCCATGGTACAGAAGGCCTTTGAAGAACTGTCGGTTGGCAAAACCCTGATTATGATTGCACATCGCTTAACAACAGTTGCCGATGCGGACCGTATCTTTGTACTGAAGGACGGCACCTGTGCGGAGTCCGGAAGCCATAAGGAGCTGATGGAGCAAAATGGTCTGTATAAAGAAATGTTCGAAGAGTATACCAGATCAATTGAATGGAAGGTAGGTGCATAACAATGATCGAGAAATTACAACATAAATATGCCTTGTCCCCACAGGGCGCAAAGGATATGATTAAGGCCTGTATCATTGTGTGCCTTTCGGATATTGTACTGATGTTTCCGGCAGGAATTCTGTATCTGCTGATCCGTGACCTGTTGGATGGTAATTTGAGCAGTGGAAGAATTTTAACGTATGTCATTGCTTCCATCATCGTACTTGCAGTAATAGCGATTTTTCAGGGCCTGCAGTACAATGCCACCTTCCTTACTACATATAAGGAAAGCGGTGTCCGGCGAGCATCGATTGCAGAACGTCTCCGTAAGCTTCCCCTTTCCTATTTTGGAAAAAAGGATTTAAGTGACCTCACAACAAACATTATGTCTGACTGTGCGCAGATCGAAACCGCATCCAGCCACTGGATTCCGGAGCTGATCGGTTCCGTGTTATCCGTAACCATCGTGGGAATCAGTTTGTTTGTGGCCTTTGACTGGCGGCTTGCACTGTCAAGCTTCTGGGTAATTCCGATTGCCTTTCTGGTTGTGGCAACCTCTTCGGGCTTACAGAAGCGTGCCATCCGCAGGAACCTTTCCGCGCAGCTTGAATTAAGCGATGGGGTACAGGAGTGTCTGGAATCGGTACGTGACCTGCGTTCAAGCAATGCACAGGAGCAGTACCTTCAAGGGCTCCAGAAGAAGATCAAAGGAGTAGAAAAGCAGTCCCTGTTTACCGAATTAAATACGGCATTGTTCGTTTCCTCCGCACAGATGGTTTTGAAGCTTGGAATCGCAACAACCGCACTGGTTGGCGGCGTTTTATTTGCCAATGGAGAGATTGATATTCTCACGTTCTTTATGTTTCTGATGCTGGTATCCCGTCTGTATGATCCGATGCAGATTGCGCTGCAGAACTTTGCGGCAATCATTGCAACCGGCGTACGGTGCGAACGTCTGGACGAAGTGATGTCCGGTAAATTACAGACCGGAAGCGAGACTCTTACGAACAGGGGATATGACATCGTATTTGACCATGTGAAGTTTTCCTATGATGATGATACAACGGTTTTACAGGATGTCAGCTTTACGGCGAAACAGGGTGAAGTTACCGCACTCATCGGACCGAGCGGCGGCGGTAAAACGACCGTTTCCAGACTGGCTTCCCGTTTCTGGGATATTACGAGTGGCAAAATTACCGTTGGCGGAATGGACATCAGCGGAATTGATCCGGAACGGCTGCTTTCCCTGTATTCCATTGTGTTCCAGGATGTGACGCTGTTTAACAATACCGTTATGGAAAACATCCGGATCGGAAAAAAGGATGCGACCGACGAAGAAGTCATTGCGGCTGCAAAGCTTGCGAACTGTGATGAGTTCGTGCAGAAGCTTCC
>Ga0129314_1001836_pt1 | contig 13331 bp, 9 predicted proteins | sample O1111metagenome_FD_94431 | JGI IMG/M metagenome (GOLD analysis project Ga0129314, IMG submission 94431) | Orangutan individual fecal microbial communities from fecal samples from Wisconsin, USA - O1111 metagenome | ecosystem: Host-associated > Mammals > Digestive system > Large intestine > Fecal...
GACTTGGAGGTTTCCTTATAGAAATCCTCCACTCCATATGCTCTCTTGGCCACTATGTTAAGGGACTTCAGAGCTCCGGAATAATCATCTTGATAGTACTTGAGTTCAGCGTCAAGCATAACCGCAAGTGCGTATCTGTAGTATAGCAGATCCACATCAAAGATGTAGGTATTGCTACCAGGAGTCATGGCAGGAAGGAACTTGTTGACCCATGTGATGTTCTTACCTCCGACACCGTAGTTTCCATGACCGTAGATACAATCGACACGGCTGTCATTGTTCTCGTCCTTACTTTTTTGCAGAACGTTCTGGAAACTTGGAGAGAGATCCAGGAACTGTCCCGAGATCGGAACCGGATTTGACCAGTATTTTGAGTCCACGTCTGTGTAGTATGGGTACATGTTTGCGAAATATGATGACCCTGTGTTGCCGTCCGCCTGATCATTGTTCAAAGCGAAGATTACCTCATTGTTCACTTTATTGGTACGGCTGAAGATAGATGCATAGTCAGACAGCAACCTTGAGCCGGAGATATTCAATGCCCCCAATGCTTCCTGAGCCTTGGAGAGGTAGCCATCACCCCCGTTCTGGGTTGTGTACATCCACAAGGAGTATTCAGCCTTTAACACATTAAGTGCGTCAGTTGTAGCATAATACTTATTCTTACCCAAGTACTTTGCGTACTGCCCTGCATTTTCCAAGTCACTTTCCACCTGCGCATAGACCTTTTCCTTCTCTGTTCTGACAGGATAAGTCTCCGGTTGCGAAGGAGACTCGATCGGCACGAGCACAAGCGGAACGTCTCCCCAGATTCTGGCTGCCCAAAAATAGCAAAATGCACGGGCGAAGTAGGCTTGACCATAAGCGAAACCGGCCTCCGACTCCGTCATAGTGATGTCTGGCGCATATTTAAGAACCGCATTCGCCTGATCGATGACAGTATAGAGCAGATTCCATGAGCAAACCGATGTCTCTGATGTCATCGTGTTGTAAAGCACGTCAGTACAGTCCTTTGTCGAGATGTCGGTCATCTGCGGAGTACTCCACATGTAATTTCCAACTCTTGCCTCGGCCCAATAGAAGACACTGGTGTACCTGTTCTGGAAATTTTTCCTCAGCAGATAATAGATACCTTTCGTGGAAGTGGTCACATCGTTGGCATCTTTCCACATATTGCTGGCGCTCAATTTATTGTCTTGCGAGATATTCAAATCCCCATTACATGAGACGGTGAAAAGAGCGGCGGCAAGAATGAATAATTTCTGTATAATCTTTTTCATAAAGTCTATTGATTATGTGATTAAAAAGTAAGTTTCACATTGAACAGAATCTTCCTGGCGGCAGGAGCGATGTTGGCGTTAACGTTGTCACTCGTGTTCACAGCAGAGAACCATGATCCGGAAGATGACGCGCCGATACCAATCTCAGGACTGATCGTTCCAGTGACATTGTCAACATAAGCTAGAGTGTTGCCACTGACACCAACGGTGAGTTTCTGGAGTTTCAGACCCCTTATCCATTTCTCAGGAAGATCGTAGCTTATGGACACGTCCCTGATGCATAGATAATCACCCTTCTCCACGCAGAAATCGGAGATTCTCTGAAAATTCGAGTTGCCGTAGTCACAATCGTTAGGCAGGAAACGGGCATATTTGTAATCGCTCTTTCCCGGCTCCCAGCAGTCTTTGACATCACGGAGAATATTGCCGTTACAAGTTCCATAAGTGTTCATGAATACTCTGGATTTCATGTAGTTCACGATGGAGTGTCCCAGGGCGAAATCGCAATAGAGATTGAAAGTCAACCTTTTGTATTTAATTGTGTTATTGATGCCTCCTGTGTGTTTCGGAAGCACATTGCCCAGCTCAAACATGTCCTCGGCATTGATCATCTCCTCACCTGTTGCGGTAAGGGCGGAACCTGGCCTGTTGACCCATTCATAATCACCGACCGCCTTACGTCCGGGCACTCTCTTGCCATCCTCTCTTCTGTACCCCTTGGACAAAGCGTCATAGTAAGCGTTGTCCGCATCTTCCTGACTTGTAATGATATGGTCAATGACATAGCCATAGATTCGGCCAAGAGGCTCTCCCACAGCGATTCCTCCGAATTTTTCTCCAGTTTGAGTCATCGTGTACCCTCCTATTCTCCAAGCGTCCTTCCCGTCCGGATTCTTGTACTTGTAGGAATCATCCAAAGAAATCACCTTGTTCTTGTTGAAAGACCATGTGATGTCGGTCCCCCAGTAGAAATCCTTCCTTTCAATGTTTACAGTGTGAAGGGCAAGCTCAAAACCATAGAAGCGTGCACTGCCAACGTTGGCCCTCACGGAGTCAAAGGAACCTGTGTCAGGAAGAGTGACATTGAACAACATGTCCCTTGTACGTTTGTTATAGTAGTCAGCCGTCACTCTGATCCTGTCATTCAGGAAGTTGACATCAAAGCCCAAATCCAGCTGAGAAGTACGCTCCCAAGTCAGGTCCTTATTCTGCATTGATGACGCGACGGTCACGGACGAACCGTCATACAGACTTGATGTGGAATATGCTCCATAGGCATCGTACAATCCGATTCCATTGTTTCCCGTCAATCCATAGGAAGCTCTGAGTTTCAAGAAATTGGAAGTATTCCTACATTTGTCCCAGAATGATTCATCCGACACGATCCAGCCGACAGAGGCAGCCGGGAAATAACCCCATTTATGTCCTTCTGCGAACTTTGACGATCCATCTGCCCTGACGGTAAGGCCCAGAAGATACTTGTCCTTGAAACTATAGTTGGCTCTTGCGTAATATGACACCAACGCTTCCTGAGTATCAGTGTTGCTTGCCGTGAACACTGTCCCTGAAGACAGGATCGGAACCTTGTCAGAGACAGAGCCCGTTGATTTGGCATAGAGATACCAATCACGCCACTTGGAATAATCATATCCTGCCATCACATTGATGTCATGGTTTCCAAAAACCTTTGCGTAATTCAGATAAGCTGTGAAGGTGTCCCTGATCTTGGCCCAACGTTTTTCCTGAGTTCCGTCGTTCTTCCCTCTATAATTCAATTCTCCATCCACTTTCACCTTTTGGTACATGCTGTAGAATGTGTTCGTGTTATAGACACCATACTGCGCGAACAATGAAAGGCCGTCAAGGATATTCCACTTGAGGTTGAAAGTGCCGGCGAAGTTGTTCTTGATATTCTCAAAGTCGTACGCTTTCTCCCAATAATCAGGATCTTGGAACCACCCACTACCATTCGAGATCTTTCCGCCTTCCGTATATTGTTTTCTTGTCGGACCCATGAGAAGACCGCGTCCAAGCACATTCCAATTTGAAGCGTACATCTGATCGTAGTTTATCCTCGCATAGTCGAACGAGGTTGAAGCCTCGATATCATCAGTGACCTTGAAAGTCGTGTTCGCATGCATAGACAAATGATCGTAGCCGGTCATCCTGACAACTCCACCGTCACTAAGGTAACTTGCGGAAGCGGTGTATTTGATCTTATCGTTGCCACCGTTCACACCAACATAATATTTCTGCCAAGGTGAGGTCTTAAACCATCTAGCCTGGCTGTCATATTCCTGATAAATCAATGTCTTGCTTGGATCTATCGGATCAGGCATGGAAAGCCATCCTTCCGGAACGCTTTCCCCGTCGGCAAGATACTTCGGAGAATAATTGGCCTTGTCGGACAAGTTTCCGGTTCCAGCGGCACTGGCACCGCTTAGGATTGACTGTCCTTCGTAAGCGTCCACAAGCTGCGGACGAAGGAAGGTCAGGAACTCTGTTCCGTTCATTAGATTCCATTTGCTGACTGCGTTCTCAAAACCGACCGTGGCGTCAAACGTGATCTGAGGCCCCTTTGAAGGAACGCCCTTCCTTGTTGTCACCAGAATCACACCATTGGACGCACGCGCTCCATAGATACTGGCCGAAGCGGCATCCTTGAGAACTTCGATGGACTCGATGTCATTGGCGTCAAGATCACTCATGCTTCTGTTCACGCCATCCACAATGACGATAGGATCATTGCTCAGATTAACCGATGATCCGCCTCTGATAAGATAACGCGGTGCCTGTCCCGGAATGGAGTTGTTCGAAGCGGCGTAAAGACCTGCCACCCTACCTTTCAAGGCCTCTCCAACATTAGTCACAGGCTTCCCTTCAATCACATCCGATTTTACGGTCGAGATACTGGATGTCAAAGTTTTTCTGGATTGTGATCCATAACCCACTACCACGACCTCGTCCAGCAGCCTGAGGTCTTCTTTAAGCACCACATTCAGACTCGTCTCATTCTTGATCAGAAACGTCTCTGAAATGTAGCTCATGAACGAGATCTCGATCTTCGAATCCTTGGACACGGAGATTGTGAATTTTCCGTTCGGGTCAGTCGTGACACCGTTAGAAGTGTTTACCTCCACGACATAGGCACCGACGAGCGGAATTCCAGCCTCATCTTTAACTGTTCCGGTCACTGTCACAAGTTTCGTCTCGTCAATGTTATAAGGCGCGTCAGTGGCCATGTTGTCTGAAGCGTTCAACTTCACCGAACCTGACAATACGGTGCATATCGTCAGGGTTAACAATTGTAGTTTCATAGAATTATTTAATTATATCGTTATAGCACAAAGTGACGACAAAGTGTACTATCTGTACACCGGGCCGAAATTCTGACATGCCCTGAAATCCGCGCCCTCATTATCCATACCAAACGCATCCCAAGCGCTAGGTCTGAATATCTTCTCTTCAGGAACGTTATGCATACAGACCGGAATCCTTAGCATCGAAGCCAGAGTGATCATCTCGGCACCTACATGACCGTAACTGATGGCACCATGATTCGCTCCCCAATGTCTCATCACTGAATATACATCCTTGAACTTTCCTGAGACACCATTTACACGCGGAGCGAAGAAAGTGGTCGGCCAAGTCGGATCGGTCCTTTCATCTATGGCCTTGAAGACATGATCAGGCACATTGACGGCCCATCCCTCGGCGATCTGGAGAACAGGTCCCAATCCCTTAATCAGATTGATGCGGCACATTGTCATCGGCATTTCTCCTCTAGTGAGGAAATGGCTGGACATACCACCTCCACGGAAATATTGCCTGTCGGCAGGCATCCACGAAGTGTTCTTCAGGCAGGATTCCACATCCTTTTCAGTAATCTCCCAGAACGGCTTCATCACAGGAGCGCCTTCAGCATCTTCCATCCTTCCAGTCGCGTCAAGAGTCGTGGAGCCGGAATTAATCAGATGTATGAAGCCATTGCCGGCATGTCCGGTCAACTCGTAACCTGTCACGCGCTTGACAGCTTCCGGAGACCAATAAGTCCTGACATCTGAGAACATCTGAGCCCTGTTGGTAAGCAGATTGAGGAACAACATCGTCACACCATTAAGTGTATCATTCTCAGTTGCGAAGACATACGGCTGCCTGATTCCGTTCCAATCGAAGGACGTGTTCAGGATTGTCTCCGAGAAATCTCCGTCAGGCATGAAATCCGTCCATTGCCTCTGGCCTTGGAAACCTCCCGCAATGGCGTTATGCCCCCCAGCTTCTTCCTGGAAGCCCATTTCCGCCAGCTTGTCATTGCCCCTCATCAGGTCACGGAATATTATTGTCATCTTGACAACATATTCCCAGACCTCGTCCAAGTGAGTCCTGTCGTAGCGGAGATCCTCGCGGTTATGGTCAGAGCCTTCGCATGGCTTACAATATTCATTGACCCACTTCATCGCGCGGTCAAACTCTTCCTTCTCGTAGATTCCAAGACGCACCCTGCGCTCAATCTCGGAGCAGTCCACATATTCATTCCTCATTCCAAGATAATCCTGGAAGAAATCTGGTACAGGGATTGATCCGGCTATTCCCATAGACACAGAGCCGATGGATAGATAGGATTTGCCCCTCATCTGCATCATGGCAACGGCCGCTTTGCCCCAAAGCAGTAATTTCTCACGGACGTCACCCGTAATTGAGTTGTCTTCCTTGTCCTGAACATCACGGCCATAAATGCCGAACGCAGGGAGTCCTTTCTGATTGTGTCCGGCCAATGCAGCGGCGAGATAGACAGCTCCAGGGCGCTCTGTCTTGTTGAATCCCCAGATGGCCTTCGGCATAAGAGGATCCATGTCGATGGTCTCCGCACCATAGCACCAGCAAGGGGTCACGGAGATGACAGCGCCAACGTTGTTGTCCCGGAACTTGTCCGCAGCGGCGGCGGCTTCTGCCACACCGCCTATTGTCGTGTCAGCGATGACACACTCCACAGGGGTCCCGTCTACATAATGCAGGTAAGACTCATAAAGAGACTTGACACTTTCCGCCATACCCATGGTCATGGCTTCCAATGATTCGCGGATGCCTCCGCGACGGCCGTCAATAATAGGACGGATACCGATTTTAGGATGATTGATTACCATTATTAACTATTAGCTTTACGATTATTAATTCTATTAACCAAAAGAGACATTACGAATCCAACAACAAAAATCACCGTGGTGCCGAACACTATTGTCAGATAGGAATGAATCTCGCTTCCGAACACAGGAAGACTCATGTAGGTGATCACAAGAAGTCCGCAGACCACAGCGGCAATAGATGCAGAACGAGCCGGCTTCCTGCAGACAAGGGCCAAAAGGAACAGGCCTAACATTCCCCCGCTGAATATGGAAGACAATTTCCACCATGCATCCAGAACCCCATCGATCTTCTGCATTGCCAGGCCTATGACAATTCCAATAACACCGACCACAAAAGATGTTGTATATAATACCGCCATGTGTCGTTTTCTTAGATCCACCGAACCTCCTTTCCACATGCGTTCATAGAAATCTGTGAAAACTATGGTGGCGGAAGAATTTATGCTGGTCGCGACTGTGCTCATCCCGGCAGAAAACAAGGAGGCGATGACGAGGCCGGTAAGACCTGTCGGCAGTCCATGTACAATGAAGTACGGAAAGACCTTGTCGCCTGAAAGGCCTTCCGGCAGGAGATCGGGTTGCGACGTATAGTATGAATAAAGAGCCGTCCCAATATACACAAACACCAATGACACAGGAATATAAAGAAGTCCTCCGAAGATGGTTCCCTTCACGGCTTCCTTGGTCGATTTGGCAGTCATGTACCTCTGGACATAATTCTGGTCGATTCCGTAGTTCTGAAGGTTCATGAACAAACCATAGATCAGAACAACCCAGACAGTAGGCTCCTTGAGTGTCATACCCAGACATCCAAGACTGAACTTGCCTTCCGCTGCCGCGATCCTAAATAGCTGCCCCGGCCCTTCAGGCATGTCGAAAGTAAGGATCAACGCGCACGCCAATGCACCCAAGATCAGGATTATACCTTGAATAGCGTCAGTCCAGACAACGGCGGACATTCCTCCTACCACCGAATATACCAACGTAAGCACACCGGTCACGATGATCACCGTGCTGATGTCCCAGCCGAACATGGTGTTGATCGGTATAGCCAGGAGCAGCAGGATGGACCCCACCCTGCAGACCTGAGTCAACAGGTAGCACACAGCAACGTAACACCTTGCCCAGTAGCCGTATTTGTCCTCGATGAACTGGTAAGCAGAAACACTTCCGATGCCACGGTACAGAGGTATGAATATCTTGGCCGCAAGCACCATCGCGACAGGAATTGTCAGGCTGAACACAAGCTGGTTCCAATTACCGGCGTAAGATCCTCCAGGAAGGCCAAGGAAACTGATGGAGCTGACGAAAGTCGCGAATATCGACATGCCCACAACCCATGTGGGTACATTTCCATCAGCCTTCGTGAAAGCGGCGGCGCCTGTTCGGCTCTTACGGTAAAAGCTGCAACCGAAAAGCACAACACCGACAACGAACACGAAGAAAACAAGATAATCTAATATTGTCAGTTCCATATCGTCAGGCGAACCACGCTATTTGATATCATTGAAACCAAGGTCGATCAACGCCTTGCGGATCAGCACGCGCTCGGACGGCTCAAACTCACGGTATGGCCATGCAAGATAGCCATTGCATATTCCCAACAGCGACAGTGCGCACTTCACGCCCTTCAGATAGCTTGAGCCGTATTTACCGACAGTGTAAAGGGATGTGCTTATCTCCATTATCCTCTCCTGCAACTCCCTTACTTTCTTCAAATCGCCGGCCTCAGCTGCATTGAACATTTCCACATAGATCTCCGGAAACAGATTCGCTCCACCGTTAATGCCGCCGTCAGCGCCCATCAGGATACATTCTCCCGTCAGTTCCTCTGGCCCAACATACAAAGCGAAATCGTCCCTCCCACCGAGATGGTGGTACAACGTACGAAAGTAATTCATGTTCGCGGAACTGTCTTTCAATCCAACGATGTTAGGATGTCGCGCTAATTTTAACACTGTCTGGACCTCCAGGAACGCCTTGACGTGAGAAGGCATGTTATAGAGGTAAAGTGGCAAAGGTGACGCATCAGCAAGAGCCATGAAATATTCATAGAGTTCCACCTGGGACAGTGGAGAATAGTATGGGGCAGCAGCCACCACCCCGGCGGCACCGTTTCCTTTGGCAAATTCCGCCATACGGACACTCTCGTCGAAAGAGGTGTCGGTTATGCCGACAAGGACCGGAACCCTACCAGCTACCTTTCCGCACACTTCCTTGACAAACTCACGCCTCAACTCATAAGTAAGACTCTGAGCCTCACCGGTGGTTCCAAGAAGAAACAGGCCGTGCACACCTCCCTCTATCATACGTTCCACTAGATTGACAATGCCTTCATTGTCAAGTTCATTGTTCCCCTTAAGCGGGGTGACCATAGGGGGAATGATGCCCCTGATTTTCTTTGTTTCCATAATATTTTTATAGTTTTCTATTTGCAGGATGTCTTATTCTTAATATAGTAAAAATGCCCGTCCTCCGCGCCGACAAGCAGATCGCTCTTGCCGTCCTTGTCCCAATCGACAGGGGTAGGACATGTCGTGTGTCCCTCAAGGATGACATCGCACAGATTCCCTTTGTACTCAAACCAGGTGATTCCATCCTCGTCCTTCACATTGCGGAACCAAGCCACGCTCTGACTATCAACAATCAGATCCATCCTTCCATCTCCGTCCCAATCCACGAAACAGATTTTTCTTCTTCCGGAAGCTCCGGCCTTGCCGTCATTCAGACGAAGAGGTCCCGGCTCCGAATTCACAACTCCGGTCTTATTACTGTAAACAGAGCAGTTTGTGCCATAAAATAATCTTTGTCCAGGCTTGAATCGAACTTTTTTGCCGGAAGTCTTGATCCTTTCATAGCAGCACAGGTATCCTTCCTGATCCAGAATGATCAAATCCTCAAGTCCGTCTCCATTCCAGTCGAGGATTACAGGAGAGGTTCTCCATTGTGTCACCAATGTTCCCGGTTTCGGATTCCACCAATTCCATTCTGGTTTTGGAGTCTCTCCGGACCAATCCACATAGACCGGTTTGGGTTCGGAGAACTTCAGGCCGTCTTTACTACCCTTGTTTCTCAACCACTCTATCTTTCCTGTGATGGAATTGATGACAATGTCTTTCTTTCCATCGTTATCCATGTCAGCCACTGCCAAGACAGTATAGCCCCATTTCCTTTCCGCGGGACCCTGGATCGAGCCATTCTCTCCAGCCATGATTCTGAAAGGCTTGCCCTTTACCTTGATCAGTTCAGGCTCAGCCCAGACCGGATCCGGGCCACCGGAAAGATTCCTTATCACAGCAATCTCACCAGCGGAATTTCCGGCCACGATGTCATCTTTTCCATCGTTGTCCCAATCCACCGAATACGGGGTGGCCAAAGCACCGAATTTCACCAGATCGGCTTTCTGACGGAAATAGTACGGATCTTCAAACTGAGGTACACCATTCTTGACCTTGCCTGTGTTCTTGAGCCATGCCACGCGACCGTCCTCATCCCCGACAATGAGATCCGGCAACCCGTCGCCATTGAAATCTGACACTACTGGCACTATCATCTGCAGATGCAAACGGATCTTTCCGTTCTTGTTGGAAAGGCGCACACCCTTGGCAAATTCCGGAACCTCTCTAGTACCTATGTTCTCAAACCACGTCAAGCCATCAACAAACTCTCCGCAGATGATGTCCAGATCGCCGTCACCATCGAAATCACCCACACATGGTACTGGCGCCCCATACACATCAATCGGCCTGCCTCCGGCATTTATCTTGCCGCGATTGACATATTTTCCATCCACATCCTCTAGCAGATAAACATAACCGTGCAGAGGTCCATTCGTCCATTTGCCTGCGCTGTCGAACGCATTGTCCCAACCATAGTCATCCCATGTGTCAATGCCCACGATGATGTCTTTGTCACCATCATTGTCCCAATCCACATAGCTCCACATATTGCTCCGGGACTTTTTGAATGATTCTCCCAAACGCTCGCCCTCATAGGAGATCTTTGACGGATTCTCGTACAAGTTTTCAAAAAAGTCCACCCACTCGCATTCCTTAGACAAGACGAAAGCCTTGCCATCAACCTCGGAATAACTTACATTATTCTTCCCGATCGGAGATATTTTCTTTGCCTTGTCAAATACTGGATGCTCAGAATCCCCAACATTCCTAAAAAAATACAACCCCTTGTAGGGCCTGTCAGGAGCAGACACAACCAAGTCCTTCAAACCATCGCCATCGTAGTCATAGGGAAAGGGAATACCCCATAGACCCACACCAAGATCACATTGAATATCCTGATTATAGCATAACGGAACAGCACCGCTTTGGGCATTTACATTCCACATAAATACGGTCTCAATCACCAGGGTGATAATAAGTCGTGTGATTCGATTCATAATTATAACGTTATAACATCTTATTAAAAAAATATTCAGCGTCCTGCTCCCTTGTTGACTATCTCAGCACCAAGCACAATATGTTCGGCAGCACCAAATTCTTGATCGCCACGAATTTCTCCAACCAGAATCCTGATAAGTTCCTTGGCAAAAGACTCCAACGGCTGGCGCACGTACAGAAGATCTGTCGCGTAGATGTCAAAAGCGTCATTCTTGTCAAATGTCGCAATTCCGAAGTCCTGAGGGATATTAAAGCCGTTTCTGAAAATAGCGGACATTCCCTGTACAGCCAAAGCGTTGGTGGCGAAAACAAAGGCTTCAACCCCTCTCTTACGGGCATCAGCCATAATACCATCGATTGTGGACGACGACTCATGATGCTCCACCCTATGAATATTCACAAAGCAATCAAGTCCCGCCTCACGCATGCACTCTTTGTACCCGTCTTCCCGGCCACGGATATTAGACAAATCCATGGAATATGAAACCATCTCGATGAATCGATACCCCTTCTCAATCAACTTCTGGGTCAACGAATGCGAAACCATTACATTATTAAGAAGGACGGAAGGTGCGTCAATTCCATCGATCGCCCTGTCAAAAAAGACCAACGGTATTCGCTTGTCAAGAAGAGGTTTGACACATTGCGCGGAACTGCCGCTCGGCACAACTATACATCCATCTATCCCTTTGTCAATAAACACATGCGCGAGTTGCTCCAACTTCTTGGAATCCTCATCCGTACTGCCGAATAACACAGAATAGCCATTCTTATAAGCCTCGTCCTCAATCATTCTGGCAATCTCGGCAAAGAATGGATTAGCAATATCAGAAAGTATCATACCGATTGTGTTGTACTTTCCGCTCTTCAACGCCCTGGCCGATGTGTTTGGATGATAATTCAACCTCTTGGCTACATCCAAGACTCTAGACGCAGTGTCCGGGTTTACCCTATAATTCCTTTTTCCGCTGGAGGCGTTACGCATGACAAATGACACCAAGGCAGGAGACACACCCGCCTCGCGGGCTATGTCCTTAACGGTAACGTTATTCTCTTGCGACCTACCCATAATGTCAAATTATATTGCAAATATATTATAACGTTATAACATTTCCAAATTTTTTGTCTGAAATCATCAGAACACCCTAATGCCGATCAGAGCATCAGCATCGCGGCGGGACGTATCTTCAGAAAACGGCAGATGTGTCCGGCTGTTTTCAGATTCGGTTCTGATTTTCCCGACACGAAATCGTTCACGCGCGTCGTGCTGATTCCCAGCTCTTCCGCAAGTTGCTTCTGGGTTACATGATTCTCTTTAAGGCCGTCCGCGATAAGCTCAGCGACGCTTGGCTTCGCTATAGGGAAATGCTCACTCTCATAATCAATGACAATGTCTGACATCATCATCAGCTCAACGGCCTTGGGATCATCCAATGGTGTGCTGTCATCAACCAGAGGAAGCAGATCCTCCACTCTTTTCCGAGCTAATCTATACTGGTCTTCTGTGATTATCCTCATAGTCATACCCTCCTATATAATTGAAGCATCAACTTTGTCATAATCCTGATGGGTGCCGACGAAACGTATGAAAACATAACCCATCACAAACTTAACAACTACAATCAACCTATACTTGTTGCCGCCGATGTTAAAAACATAATGTTGGTTCCCAACATAGTCAACCGTTCCAAAGAACATCCTCATTTCCGCGAAAGAATGCCACTTTGCCTCCTCAACGGCATGGTACCAACGCTCAAGTGGTATCCTCGCATCCTCATGCCCGGCTTGCTCGTAGAATTCCTTTAGTTTTCTATGCGAAACGATTCTCATATAGCGTTACTTAATACAAAATTACACAAATGTTCCGTAAACAAAATTTTTTTAAGCTAAAAATCCCTATTTACGGAACATTTCAAATCCATTCATGTTCTCTTCCCGGCAATGAGTATTTCGGACAAGCCGTCCGTGGCTTACCCGGACAACGCCGAACAAAAGTGGCCGGACTGCCTCAATGTAGTTCCTATCAGCAGGTAATAACGCTTACCAAGCTAAGGATCAGCATCTTGCACCCCTCGTCTTCGACAATCCAATATTATTCGGCAAAATTAACACTGGAATAGGATTCCGCCAATGTCTTAAGTGCTTGTTGTATCTGCTGAAGCCTTGCGGCGGAAGGACGCTTGAAGCCATTAATGTAGTTCCGGAAAAGAGTGGGGTTTATGCCGGCATATTCAGAGAATCCGGAAATATTGATTTCATTGTGTTTCAGGAAGAATTCCTGAAACGGGGTCGGCATAGCATCTTTGTATGTAAAGCTTTCAAAACTGACATCCACATTCAGATCAGGCCAATGAATGCCCTCAAAGCCGATCCGGTAATTCTCTCGTTGCTTTTCATCGGCATTCCGCAGGGCACGATACCACAACAAAGACTGACGGAAGACACTCCCGGATTCATCCTCTCCGTACAGGAACCGCTCATCAAACCATATTTTTCTTATTTTCATCGCC
>Ga0129314_1001839_pt1 | contig 13326 bp, 11 predicted proteins | sample O1111metagenome_FD_94431 | JGI IMG/M metagenome (GOLD analysis project Ga0129314, IMG submission 94431) | Orangutan individual fecal microbial communities from fecal samples from Wisconsin, USA - O1111 metagenome | ecosystem: Host-associated > Mammals > Digestive system > Large intestine > Fecal...
AGCACGCCGATGAACCACTGCCGCACCTTCTCCTCCGGCGTCAGCGCCACCTCCTTCTTCCTCAACGGATCCCAAACCTTTTCCATTCTTTCTGAATATTTTTATGAATATGCTCACCCGGCCTCCGGTGTTTTCCATGGATTCCGCACCCTGGAGATCTCAGAAGCGCCCTCCGCCCCGGCGGAGTTTCCTACCATGTCATCGGCAGTGGCTCTTGCCTCTTCGGACTTATACGCCAAACCGTCCGACGTTCTTTCTGCCCCGGCGGAATGTCCTGCCGAGGAATCAGCGGTGACCTCCGCCTTCAACGTCCGACGGTAGATGTCCTCGATGATAAGTCCAGAGAGCGTCATTCCGAATATGGCCGTGACGTGGACGGTCGTGCCGTTGATCTGCGCCTTAGAGGAACACCACTCATGGTTCAGAAGTTCCGGATTCCCAGGCCCGTCCTGAGCCTTCGGACACATGCATTTCTCCGTGCCGCAACTCCGTACACTACCCCTGTTAGGCAGCACCTCGTCATCGTACACACAAAGGAACTCCTTGGAAGGCAGCGTCTTGGCACGCTTCATCTTCTTTCTCAGCGCCGCCCCCAGCGGACATCCCCTCACGCTCCAGAACTCAGCCACCCTAACCCTGAGCGGATCCACCTTCAGCGCCGCTCCAAGCGAGCAGAAAAAACGCGCCCTGCTGGCCGACGCATTCAGTATCAGAAGCGCCTTATCCTTCAGAGAATCAACAGCGTCCACCACGTAGTCATATTCATCAAGATTGAACTGGCCAGCCGTTTCCTCGCAGTAGACCTGCTGGATCGCGGTGACCTCGGCCTTGGGATTGATCTCAAGCAAGTGATTCCTAAGCGCTTCCACCTTCACCTGACCAACGGTCTTGGTGGTAGCCATCAGCTGCCGGTTCACATTGGTGATGCAGATCCTGTCCGAATCCACAATCGTCAGCCTGGTGACCCCGCTCCGCACAAGCCCCTCCGCACACCAGCTTCCGACCCCGCCGACTCCGAAGATGATCACCCGAGTCCCCGCAAGCGCCTCCATCACATCCTCTCCCAGAAGCAGTTCCGTCCTGTTGTATATTGCCTTTTCCATCGTGTTCGTTGCCATAGTCTGCAAATTTAATCATTTCCGCGCATCTATCCGCCACCAAAGCAGATTAGCATGAAAAAAACGGCAGGCAATCTCAGATTGTCTTTCAGGGCGGAAGAACCAATTATGTTACCGTGCCGATATCCTACTTTTTCAGGGCGCCTGTGTAAGTGACCGGATAGTCTCCGAAATTGAGGCCAAGGATGAGACCGGTGGCGGTCAAAGTGCCGGACAGGGCTGTCACAGTGTACTTCGGGAACGGGACAGTGCCTCCGGAAAGAGGGACGATTCCGTCACCGGAGAACACGACCGTGCCGTTTTTCTCAGAATAGGCGACATCAGGAATTGTCACGTCAAGAGTGATGGGCATCTGAGGGACGAACTTGACTTTATGGAACAAGATCTTCATGGTTCTGGTGTCCTCGTCCAAAAGGCAATCCACTGTCACGTTCTCCGAGACATTGTCAGATCCGCCGGACGTGACGGTCATAGTGCCTGAATATTCATATTCATTGGCGACAAGAGGTTCCTCGTTCGATCCGTTCCCTTTGGAGCAGGACTGGGGCAGCAACATTGCCGCAGCCAGTAAAAGCATTGCGATTCTTTTCATAAAATACTACTAATTAAAGATTTATTGACATTCCTATCGTCAGTCTGCGAGGCTTCCCCATCTGAAAGAACGAGTTGCCGACAGACTTGAAGTAAAACACTGAATATTCCGCCCCGGTAAGGTTCTGCCCTCTGAGCCAGAACTCCACCTTCGGAGTCGAGAGGCGGATGTCGGCTCCTATCAATGAATATGGCGACTGCCAGACATCCCCGGACTCGTTCCAATTCGTTCTTCCGTAATGATTCAGATCAGCGTTCAACGACACGGAACGAAGATAGCGTCCATTGAGCGCTAACTTGTACCCAGCCCTTAAATTAAGGGTTCCGTTCGGAGAATAGGGTATCCGTTTGCCGGACCAATCGTTGCGTCCGTCGTCATATTCAATGAAACGGGCATCCATCAGACTTCCGGAGATTGTCAGCGAGATCCCTTTCCAGATCCAGCACGTCTCGATCTCCACTCCGATGCTCCGGGATTTCCCGGCATTCGTCATTATACGGCCTGTGCCTTTCTCGTAGGGGAACACGGTCATCTGCTGATTCCGGCAATCGATGCGGTAAGCGGTGAGAGAAGATTCAAGAATATGCCCGGCTGACCTCATCCGGTATTTCCCGCCTACCTCATAGTTAAGACAACTCTCCGGCTTGTATGTCAGTCCATCGGTTGACAGATCTCCTTGACCGTCAAGATGCACGCCGAGCGACTCCATCATTCCAAGCATCATTTTCCGCTGGAGGACATCCGAGAAGATCTGCGTGTTAAAGCCTCCGCCCCGATAGCCCTTTGACACGGTGGCAGAGAAAGTCAACCTGGTTCCCAGGGTTTTCATCCTCTCGGTAGCGGCATCGTAAATCGCTGAGATCTTGGGTTGTAGCTGGACACAGTCAACCAACTCGTTTCCTTCGAGGGAAGTGCTGAAAGGAATGTGGTCAGGCATCACAGGAGCAAGGATGAAATGGATGTTGGAATTGGAATCATAGCGCATCCTTCCGCCCTCATAGTCAAGCCTGAGTCCTGCCGTGAGCATCAACCTGCCAAAGGTGAGAACGGACTCGTGATAGACGGCCAGATTGCCTGACAGAATGTCAAAATCGCTCGAGATCCGAAATCTGTCCTCAAGGATGTCCAGTCTTCCAAAATCCGCAGGGATTCCGGAGTTGGCGTTGTCAAGGATCAAGGACTTTATCCCGTCCTCAAGAAAATCCACGGGGGCGCTCATCCTGTTAAACTTGGCCATAAGGAAGACACCCGTCTGGCTGTCCCACCAGTCAGGATGGACCGAGGGCTTCAGGATTAACTCCTGAGTAGCCGCGAACTGCCTCTGGGTCTGATTGAGGGTGAATATGGACTCCGGAGTGAAGTCCTGATCCATATTCATTGAATCGAAAAGCATCTGAATGCTTGTGACAGAGCTTAGTTTCCAGCTTCCAAGATCTGCTTTAAGGCGAAGTCCATCCATCACGGTCAGCCTTTTGTAGCCGCTCTTGTCATTATAGTCAACAGGCAGCAGCCGTTTCTCATCCGGAAGCCACAACCTGTAGGGGTAGCCGATCTGGTCCGTGAAGGAGATGGTCAGTATGTTGTCATAAGCGGCTCGCCCAACCTTTCCGACGTGGACCACACGGAGTGAGGCTGCATCCGACAGGCCGCAATGGGAGTTGTCATACTCATTGACATAGAATCCGTTGCTATGGGAGCATGTCGCAGCCAGGCCGAGTTTTCCCTTGTAGAACGAGACTTTTGCGGACATCGTGGCTGCGCCGCCATATTCAATGCTTGCCCTTGTCCCTTGATAGACAGCGGGAGACAATGTCTCGACCGATAGCACACCAAGCATGGAGTTGCGGCCGTAGAGCGTGCCTTGCGGGCCGCGCAGGAATTCAAGGCTGCGGATGTCCGCAAACGAGAAATCGTAGCAGTTCTTGTCCAGAAGCGGCACATCATCGACATAGAGTCCGATGACAGGATTGTCCATCCGGGAACCAAGTCCTCTGACGTAAATGGTTGAAGTCATTGATGTTCCGTAATCGGGAATATTCAGTCCCGGCACAACCGCAGACAGGTTCTTCGGGGATGCTATTCCGCGTTCCTCGATTTTTTTCATCAAGAAAGTGGAGACTCCGGGAATGTCTGAGATGAAGTCTTCGCGCTTCACGGAAGATGTCACAACCGAGCCGGAGATTGTGTCTTTGACCTCTGCCACGGGGGCGGAGGCTATCAGAAAAGATGTCAATAAGGATGCAAGCATATCGGACATATTCGGGCGCAAAGATAGTCCCGACGCTTCCTGCGGACTTATGATAATCAGATTTCGGCTTGGACTTTTTATACAATCAAGTTAAATGTTTTCCGATGCCGATAGGTCATGGCGGCCTATGCGCTTCGCGCTCCCTATCCGGGTGAATGGCCGCCATGACCTACCAGATCCGGAACGCCACGTAATTATTTAAGGAGCACCTACATGCTTCTGAAATCAGTCGGAGACATCCCGACCAGTTTCCGAAAGAAGCGGGAGAAATAGGCGGGATCCTCAAAGCCAAGTCTGTAGGAGACCTCGCTGATAGGGATGGACGGATCGTGCAGAAGGGTTCTTGCCAAAGACAACCTTGCATTATCCACCCACTCCCCCGCGCTTCTTCCGGTCTCCGACTTCACGGTGCGGTTCAGATGGCTTGGAGTCACACTGAGCTCGGCTGCATATTCAGATACTTTCCCGAAAGGGTGAGAGGGGTCGAAGACTTTGCCGAGATAGGCGGCGCTGAGTCTGGACGAAGCTGAGCCGGTGCTGCGAGGGACAGCATTATCGAATTGGCACAGAATGACTTCCAGCAGACTTTGAACCGTAGGTAGGTCTTCGGCAAATCTGGTCAAGCGGATCATCAACTCGTCAAAGAAGACCTTGTCTTCCATCGGAACCGTCATCACGCTCGGAGCACCAAGTCTCAGGATTCTGTGACCAGTGTTGCGCAACAGTGTCTGCGAAAACGCACCCATATACCCGACCGAATCCTTGAAATGCTTCACTGAATATGCCTCCCCTGGCTGAATCAGAGCGCAGTCCTGCCCCCGCAGCAGATAAGGCTTTCCGCCAACATCAGTAAGAACCTCTCCTGAAATAAGATAGATGAATGACCAGTCATCCCTGACCATCCTAGGCATCGGCCTTGCCGTCACATGTCCCGCCGCATTGAGCGGACGTATCACAAACTGTCTCATTCGAGCGCAAAGATACGGCAAATGTTTAAGAAGCAGTCTATTTTGAAGGTTTTTTCTTCACTTTATCTTCTTCACTTTCATCAACTGCCATGCGCCACAAGCACACACCTTCTTCAAACTGACACCTACTCTCGATATTATTGTCAAATCTTTACCATATTATTAGAATTTGCTTGGATTTGTTTGAAATGCTCTTTGAGGTGAAAAAATATTCATTTCCTTCCCGTTCCCTCAGTCAGACTGCATCGCTATCCTCCTTGGAAGAAACAGTCGAACATATAGTACTTCTCTCTCAACCCATCAAACTTGTTTTTACAGGTTAGGCGAGCCGGTAACAGTCACCTGATTATTTTTGCACTTTGTTGAAACAAATCCGGAATATTCATCGTATATTTGCCACAAATCGCTTGGGGATGTTCTGGTTTTGACAGCAATGATTCTGAGCGGTAAGCACGTCGGGCTCCCGGAGGGCCGGCCCGCCAAACTGGATCTCCAAAAATTTAGTTGCTGATAACAACTACGCACTCGCTGCCTAATCGACCAAGTCGCATTAGCTTAATCCGAGCCGCCTAGGATGCGGTTCCGACGAGTATCCCGCGGACTTTACGCCTTCTCTGTTCCGAGTTCGGGGTATCATTCAAGAAGGACGCACCGGAGGACTCCTTTAAATCCGGCCAAGCCTCAAAGGATAAGCTTCGGTTAGCCCGTCTTCCGGCAGGCCGCGGCCGACAACCAAAGGACGACTAAACGTGTAGAAAGCCTCTTGGTGCGTTGTTTGGACGGCGGTTCGACTCCGCCCATCTCCACTAAACACTAACCAAACATCAATTGACCATTTTTTACGAACAAATTTACCGAACAAGCAAGTTTGTTCGTATTTTTGTGCCTCTCCCCTCCCCACCGACTGTCTGAAAAGTCCCGGCGAGAGCTGAAAAATATGCCCCTACAGGGGGTTCTCAATCCTCACAAGGGGTAGTTTTACTTTTAAGACAGTCTCTCCCGACTGTTTCAAGTTCCTAAGTAAGCGTTAAAGAATAAATTGGTAAAGATTAGGCAGTATTTTCGAGAATAGATGTCATGGGGAAAAAGAATTGCGCCGATGGCACATGACCCGATGAGAAATCCAGACCGAAAAGACAACCAAAGACTACCAAGTTTTTTAAGGATTACGAAAAACCTACTTTCAGGCTTGATCCCTTGATGGGACGGACCGACAGATTTGCGGTCGGACATGTCCGTACAGGCTTCCGGCTGTAATTCTGTCGTGGAATAAGGCGTTTTACGGCAAATGTGGCGACAGAATTGCAGCAGAACTCCGAGATAAACCCTTTGTAGACATCTCAACAATGAAATTCCGTCATCAACGCGGGCTTTCCGCAGAAGACCCTGAATAACGCCTCCTACATTCTCTCGTGCACAAACAGGCTTGAAATCCACGGGAAAGGCGCTCGCGGAGGAAAGGGCGGGACGATGAGGGCGGGAATCTTCGGGAAAGGCGCTCGCGGAGGAGCTGGCGGGACGTTGAGGGCGGGAATCTTCGGGAAAGGCGCTCGCGGAGGAGAGGGCAGGACGATGAGGGCGGGAATCTGCGGGAAAGGCGCTCGCGGAGGAGAGGGCAGGACGATGAGGGCGGGAATCTGCGGGAAAGGCGCTCGCGGAGACACAAGCGGAACGACAAGGGCGGGAATCTGCGGGAAAGGCGCCCGCGGAGGAGAGGGCGGGACGTTGGGGGCGGGAATCTGCGGGAAAGGCGCTCGCGGAGACACAAGCGGAACGATGAGGGCGGGAATCTGCGGGAAAGGCGCCCGCGGAGACACAAGCGGAACGATAAGGGCGGGAATCTGCGGGAAAGGCGCCCGCGGAGGAGCTGGCGGGACGTTGGGAGCGGGAATCTTCGGGAAAGGCGCCCGCGGAGGAGCTGGCGGGACGATGGGGGCGGGAATCTGCGGGAAAGGCGCCCGCGGAGGAGAGGGCGCGCAATTCCAGTTTTTCTTTGACAATGTCCCTGTTGCACCAAAGGTCAACAAACGGTTTATTTTATGATTGGCAAACAGCATCTTGAAATAAATTCATTATCTTGCGTAAAATTCATCAAAGACAATGACTGACAAAAAAAGGGAAGAACTCAGAAAAGCGATCTGCGCTAGCTATCCTGGGGTGTCGGAGGCGGAAATCTCGTTCATGATTTCGTTCTTCGACATGATGCAGGCTAAAGCTAATGGCTTTTCATCAGCGAAAGGCGGCGGAAAGACCGAAGCGAAAGGAGGTGGAGAGTCCGAAGCGAAAGGCAACGGAAAGACCGAAGCGAAAGGCGGTGGAGAGTCCGAAGCGAAGGGCAACGGAAAGACCGCAGCGAAGGGCAACGGAAAGACCACGGACGAGGGCGGGATAAAGACCAAGGCCAACCGGCTTGTGGACTCTGGCAGGCCGTCCAAGACTTACATACTCTACATCTCAATCGAGCAGTGTCCGGTCAAGGTGTTCAGGCGGCTTAGGGTGCCGTCAAACCTCTGGCTGGGGAATTTGTCCGAGATGCTCATCCCAGCGGTTGGCTGGGCGGGATATCATCTTTCCCAGTACACCCAAGGCAATGTGGATTACACATCGAAAAGCAACATCGACGAGAATGAAAGGCTCGGTTTTGACTTCAACCACAGACAGATCGACGAGATGAGCGTCACTGTCGAGGACGTTCTGCCACTGAAAGGCAGCAAGATCATTTGGGAATATGACTTCGGGGATAGCTGGATCCATAACATCAAAGTCACATCGATCAGCGACGAACCGTGCGCGGCCGAGGATATTCAAGTGACATCGGGCAAGGGAGCCTGTCCTCCTGAGGATGTCGGAGGTGTGTGTGGCTATGCGCGGATGCTTGATGTCCTGTCCGGCAAGGTCGATGACCCGGAAGAGAAGGCTTCCTTCGAAGAGTGGCTCGGGCTGGAGAAAGGCGAGCGATTCGATCCTGATGAGTTTGATCCAAGCATAGCCAACGAGGACATCGAGGATCTTGTCAAGTTGATCGAGGAAGGCAAGGACGACTTTTAGGAATATAGAAATTATAGAAATTCAGGAATATGTTGGAGATTGGAACAAAGGCGCCGGAGTTCGTGGGTACGGACGAGAATGGCAAAGAGGTCAGCCTCAATGACTTCAAGGGACATAAACTTGTACTTTACTTCTATCCTAAGGACAGCACTCCGGGCTGCACGGCGGAGGCGTGCGACCTGCGGGACAACTACCACCGCTATCTGTCGCTTGGCTATCAGGTACTCGGGGTCAGCAAGGACTCTCCGGCTTCCCACCGGAAGTTCATCGAGAAATATTCACTCCCCTTCCATCTGATCAGCGATCCGGACTGCGTCATCCTGAAGGCCTACGAGGCCTGGGGACTCAAGAAACTCTACGGCAAGGAGTCGTGGGGAACCCTGAGGACGACCTACGTGATAGACGGCGATGGAATCATCACCGACGCCATCGGCAAGGTCAACACCAAAGACCACACCTCCCAGATTCTCGGAGAAGAATAGGTGTTTCCCCTACCGCAACAGTTTTGCATGTAAAGACACGCCAACATGCTTCTGGCTGAAATTCTGTCTAGAAAATGGGCACTTGACAGCAAAAGGGCGGAAAGAATTGCATCCGACGCTCGCAAAGCCCCCCCCCTCGCATGCGGTCATATGGTGAAATTCTGTCGCCCGCCGCAAGGCTCTCAACGGAGATCTGCCGGCGGCCAGGCACGATTCATATGGACTAAGAGCGGCTGGGGATCAGACGGACGCCGTTGACGAAAAGCCCGAAGACGGCGAAGTCATTTCCACTGACAAACACTTTTTCCCGAAAGCGAAGCAGCCAATGCCGTCACATCCAGCGAGGCTGGACGCGGCGGCCAGGGAGAAGGACGGCATACAGCAATATTCAGGAATTTGCGAATTAAATCACTCATAGTCATCATCTTGTCGCTTTACGCCATTTCATTGGAAGCGCAGGACATGAAAGCGACGAAAAGTAACCTGACCGTCAGGGAATGGAACATTGACGCAGGATCCAACCAGAAAGTACTCGACCATCTGACGATCTACAACGAGAACGGCAAGAAGGTTGAGGAGGCTGAATATGACCGCAAAGGGCAGAAGTGGCGCAAGCGGTATGAATATTCCAGGGACGGAAGGTTGGAACGCGTGCTGACCTACAATTCCGCGAACAGACTCGACAACATCCGGAAATTCGAATTCAACGAGTTAGGCCGGAAAAAGACTGAATATGTCTATGACTCCAAGGGGAAACTCAAACGATGCAAGGTGTATGAATATTCCGTCGCGACCTCTGGAGATTGACCGCAGCCTTCTTGATCGCTTCGATCCCATCACGCTTGAGAGGATGGACTCCATAAGGCTCATGAACCGCATCGACACAAAGTACGTCACTGACATTCTGCGGCTCAGGGAAATACTGGAAGACGCGCAAAGACAAGGCTACCTTGTCTTTGAGTCAGACGGGGAACGGATCCAGGCCTACGACAGCATCTACTTCGACACTTCCGACCTCAGGATGTTCCGAGAGCATCGCAGAGGAAAACTCGTCAGGCAGAAAATACGCACCCGTGTCTATCTCGGTTCCGGTCTCTGCTTTCTTGAGGTCAAGAAAAAGAACAACCACTCAAGGACACGCAAGAAGCGTGTCGGAGTGCCTCCGGACGATTTCCAGGACTTCCGGGAAGATCCGGAAGCATGTCTGTGGCTGGCCTCCCACTCGTGTTATCAAAGCTGTGAAATCTTCCCGTCCGTGGAGACAATGTTCAATCGCATAACACTGGTGAACAAGAATCTCACCGAGAGGCTTACGATAGACATTTCGGTGACATTCAAGAATCTACGTACCTCATCGGAGGCCAGTCTCGGCACCGCCGCGATCATCGAGATCAAACAGGACGGGAGGCTTGGAAGCAAGATGAAAGACATTCTCCTCAAACATCGTGTCAAGCCGATGAGGGTCAGCAAGTACTGCCTCGGAGTCGCACTCACTGACCCGAAAGTACTTCCGGGCAGATTCAAGTCCAAAATCAGATTTATTGACAAACTGAACAAAAACCGCTACACAACATGCTACAATCCAGTTTTACACCGACCGCTTTAGACGAAAGCGAACTGCTCGGAATCCAGACGCTCACCGACCCGGTGATGAGTACAGCGCAGAGCCTGTCGGAACTTGCGATAAGGTTCTTCCTCAATCTTATGTCCTGCTGGGTGATTGTCAGGCTGCTGTACTACCCGAAGAGCCGCAGGAAAGACTATGTGTTCACATTCCTGACTTTCTCCTCGGCGATGCTGCTACTGCTCTATGCGATGGGCAGGGTGGATGTCGGGGTAGGTCTGACCCTCGGACTTTTCGCGATCTTCGGAGTGATCCGCTACAGGACGGAGACCGTCCCGATCCGTGAGATGACCTATCTGTTTGTCATCATCGCCATCGCCGCCGTCAATGGTCTGACTCCACTGTACGTGGTCGCCGGTGTTCCGGACAACAATCCTCATTATGCTCTCAGTTCAGGTGACGTGCTTCTTGCCTTGGCAGCCAACGCCTTGTCCATCATCCTGATACTGGTGCTGGAGAACAGCCGCGGCCTTAGAAGGTCAGCCTCAAAGATCATCCTCTACGACAGGATAGACCTGATTGTACCTGAGCGACGTGACGAACTCTTCAAGGACATTGAGGAACGATGCGGGATAACTCCTGTCGATGTCACCATCGGCAACATAGACTTTCTCAAGGACTCCGCCTACATCAAAATCTACTACAACACAGAGTCCTGTGCCGACACGACACTTGACTCCATCATAAGGGACAAGCAATTAATCGATAATCAAACTTTATAGGATTCATGAACAGATTAGCCAAACTCTCAACCAGTGTGTTTCTCCTGCTCGCTATGCTGGCTTATTCAAACACAGAGGCATCCGCACAGGAAATCAATGGCCGCGTCTATGCGGAGGCTGACTGGAAGGTCTCCAAAGGCTTCCACCTTAACGCCGAGTACCAGCTACGCACCAAGGACTCGTTCTCGGGCATTGAAAGGAATCAGTTCGCCCTCGGCGCATCCTACAAGATCAACAAGTACCTCAAGGCCGGAGCCGACTACACATTCATCGGCCACTATGCCAACTCCACAGGCAAATTCAAGCCCCGTCACAGGGTGGCCGGCAATCTGACCGGCATGGTTGACGCCGGCTACTGGCGCTTCTCGCTGCGGGAAAGGCTTCAGCTCACCCACAAGGCCTATGGTGTGAATCACTATCAGGAGGTTCCCAATCATCTGGAACTCAAATCAAGGCTGATGGTAAAATACAGAGGATTCAGGACAGTGGCGCCCTATGCCTACATCGAGTTGCGGAACACATTCAACGATCCCAAGTGCGACGCCAACTACGACTCATCCACCGGCACGTGGAGCGGCTACGAGTTCCTCGGCTACACCCACGCCTACGTCAACCGTGTCCGCGGAGCCCTCGGTCTGGAATGGATCCTGAGCTTGCGGCACGCACTTGACTTCCGGTTCATGTACAACTACTACAACGAGATGGACATCGACACGGACAAATCCGGCACCATGCTCAAGTCCCTCGCATGGCAGAACCCGAAAGTCGCGACTCTCTGCTTCGGCTACAAGTTCGCGTTTTAAGTAAGCGTTAATGAATAAGTTGGTAAAGATTTGGCGGTATTTTCGAGGATAGCTCTCTTTTGGAAGAAGGAGTGTGCCGGTGGCACATGACTGATGAGAAAAGACATTTAGACCGATGGGTATATTCCGGTCACAGCCACGAAGATGCGACAAGGATCAAAAAGTTCCTTGTCGCTTTTTCTTGTCACTGTCCAACACAAGATGACGTACCTGAGTAGGCGGACAAAAGATAAGCGGCAGAGAAGGGGAAGGTGCTCCGGCACAGTCGCGAAAATATTCTTTAGATGAATAATTTCTCATCAAAACTGTTGTTTATTTGTAAAAAAATATTGAAATTGTGGGTGGTTTTTGGTACTCTTCAGGAAACTGTTCTATGAGTTTTTTTCCTGGACGCAATCACATGACATAAAGCTAAAGACATGACATTTAAAAAGTTAATCATTCGGTTTTTCTGTCTTTTATTGTTGGGAATGCCGCTGGCATTCTCTTCCGCATTTGCCGGACCGGCCAGACCCGGGGTCGTCACTGTGAGGCAAAGTGACGGCACCACGATCAGAATCCGCGTCCATGGCGACGAGTTCCACCACTATGTCACCTCCGAGGAAGGATACTCTCTGGCGGCTGACGCCGACGGTGACTGGGCTTTCGCCAGACTGGACGAGAAAGGGAGGCTGGCACCGACTGGTGTCAAGGCGAAACCCGTAGCGAGACTGACTGACTCAGAGCGCCGGATCCTTGGATCCTCGCTGCGGAAGGGACTCCTGCCCAGAGAACAGGACGAGTGGCAGAAGCGCCTTGGGACGTGGACATATTCAATCCCCACCCGCTCCGGATCCGGGCTTGACGGTGCGCCGCCGTGTCTGGGGGGCACATCATGGAAGCCGGTCGGTGACAAGAAGATACTGGTGCTTCTCGCCGAATTTCCGGATCGGCCGTTCACTCTGGGAAACGCCGCGGCGTTCAACGATCTGCTGAACTCGGAGAACTACACGAAGGGCGGAGCTACGGGAAGTGTCGGGAAGTACTATTCCGACAACTCCAACGGAAAGTTCAAGCCTGAGTTCACCGTAGCGGGGCCGTACAGACTCTCAAAGAAAAGGTCATGGTACAAGGACAGACCGCAGGACATGGTCTCCGAGGTCGCCAGACTAGCCGACAACGACGTGGATTTCAGCCAATTCGCCGAGAACGGCAGGGCGCGCGACATTTTCGTCTACTATTCGGGAGGAGCAAAGAGCGACGGCGACCCCGAAGGGATCTGGCCTCACAGAGGCCCGCTGAGCGGACTGTCCCTCGACGGTGTCACCATCCAAGGCTATGCCTGTAGTTCGGAGCTTGAGCCGGCCTCGACAGGGGTGAACATTCTCGCCGCGATAGGCTCTTTCTGCCATGAATTCGGACACATTCTTGGGTGGCCGGACTTCTACGACACCATCGGCGGCAACGATACCAAATGCGAGGTCCCTGGCTATTTCTCGCAGATGTCCTATGGAACCTACAACAACGAAAGCCGCACCCCGCCAGCTCTGAGCATACTCGAAAGATGGATGATGGGATGGGCGGAGCCTGAGGTGCTGGAGACTTCCGGCAACTACACCTTGCCGGCGGTCACCGAAGGCAAAGGCTACCTCGTCAAGACGGAGACAGAGGGTGACTACTTCCTGCTGGAATGCCGCGGGGCAGGAAAGACCGTATGGGACAAGAAAGAGTATCTTGACTAC
>Ga0129314_1001840_pt1 | contig 13325 bp, 11 predicted proteins | sample O1111metagenome_FD_94431 | JGI IMG/M metagenome (GOLD analysis project Ga0129314, IMG submission 94431) | Orangutan individual fecal microbial communities from fecal samples from Wisconsin, USA - O1111 metagenome | ecosystem: Host-associated > Mammals > Digestive system > Large intestine > Fecal...
CCACGAGAACACGAGCGGGAGCAATGAGATCCTGCTTGACCTTCAGCGCACCGGACGGGACAGCGATCCCAACGATGTGATCGAGATGATCCGCAACGTCGAGGGGGTTCTCTTCGTCGAGGATATCTGAGCTTTTCTCCTTTTCTTCAAGGGACTCCGCGGGCGGGCGCCGGCGGGGTCCCTCTCCATATTCAGGGAGCGTTGACACCCTTTTGCCCGCCATGATAGAATCAAAAGGAAGGGATGGGATGGATTTGGAAAAGCGTTTTATTCTCGCGCTCGACCAGGGAACGACCAGCTCGCGGGCGATCCTTTTCGACAGCGGGCAGCGGATTGTGTCGGTGGCCCAGCGTGATTTTGCCCAGCACTATCCGCGCGAGGGATGGGTGGAGCACGACCCGATGGAGATTTATTCGACACAGGCGGGGATGATGGCCGAGGCCGTGACGAAAAGCGGAATCGACCCGCGAAAGATTGCGGCGATCGGCGTGACCAATCAGCGTGAGACGGCCATCGTCTGGGAGCGCGCGACCGGACGCCCCGTTTATCCGGCCATCGTCTGGCAGTGCCGGCGTACCGCGGCCATCTGCGACCGTCTGAAGGCGGAGGGTGCGGGGGAAATGATCCGAAAAAAGACGGGTCTTCTGATCGACGCCTATTTTTCGGCAACGAAAATCCGCTGGATTCTCGACGAAGTTCCCGGCGCGCAGCAGAGGGCCGAGCGGGGGGAGCTGCTTTTCGGCACCGTTGACAGCTGGCTGATCTGGAAGCTGACCGGAGGAGCGGCGCATGTCACCGATCCGACCAATGCCTCCCGCACGATGCTCTATAACATTCATACCCTCGACTGGGATCAGGAGCTGCTCGACCTGCTTTCGATTCCGCGCGCCATGCTGCCCGAGGTCAGGTCCTCGAGTGAAATTTACGGATATACCGATCTCTGCGGCGTGCGCGTGCCGATCGCGGGCATCGCCGGAGACCAGCAGGCCGCGCTCTTTGGACAGTGCTGCTTCGAGAGGGGCGAGGCCAAAAACACCTATGGCACCGGCTGCTTTCTGCTGATGAACATGGGGGAAACGCCCTGCGAGAGCCGCAACGGCCTGATCACCACTGTCGCCGTTTCGCGCGGCGGAACAACCCAGTATGCTCTCGAGGGCAGTGTTTTTGTCGGCGGAGCGGTGGTGCAGTGGCTGCGCGATGAGCTGCGCCTGATTTCCGACAGCGCGGAAATCGGTCCACTGGCGCGCACGGTGGAGGATACCGGCGGGGTCTACCTTGTTCCGGCCTTCACCGGGCTGGGTGCTCCTCACTGGGATATGTACGCCCGCGGCTGCGTCATGGGGCTGACCCGCGGAACCACCCGCGCCCATCTCGCCCGCGCCGCCGAGGAGTCGATCGCCTATCAGGTGGCGGAGCTGGTGGGCGCGATGGAACGGGACACCGGGACGGCGCTGAAGACTCTGAATGCGGACGGCGGAGCTTCCCGCGACGGATTCCTCATGCAGTTTCAGGCGGATATCCTCGGCCGTCCGGTGCGCCGTCCGGCCATTCTGGAAACAACGGCGCTCGGCGCGGCGCTGCTTGCCGGGCTGGCCGTCGGAGTCTGGGACAGCACGGAGCAAATCCGGCGCGGACGCGGGCAGGGCGCTTTGTTCTCCCCGGAGATGCCGCCGCAGCAGCGCGAACGCCTGCTTGCGGGCTGGTCCCGCGCGGTGGGGCACAGCAGGGGATGGGCCGGGCCTCAGGCTTGACGTGAGTGACGCGGGGAAGGATTCCTTCCCCGCGTTTCCGTATGAGAACGGGCGAGGGGCCGTCCGCCGGATTTTGATTAAACTTTCATTTATGAAATCTGATTTTTGTATTGACTTCAATAAAATTGTAGTTTATATTAATTTTATTAAAGGAGGCGGGAGCGATGCCGATTCAGAACATCCCGGACTGGATGTCCGGTCTTGAGGAGGAGGACCTGGTGTTCATCAGACGGTTTCTCCTCGCCTCCGGCTCGCTCAAGGAGGTGGCCGGGCAGTATGCGGTCAGTTATCCCACGGTTCGGCTGCGGCTTGACCGGCTGATCCAGAAGATTAAGATCAGCGAGGAGACCGCCGGGGAGCCATATATCGCGCTGATCAGGCGGCTGGCGGTCGGGGAAAAGATCGAGGTGGATGCGGCCCGGCAGCTGATCGCCGAATACCGCAGGCTCAGAAAGGAGGAATCCTGATGGCAATTGCGACCGGAATGATCTGGGCGGTGCTGCTCTTTCTGCTGGCCGCGGCGGCTGGCATGCTTGTATTGCAGGCGTTCCTTTCCCGGAGGGAAAGCGGATGGCCGGGGTTGCTGCTGCCGGCCGTCTCCTTCGTTGGTGCGCTTCTGCCGGTGCTGGGCATGCTGTTCTTCGGCGTTGCCGGGGCCAATGGCGCGCGTGTCTGGATTGGCGGTACTGAGATTTGGACGGCGGCGGGGACCCGTTTCCTGTTGTTCAATCTGCCCACCGTCGTTCTGCTGGCGATTTACTTTGCCTGCCGCAGGGGACGCCGCAACAGCGAAGAGCTGGAGAGGATGCGCGCACAGGAGCTTGAATAGCGCATATTACGGATGAGAAAACGGGCTGGGCGGAAACGTTTTCCAAGCCCAATGGGTTTCTCAGGAGGGCGTTCCTTGAAAAAATCCTTGAGTGGGAACAGGCCGCGGAGCAATGCCCGGAGATGAAAATTGGCCGGAGCGGACAAAATTTTTGTCCGTTCCGGCGCGTCCTTTTAAAAAGGTGAAAATCTGTAAACAATTTATGAAAGCCCTTGACAAACCATGCGTAGAATGGTAAAGTACACTTAGCACTCAAGATATTAGAGTGCTAACGAAGAAGTTCAACGTACCAGATGCCATCGCACAAGGCGAGGGTTCCCGGCGCAAAGGAGGTCTTTGGTCATGGCACTGGATGGCAGAAAGGCGCCGATCCTGAAAATAGTGGTCGAACGGTTTATTCAGACCGGGGAACCGGTCGGCTCCAAGTATGTCGCACAGGCGATGGGAAATTCGGTTTCCTCGGCCACGATCCGCAACGAGATGTCCGCGCTTGAGGAGGCCGGCCTGCTCGAGCAGCCCCATACCTCTTCGGGGCGGGTCCCGACCCACATGGGCTACCGGGTCTATCTCGACGAAATGATGGAGCAGGAGCCGCTGACCGCCCGTGAACGCGGCGAAATCGACGCCCTTTTCAATGTGCGCAACGCCGATCCCGATCAGCTTTTGCGGGACGCCGCCGCGTCGCTCGCGGAACTGACCCGTCTGGCGGCTGTTTCGACGACTATGATTCCGCATACCGTCACCGTCAAGCGGGTGGAAATCATCTCCGCCGGAAGGCGCACGGCGGTCATTCTGCTGGTGGCCTCCTCGGGGGTCATCAAGAACAAGGTCTGCCGGGTTGATTTTGAGCTGACCGAGGCGGTGATCCGTTTCTTTGTCGAGTTCGCCAACAAGCAGCTTGTCGGGCGCAGTCTGGAGGAAATCACGAGCAGCTACCTCAATTCGGTGAGCGTTTCGCTCGGGGAATACGCCCGGCTTTTCATGCCGGTGTTCGCCGCCCTCTTCGATTTGGTGCGGGAGATCAACGACGGACAGTATTTCGCACGCGGCACCACCAATCTGCTCAGCTATCAGGAGCTGGCCGAAACGGCCTATGATCTCTTGAGTTTTATCGAGCAGCCGCAGGAGATGCATGAGCTGATCTCGGGCCATTCGGCGCCGGTTCAGGTGTTGATCGGGCGGGAGGCGTCGGTCGCACAGCTTGCCGACAGCTCGGTGCTGATCGCGCGGTACAACATCGGGGAAAACGCCGCGGGGGCCATTGGAATCGTCGGGCCGGTGCGGATGAATTACGCGCGGCTGCTGCCACATCTGGAATATTTCGCATCCACCCTAGGCAAGCTTTTGAGCGAGACCTATACAGAACAATAAGGCCGCGGCTGCGGCGCGCGAAGGGAGAATCCCGAATGGAGGACAACATGAAAAACAGCGCCGAGGAGATCGAGCGCGAGGAACAGACTCCGCCCGCCGGGGCGGAAGAGGCCGCGCCGCCTGAGGAGGCGGCGGAGGCGGAAGACAAAAAGGAAGAAAAGAAGGGCTGGCGGGAAAAGCTCAAGAAGGAAGACCCCAGAGAGGCGGAGCTGAAAAAGCTTCAGGAGGACTATACCGCCCTCAACGACAAGTACCTGAGGCTGATGGCCGAGTACGACAACTTCCGCAAGCGTTCACAGCGCGAGCGGGACGCGCTCTATCCCGAGGCGACGGCGGCGGCGGTGAGCGGCTTCCTGACGGTGGTGGATAACTTCGAGCGGGCGCTCGCCGCGGAGTGCAGCGACCCCGAATACAAAAAGGGCACCGAGCTGACCTACAAGTCCCTGCTTGAAGCACTGGGCAGGCTCAAGGTCGAGGCGTTCGGGGAACCGGGCGAATCCTTTGACCCCAACTGTCACAACGCGGTCATGCATATCGAGGATGAGAGCCTTGAGCCCGGCACCATTGCGGAGGTTTTCCAGCGCGGCTACCGGCTGGGAGAACGGGTGATCCGCCACGCGATGGTCAAGGTGGCAAACTGAAGAAAAAGTTCCCTGCGGCGGACTCCGCCGCGTACAAATAAAAATATACTGATTTGATGATATTGGGAGGAATTTATTATGGGAAAAATTATCGGCATTGACCTTGGCACCACCAATTCCTGCGTCGCCGTCATGGAGGGCGGCGAGCCTGTCGTAATCCCGAACCCCGAAGGCGCGCGGACGACCCCTTCGGTTGTCGCCTTCTCCAAGACCGGCGAGCGGATGGTCGGGCAGGTTGCAAAGCGCCAGGCGATCACCAACCCGGACCGCACCATCAGCTCGATCAAGAGAAAGATGGGCTCCGATTACCACGTTGAGATCGACAGCAAGAAGTATACCCCGCAGGAGATTTCGGCCATGGTCCTGCAGAAGCTCAAGTCCGACGCCGAGGCCTATCTCGGCCAGCCGGTTTCCGAGGCGGTTATCACCGTTCCGGCCTACTTCACCGATGCACAGCGCCAGGCGACCAAGGATGCCGGCCGCATCGCGGGCCTTGACGTCAAACGGATCATCAACGAGCCGACCGCCGCGGCGCTCGCCTACGGCGTTGACAAGGAAGCCGATCAAAAGGTCATGGTCTACGATCTGGGCGGCGGCACCTTCGATGTTTCGATCATCGAGATGGGTGACGGCGTGCAGGAGGTTCTCGCCACCGCCGGCAACAACCGCCTGGGCGGCGACGACTTCGACGACCGCCTGATCAAGTATATGGTTTCCGAGTTCAAGCGCGAGAGCGGCGTGGACCTCTCGGGCGACAAGATGGCGATGCAGCGCCTCAAGGAGGCCGCTGAAAAGGCAAAGATTGAGCTTTCCGGCATGACCACCGCGCAGGTCAACCTGCCCTTTATCACCGCCGACGCCAACGGCCCGAAGCACCTCGATATGACCATCACCCGCGCCAAGTTCAACGAGCTGACCGCCGACCTCGTGCAGGCCACGATGGGTCCGGTGCGTCAGGCGCTCTCCGATTCCGGCCTCTCGGTGGGCCAGATCGACAAGGTTCTGATGGTCGGCGGCTCCTCGCGGATTCCCGCGGTCCTCGATGCGGTCAAGGGCTTCATCGGCAAGGACCCCTTCAAGGGCATCAACCCCGATGAGTGCGTCGCGGTCGGCGCGGCCATCCAGGGCGGCGTCCTCGGCGGCGACGTCAAGGGGCTGCTGCTGCTCGACGTCACCCCCCTGTCCCTCGGCATCGAAACGATGGGCGGCGTCTTTACCAAGATCATCGACCGCAACACCACCATCCCGACCAAGAAGAGCCAGATCTTCTCGACCGCCGCGGATAACCAGACCTCAGTGGAGGTCCATGTTCTGCAGGGCGAGCGTGAGATGGCGGCCGACAACAAGACGCTGGGCGTTTTCCGCCTCGACGGCATTCTGCCCGCCCGCCGCGGTGTGCCGCAGATCGAGGTGACCTTCGACATCGACGCGAACGGCATTGTGCACGTCTATGCGAAGGATAAGGGTACCGGCAAGGAACAGAACATCACCATTTCCTCCTCCACAAACATGTCCAAGGAGGATATCGAGAAGGCGGTCAAGGACGCGGAGCAGTTTGCCGAGACGGATAAGAAGCGCCGCGAGGAAGTGGATGTCCGCAACAACGCCGATCAGCTTGTCTATCAGACCGAGCAGGCCATCAGCGAGCTGGGCGACAAGATGGGAGCCAGCGAGAAGGGCGAGATCGAATCGAAGCTGAACGCCCTCAAGGAAGCTCTCAAGGGCACCGACATCGAACTGATCAAGACCGGCACCGACGCCCTGCAGAAGAAATTCGCCGAAATTTCGGAGAAGGTTTACCGCGAGGCGGCCGCACAGCAGCAGGCCCAGCAGCCCGGCCCGGACGCGGGCGCGCAGGACGCGCAGGGCGGCAGCACCGGCGGCTCGGATTATGTCGACGCCGACTTCAAGGACGCCGACTAACAAGGATTGCGAATTTGTGGCAAAGGCTCCTGACAAAGCGGTCGGGGGCCTTGCCCTCTGTATAATCCTGTGATATGATGAACACTTGCAGGCCCGCCACGGGCCTTGGAGCCTGTTGGATCTTCGTCTCCGGCCGGAAGGACCGGACACGGAGCGTTTCAGACGGCTCCCAGAAGGGAGATGATGCGATTTGGCCGAGAAGAGAGATTACTACGAGGTGCTGGGCGTACCCAAAACCGCCTCGGATGATGAAATCAAAAAAGCCTACCGCAAACTCGCGAAGAAATACCATCCCGATATGAACCCGGGCGATAAAGAGGCCGAGGCGAAGTTTAAGGAAGTTGGCGAAGCGTACGAAATCCTCTCCGACCGGGAGAAGCGCGCGCGCTATGACCAGTTCGGCTTCGCGGGAGTCGATCCCAGCTATGGGGCAGGCGCGGGCGCGGGAGGCTATGCATCCGGCTTCGACGATATTGATTTGGGCGACCTGTTCGGCAGCTTCTTCGGAGGCTTCGGCGGCTCAACCCGGGCCCGCAACCCCAACGGACCGATTCGGGGCCGGGATATCAACATGAACATGACCCTCGCCTTTGAAGAAGCCGCGCTCGGGTGCAAAAAGGATATTGTAATCCCTCACCTCGAGACCTGCGAAAGCTGCCATGGCAGCGGCGCGGCGGCGGGGTCCAACCCTGAAACCTGCCCGACCTGCGGCGGCTCGGGGACAATCCGCACCACCGAGCGGACAATGCTGGGCACCATGCAGGTGCAGAAGACCTGTCCGCGGTGCGGCGGCAAGGGAAAGATCATCGGCAGTCCGTGCGCCGGCTGCGGCGGGCAGGGCCGGGTGCGCAAGCAGAAGAAGCTGACCGTCACGGTGCCGGCGGGCATCAACGACGGCCAGACCTTCACCCTGCGCGGCCAGGGCGATGCCGGCCAGAACGGCGGCCCCGCGGGCGACGCGAACATCACCGTGACGGTGCGGCCCGATCCGACCTACGAGCGGGACGGCTACGACATTTGGTGCGATATCCCGGTGACCTTCTCACAGGCGGCGCTCGGTGACGAAATCACCGTCCCGACGCTCGAGGGCAAGGTGAAGTACAATGTTCCCGAGGGTACCCAGTCGGGCACCGTGTTCCGCCTCAAGGGGCGCGGCGTGCCTTACATCAACGGGCGCGGCAAGGGGGATCAGTTCGTCCGGGTCAATGTTGAGGTGCCGAAATCGCTCAACGCCAAGCAGAAGCAGGCGCTGCGCGACTTTGAAGGAACCCTCGGCGCCAAGAACTATGAGAAGCGCAAGGGTTTCTTTGAACGGATCAAGGAATCCATGAAGGGCGAGGACGCATAAAAGCGCCGCCCTGAATCATAGCCCCTGGCTGTGCCGGGGGGCTTGCACAGGCTCCTTTGCGGCCTGTTGCCGGCAGAGCTATAAGGTTCTGGCGTAATTCTTTCCGCGCAAAAGGGCGGCCCGCGGGGCGACTTCCAATAAAACAGCAAATCCTCCGTATGGTTACGTTCATACGGAGGATTTGTGTGTTTAGAGGGAATAGCCGCTTTAGTGGCGCAAGGGGGTGCAGCCGCCTTGATGTAAAGTCGTGACGCAACATTCGTGGTCATACAGATTCCTTTTACTGATGGGAATGCAGTGACCCGGGACGCACGATACTCCCTACAGGAGAGTATAGAAGTGCGCCCTTATTTAATTATTAAGGGAATTCTCCGGCTTCAGAAAACCGGAATTTCATGCTATTAGGAATTCTCTTGAAACCATATTGGAATCAGAGCACCATTATGTCTGATTCTCTCAACTTCGTCATCGAACATATGCAGTGTCTCTTCCCGTTCATCCTCCATATTCACACCAACCGTAAAAGCATAGAGCATTTCTGCAAGCATATAATAGCGGTACTTTGCCCAGAAATCCTCTGGAACGGACTTGCCAAAGTATCCGTCGATCTGCCCCATAGCAAAGGGGATACTGTACATTGCACTTACCCCTGCTCCGGTTAAAACAAGGTAGGGGTCTGCGATGCCACACGTTTGAAAGTCAATGGTATATAATTCTCCATCGGGAGATATGACCATATTATCTGCCTGGAAATCCATGTGCATCAATGCAGTGGGACGTTCTCCTATACAGGACAGATGCGCCTGCAAGTAGGAGATAATCAGCTCGTCACCCTCAAAGATATATCCGCAGTTGCGATAAAGTTCAATATAACGCTCCACACGTTCCCGATAGTTTTTCGCCCATTCCTTAGATGCAGGCTTGTAGTCGATGGTTTCCATCTGTTTCAAAATATTTGCTGCTTTTTGACCAAACGCATATTGCTCATCATCACTAAGGTTGTAAAGCGCTTCTTTTGCTTCTGTCCCGTCACACCACAAGAGAAGCTGATACACGCTTTTTCCGTTTTCGCATACTCCAAACGAAATCGGCAGAGACATTTTTATCTTGGCAGCCGACATCTTTTTCATAATGTCAAATTCACACTGTTTTTCTTTATATGCGGAAATATCTGATATACGGAGCAACAAACGCTCCCCATCTTCTGTTTCCACATAATATTTCTTGTCACTCGACCACCCTTTGTGAATAGGTTCTATCTTCACAAAAGCATCATAATTCATAATATCTTTCATAGTGTACCTTACTGTAAAGATCAAAGTTTTTACATTTTACGCCAACAAAGTATATCATATAAACGCAAAAACCTCCACCACTTAAAACGACCGAAAGTTTGTAAGTTCTTTCGGTCGTTCTCAATTGTTAGTCAGAAGTGATGTTATGCTTGGAATACAGTCTTATTGGAAGCTGCCCCGGGCCGCCCTTTTGTTGTCCCTGTCCGACCGGCGCGCGGAGCGCCGGAAACGTCTGCCCGGCCGGTAGGGAAACGCGTTGCCGCAGAATCGGTATCCGGGAAAACCGCTTGCGCGGGTCTTTTCGCGCCGCCAGGCGGGGAATCGCACAGGTCCTCCCCCAAAACGACCGAAATTTGACCCCGCGCCTTTCCCGCTGTCCGGCAGGGATTTCCTGCCGGACAAGAACTCCGCGGAACACAGGCCCGCAAGCGGTTTTCCCGTGAATCCGGCTTCCGCCGGATGGAGTGCGGCGAAGCGGCCAACCGCCGGAAAGGCGGAGGACAGCCAAAGAGAAATCCCCGCTTCGGCTGCCGAAGCGGGGACAACGCGGGCGGGACCGCCCGGACCTTTCAGGCGGGGGGGCGGAGGCCCGGACTTTTTTGAACAGGCGCATGGGGCGTTTTGAACGCGGCCTTTTACCGGAACAGGCGGAGATCCCCGGACTGGTTGAGGTTGCAGAGCAGCGAGAGGGTGATCGGCACTCCAAAAAGGCCGATGATTCCAAAAAGCTGCGCGCCGATGAACATTCCCGCGAGGGTGACGACCGGGTGCAGACCGAGCTGTCCCCCGACAATCTTCGGTTCCAGAATATTGCGGATGACCGTAACCGCGAGGTAGACCACCGCCAGACCGACGCCCAGCGCGTACCGTCCCTGAAGCAGTGAAATAACCGTCCAGGGAATCATGATGCCGCCGGTGCCGAGGACCGGCAGAATATCAAAGAGAGCGATGCACAGCGCGGTGGGAATCGAGTGCTCCACCCCGATCAGGGTCAGGCCGATTGAAAGCTCAAGAAAGGTGATGCTCATAATCAGGGCGTAGGAGCGGATGCAGATCAGAAGGGTCCCGACCAGATATTCCCGGATGTGCAACAGCAGGGCGCGGCCCCGTTCCGGAAACTGGCGCAGGACGAATCCGGCCAGCGCGTCGTGATCCTTGGCGAGAAAAAAGGTCGAGATGATCATCAGGAGCAGCTTGACAAAGAAGCCCGGCAGCGAGGAGGCCCAGCCCGAAACCGCGGCAATCGCGCTCATCGAGACGGCCGAAACCGAACTGCTCAGCGACTGAATCGCCTGAGAGAAGACCTCGTTCACCGTCTGAGCCGCCGAGGGGTCCATCCGGGTAAAGAAGCCCTCAAGCCAGGCGGAGAAGGCAAAAAGCGCAGGCTCGATCTGGTTGGCATAAAGACCGGGGAATCCGGTGACCAGCTGCTGGCCAAGCGCGACGAGCTTGACGCAGAGCAGCGCAACGAGCAGTCCGATGGTCGAGTAGAAGGCCAGCACCATGAGGATGGCACAGGGCCCTTTCCCGATGCCGAAGCGGCCGGATACATAACGGATTGGGCGCTGGAGCGCCGCCGAAATGACAAAGGCGGTGACAAAGGGCATGGCCATCGGCAGAGCATAGCGGATTCCCGCGAATGCCAGAAAAGAGATCGCCGCAAGATAAAAAAAATTGACGAGAAAACGCTTCCGGTGTTCAAGGTCCATGTTTAAATTTCCCTTTCTGCGCAGGCGGACAAGATGTGTTTGAAACAGCCTTTATGGTGCATTATATCCATAGGGCTGCGGTCGCGTCAAGATGGGGCAGCACAGCTTTGAGCGCTTTTTAACGGAAAAGCAGCCTTTTTAAGAAATAACCCTGAAAATTTTACCCCCAGTTCATGGTTTGGGGAAATCTGCGCTGGTCAAATCGGCATGTCTGTCGTATAATAACGAAAGTCAGATTTTTTCTGTGAAATGGAGAGAAACAGATGAAAATACGTAGTATTTTTGCCCTGCTGCTGGCCGCCGCACTGCTGTTGGCCGCATGCGGTTCCAATTCTTCCTCTGTCCCGGAGGCGTCTTCCGGCAGCGAACCGGCCCCGTCACAGTCTTCCGCGCCAAGCGGCGGGGCGTTCTCCCACCTGATCCAGGACGGAAAATTTATTTTTACCCCGGTTGAGGATGCGCTTTTTACGATGGAATACGAGCCGCCTGCAACGGCGGTGACAGGTCAGCATATTGGGCTTGATTTCCTCAGAACGATGAACACCGACTGGCTCGGGGATCAGGACTTTGTCGCAAACTACACCCTTTACGACGGAGGCGACGCGGCGGGCAGCGAAAAGAAGCAGTATGGGACGGTTGCCATCACAACCGCCCCGCCCGATCTCGCCGAATACTATGGGACCTCCGACCCGGCGGAACAGCTTGAACGGATGAAGGCCCATTACTTCCCGGCGGCCGACGTGTTTGCGGGACGGAAAAAAGCGGTGGTCGAGGATTTCGGCTATGATCTGGTCTTTGCGGAGCAGGCAACCTTCGAAACACTCGGCTGGGACGGCTTTTTCATCGAGTTCATCGACCCGGCGACCAACACACGCTCGATGCGCTTCTTCCTCTGCAACGACGAAATGAATGAAAAGTATTATTCCTTCGCGGCCAATGTGGACCTGCCGGCTGACGATGAGGCGCTGGCCGACCGCTACCGCGCGACTCTCTTTTCTCTCAAAACAATGGGGGAATAGGAGAAAAGCAAAAGGATTTATCCGCCGAAGTCGAAACCGCCCCTGACTGCGCTGTCAGCACAGTCAGGGGCGGTTTCGACTGTTTTGCCGCGTCAAGGCGTTTTGCTGTCGTTCGTTTTCACCGGCCCGATTCAGGGCATTTTCCCTTATCAGGAGATATTTCATCGCTGTCTGCTTTTACCGGACCCGCGCACGGTTCCGGCAGGCATTTTCCTTTCGATGACGGGAAAACTCAGGACGGAAGTTCCGAAAAGATCAGAGTATACCGGTCAATTTCCTCCTGCTTGCTGCGCTCGTAAGCAGCGCGGGCATCCTGCGCAATGCTGTCATCCGCGCCGATGGCGGCGAGCGCGCCGGTCATCCGCATCAGGATATCCTCAGCCTGCCGGTCGGCCTGAGCGATCAATGTCTCAACCTGCGGCAGATAGCGGGCGGCAACCTCGGGCAGAGCGGCGGCCCGGGCGGAAGGGTCGGCCGCGAGGTAGTCCCCGATTGCCTGATCGCCCAGCTCGCCGATCGCCCGCAGGGCGTTTTCCTTCAGCGCGAAAAGTTCTTTGACATATGGCTCGGCGACCTTGAGCTTCTGCTCCTCGGTGAGAACCGGCGGGATATATTCCTCCTGTGGCTCGGCCGGACTGACCAGCGCATGGGCCGAGGGGTCGAGCGGATGCGGAACGGAAGGCTCCTGTTCCGCCTCGGGCGGCAGGCTGTATTCCGGGAGCGGCGCATCGAGAACAAAGCGGGGCGGGCGGCTTTCCGCCGGCGGCACATCCGCTGTGGACGAAGGGGAGGCGCTGCTGCCGGAGGAGGAGGCCTGCTGCTGCGGCAGAACGGGAATGTTCCGGGCGTCCTCGCGCACTGTGACAGCGGGATCGGGGCGCAGTCCCAGCACCCGGACGAGCTGTTCGTCCCGCCCCAGATGCGCGGCCGACAGGGTGATGAGCAGAAAAGAGAAAAGAAGGATCATACAGCGGAGCATCGGCATCTTCCTTTCGGAAACAGGATTTCCTCTCAAGTCTGCCCATGCCGCCGCGCCGCTATGCAGGAAGATGCGGGGCGGGGAAGGGGTTCGCCTCTTTGCAAATTCCCTGCCCGGAGGCATATTTTTCTCAGGCGGAAAAAAGGCCGGGGCAGAATACCCCGACCCGCGGCTGTTCTGATGAAAAATCCGCATCCCTTCTGCTGAAAAACGTCAAAGCAGAACTTCCTTCGGCGGCGCATCTTTCTCAGGCGGAAAGAAGGCCGGGGCAGAATACCCCGGCCCGCGGCTGTTCTGATGAAAAATCCGCATCCCTTCTGCTGAAAAACGTCAAAGCAGAACTTCCTTCGGCGGCGCGTCTTTCTCAGGCGGAAAAAGGCCGGGGCGTTCTGCCCCGGCCCCGGAATCTTCTACTGAAAAATTCCGTCAAAATCCGCCATAATTTGGCCCGCGTGTTCCG
>Ga0129314_1001842_pt1 | contig 13310 bp, 12 predicted proteins | sample O1111metagenome_FD_94431 | JGI IMG/M metagenome (GOLD analysis project Ga0129314, IMG submission 94431) | Orangutan individual fecal microbial communities from fecal samples from Wisconsin, USA - O1111 metagenome | ecosystem: Host-associated > Mammals > Digestive system > Large intestine > Fecal...
GGCAGATTTTCGGACCGCATAGCGGTCCGAAAATCGAGACATTAGTCAGGCTGTCGGAAAAGTCTATGGACTTTTTCGACAGCCTGAAGCCCCGGCGCCGTTTGGCGCCGGGGCTTTTCGCGTCTTCTGATATCCGTGAGATCCGTCGCCGTCTCACCCGAACAGGCAGGCGCAGCTGAAGCTCCGCTCCGTGCCGCAGAGTCCCTCCATCAGATAGGTGTCCCCCTGGCGGCAGCCCAGCAGGGTCAGGGTCTCCCCCCGGGTGGCCTCCCTGCTGTAGTTGATCTGGAACTCCCGCAGGTCCGCGTCCTGGAGATCCGTGGGCAGGGCGTCCCAGATGATGTCGCCGTAGCTGCCGCTGTAGACGTGGCCGTTGTGATCCAGCTCGGAGAAGGCCACCGGATGCTCTCCCAGGGACTCCACGCCCTCTTTGGGCAGGAAGATCTTCCGGCAGGCCGGACAGTCCGCCGACCGTCCGCTGGCGGTGAGTTCCTTGCCGGTGAATGCGGAGGGCCGCAGGATCCGCCGGTCCAGCGGGTCCACCAGGATCCACTCGCTCTTTCCGGAGACGCAGGGCGTGCCGTCCTCCGACAGCAGCTCGTAGTCCCGGCACATGTGGGCGCCGCGGACGCCGTTCTCCCAGGTGGAGATGGTGACGGTCTCCCCCGCCACGGGGCAGCGGTGGACCCGGAAGGCGATGCGGGACAGCAGGAACACCTGCCGGAGGCCGTAGAGATACTCGTAGGTGAAGCCCCGGGCCTCGAAATCCTGGGCGCCGCCGTTGGCCAGGAAGCTCAGCAGCGTGGATGTCCGCGCCCGTCCGTGGACGTCGCACTCCCGGAAGGTCAGCTCCTCCTGCCGGAAGAAGCGGTCGCCCTCCCTCCATTGTCTCCGTTCGTTCAGCATAAAGCCTCCGTTCCCGATCGGGCCGCGTCAGACCCGCTTTTCAAAATAGTAGAAGGTATCGTCCTGGCCGTTGGGCCGCATGCAGGAGGCCAACATTTTCCGGGAGGCCTCGTTCTCCCGGTAGCACTTGGCCACCACCCGGATAAGGTGGACCTTGTACAGCGCCCAGTCCGCCACCGCCGCGAAGGCCTCGGTGCCGTAGCCGTGACCGGCGTAGGCGGCGTCGATGCGGCAGCCCAGCTCCGCGTCGCCCCGGTAGTTGAACCGGTACAGCACCACCTCGCCGATGAGCTTTCCGTTCAGACGGACGGCGAAATTCACCGCCGCCCGGTTCTCGAAGTCCCGCTTCGCCACGTCGAAGAAGCTGCGCTCCTCCACGGGGCCGCCCAGGCCCCCCACGTCGTCGTAGCCCCACCAGCGGTTCCGGTCCTGGTCCAGCACCAGGGCGTTGTAGGCCGGGATGTCTTCCTCCGTCAGGGCGGACAGGGTCAGCCGCTCCGTGGTGAGGGTGGGGATGGCGGACACGTGGCACAGCAGCTCGTTCTGGGGCTCAAAGCGGTACTTGGGGGCCAGCAGCACCGGGCCGTACTGGAGCTTGCTGGTGCGCAGGCCCCGGTCAGCGGCGTCGTCCTCCCGGTTCAGGAAGTCCACGTCCGTGCCGAAGGTCTGGGCAAAGGCCTGCACCGTGGCGGGATAGACGCCGGGATAGGAGTACAGGGCCTTTTCGATGTGGATGATCAGCGTCCGGCCGCACTTCTCCGCCATGGACAGGGAGATCAACTTCTCCCCGTCGAAGAAGCCGCCGCAGCGGGTCCAGGAATTCCCCGCCAGCTTCAGCATCTCCATGGCGATGTGCAACTCCTGGACGGCCTTGGGATTGTTCTCCTTGGTGAACTCCCCGCCGTAGTCCCGCCAGAAGGCCTCTACCGCCGGGGCGTCCTCCGCCGTCAGCGGGCGGAATTGAGCGTCGGGGCAGGCGGCCCGGAACTTCTTGATGTGGTTCCGCTGGCCGGCGTACCGGCGGCCGGCGAAGTTCTGGAGATCGGCGGTGTTGTACACATAGTCCTGCCAGGTACGGATGTTGCCCACCCGGACATAGGGATACCGGGCCAGCAGGGTCCCCGCCTTCACCTGGGGCACCACGGAGATCACCGGCGGGACGCCGGACTCGATGCAGTCGTTTTCAATGGCCGTCAGGGCGGCGTCCTCGTCCCCCTCCGGGCCGGGCACCGGGTAGTCGTAGACCACCTGTCCGTCGATGGTGTTGCGGACGATGAGGCAGCCCGCCGCCTCCGCCCAGGCGGGGTGCAGATAGTCCCGCCACATGAGCTTGGTGCCCACCGCGTATTCGCACAGGCCGTAATCGCAGTCCGCGTAATAGCCGCGGAGCCGCTCCGCGTCCTCCAGTTGGATGGGTCGATAGTTCAGCATAAAATCAGATTCCTGACCTCTTTCTGTATGGATTTCTGTATGATATTTTGAGCAATTTTTCATAGATTTTTAATTATAACACATCCTTTGCGAAATTGCATCACCTTTTTCCAAGAAAAACAGTGTGAATATGAATACAACTGCGGAAACGCCGGACCATTTTCATGGTCCGGCGTCTGTTTTCTGTATCATGCGCGCCGCTCCCGGGGGGTCTTGGGGATGGACAGGGTGAAGGTGCTGCCCCGGCCCACCTCGCTCTTCAGCTCCACGGAGGCCCCCAGATAGGCCGCGCCGTGCTTCACGATGGAAAGTCCCAGTCCCGTGCCGCCGGCGGAGTGGCTTTTGTCCATGCGGTAGAACCGCTCGAAGACCCGCTGCCGGGCCTCCGGCGGGATGCCGATGCCGGTGTCCGTCACCGTCACCCGGGCCTCCCGGGGCCGGTCCTCCACCGTGACGGTGACGCTGCCGCCGTCCCGGTTGTACTTCACCGCGTTGTCGCAGAGGTTGTAGAGGATCTCCTCCAGAATCTGGGGAACGGCCCGGACCGTGGACGGCCCGCCTCTCCGCTCCAGAGTAATGTCCCGGCCCTCCGCCGCGGCCCGGACCTGCTCCAGCACGCAGCCCGCCATCTCGTACAGGTCGCAGTCGGTCCAGTCCGCCACCGGGCCGCCCTCGTCCAGACGGCTGAGGCGGATGATGTCGTTCACCAGGTCGATGAGCCGTCCCGCCTCCCGGTGGATGTTCCCGGCGAAGTGGGACACGTCCTCCGGCCGCACCAGGCCGTTCTGCAAAATTTCCGCAGTGCCCAGGATGGACGTCAGCGGTGTCCTCAGCTCATGGGATACGTTGGCGGTGAACTCCCGCCGCAGGCTCTCCCGCTGCTCCTTCTCCGTGGTGTCCAGGATCACCAGCACCGCGCCGCTGAGGTGGCCGTCCTGGAAGACGGGGCTGGCGATGATCTGGCGGCAGCAGCCGTCCTTCTCCAGCACCTGCTCGCTGCGGCGTCCCCCCAGGGACTCCTCCACGCAGCGGCGGAAGCCCGCCTCCCGGTTCAGGTCGTAGGCGCTGGTCTCCTGCTCCACGGTGATATCCTCGGCGTCCAGCAGCCGCAAGGCGGCGGCGTTGTGGGACAGGACATGGGTCCGGGTGTCCAGCACCAGGAAGCCCTCCTCCATGTTGTCGGTGATGGCGGAGAACTCCTCCTGACGGCGGCTGAGCTGGGCCATCTGGAGGCTGATCTGCCGGTTCTGGCTGCGGATCCTGGCCAACAGGGGCGTCAGCTCGTCATAGGTGATTTTGTCGCCGGGATCGGAGGGGTCCAGGGCGTTGATGGGCTCCACGATGAGCCGGGCGGCCCGGGACGCCATCAGGCCCGCCAGCACGCAGGCCGCCAGCACCACCGCCGCCAGGGGCTGAAGGATCTGCACCACCAGCATCCACACGGAATACTGGGTGCTGGCCGTCCGGAGGACGGTGCCGTCCGCCAGCCGCTGGGCGTAGTACAGAGTCTTCTGCCCCAGGGTACTGGAGTACCGGGATGCCTGTCCGGCGCCGCTGTCCAGCGCCGCACGGATCTCCTCCCGGCCGATATGGTTCTCCATTTTGGCCGCGTCCTCCCAGTTGTCATAGAGGACGGTGCCGTCCGCCGCCACCCAGGTGATGCGGTTGTCCTGGGGCAGGCCGGAGAGATAGTCCAGCCCCCCGTCCTCCACGCCCCGGAGGATGTACGCGGTCTGGCTCTGAAGCTCCCGCTCCACCCGCTCCTCAAAGTAGCCGTAGAGCACGCCTGTGATGAGGACCAGGCAGGCCAGCAGCGCCGCCAGGGCCACCGTCAGAATGGAACGAAAAATCCGTTTTGTCATAGTTCTCTCACTCGCCGATCTTATAGCCGTAGCCCCGGACGGTCTCCACGCACTCGCCGCACTTCCCCAGCTTCTGCCGCAGGGTGCGGATGTGGACATCCACCGTCCGGGTCTCGCCGGTGAACTCGTAGCCCCACACCTGACTGATGAGCTGCTCCCGGGAGAACACGGTGCCGGGATTCCGCAGCAGCAGGCACAGCAGCTCGAACTCCTTCTGGGTCAGCACCACGTTCCGGCCCTCCGCCTGGACGGTGTGCTTGGCGGGCACCACCCGCAGTCCGCCGTGGGACAGCACTTCCTCCTCCGGCTCCGGTTCCGTCCGCCGCAGCAGCGCCCGGATGCGGGACAGCAGCTCCATCATGCCGAAGGGCTTGGCCACGTAGTCGTCGGCGCCGCCATCCAGGCCCAGCACCTTGTCGTACTCGGTACTCTTGGCCGTCAGCATGATGATGGGCAGTTTGGCGGTGCGGGGCGCGGCCCGCAGCTTTTTCAGAATGGAGAGACCGTCCTCCTCCGGAAGCATGATGTCCATCAGCACCAGGGACGGCATCTGCTCCTCCATGGCCCGCCAGAAGTCGGAGGGCAGCTCGAACCCCCTGGCCTCCATGCCCTGGCTGTTGAGGGTATAAATGACAAAATCCCGGATGCTGGCGTCATCCTCCAGAAGATAGATCATAAGGCGATCCTCCTTGCAAAATAAAAAAAGTGAATCCGTCCCCACAACGCGCGTCTTCCGCCCCGCCAAACCGTCTCCCCGCGCCTTCCGCCGCAGGCGGAACAGCCCGCGCACTTTTCGCCAAAGGCGGAAAGGCGCGGTGGAAAGCCCCGGCGTTGGCTTCACCCTCCGGTCGAAACCAGGGAAAGGGGGCCAGGGGGAAACCTACGGTTTCCCCCGATTCCCGCGCCTTCCGCCGCAGGCGAAAGGCGCCAAGGAAAAGGGCCAGGAAAAACCTACGGTTTTTCCGGTTGCTCTGCCCACAGGGCAGAGCAATCTGCCGGAATCATTTTTCCGGCGGCGTGTACGTCGGAAAAATACATTGACCCCAGCCGCCGGGGGCGGCGACACCAGTGACCGAAGTCACTGGTGAGGGGGAATAGCGGAGTCGGGCGCCGCCCGACGGAGCGTAAAGGGGGGACGAAGTCCCCTCTTTACCTCACTTTCTTCCGGTGATGGAAAACTCCACCCACTCCGCCACATTGGTGGCGTGGTCGCCGATGCGCTCGAAGTATTTGGCGATCATCAGCAGATCCAGACCCAGCTCGCCCTGCGCCCGGTCGGCGGCGATGAGACCGATGATCTCTCGCTTCTCCCGCTCGAACAGGGCGTCCAGTTCGTCGTCCATGGCACAGACGGACCGGGCCAGCTCCAGGTCGGACTTGACGAAGGAGTCCACGCTGTCCGTCACCATGCGGCAGGCCGTCCGGGCCATGTCGGCGATGCCCCGCATCTCCGACGGGTCCGCCGTGACGGCGTAGGGCGCCAGCTCCGCGATGTCCGCCGCCTGGTCGCCGATGCGCTCCAGATCGGAGATCATCTTCAGCGCCGCGGAGATGGTCCGCAGGTCCCCCGCCACCGGCTGCTGCTGGAGCAGCAGCTTCAGGCAGCGGCTCTCCACGTCCCGCTCCTTCTGGTCGATCTCCCGCTCCGCCGCCCTGGCCTTCTCCGCCAGGGGCAGGTCGTTTTTCAGCAGGGCCTCCGCCGCCGCGGAGATGGCGTCCTCGCACAGGGCGCCCATCTGGATCAGTTCGATGTGCAGCTCCTCCAGCTGCTCGTTGAAACGGTCACGCATTGCCCTCAGCCTCCCTTATCCGAACCGTCCGGTGATGTAGTCCTCGGTCTTCTTCTCTCTGGGGTTGGAGAAGATCTGCTCGGTGTCGCCGAACTCGATCAGCTCCCCCAGCAGGAAGAAGGCCGTTTTGTCGGAGACGCGGGTGGCCTGCTGCATGTTGTGGGTGACCATGATGACAGTATACTTGCTTTTCAGCTCCACCGCAAGGTCTTCGATCCTGGAAGTTGAAATTGGGTCCAGGGCGCTGGTGGATTCGTCCATCAGCAGGATGTCCGGCTCCACCGCCAGCGCCCTGGCGATGCACAGACGCTGCTGCTGGCCGCCGGAGAGGCCCAGGGCGCTGGTCTTCAGCCGGTCCTTCACCTCGTCCCAGATGGCCGCGTCCCGGAGGGACCGCTCCACGATCTCGTCCAGCAGCACTCTGGAGCGGATGCCGTGGGTCCGGGGGCCGTAGGCCACGTTGTCGTAGATGCTCATGGGGAAGGGATTGGCCTTCTGGAACACCATGCCCACCTGCTTGCGCAGCCAGGTGGTGTCCACTGAGGGGTCGTAGATGTTGGTGCCGGCGTAGAGGACCTGGCCGTCGATGCGGCAGCCGGGCACCAGATCGTTCATCCGGTTCAGGGTCTTCAGGAAGGTGGACTTGCCGCAGCCGGAGGGGCCGATAAGGGCCGTGATCTGGTTGGCGGGGATGTCGATGTCGATGTGATGCAGGGCCTGGTGGTCGCCGTACCACAGGTTCAGGTCCCTGGCTTGAATGATGGCAGACATGGTATCCATTCCTTTACTTTTTCAGTTTCCGGCCCGCCAGATTGGCGGCCATGTTGATGAGGAACGTCAGGAGCATCAGGATCGCCGCGATGGCAAAGGCCACGCCGGTCTCGCCCCGCTCGCTGGCGTAGACGTACAGCGCCACCGTCAGGGTGGCGGAGGAGGACTCCAGCGCCGCCCGGAAGCTGTTCAGCACCAGGCCGAAGCCGGCGGTGAACAGCAGCGCCGCCGACTCGCCCACGATGCGGCCCACCGCCAGGATGCAGCCGGTGACGATGCCGTCCACCGCGTTGGGCAGCACCACCGTGCGGACCATGTGCCACTTGCCGCTGCCCAGGGCCAGGGAGCCCTCCCGGTAGGACTGGGGCACGGTTTTCAGGCTCTCCTGGGTGGTACGGACGATGGTGGGCAGGATCATGATCACCAGGGTCAGGCCGCCGGCCTTGATGCCCGCCTGCCAGCCGCACAGCTGGAGGAAGAACAGCATGCCCACCAGGCCGAAGATGATGGAGGGGATGCCCGTCAGGGTCTCGGTGGCGAACTCGATGACCGCCACCAGCTTTTTGTTGGAGGCGTACTCCGTCAGGTAGATGGCGGCCCCCACCCCCAGGGGCAGCACGATGACCATGGCCAGGACAATGATATACAGCGTGTTTAAAATATTCGGCAGAATACCGATTGTATTGCGCAGATAGCTGGTCTGGGTGGTCAGCAGCTGCCAGGTGATGTTGCCCAGGCCCCGGTAGAAGATGTAGCCGATGAGGAACACCAGCAGGGCGCAGGTCAGGCCGGCGCAGAGATACAGTGCCGCCCGCAGGGTCCGGTCATAGACCCGGCGGCGGGGAGACAGGGTCTTCATGGCTCAGCCCTCCTTCTTGTGCTTGATGAACACGTTCAGCAGCACGTTGATCAGCATGATGAACAGGAACAGCACCAGACCGATGGAGAACAGGGCCTGCCGCTGAAGGCTGCCCACGGCGGCGTAGGACATCTCCGAGGCGATGGCCGTGGTGAGGAAGCGGACGGAGGTGAACAGGCCCGGCATGTTGGGCACGTTGCCCGCCACCATGATGATGGCCATGGCCTCGCCGATGGCCCGGCCCACGCCCAGGACGATGGCGGTGGCGATGCCGCTGCGGGCGGCGGGGACCGTCACCCGGAAGACGGTCTCGATGTGGGTGGCGCCCAGGGCCAGGGACGCCTCCTCGTACTCCCGGGGCACGGCCTTCAGGGCCGTCTCGGAGACGTTGATGATGGAGGGCAGGATCATGATGGCCAGCACCACGATGGCCGCCAGCAGGCAGGCGCCGGAGCTGAGGCCGAACAGCCGCTGGATGCCGGGCACCAGCACGATCATGCCCACCAGGCCGTAGACCACGGAGGGGATGCCCGCCAGCAGCTCCACCGCCGTGTGGACCACTGCCGCCAGCCGGGGATTGGCGACCTTCGCCAGAAAGATGGCGGTCATCAGGCCCACCGGCACGCCGATCACCACCGCCCCGGCGGTGCCGTAGACGCTGGTGAGGATGAAGGGCAGGATGCCGAACCGGGCGCCGGTGGTAGAGTTGGTGGGCGCCCAGACCTTTCCGAACAGGAACTCGGTCAGGCCGATCTCCCGGATGGCCGGGACGCCGGAGATGATGAGATAGACGCTGATGCACAGCACGAAGCCCACCGCCACGATGCCGCACAGCAGGAACACCAGGTGCATGAGGCCCTCCAGGACGTCCCTGGCGCCCTTGGTGCGGGGCGTCCGGCCGTCCGCCGGGCCGCTCCGGGCGGCGGGGGCCGGACCGGGGATATGCAGTGTGTTTTCCATTTGACAGAACCTCCAGTCGGGAAAGCATCTTGTCCGCGCTCCGACGGCGTGTACCGGCGGGCGCGGGGGGTCTCCGGTGGGAGACCGGTTCACGGCCGCAGCCTCCGCCGGTGAGACCGGACGGAGGCTGGGCAGAAAGAGGGGGCTTACTTTGCCACGGGCACCGCGCCGGCGGCCTTGATCAGTTCGTTGGCGGCGGAGGAGGTGGCGAAGTCGAACCAGGCCTGGGCCGCGTCAGACAGGGCGGCGCCGTCCTTGGTCACCAGGACGAAGGGGCGCTGGATCACGTAGCTGCCGTCCAGGACGGTGGCCTCAGAGCAGGCCACGCCTTCCACCATGACGGCCTTGATGCCCGCCTGGCCCTCCACGGAGGACAGAGAGGCGTAGCCGATGGCGTTGGGGTTGTTCTTGACGGCCTCGATGACGGCGCCGGTGGAGGTCAGCTCCTGGGCCAGCTTGCAGGCGTCCTTGGTGCCGGTGATGCTCTCGAAGCCGTCCCGGGTGCCGGAGCCGGCCTCACGGCCGATGCAGGCGATCTCGCCGGCATTGCCGCCCACGGCGCTCCAGTCGGAAGCGGCGCCGGTGAAGATGTCATAGATCTGGTCAACGGTCAGGTCCTCCACAGTGGAGCCGGCGTTGACGATGACGGCGATGCCGTCCAGGGCCAGGGTGGTGCCGGTGAGGCCGTTGGCCTTCTCCTCGTCCTTCAGGGCGCGGGAGCTGAGGCCGATGTCGCAGGTGCCGTTGGAGACGGCCTCGATGCCGGTACCGGAGCCGGTGGCGTCGTAAGTAACGGTGACGCCCTTGTTATCGGTCATGAACTGCTCGTTGATGGCGCCGATGACCTTCTCCATGGAGGTGGAGCCGTTGGTGGACACGGTGCCGCTGAGCTCCACGGCGGCGGGCTGGCTGCTGCCGGTGTTGGAGGCGGCGGGAGTGGATGCGGCGGGGGCGGAGCCGTTGGAGCCGCAGGCGGTCAGAACGGCGGCGGTCATGGCCAGGGACAGCAGAGTCAAAATACGTTTCTTCATCTCGGAAGATCTCCTTTTCAGCTTTTTGATCGTTTTACCTTCGTGCGGTATGGTCACAGTATAAGGGACGGCAAGTCAAATCCGTCACCATAAGTCTGTAAAGTGTTTGTAAAACCGATCCATGCCGCCCCCCCGCCCCGATCCCGCGCATCTGCGGGAAAAAGTACGTGGAATGCGTTTTTCCGTTCAAATTGCCCAATGAAATTTTTCTATTTTTTTGTATTTTTCCAATTACGTTTTTCAAAAAAACTGTGTAAAATAGAATTGCATGGTATCTGTATCTAATTTTACCGGGAACGGTGAAATCTTTGTTTTTGTAAAGGAGGTCTCAGCGAATGTATCAGGCAGGTGAGTTGGTCTTTTATGGTTCCGCTGGCGTGTGCCGGGTGGAGGGACTGGGCAATCCGGACCCCCGGGACCGGAGCGGAAAGCAGTTCTATCTCCTGAAGCCCCTGTATCAGGACGGCGTCATCTACACCCCGTTGGACAGCGGCGAGCGGATGATGCGCCCCGTCATGTCGGCGGAGGACGCCAGGGCCCTCATCGCCCAGATCCCCACCATCCGGCCGGAGGCCTTCCGGGAGCGGACGCTGCAGCTTCTCTCCCAGCGATATCAAACCCTCCTCCAGTCAGGCAACGGCCGGGACCTGTTGGAGCTGACCATGTCGGTCTATCAGAAGCGCCGTCAGGCGGAAAAGCAGAACCGCCGCCTTGGCATGGTGGACGAGAAGTACGGCCGGCAGGCGGAGCGTCTGCTGTTCGGCGAGCTGGCCGTGGCGCTGGACATCCCTGTGGACCAGGTGCCCGCCTATATCTCCTCCCGGATGAAAGAGCAGGCCTTCGCCGGATAAGGCCATTTTCAGCGCAAAAATCCCCCTGACGCGGCATCCGCCGTGTCAGGGGGGCGTTCTGTTTCGGGGGCAGACCCGATCAAATGGCCTGTGCAGGGCCGCCGCTCAGCGGCGGAGGAACATGATACCCAGGGTGTCCGGGCCGCAGTGGGAGAAGATGGTGCAGCCCGCCTTGGCCTCGATGATCTCTCCGAACCGGCCGTCCGCCCGGAGAAGGTCTCTGGCGGTCTCCACCAGTCCCGGCATGCGGCAGCAGTCCACCAGCACCGCCCGGCTGGTGTCGATGTCCGTCCGGCCGTCCAGCCGGTCATGGATGTAGTCGGCCACCGCCTTCTCCATGGCGCCCCGATACTTCTTCACCACGGACATCTTTCCGTCGATGACCTGGATGCCGGGATGGAGCCGCAGCAGATTGGCCCCCAGGGCCAGCACTGCGGAGCAGCGTCCGCCCTTCTTCATGTACTCCAGCCGGTCCATGACAAAGCTGGCCTCCACCCGGGGGATCAGCTCCTCCAGCAGCGCCAGGATCTCCGCTGGGGACTTTCCGGCGGCCGCCGCGTCCGACGCCGCCAGCACCACCAGGCCGTGGCCGCTGGAGAGGTTCCCGGAGTCCACCACGTACACGTTGCCGAACTCCTGGGCCGCTGCCCGGGCGTTCTGATGGCAGCTGGAGAAGCCGGAGCCGAGATTGATATGGATGACGGCGTCGTACCGCTCCGACAGAGGCGCGAACAGCGTCTCGTAGTCCGCGATGTTCACCGCCGAGGTGGTGGTGATCTCACCGCCGCCGTCCACATGGGCGGCAATGTCCCAGATGCTGATGTCCACGCCGTCGTGATAGAGCTTCCCGCCCTTGGCGACGCCCAGGGGCGCCACCGTGATGTTCCGCTGCTCCAGAAGGGCGGCGGGCAGATCGCAGGTACTGTCAGTGGTGATCTTGATGGTCATAGGGGCGATTCCTCCGTATATTCAGCGCCGCCGGAGCGGCGAACTTGATTGGGGTTATTCTATCATGTTCCGCCCCGGATTTCCACAGAAACGGGAAAGATGTCTCCGGATATTTTATGGAAACGCTCCCGCCGTCCATCAAAAACGGCCGAAACCACGCACAGTGTCCCATATTTGTGAATTTTGTCTGAATTTATTTTGACACTTTGGCGCATTTGTCCAAATCCGACTTGCAAAACAGGTGTGGAGTTTTATAATAATGTCTGCTGAATCAACCACAAAAATTCTGAGGACAAGAGGGTCCGTGAACATGATCTTTGGACTGTACATCTGGAACATGGTGTTTCTGCTGGTGCTGCTGGCCTTCGGCGTGGCCACGCTGCTGTATATGCTGGTGGGCCTTGCCAACAAATACATATTCGCCGAGCCGGAGGCGCCGGAGGAACACCGCTACGCCGCCGTCATCTCCGCCCGGAACGAGGAGGGCGTCATCGGCGGACTCATCAAGAGCCTGCGGGCCCAGCGGTATCCGGCGGACAAACTGGACATCTACGTGGTGGCCGACAACTGTACCGACCGTACCGCCGAAGTGGCGGAGCGGGCGGGAGCCACGGTCTACGTCCGCCGGAACGCCCGGGAGGTGGGCAAGGGCTACGCCCTGGACTTCCTGTTCCAGAAGCTCCTGACCCTCCACACCGGCCGGCACTACGCGGGCTACTTCATCTTCGACGCCGACAACGTGGTGGACGAGAACTTCACGGCGGAGATGAACAAGACCTTCTGCCGTGGGGGCTACGACGCCATCACCTGCTACCGCAGCTCCAAGAACTTCGGGGACAACTGGATCTCCGCGGGCTATTCCATCTGGTTCCTGCGCCAGTCCCGGTTTCTGAACTTCCCCCGGAGCCTGCTGGGGCTGAACTGCGCCGTGGGCGGCACCGGGTTCTTCGTGTCCGACCGGCTGATTCGGGAGAACGGGGGCTGGCCCTTCCATCTGCTGACGGAGGACATCGAGTTCTCCGCCGACTGCGCCGTCCGGGGCAGGGCCATCGGCTACTGCGACCGGGCGGTGGTGTTCGACGAGCAGCCCACCGCCTTCCGCCAGTCCTGGGACCAGCGGCTGCGGTGGTCCCGGGGCTTCTATCAGGTGGACGCCAAATACGCGCCGGCCCTGCTGCGGGAGAGCCTGCGGGGCGGCGTCCACGGCGTCTCCTGCTGCGACATGCTGTTCAACCTGATCCCCGGCCTGCTGGGGGCCGCCGCCGTCTTCCTGCTGGGCGGACTGCTGGCCATGCACTGTCTCCTCCACCCCGCCGCCGGACTGACGGCCTCCCTGCTGCTGGATATCGCCAAATATGTGGCCGCGGGCTACTACGCCCTCATGTTCCTGTGCGGTCTGACCACGGTGCTGACGGAGTGGCGGCGCATCCCCGCCAGCCGGTGGAAGAAGGTGTGCTATCTGCCCCTGTTCCCGGTGTTCATGCTGACCTATCTGCCCATCGCCGTGACGGCCCTGTTCCGCAAGCCGGAGTGGAAGCCCATCCACCACACCCCCACGGCGGAGCCGGAGTCCGAGGGGCTGTGACGCCTCTCCCCTGTCCCGATATCCGCCCGCCGGAAGCGCGCCGCGTTTCCGGCGGGTCTTTTGTTTTGCCGGTGCAGACACGGCGGTTTGATACTATTCTCCCATTAAAATAGGATATTTTAATGGGAGCCGCCGCGCTCCGCGCGTCGGCGCGTCTCATAAGAATCCAACGCGCCGTTGGCGCTATAAAAATAAGGGCAATACCGCACAGAAAAGATGCGGAATAAAGGTAAGTGTGGTAAAATATGGGCATGGATAAGCAAGTAAGTCTGTCTGGCCTGAGCGATGAATTGGCGCAGGTACGGACAAAGAAAAA
>Ga0129314_1001843_pt1 | contig 13303 bp, 15 predicted proteins | sample O1111metagenome_FD_94431 | JGI IMG/M metagenome (GOLD analysis project Ga0129314, IMG submission 94431) | Orangutan individual fecal microbial communities from fecal samples from Wisconsin, USA - O1111 metagenome | ecosystem: Host-associated > Mammals > Digestive system > Large intestine > Fecal...
CAACCTCGGAAGAGGTGTCGAGTGTGCAATCAGGCACAATGATGATTTAGAGCTGAAGGCTGTTTTTACAAGGCGTGCACCGGCAACTGTAGGAATTCTGACAGATGGTGCAGAGGTTCATTCGGTAAATGATCTTCTGGCTTATAAGGATGAAATTGATGTGTTAATCATCTGTGGTGGAAGTGCAACAGATCTTCCGGTACAGACACCGGAGTATGCGAAGTATTTCAACGTTATTGACAGCTTTGACACCCATGCAAGGATTCCGGAGCATTTTGAGAATGTAAACCGTGCAGCGATGGAATCCGGCAAGGTTGGCATTATTTCCGTAGGCTGGGATCCGGGAATGTTCTCTTTGAACCGTGTTTATGCAAATGCGATTTTAACCAATGGGAAGGATTATACCTTCTGGGGCAAGGGCGTAAGCCAGGGACACTCCGATGCAATCCGTCGGATCGAAGGCGTTGCAGATGCAAGACAGTATACCATTCCGGTTCCGGAAGCACTGGAAAAGGTCCGTAACGGAGAGACTCCGGAGCTTACCACCCGTGAAAAGCATACCAGGGAGTGTTTCGTGGTAGCAAAAGAGGGAGCAGATCTTTCCGCAATCGAGAAGGAAATCAAAGAAATGCCCAACTACTTTGCAGATTATGATACCACTGTACATTTTATTTCACAGGAAGAACTGGACCGTGACCATAAGGGAATTCCTCATGGCGGTTTTGTTATCCGCAGTGGAGCTACCGGCTGGAACGATGAGAATAAGCACATTATTGAGTACAGCTTAAAGCTGGATTCCAATCCGGAATTTACAGCCAGTGTACTGGTTGCTTATGCAAGAGCTGCATACCGCATGAATAAAGAAGGACAGAAGGGCTGCAAGACCGTATTCGATGTCGCACCGGCTTATCTGTGCAGACAGAGCGGAGCAGAATTAAGAGCGCATATGTTGTAACAGTTCAATCATTTCTATAGGGCGGACGCCCGACATGAAATAAGCTGCCGGAAAGCAGGTATACTTGCAGCCAATTGGTATAATCCGGCAGCTTATGAATGGGCATGGCTGAACTGTTATTATGTGCTATAAGGAAGAGAGAGCTTTCTTTAAAAGATCATACAGAATACGATAAGTTTCTTCTGCCTGTGAAATGCAGGTTTCTTTATGGGTATCATAATGATGTCCGAATTCTTTATCATAGAAGATTTTTCCATTCAAATGAAGCGCATTTTTGTAGCGGGGACGTACATGCAGGTGTAAATGAGGGCAAGGACTGTTGCTTTTGTATGCATCGTTTAACAGACAACTCCAGTTGCACATCTCTGCCCCCAGAGTTTCCTTAAAGCAATGTTCAAGAAGGTCAACCAATGGTTTCAGATCGGCCCATTCGGCATTGGTCAGATCTGACAGACAAGTGCAATGCCTCTTTAAGATCAGAATACATCTACCGGGATAATCCTGTCTGTCAGCCAGATAAACTGTCCAGTTTGCATTTTCAATCAGTAACCATTTCCTGTCTTTTTTTGATAGATTACACCAATCACAATTTTGCATAATATACCTCACAAGGTTTCATAGTTTTCTGGATTGCTAAGTAATTATATTTTAACATATAAGAATTTTATATAGTAGTACCTATGATATGGTTTATATCAGGTGAAAAGGTTGTGCAGTTTAAATATAAGTATATCACAAATCATTGTTTTCAGAATTTTAATGATTGACATACAACATTTCGTATGCTATATTCACTGCAAAGCATATATTTCAAATAATTAAATCTGAGGTGTCCGTTTCTGATGCGGATGAATTTCTAAGATATTCATAGATAGGAACAATCAGAACAATATTTGTTAAGATATTGGATATTGTTTGATATCTATTCTGGTTTTGAAAACAGAAGTTTTCTGAAATCCATGCTTTTAAATCACATTCAAACAATTGAAAAGGCGGGAAGAAGGAAAACAGACGTTGTTTTGTATGAACATTTATATGGAACATTGACCGATTTATTGTATTGAAGCAATATACCCAGTATGTAGAGCAGGTCCGATACAACAGTGCAAATATGCCACTGGAACAGGCTGTAGAAGAGGCGATCGAATACTGTGTCAGACATGATATATTGAAGGATTTTTTATTAAAGCAAAGAGCAGAGGTAGTCAAGATGAGTATTTTTGAATATGATGAAGAACGTGAAATTGAGTTGATTCGGAGAGATGAACGTGAAATAGGAAAAGAGATGGGGATACAGGAGGAGCGTCAGAGAGCTCAGGCGGAACTGGATAAAAACAGGGAGAATACCATTCGATCCATTATTTCCATATGTAAGGAAATGGGCGGAGCTCAGGAACTGGCGGCTCAGAAACTGATGAAGAACTGCAATCTGAATGAGGAGCAGGCAAAAGAGAAGGTTGTACTTTACTGGGAATAAAAGAAAGTCACAGGATACAGAAATCAGGACGGAAAAGAGAGGAAAAAGATGTATCAGTGTACTTTAGAGAAGGAAGGTTTTCTTGGCACTTTTTATGAGAGTGCAACTCCTACGGAGAAAGCTATTATTTTTGTTGGTGGAAGTGGGGAAAACCGGGAAAATGTAGAGCAGCGTGCGCAGGCCTTATGTAAGGAAGGGTTTCATGTACTGGCGTTGGGATATTATTTGTGGAAGCCCTTATCACCGCATACGGTATGGATTCCGGTCGATTATGCAGAAAAAGCCGTAGCGTTTCTGAAAAATTACGGTACAGTATCGATAAGCAAGATCGGCATGACAGGGCTTTCCCTTGGTGCAGCATACACGCTGTTGTGTGCTTCTTATCTGCCGGAAATTTCCTGTGTAGTTTCCGTGTCCGGGTTTGATTTTGTGGTTGAGGGCTGTAAGAATTTCTTCTTCCGGCAGCATAAATCCTATTTTTCCTATCATGGAGAGGATGTTCCTTATGAACCGGCAGAAGCCCTGTCACATCTGGGGAGGACATTGCGTACCTGGAAAAAGGATGCGCGCTATGGATCGAAAGCAATAAACCGCTTCTATTACAATGAGTGCTTCAGGAACCGGACGGACAAAAGCCGTATTAAAGTAGAAAACATTCATGGGGATGTCCTGTTACTGGCACCGGCGTATGATGATACCTGGCCCTCGGATCTTGCGTTTCCACGGATTATGAACGTATTGGAAGAGAAGAATTTCCCATATCGCCACGAATGTGTCATTTATGAAAAAGCGAGTCATTATCTGGCTGTTCCGCCGGAGTGTCTTTCTTATAATGGGAAAAGTGAAGAAGCTACCCAGAAGATCCTTCAAAAGATTATGACCATGGAAGCAGAGTATCCATTGGAATGCCGGAGGGCAAGACAGGAAAGCTGGAACAAACTGGTTTCCTTTTTCAGAGAGTGGTAAAAAACAGGCTGTCCGTATCGCGGACAGCCTTTCTGCTTGACTATATTTAGAAGATCAATACAACCAGTCCGGCAACAAGCGCAGCACCGACAACCCAGATCAGGGAAAGGATGATACGCTTCTTAAACATATCGCCCCAGGACTTGGTAAAGGGCATATCCTCAAGACCGGGCAGAATCCAGAAAGAGCTGTGTCCCACCCAGATTTTATCGATGACGATTCCGTCATACCAGTTCATTACCAGAAGAAAAAGGAGTGTCTGTAAATAAGCAGTTTTAAAATTGGATACCTGATTCCAGAGACCAATAATCAGAATCAGGGACACGAGCATGATGATATAGAATGCACTCATAAAGATCTTACTTCTCTTTTTCATGCTTTCTCTTGTCGTAAGGCCGATTTCAATGGCGCGATCCTGCACTGCCTTGGGATAAAAGTATAAGCCGTTCACGGCTCCACCGATTACCGCGGCTTTCACAATACAGGTAAAGATCAGGCAATAAAGGATTAGCTGAATGATAAGCATTTGTATGTACCTCCGTTGTTTTGACAGTTAGTCTATACTAATCTTGACATGGTACGCAAAAAAGTTCAAGTGTCTTATTGATAAAATTGTGCTATACTGGAACTACTATGGAAAAGAGAATCAAAACATATCTTTTATTAACTGAAGAATGGCTGCAGAACAAAGACAAGTTAAGTGAGCAGGAGAGGGAGAAATTCCGGCAGGAATATCTCATGCATCTTTCCTTTTATCAGCATGAACGGCTGGTGCACCTTCTGGTAACCATTTTGTTTGCCATCCTCACTTTTTTGTCGATTGGAATTGCAATTGTCGGGGAATATCCTGCTATGTATCTGGTTACGGCAGCACTGTTTGTTCTGCTGATTCCTTACATCCGGCATTATTATTTCCTGGAAAATTCCGTTCAGAAAATGTATGATCTGTATGAGAAACTATAACGATTCAGAGTCATCATTTATATGACGGATGCGGTTCTGAATTGTTCCATTATTTAAGAAAACGGAGAAATGCAAATGAGAGAAATTAACGGCAAAACCTATATCGAAGAAGCACCACATGATATGCAGGAACTTCTGGAAATCATTGAAGTGCTGCGCAGCCCGGACGGATGTTGCTGGGACAGGGAGCAGACACATGAGTCTTTGAAGAAGTGCTTCATGGACGAAACTGAGGAAGTAATGCAGGCGATTGACAATCAGGATGACGAGAATCTCTGTGAAGAACTGGGAGATGTTCTGTTACTGGTGCTTTTGCATACGGAGATTGCTAGGGAGAGAGGAGCCTTTACTTTTGAGGATGTGGTGCAGGGGCTTTCTGAAAAAATGATCCGCCGTCATCCTCATGTATTCGGGGATGTGAAGCGTCCGGAAACGCCGGAGGAGAGTCTGGCACTCTGGAAGGAAGTCAAGAAGAAAGAAAAAGAAAAGAAGCAGCAGAAAACAGAAGCTGCCAGGTAATGCGAGAGGTTTGACGAAATGATTAAGAATATTGTGTTTGATATGGATGGCGTGCTCATCGATACCGAGGCGGTGTTTATGAGATGCTGGAAAAAGCTGGCAGAGGAGCTGAATCTGCCCAATGTGGAAGAGGTCGCAAAGCAGTGCATCGGAATTACAGTGACACAGACGGAGGCGCTGTTCCAGAAAGCCTATGGAAAGGAACATCCTTGTGAGAGCTATGTGCAGGCGGCCAATGATATTTTTTATAAGCATGAGGCGGATGAGGGAATCCCTGAAAAGCCCGGGGTGCATGAGTTATTTGCTTATCTGAAAAAGGAGAACTACCGGATCGGACTTGCCTCTTCGACAAAAGAGGAAGCGGTACGCCGTCAGATGAAGACAGTTGGTATTCTGGATGACTTTGATGTGATTGTCTGCGGAGATATGGTGACGAAAAGCAAACCGGATCCGGACATTTATCTGAAAGCCTGTGAGCTTTTAAAGGTGGATCCCAAGGAATGTTATGCTGTGGAAGATTCCTACAATGGAATCCGTTCTGCTCATGCGGCTGGAATGAAAGCAATTATGATTCCGGATCTGCTACAGCCAACTCCTGAAATTCTGGAACTGACGGAACAGAAGCTGGATTCCCTGTTCGATCTGAAGGATTTTCTGGAAAGCCAGAAGGAAAAATAAACAGATATCGTAAATAAGGCATAGTAAAGGTGGTACGCTCACTGTTTACATTTTGGAAAAGTCGTGGTATGATAAGCCATATTGCAGATGTAGTTCATCGGTAGAACATCAGCTTCCCAAGCTGAGGAGGCGGGTTCGATTCCCGTCATCTGCTCTTGCTTTTTAGAAGTGGAAGCCTGTAAAATCAAGGCTTCCGCTGATTTTTTGAAGGTTAAAAAGGGTACAAGGGGTACAGAAGAAATGAGACGAATGGTATCATTAATCGAGGGGATTTTTATTAAAATGTAAAAGGAGTGACAAACTATGAAAAAGAAAATTTTAGCATTGGTTCTTGCGCTTACCATGTGCTTTGGTACAACAATGACAGCCAATGCAGCAATGATCGTTAAGAATGATATGAGCGGTTTGGGAGCCTCCAATGTACTGGATAAAAACTCGACCGGAGCACCAAAGAACACATTGCAGTATGTGGCTTCAAAATTCAAGATCGAGTATACGCAGGAGGATCTTGATGCATTAAAGAAGATCTTCGATGCAAATCTGTATGCAAAGGCTTATCCGGATGTTGCTGCGGCATATGGAAACGACAGGGAAGCACTTTGGAATCACTATGTTACCCATGGCATAAAGGAAGGAAGAACCCAGATCAATTCTGGATTTAATGTGTTTGCTTATATCTCTGCTTATCCGGATCTACGAAATGCATTTGGTGATGATCTTATGGCGTACTATGTTCATTATGCAAATTATGGGATGAATGAGAATAGAAAACTGATAACCGTGGATGCTGTAACAAAGGCCGGATATACCATAACCGGCATCAATGGACAGGTAATTGCGGTGCCGAAGTTAGAACCAGCTCCGTCCACGGTTGAATCGGTAACAGAACCGGATCCTGCACCTGTAGAAGAAACGGCGCCAGTAGAAGAACAAGAGACGGTACAAGAGCCAGCACCTACACAGGAACCGGCACCTACGCAGGAACCAACAACTCCCGTAGAAACGCCATGTGAGCATCAATGGATAAAGGATACTTGTGCTATCTGTAGAACAATACACAAGGAACACACATGGACAAAACATATAGTCAGTGATATAAATGAGAGTACTTGTACTAGAAAATGTGATGTTTGTAATTATAGTATTACGGAAGAACATAAAACCAATAATGTATATCAATATGATAATGAATGTCATTGGCAGAACTGTGTTTTTTGCAATTCTGAAATGAACAAAAAAGGACATGAATATGAGCCTGACCATAATAGTTGTTTAATCTGTAAATATGAGCATGAGCAACAGCAAACAGAAGAAACAAATAAAGAGATAGAGAATAATACACCTGGTGGAGAGAATGAGGACGCTGCTACACAGTAAGCACCGCCTCCATATCCTCCGGCAGTGGAGCGGTAAAATGCAGCTCTTCTGCGGTGATGGGATGACGGAAGGACAATTTCCAGGCATGGAGTGCCTGACGCCTGATGAATTCCACATCGGGATTATAAAGGTAATCTCCGATGAGGGGATAGCCCAGATATTTCATATGAATCCGTATCTGATGGGTGCGGCCGGTTTCTAAGATCAAGGAGACCAGGCTGTGCCCGTTTTTTTCATCCAGAACCTTGTAATGAGTGATGGCATTTTCTCCTTTTTCGAAATCTACGCATCGCTCAATGATCGACCCCTCTTTTCGGGCAAGGGGCGCGGTAATGGTGCCCTCCGGTGGAGTGACGGATCCTTTTACGATGGCAAGGTATTCCCTTGTGATGCCGGAGGTGGTCTTGTTGGCAATCATTGTGGAGAGCATTCCACCGCTTACGGAGTGCTTGGCAATGAGTGTAAGCCCGGAGGTATCCCGGTCCAGACGGTTGATGCAGCGGAAGACAAAAGGACAGTTCTGCTGTGCAAAGTAGTAGGCAAGTCCGTTAGCGAGAGAGTTGTAGTAATTGTTCATGGAAGGATGGATCGGCATTCCGGCAGGCTTATTAATCACCATCAGATCCTCATCCTCATAAACAATATCCAAAGGCAGATCCACCGGAGGAATCTTTTCTGAGGAATGCTCTTCGAGAATGTGAATCGTCAGTACCTCTCCCGGCTGCAATACATGATTCATGAAACAGGGCATTCCGTCTGCCAATACGGCAGCAGGATCCTTTTTTAACTGCGTGAGGCTCTGCATGGAAAAGCCCTTCTGCCTCAAAAACTGACTGACCGGCAGGGGCGGTATGGAATTGTCGATTTTGTAGGTAAGTGTCCGTTCCATGAACAACTCTCTTTCTAAGTATTCTATGCCCATATGGTCATTTACCTGGCGCTCAGGCACTAACATCATATCACAATTCAGATGAAAACGTATATGCTTCGGGGCAAAATCGACGTAACAGTTTTTCATCAGAGTAACGGTTGTGTGGACAAGCCGTATGATTTATACTAGGGGCATAGCATTTAAAAGTGGAAAGGGAAAGAGAAAGGATAGACATATTTTGGAAAATATTGTTTTGATCGGAATGCCCGGTGCGGGTAAAAGTACAGTAGGTGTTGTGATTGCCAAAAAACTAGGCTATCACTTTATGGATAGTGACCTGGTGATTCAGGACAGAACCGGGAAGATGCTTCATGAAATCATTGAGGAAAAGGGAACGGATGGATTTCTGGAGGTGGAAGGCGAGATTAATGCATCTCTTTGCTGCGACAGAACCGTGATCGCCACGGGGGGAAGCGTGGTCTATAGTGCGAAAGCGATGGAGCACCTTAAGGAGATCGGCAGCGTGGTTTATCTGCAGCTTTCCTATGAGGCGGTGGCAGAGCGTCTCGGAGATCTGCAGGAGCGCGGTGTGGCATTGAAAGAGGGTCAGACGCTGCGGGATCTTTATGAGGAACGTACGCCGTTGTATGAGAAATATGCCGATATTACCTTGAATTGTGAAGGAAAAATGATTCGGGAGGTCGTAGCCGAGCTGGCAGAAAAGTTCGGCTGAACTGTTACTTTTTGATAGATTTGCGCGTTTTTTAGCGGTTGCAATTCAGATGGTATTTTGTTATCATCGTATGGATATTGTTATCATGAGGAGAGAGAATAAGTATTAAAGCCATATTAATATTTATGAAAGAATTGTGAGGAAATCTATGTCAGGAATCAGAATTGCTGCGTTGGGATTAGGAGCGGTTCTTACCGCGGGAGCAGTCTGTGGAATGCCGTTGCAGGAAGCAGGAAAGGGAAGTGCGAAACAGACTCCGGTACCAACGGCAACAGTAAGTGAGGAACCTTCGGCAACACCGGAGCCGGGAGAGCTTGGAAATCCGAGAAGCAGTTATAAACTTGGAAGCGCAAAGAATCTGGAAGGGAAGAATTTAATTTACAGTCTCTTTGTGGATACACCGGATGCGAAATGGACAGACCGGGATAAGAAGAAAGCATTAAAGAATCTTGAAATTGCCAAAGAATATATTGAAACCGAGGCCAAAAGCTACCATAAGAAAGTAGATCTCATAGTTGATTTTGAAGAAAATGAAGATCTGACAGGCAGTGCACGGATCAACTTTTCCCTGAAGGATGGGGAAGATTATGAAGAAGCACTGGATGAGGAAATTGCCGGATGGCTCAATGATCAGATTGATTATGAAGCACTCACTAAGGAATATAAGGCAAAAGGAATTGCAACGATTGTTTTTGTCAATCATAAGGGAAGCACCTATGCGATCTGTTATGATGGTGTGGATAACCCACAGGAAAGCCTTGTGATGTTTGCCGGGGAAGTTCCGGCAGTCTATGCACATGAAATTCTGCACCTTTTCGGGGCACATGATCTGTATGAGGATGCGGAGTATACCGAAGAGGTCTGCGAATATGTAAAAAAGGCTTACCCGGATGAAATTATGTACACTGTAAGAGATGAAAAAGGACGTCTGAACAAAAGTGAGATTCAGAATGAGCTTTCACCGATTACGGCATATCACTTAGGCTGGGTCAATTATATAGAAGAAATTGATGTGTTCCCACAGTTAAGACGATAGAATTAACCCGGCTTTATGAAATATGCAGAAGCAAAAGAAGCAGCTCTCAGGAGGATAGCATGAGGAAACGGGCGTTGATAACAGGGGCATCCAGAGGAATCGGAGAAGCAGTGGCAAAGCGTCTTGCTTTTGAAGATTATGATCTTTGTCTGGTGTGCAAAAATTCCATAGAAAAGCTCCGGCAGCTTGCGGAGGGACTGAAAGCAGAATTCGGTATTTCCTGTGAGACTTACGCCTGTGATGTTTCGGATCCGGAGCAGGTCACTTCCATGCTGCAGCAGGCAGGACAGATTGATGTGCTGATTCACAATGCCGGAATTTCCCATATCGGGCTTTTGAGCGATATGACGCTGGAAGAGTGGAACCGTGTGATTGATACGAACCTCAATTCCTGCTTCTATTTAAGCCATGAGCTGATCCCGCAGATGGTACACCGTAAGGAAGGAAAGCTTCTTTTTGTTTCTTCGGTGTGGGGAAATGTCGGTGCCTCCATGGAGGTCGCATACAGCGCTTCCAAAGGTGGAATCAACAGTTTTACGAGGGCACTTGCCAAGGAACTGGCACCAAGCAATATTCAGGTCAATGCAGTGGCATTTGGTGTGATTGATACAGAGATGAACCGTTGTTTTTCGGAAGAAGAACGTGAGGCATTGAAGGAAGAGATTCCGGCTGACCGGATGGGAACCTGTGCGGAAGCGGCAGAAATGATTTCGCAGGTGCTTCATTCACCGGCGTATCTGACCGGACAGGTGATCACGATGGATGGCGGCTGGATTTAGAAGGAAGGGAAAAATATGTATGATGTAGTAATCATCGGAGCCGGTCCTGCGGGACTCTCCGCTTCGATTTATGCAAAAAGAGCAGGCCTTAGTGCCATCACGGTAGAACAGAGTGCCATGAGTGGAGGACAGGTCTTAACCACTTATGAAGTGGACAATTATCCGGGCTTTCCGGGAATCAACGGATTCGATCTGGGGATGCGCTTCCGGGAGCATGCAGACGGGCTTTCCTGTGAATTTCAGGAGGCAGAGGTGCTCCGCGTGGAAGAAAGCAGCGACGGATATCTCGTCACTACCTCCAAGGGTGAACTCAAAACGAAAACGGTTGTGGCAGCAATGGGTGCAGAGCATGCGAAGCTGAACATTCCGGGTGAAGAAGAACTTGCCGGAATGGGCGTATCCTATTGCGCAACCTGTGACGGAGCCTTTTTCAAAAACCGTACGGTGGCTGTTGTCGGCGGTGGTGATGTGGCAGTCGAGGATGCCATTTTTCTTGCAAGAAACTGTGCAAAGGTTTAACTGATCCACAGAAGAGACGAGCTTCGTGCTGCAAAGTCCTTACAGGAAGCACTGCGGGTTCTTTCCAATGTGGAAATTCTGTGGGATACGGTTGCAACGGAAATCAAGGGTGAGGACCAGGTGGAAGCGCTTGCATTACAAAATGTGAAAACCGCAGAAACGCAGGACCTTCCGGTGGACGGCGTATTTATTGCCGTTGGCATTGTGCCGGTGAGCCAGTTACTGCTGGGAATGGATGTCTGCGACGAAAAGGGATATCTCATTGCCGGGGAAGACGGCGTGACGAAGAAGCCGGGAATCTTTGCCGCAGGTGATATCCGGACGAAAAAGCTCCGCCAGATTGTGACCGCCGTTGCGGATGGAGCCAACGCCATTACCTCTGTAGAAGCCTATCTCAATCACAAGTAAGTGCTGGAACATTTTACCAGTATTTGACATGCAGGAGGAAAAGTGTTATATTTGTTAACGAACGTAATAATTTTGTAACAATTATAACAGGGTTTATGAATATTATGGAGGATATCATGCAACAGAGAAAGAGGAAAATGCCGGTACGTTTTATGGCATTTGGATTTGCATCCATGCTTCTGTTAAATGGCATGACGATAGATACACAGGCAAAAGAATCTACCGGACTTCCTTCTGCCGGAGTGGATTTTTATCTGGCATCTGAAGGAACGAGCGTTAAGAACATACAGGATGAAAAAGACGATACTGTCAGCAATAACAGTATTCCGAAAACTTCCCGTAAGGAAGTAAAGGAAACCGCTGAAGCAACCACAACGAAGACCGTTAATGAAAAGGAACGGGAAATAGCAAATAAGAAAGAAGAAGAGGGATTTAAGTCTCTCGTAATCGCACAGGTGAATGACTACGTGAATGTACGGAGCATTCCGAGCGAAGAAGGAGAGATCCTCGGCAAGCTTTATGATAAGTCCGTCGGTGAATTCATTGAAGAGGACAATGGCTGGTATAAGATCACATCCGGTTCCGTAACCGGTTATGTCAAAGCAGAATACTGTGTCACCGGTGATGACGCAGTTGCCCTTGCAAAAGAAGTAGGCAACCGGATCGCAACCGTTACGACAACTACTTTAAAGGTTCGCGAGGAGCCTTCGTTAGATGCTACCGTACTTGGTCTTGTTCCGATTCAGGATCAGCTCCTTGTTACGGAAGAATTAGATAACTGGGTTAAGGTAAATATCGAGGAAGGTGATGGCTATGTATCTCTCGACTATGTTACCTTATCTACTGAATTTGTAAAAGCAGAATCCAGGGAGGAAGAGGAAGCCCGTCTTGCCAAGGAAGAAGCAGAACGTAAGGCCGCTTTAGAGGCTGCACGGAAGGCAGAAGAGAAGAACCGTAAGGCAGCAAAGAGTGAGAGCTCTGCTACTACCAGTGAAGCGCCGGTTGTTTATGCAACAGGTGGAAGCGCACTTGGACAGTCGGTTGCAAGCTATGCCTGCCAGTTTGTTGGTAACCCGTATGTATATGGTGGAACGAGCCTTACGAATGGTGCGGACTGCTCCGGATTCGTTATGAGTGTCTATGCGAACTTCGGCGTAAGCCTGCCGCATTCTTCATCCGGTGACCGAAGTGTGGGAACAGCGGTAGACGGACTTGCGAATGCACAGCCGGGTGACATCATCTGTTACTCCGGACATGTGGCAATTTACATTGGTAATGGACAGATTGTTCATGCATCCACCGCCAAGACCGGTATTAAGATTTCGGATGTGAATTACCGTACACCGCTTGGTGTCCGCCGGATCTTCTAATTCCGAATCGTTGTCCGGATTTTAAATAGCAAAATGAACAACAGCCTGTTTGAGGGAAACTTCAGACAGGCTGTATTTTTATCATTCTTTTGTCACTTGTTTTTGTAGAAAAGTCTGAATTCTTTTTTTTCATCTTTTTCCGTTGACAAACAGGAGCTTATACATGTTGACTAAAAGAAAATGGGACTGTTTTTGCGGAAAAATGTTTTTTCATTTATGGCAGAAAATTTTATCCACAGAAATAATCCTATAAAATAGCCAAAAACTAATTTATACACGAAGTTATCCACGATATCCACCAACGAAAAAACGGGTGCAGAACAGAGAAGTCAGGGAGAGCAGGAACGGATGTTTTGTGAAATACGACAAAGATCGGGAGGAAAGAAAGAAAAATACATTCGTTTTTGAAAAAATGAATTGTCCGAAAACTATTTGAATCCGAAAACAATAGAATTGAATTGTTGCAAAAATGAAAGTAAGTGTGTTATAATGTTTATACAATAATCCTGTCGGACAGGTTATGAAAGGGTGATGAGTATGAAATTTATAATTATTGGCAAAAACATCGAGGTTACACCGGGGTTGAAGGCGGCAGTCGAGGATAAGATCGGTAAGCTCGAAAAGTATTTTAATCCGGATACAGAGGTTCATG
>Ga0129314_1001846_pt1 | contig 13283 bp, 11 predicted proteins | sample O1111metagenome_FD_94431 | JGI IMG/M metagenome (GOLD analysis project Ga0129314, IMG submission 94431) | Orangutan individual fecal microbial communities from fecal samples from Wisconsin, USA - O1111 metagenome | ecosystem: Host-associated > Mammals > Digestive system > Large intestine > Fecal...
CAACGGCTGTGGCTGCAACAACGGCTGCGGCTGCAACAACGGCTGCGGCTGCTGAAGGTCTGCATAAATAAGAAAAAGGACTGCGAAAGCAGTCCTTTTTCTTATGTTCTCAGAACGCGAGCACGCCAAGGTGCTCGAGCAGGATCTTCAGCCCGATCAGGATGAGAATGACGCCGCCGGTCAGCTCGGCGCGGCTTTTGTAGCGCGCGCCGAACACATTGCCGACATATACCCCTGCAAGCGAGAGCACGAAGGTCGTGCAGCCGATGATCGTAACGGCAGGGACGATCTTTACCTGCAAGAAAGCAAAGGTCACGCCCACGGCCAGCGCATCGATGCTTGTAGCGACAGAAAGGAGGAGGAGCTCTTTGAAATTCACGCCCGTGAACGCCTTTTCCTCCTCCGCCTCTTCGCGGCTCTCGTGGATCATGTTGAAGCCGATGAAGGCCAGCAGGATAAAGGCGATCCAGTGGTCAAAGCGCTCGATGCTGCCGGCAAAGCGGCTGCCGAGAAAATATCCGAGCAGCGGCATAAGCGCCTGAAAGCCACCGAAAAAGAAGCCGATGCAAAGCGTATATTTTTTGTCGACCCGCTGCATGAAAAGCCCCTTGCAGACCGACACGGCAAAGGCATCCATCGAAAGCCCGATGCCAATGAGAAAAAGCTCGAAAAGCGACATAGCGGATTCCTCCAAGCAGGAAAAAATCAGGCGCACCGCCGAGCCTGAACATAAAAAAACCGGACATAATCTATCACATTCTGTCGTTGCCGTCAACTCCCGCCGCCATATTCCTTCTGTACACGCCGCCATATTCTTTCTGTATATCTGCCGCAAAAATGCGCTTGGGTGCATAAAGTACATCTTGCCAATTTCATGCTGCTGTGCTAAACTGATAAAAAATCAGGAAAGGATCTCTCACCGCTATGGAGTTTTTATCGAACAAGCCTCTTCTCATCACCGATACCATTCTGCGCGATGCGCACCAGTCGCAGGCGGCAACGCGCATGACGCTGGAGGACATGCTTCCCGCCTGTGAAGTGCTCGATTCCATCGGCTACTACTCTCTCGAATGCTGGGGCGGCGCCACGTTCGACGCCTGCCTGCGCTTTTTGGACGAGGACCCGTGGGAGCGTCTGCGCCAGCTGCGCGCCCACCTGCCGCACACGAAGCTCCAAATGCTTTTCCGCGGGCAGAACATCTTGGGCTATAAGCACTATGCCGACGATGTGGTCGACGAATTCTGCGCCAAGTCCATCGACAACGGCATCGATATCATCCGCATCTTCGACGCGCTCAACGACGTACGCAACCTAGAGCAGGCCATCAAGTCGACGAAGAAGTACGGCGGTCAGGTCGAGGCGACCCTTTCCTACACCATCTCCCCCATCCACAACGAGGATTACTTCGTCAAGCTCGCCCGCGAGCTGGAGCAGATGGGCGCGGATGTGCTGTGCATCAAGGACATGGCGAACCTCCTGCTGCCGATGGACGCTTACTCCCTCGTCAAGCGCCTGAAGGAAACGGTCGATATGCCCATCCACCTGCACACACACAACACGAGCGGCACGGGCGACATGGTCTACCTGATGGCCGCGATGGCGGGCGTCGACATGGTCGACACCGCGCTCTCCCCGCTTGCCAACGGTACTTCCCAGCCCGCGACGGAGTCTCTCGTGGCAACGCTCAAGGGCACGGTGCGCGATACGGGGCTTGATCTCGACAAGATGAGCACCGCCGCCGTCCACTTCCGCAAGGTCGCCGAGCGGCTCAAGTCCACCGGCGCGCTTGACCCGAAGGTGCTGAACGTCGACACGAACACACTTTTGTATCAGGTCCCCGGCGGGATGCTCTCAAACCTCATCTCCCAGCTCAAGCAGGCCGGGAAGGAGGATAAGTACTACGATGTGCTCGCTGAGATCCCGCGCGTGCGCGAGGACTTCGGCTATCCCCCGCTGGTCACGCCCTCGAGCCAGATCGTCGGCACGCAGGCCGTGCTGAACGTCATCACCGGCGAGCGCTATAAGATGGTTCCCAAGGAATCCAAGGCCATGCTGCGCGGCGAATACGGCAAGCTGCCCGGCAAGGTCAGCGACGAGGTGCGCGCCAAGGCGGGCATCAAGCCCGAGGATGTCATCACCTGCCGCCCCGCCGACCTTTTGGAGCCGGAGCTACCCAAGTACCGCGAGGAATTCAAGGACCTTGCAAAGAGCGAGGAGGATGTGCTCTCGCTCGCGCTCTTCCCGCAGGTCGCCCCCGCGTTCATCAACCGCCGCAACCTGCGCACGCCCAAGCCTCACCGTACGATGGCGCCCATCGCGCATCCCGCGGAGCACGAGCGCGCCGTTGCGCCGTTTGCCCGCAAGTAACGACAATAAAAAAGCTCTTCCGCTCGGAAGGGCTTTTTTCATGCAATTTTTCAGCGGATGAAGTTCGTCGAAACGCGCGTCTCTTTTAGGGGAAGGCCGAACTGCTCTCTTCCCAGCGCGATACTCTTCATCAGGAAGATCATGTTGCGCGCGAGCGCACGCATGGTCTGCTTTCCCTCTTCGTCCGCCTCCGCCTCGCCGGGCGTGCAGCCGTGGATACTGTTCCAATACTGGCTGGATGCAATCGGCATACCGGAGATGGCGAAGTACTTGTTGAGCTCATCGAAAGTCGCCGAGCAGCCGCCGCGGCGCGCGCAGGCAATGCTCGCGCCGACCTTCATCGTCTTGTCGAATGACGAGCTGTAGAAGAGGCGGTCGAGGCAGGCGATGAGCGTCGCGTTCGCAGAAGCATAGTAAACGGGGCTCGCCACAACAAGGCCGTCCGCCGCCTCGAACTTCGGCGCAAGCTCGTTGACCACATCGTCAAAGATGCATTTGCCCGTCTTCCTGCAGCCATTGCAGGCCGCGCAGCCGCGCACGGCCTTGTCGCCGACGAGCACCGTTTCGACCGCCACACCGTTCTCCTTGAACACCTTTTCCATCTCGCGCAGCGCGACTGCCGTGTTGCCGTTCGCGTGCGGGCTGCCGTTGAGCAGCAGTACCTTTAAACTATCTTTCATGGGAGGCCCTCCTTCGTATCGTTCTATTCTTATGGTGTTTTTCGCCATTTGGGAAAAGAAAATCTTTGCGAGTCCTTTCCTGCCGTCTCAGTCCCGCTCGCCCCGCTCAAGCCGGCAGACAGCCTCGATATGATCCGCTCTTGGGAACATGTCCACGGCGGCGGCGCGTGTGGCGGTATAGCCCAGCTCCGCAAAGCGCTTCACGTCGCGCGCCATGGTCGCGCTGTCGCAGGAGACGTACACGACCCTCTCCGGCTGCATCGCGGCGATGCTCTCCACCACGTCGGCAGCCAGCCCCTTTCGCGGCGGGTCAACGGTGATGACGTCAGGGCGCAGATGCTCCTGTGCAAGCTTTTTTGCCACGTCGGACGCGTCGCCGCAGAAGAATTCCACGTTTTTGACGCCGTTGCGCACAGCGTTTTCGCGTGCGTCGTCGATGGCCTCAGGCACGATCTCCGCGCCGAGGACTCTTTTCGCATGATCGGAGAGCGCAAGCGTGATGGTTCCCGCGCCGCAATAGAGGTCGAGCACCGTCTCCTGCCCCGTGAGATCCGCAAATTCAATGGCCTTCGCGTACAGTCGCTCGGCCTGCGCGCGGTTGACCTGATAAAACGACGGCACGCTCAAGCGAAAGCGCTTGCCGCAGAGCGTATCCTCGAGCCGGTCTTCTCCCCAGAGCGTGCGGTAGCGGTCGCCGAGGATGACGTTGCCCTTTTTCGTGTTTGTGCCCAGCACGATGCCGCGGCACTTGGGGCAGGCTTCGCGCAAAAGTGCGACGAGCGTTTCCTCCTGCGGCAGCTTGTTTCCGTTCACGAGCACGCAAACAAGGCTCTCCCCCGCCGCGTTCGAGCGGACATAAAGATGGCGGACAAGGCCGCGGCCGGTCTTTTCGTCGTATCCTGCAACGCAGCAGCGCCGCATATAATCGCGCAGCGCCTCCGCCGCAGCGTCGGCCTCGCTCTTTACAAGAAGGCACCGCTCGCACGCGATGACCTCATGCGTGCGGGCGCGGTAAAAGCCCACCTTCCCGTCCTTCGACACGGGGTACTGCGCCTTGTTGCGGTAGCGCAGCGTATCCGCCGCGCCGAGGATCTCCTCCACCGTGACACCGCTGCCGCCGATACGCGCGAGATTATCCTGCACGCGCAGCTTTTTAAGGCGCAGTTCCTCTTCGTAGCTCATGTGACGGTAGGTGCAGCCGCCGCAGCGCGGGAAGTACGGGCAGTCCGGCGTGACGCGCGTGCAGGACGGTTCAACGACCTCGAGCACCTTGGCAAAGGCGACGCTCTTGAGCGTCTTGAGGATCAGCACGCGGCACTTCTCGCCGCGCAGCGCACCGTGGACAAACACAACGCGCCCGTCGATGCGCGCAACGCCCATGCCGCCCTCGCCATAGCCCTCGATGGTGACGATATGCTCCTGATTCTTGGCAAGTTCCATGGTTTCTCCCTTTCAGAAAAGCCGCTTCGCGCTTGCGCGCGAAGCAGCTTTTTTCAATCTTTGCGATCAATCGCGGAAGCGCTCGATCAGGCTGATGATCTGGCCCGTGAACGCGGTAATATCCTTGTTGGGTCTTCCCTTGCAGTGCTTGGCAAGCTCCAGCAGCGACTCCGCCGCTGTGACAAGCTTTGCATAGAGATTGTCTGCGCGCGACTTCTGCGCCGTGCGCTTGCGCTCGGAAATATAGCCCTCGCTGAGCATTTCGTTCGCGGCAAGGTCGTAGCATTCGGTGAACTTCGCCGCGTGCGCGTGGAAGCCGAGCGAGCAAAGCTCCTCCGCGAAGACGGGCGCAACGTCCTCGTCACCGTGGACGACGAACACGTGCGCAGGCTTCGGATCGAAGGCCTTGATCCACTCGATGAGGTGGTCGTGGTCTGCGTGGGAGGAAAGGCCCTGGAAGTTGACGATCTTCGCCTTGACGGCGATCTCCTCGCCGAAGAGCTTGACCTTCTCCACGCCGTCGAGCAGCCTGCGGCCCAGTGTGCCGGGCGACTGGAAGCCGACGAATACGACCGCGCTGTTCGCGCGCCAAAGGTTATGCTTGAGGTGGTGACGGATGCGGCCCGCGTCGCACATACCGGAGGCAGAGATGATGACCTTGGGCGTCGTGTCCATGTTCAGCATCTTCGATTCCTCGCTCGACTCAACAAGGTTGAGGTTGGGGAAGGTGAACATATGCGTGCCGTCCTTGACAAGCTCGAGCGCCTGCTCATCGAGATAGCCGTGCAGATCGCCGCAGAAAACGGTCGTTGCCGCCTTGGCAAGGGGCGAGTCGATGTACACGGGGAAATTCGGCGTCGACTTGACGAGCTTCTGGTCCTTGATCTCGCGGATGAAGTACAAAAGCTCCTGCGTGCGCCCGACAGCAAACGACGGAATGACGACATTGCCGCCCTTGCCAAGCGTTTCGTCGATGATCTCGGCAAGCTCGTCGGTATAGCTCCAGACCTCGGTGTGGTTGCGGTCGCCGTAGGTCGACTCCATCACGACGTAGTCAGCCTTTTTGAGGAGCTTCGGGTCGCGGATGATGGGCTGGTCGACATTGCCGATATCTCCGGAGAAGACGAGCGTCTTGTGCACGCCGTTTTCCTCCAGTTCGAGCGTGATGGACGCCGAGCCGAGCAGATGCCCCGCGTCGGTAAAGACCGCGCTTACGCCCTCGCAAAGCTCAACCGTTTCCTCATATTCGCAGGTCGTAACATATTTGAAAACGTCCAGCGCGTCCTGCTCGGTGTAGAGCGGCTCAACATGCTCGCGGCCCGCGCGCTGGCCCTTGCGGTTCTCATACTCCGCGTCGCTCTCCTGAATGTGGGCGGAGTCGAGCAGCATGATCTTCATCAGGTCCGCCGTCACACGCGTTGTGAGGATGCGGCCGTGAAAGCCGTTTTTCACCAGCAGCGGGATGCGGCCGGTGTGGTCGATGTGCGCGTGGGTGACGAGCAGGATGTCGATGCTGCCGGGCGCAAAGGCAAGGTAGCGGTTGTCCATCTCATCGCGTCCCTGCTGCAATCCGCAGTCGACGAGGATCTTCTTGCCGTTGATCTCCAGGCAGTGGCTCGAGCCCGTCACGCAGCGGTCGGCCCCGTAAAAGTGCAGTTTCATACGTCAGTCCTCCTTAGACCGAATGTGAAAAACTTCTTCCCCGTCCTCCGCCGTCGGAGGGCACTTTGTCTCTTTACCATGATATCTCGTCTTGCATTTTACCACAGCGGCAATGCAAAGCGCAAGCCGTGCGCGGCGCGGCGGCGGAATTTATTTACAGTCCATTCATATTGTGCGGCAAATTTCCTTTGCATATCGTGCGGAGGGATGCTATACTTGTAGGCGTGTTACTATGCTCCCACGAAAGGAAGTTTTATGATATGGGTCTTTTTAGCAAAATGTTCGGTTCCTACAGCGACCGCGAGCTCAAGAGCATCTATCCCATCGCCGACAAGATCGAGGCGATGGCCGCTCAGTATGAAGCCATGAGCGACGCGCAGCTTCAGGCAAAGACGCCGGAGTTCAAAGAGCGCCTTGCAAACGGCGAAACGCTCGACGACATCCTGCCCGAAGCCTTCGCCACCGTGCGCGAGGCCTCCCGCCGCGTGCTGGGGCTCTACCCCTACCGCGTGCAACTCGTCGGCGGCATCGTGCTGCATCAGGGCCGCATCGCCGAGATGAAGACCGGTGAAGGCAAAACGCTGGTGGCAACGCTGCCCGCGTACTTAAACGCCCTGACCGGCAACGGCGTGCACATCGTCACCGTGAACGACTACCTTGCCAAGCGAGACAGCGAGTGGATGGGCAAGGTGCACCGTTTCCTCGGCCTCACCGTCGGTCTCATCGTCCATGATCTCACGAGCGAGGAGCGCCGCGCGGCCTACGCTGCCGACATCACCTACGGCACGAACAATGAGATGGGCTTTGATTATCTGCGCGACAACATGGCCATCTACGCAAGCGAGCTCGTCCAGCGCGGACATGCCTTCGCCATCGTCGACGAGGTCGACTCCATTTTGATCGATGAGGCGCGCACGCCGCTCATCATCTCCGGCATGGGCGAAAAGTCCACGGAGATGTACTCCCGCACGGAAAGCCTCGTGCGCGGTTTCCGCAAGAAGGTCATCGCCGAGAGCGACGACAAAGAGGAAGAGGACGTCAACATCGACGCGGATTACATCGTCGATGAAAAGGCCAAGACCGCGACGCTCACCGCCCGCGGCGTGAAGAAGGCGGAGGAATTTTTCGGCCTTGAAAACCTCTCCGATCCTGAAAACTCCACCATCGCGCACCACATCAATCAGGCCATCAAGGCCCACGGCACGATGAAGCGCGACATCGACTACGTCATCAAGGACGGTCAGGTCGTCATCGTCGACGAGTTCACCGGCCGACTGATGTTCGGCCGCCGCTACAGTGATGGCCTGCATCAGGCCATCGAAGCCAAGGAGCATGTGGAGGTCGCGCGCGAGAGCAAGACCCTTGCGACCATCACCTTCCAGAACTATTTCCGTCTTTACGGCAAGCTCTCCGGTATGACCGGTACGGCGCTCACCGAGGAAGAGGAATTCGGCACCATCTACAACCTCGATATCATCGAAGTGCCGACGAACCGTCCCCTCGCCCGTATCGACGATCCCGACGTTGTCTACAAGACCGAGGCGGCAAAGTACCGCGCCGTCATCGCGCAGGTGAAGGAGTGCCACGCCAAGGGCCAGCCCGTGCTGGTCGGCACGGTGTCGATCGAGAAGAACGAAAAGCTTTCCTACCTTCTCTCCCGCGAGGGCATCAAGCACAACCTCCTGAACGCAAAGAACCACGAAAAGGAAGCTGAGATCGTCGCGCAGGCGGGTAAGCTCGGCGCGGTCACGGTCGCAACGAACATGGCAGGCCGCGGTACCGATATCATGCTTGGCGGCAACGCCGAGTACATGGCGAAAAACGACCTGCGCAAGGCGGGCCTTTCCGATGAGCTGATCGCCGAAGCGACCGGCTACGCCGAAACGGACAATCAGGAGATCCTCGACGCGCGCGAGATGTTCGCAAAGGCGCTGGAAAAGCACCGCGAGGAGATCTCCGGCGAGGCGGACAAGGTCCGCGAGGCGGGCGGTCTTTTCATCATCGGCACCGAGCGCCACGATTCCCGCCGCATCGACAACCAGCTGCGCGGCCGTGCCGGCCGTCAGGGCGACCCGGGCGAGACGCGCTTCTACCTCTCGCTCGAAGATGACCTGCTGCGTCTTTTCGGCGGCGAGCGCATCACCAATCTGATGGAGCGCTTCAACCTCGACGAGGATACGCCCATTGAGAATAAGACGCTCTCCAAGGCCATCGAAAACGCGCAGACGAGCGTTGAGTCCCGCAACTTCCAGTACCGCAAGAGCACGCTCGAATACGACGACGTGATGAACAAGCAGCGCGAGATCATCTACGGCCAGCGCAAGCAGGTGCTCGACGGCATGGACATCAAGCCCACGATCCTCAACATGCTGCGCTCGAGCATCGAAGGTCAGGTCGCCTTCGCCTTCGGCGAGCACGACAAGAGCGACGAGGAGCACTGCGCCGACGCGCTCAAGAGCTGCGAGGGCACCTACTTCCCGCGCGGCGCGGTGGATGCTTCCACCCTTTCCGGCCTTTCTGCCGAGGATCTGACCGAGCGCTTCTATGAGGCGGCGGAGAATTACTATGAGGCCAAGGAAGCCGCCGTCACCTCGCCCATCATGCGCGAGCTGGAGCGCGTGGTGCTGCTGCGCGTGGTCGACGAATACTGGATGGACCACATCGACGCGATGAGCGAGCTGCGACAGGCCATCCGCCTGCAATCCTACGGCAACAACAAGCCCATCGACGTTTACAAGCAGGAATCCCTCTCGATGTTTGAGGATATGATCTCCGCCATTCAGGGCGACACGGTGCGCCGCATCTTCTCCGCCCGCATCAAGACTGAGGGCGAGGTCAAGCGCGAGCGCGTGGCCGACGGCATGGTCGCCTCCACCTCCGGCGACGGCACGGTGAAAAAGCAGCCGCGCAAGGTGCAAAAGATCGGCCGCAATGACCCCTGCCCCTGCGGCAGCGGCAAAAAGTACAAGCAGTGCTGCGGCAGATGATCTGCAAAGCAGCATGATCGGAATGCAAGGGGGCTGTTCTCTTTCCCGAAGGAGAGCAGCCCCCTTCCCAAAAAGAAAAGGAGGCTTTTTCATGTCCTTTACCGAACACAATGTCGGCGGCCTTATTTTTGACACCTCCGACGCCATCTCCGCCGTACCCGGCGTGGTGCACGCCTTTACCACGCGCCACGGCGGCGTAAGCCCCGCCCCCTTCGACTCGCTCAACTTTGCCGACCACCACGGCGACACAAACGAGAATCTGCTCGAAAACTACCGCCGCCTCGGCGCGGCCGTCGGCTTCGATGCGTCCCGCGCCGTCGCCTGCCGCCAGATCCACTCCGACCACGTCTGCGTGGCGCGCGAGGAGGATGCGGGCAAGCTCCTCTGGGATGAGCGGCTCGACGACGGCGACGCGCTCATCACGAACGTGCCCAACCTCCCCCTCTTCGCCTACGGGACGGATTGCTGCGTCATCACGCTCTACGATCCCAGCACGCGCTGCATCGGCGCGGTGCACGCGGGCTGGCGCGGCACGGCGAGCGGCATTGCGCTCAAAACGGCCGTGACGATGATGAGCTATTACGGCGCAGACCCCTACACACTGCGCGCCGCCATCGGCCCGAGCATCGGCAAGTGCTGCTTCGAGGTCGGCGAGGACGTGGCGCACACCTTTAAGGCCCTGCTCGACCCCGCCGTTGACGAGCGCATCGAGCAGCGCGGGGAAAAATACCTCATCGACCTCAAGGGCATCAACCGCCTGTGGCTGCTGCGCGCGGGCATCGACCCTGCACGCGTGGACGTGCACCCCGACTGCACGAAGTGCCATCCCGAGCGCTACTGGTCGCACCGCGCGATGGGCGATAAGCGCGGCGGCATGGCCGGCGTCATCTGCCTGACCGGGGAAGCACGATGATGCGCCGCATTTCGCTTCTTTTCTGCGCGCTCGCGCTGCTTTTGTCGCTTTCGGGCTGCTGGAGCTCGGACGAGGCGGAGGAGGAAAAGGATTTCTGGGAGACGCCGTCCCCCGGCGAAACGCAGGAGGGCGCCGACAATTCGCTCACGCCCATCACAGCCTTTGCCCTGCCCTATCTTCAGAATGTAACGCTTGACCCCGTCACCTGCCCGGACGGGATGCAGCAAACGGTGGGCGCACTGCTCTACGAGGGACTTTTTGCGCTGGACGAGTCGTTCACGCCGCAAAATGTTCTGTGCAGCCGCTATGAGCACAACGACGACTGCACGTCCTTCACCTTCTATCTGCGCGAGGATGCGCGCTTTTCCGACGGCAGCAGCCTGACGGCAAGCGACGTGCTCGCAACGCTCCGCCGCGCGCAGGAGAGCGCACGCTACAGCGCGCGCTTTGCTAACGTTGCCTCGATGCGCGCGAGCAATGGCGCGCTCGTCGTCAATCTCACGCGCGGAAACAGCGCCTTCCCCGCGCTGCTGGACATTCCCATCGTGCGCGCGGGCTCCGAAAAGAACAGCGTGCCGCTCGGCACGGGGCCGTATCTCTTTGTGACGGACGGCAGCGGCGCGTGCCTCAAGCGCAGCGGCGAATGGTGGCAAAAAGCGAGCTTGCCGCTCGAGCGCATCGAGCTGCGCGAGGTCAAGGACGACGACACGGCGTCCTACCTCTTCTCCTCGCGCGAGGTGCATCTGCGCGCCGCCGACCTGACCGGCGGCGCGGGCGACCTTCGCAGTGCAAACACCGCCGTCACCGACTATGCGACGGCGAATATGATCTACCTCGGCTTCAACACGCAGCGCACGCTGCCCGGCAGTGCCGAGCTGCGCGCCGCCCTCGCCGCCGCCATCGACCGTGACACTGTAGCCGCGGGTTATCTTGCAGGCCACGCCGAGAGCGCGCGCTTCCCCCTCTCGCCGCGCGCCGCACTCTATCCTGAGAAGCTTTCCACAACGCTTGCAGCCCCTGCGCTCTCCGCAGCGCTTGAAGCGTCGGGCGTATCAGAGGATCATCCCCGCTCGCTCACCATTCTCGTCAGCGAGAGCGATTCGTTCAAGGTCTCCATCGCGGAGTATCTGAGCCGCGCGCTGACGGGCGGCGGCCTGAGCTTCACCGTGCGTGCACTGCCATGGAGCGACTATCTCGCCGCGCTGGAGGGCGGAAACTTCGACCTCTATCTCGCTGAAGTCCGCCTGACGGTGGACTGGGACATTTCCTCCCTCGTCCGAACCGGCGGTGCGCTCAATTATGGGCGCTACGCCGACGAACAGTGCGATGCGCTGCTTGATGCATTCCTCGCAAATGAGACGGCGCAGACCGCAAGTGTGCTCTTCCGCCATCTCGGGCAGAATGCCCCCATCGCGCCCATCGTCTTCAAGACCGCATCCGTGCTGACGCCGGACGGTCTTGTCGACGGCCTGACCCCCACCGTATCCTCCCCGTTCTACGGCCTTGAAAACTGGACGGTGACCTTCGACAAGGGATAGAGGCGCAGAATCTTTGCGAAAGGAAGAGAGGTCATGGATGCAAACGAATACCAGAAGCGCGCAATGACGACGCTGAACCCCGCGCTTGAGAAAAAGGACGTGCTCATCAACAGCGTCATGGGGCTTTGCGGAGAGTCGGGCGAGGCGATCGACATCGTGAAGAAATGGCTGGCGCAGGGGCATACGCTCGACAAAGAGCACCTTGCCAAGGAGCTTGGCGACATTGCATGGTATCTTGCCGAGGCCGCCACCGCGCTGGACCTTTCGCTCAGCGACATTTTGCAGGCTAACCTCGATAAGCTTGAAAAGCGCTACCCCGACGGCTTTGAAACGCGCCGCTCCCTCTCCCGCGCGGCGGAAGACCTCTGAATCCTGATGTAAAAACCGACCGATGATAACCATCGGTCGGTTTTGCTTTTTATAAATGCTTCGCGGCGGCGCGCTTTTTCTTTAATACTGGCGCACCACGGCGACGACGCGGCCGAGTATCGTGCTCTCGCGCCCGTCGATGGGCTGATAGTCGGGGTTCGCGGGCAGGAGCCAGACTTCGCTCCCCTTGCGCTTGAGCGTTTTGACCGTGGCCTCGTCGCCGATCAGGGCGACGACGATCTGCCCGTTCTGCGCGATAGACTGGCGGTGGACGACAACAAGATCGTCCGGCAGGATGCCGACACCGAGCATCGACTCGCCGCGCACGTGCAGGGCGAAATACTCGTCATCGTGTCCGCCGGTGTCAAACGTCAGGTAATCCTCAATGCACTCCTGCGCCAGGATCGGGCTGCCGGCGGCGACATTGCCGACGATGGGCACGCGGCGGCGTGAGGAAAGCTCGCCGCTCTCATCGACCTGCTGTACGGGGGCGGCAGGCGCTTCCTGCGGCTGCTTTTTGAGCGTGATGGCGCGGCCCTTGCCCGCGCTCTTTTCGATGAGTCCCATCTCCTGCAAATGCTTGATGTGGAAATGGACGGTGGAGGGCGACTTGAGCCCCAGCGCCTCGCCGATCTCGCGCACGGAGGGCGCATAGCCGTGTAAGGCGATGCTCTCTTCAATGTAATCGTACACACGCTGCTGCATTCTGGATAATTTTTCCATCGTCGTGCGCCCCTTCCAACATTTGTTCGAATCTATGATACCACATTTTCCGTGAAATGCAACATCTGTTTCACATTTTTGTGCCGGTTTCACGTTTTTCTCCTTGCAGAAATTTTTGAGATTTTTTTCGAAAACCCATTGACAAACGCTGCTCGATGTATTATTGTACTAATTGCTTAATACAGTGATACAAAGGAGGGTCACGATGGAATGGAACTTTCGCAATGACCAACCGATCTACTCCCAGCTGACGCTGCGCCTCACGGAGGCCATCGTCTCGGGCATCTACGCTCCGGGCGAAAAGCTTCCCTCGGTGCGCGAGCTGGCGCTGGAGGCCGGCGTCAACCCCAACACCGTGCAGCGCGCTCTCACGGAGCTTGAGCGCGAGGGGCTGGTCTTTTCCCAGCGCACGGCGGGACGGTTCGTCACGGAAAACGAAAACATGATCGTAAACGCAAAACTCCGCATTGCCGACGAGCGTGTGAGCGAGTTTCTTCGCTCGATGAAAACGCTCGGCTGCGGCAGGCAGGAGATCATCTCCCTCATTGAGGGAGCAAAGGAGGATGAAGAATGAGTATTTTAGAATGTAAGGCGCTCACCAAAA
>Ga0129314_1001849_pt1 | contig 13250 bp, 8 predicted proteins | sample O1111metagenome_FD_94431 | JGI IMG/M metagenome (GOLD analysis project Ga0129314, IMG submission 94431) | Orangutan individual fecal microbial communities from fecal samples from Wisconsin, USA - O1111 metagenome | ecosystem: Host-associated > Mammals > Digestive system > Large intestine > Fecal...
ACTACAAAACAAAGGGAGGTCACTCAAGAATGAATGACACAAACAGTTTAGCGCATACGAAGTGGAATTGCAAATACCACATCGTATTTGCAATGGTATTTTCAATCACACATCGCTGTGTGAATTCTATCAGGGCAAGCTGTTACTCCATTTAACGATACCTTTTGAAGAAAAGCCAAAGACCAACTTACCGAGCGACAATCTCAAGTACTACCGTCAGCGAAAACAGATGACAACAAGACAGTTGGCGGAGAAGCTGGATATTGCACCAGTGACAGTTGTGATGTATGAAAACGGAAAACATCCCATCCCTTACGATGTAGCTATCAAGCTGTCTAATGTTTTGGAAATCGAATCCTCCTTGCTTTATGATGATTTCTCTCGTTTCCTTGCCACACCATATACGGAAGCTTTAAAGAGCGTTAGAACGGCTCTGGGGCTGTCACAGAAGGCTTTTGCAGAGCAAATAGAGATTGTACCCAGCTACTACTATAAGCTTGAAGAAGGTAATCGCAGACCGTCACGAAAAATTTATCAGAAGATATGTGCTGCACTCGAAGCAACCGGTCTACAAACTTCACTTTTGTGGGAACATCCATTACAATGAAGGTGAAAGAAAAAATGATTGGAGGAGTGACTATGGCACAGAATTTGACTTATACTCGTTGCGGTGATTATCTTATCCCAGATATTCAGTTGAGCCACACAAGCGATAAACCGCTTGGAAAATATGGCAGGATGCGCAGGGCGTTTCTTGCGGAAAACAATCCAATACTCTTGGATGACATGATTCTGACGGAAACCTTATTCCCGCACTTGTGGGAAATTGACGAAACTGCTCACCGTAGAGTGGAACAGATGGTGAATGAACTTCTGGAGAAAAATCCGGCCCCGGACAAGACGACTCAACAGCTTCCTTGGGTGCAGCACATGAATAGCCTGAAAGCGCAGGCAGAGGAAATCGTTAATGCAGAACTGATTTTTTGCTAACAGAATATAGAATTTTTACTTAGGGCTGACTGTAACAGGTCAGCCTTATTTTCAGCCTTATTTCTTTGATGGGATAATTCTTGAATTGTATTTATGACAGTTCCAGAATTGTGCTTATGACAATTCAAGAACTGTCATAAGCACAATGTAATAATACTGATAATAACTATACTGATTTTAGTGATACTGATCTTATCCTTTCCTATCCGGAATGGAACAGGAATGATAAGATGTAATATAACTAATGTTGAGGCTGTGGTCTGCCTTTATTGTAGAAAATTTTTTCACTATCTCATATAAAAGTGTGATTGATAAGCATTAAATTTTAATAATTTTGTGATTTCGGTTGTAATTTTCATAGATTTCGCATATAATAAAAGTGTGATTATAAAGCATAAAACTCCATTAAAAATGTGAGGATTGATTCTATGGAACGATTTATCTTAAAAAAGTTGCTGGATTGGAAGAATTCTCCCTACCGCAAGCCTTTAATCTTGAAGGGCGTACGTCAGGTGGGTAAGACTTGGATTCTAAAAGAGTTCGGCAGACGCTGTTATGAAAATACAGCCTACTTTAACTTTGACGAAAACGAAGAATATAAACAATTTTTTGAAACAACCAAGGATGTGGATCGGATTCTACAAAACCTTATGCTGGCAAGCGGTCAAAAGATATTGCCAGAAAAGACCCTCATCATCTTTGACGAGGTACAGGACTGCCCGAAAGTCATTAACTCCATGAAATATTTCTGCGAGAACGCACCGCAGTACCATGTTGCCTGCGCCGGTTCTCTGTTAGGTATCGCCTTGGCGAAGCCTTCCTCTTTTCCAGTAGGCAAGGTCAACTTCATGCAGATTGACCCAATGACATTCGCTGAGTTTCTACTTGCCAACGGTGATGAAAATCTGGCGCAGTATCTGGAACAGGTGGATACCCTTGAGCCTATCCCTGACGCCTTCTTTAATCCGCTGTATGAGAAGCTGAAGATGTACTATGTCACCGGTGGTATGCCGGAGTCGGTATTGATGTGGACGGAGGCACGGGATGTTTCTGCCATGCAGGAAGCATTGTCCGGAATCATTGGAGCCTATGAGCGTGATTTTGCCAAGCATCCTAATCTCAGCGAGTTCCCGAAAATCTCAATGATTTGGAAGTCGGTTCCTTCTCAACTGGCAAGGGAGAACAAGAAGTTTATCTATAAGGTGGTCAAGGAAGGCGCACGAGCCCGTGAGTACGAGGATGCTTTGCAATGGCTGGTGGATGCCCGTCTGGTGCATAAAATTTATCGCAGCTCAGCTCCCGGCTTGCCGATTGCAGCTTACGATGACTTGTCTGCTTTCAAGATTTATTTGGTAGATGTGGGACTGCTCCGCCGTCTGGCACAGTTGGCCCCCACTGCCTTTGGCGAAGGGAACCGCCTATTTACTGAATTCAAAGGCGCATTAACCGAAAACTTTGTGTTGCAGACTTTAATTACTCAGTTTGAAGTCATGCCCCGTTATTGGAGCCAGAACAACCCACCTTACGAGGTGGATTTCCTTATTCAGCGGGAGAACGACATCTTCCCCGTGGAGGTCAAATCCGAAGCCAACACAACCAGCAAGAGTATGAAGAAGTTCAAGGAACTGTTCCCTGATAAGGTCAAGCTTCGCATCCGTTTCTCATTGGACAATCTGAAACTGGACGATGATGTGCTGAATATCCCGCTGTTCATGGCAGACCAGGCGGATCGATTGATTGGGTTGGCGTTGGAACACAAATCCGAATGAACAAAGGAGAACAGTTATGAATAGATTTGATATAATAAATAGAATTGGCGACAAGTATCGTATTGGCAACACTGAAACAAGCGAGTTTAGCTACGCTCAAGCACTGAAAACTGTCGGCAAAGACATTAAGGATTATCAAAAGGCTACAACAGGAGCACAGCACAAATTCCTTGACCTTCGTTTTGAAAATGAACGTTTGGCAGTTCTTGTGGAATGTAAAAACAAGTTCAGTCGTTGGGATAAGGATAAAATTCAAGGTCAGTTACAGGACTATGTTCGTTTTGAAAAAGCATATTCGGATAAAAAGATTGTTGCTATTCTTGCGGAAACCGATGGCGATGAAGTGTGGGTTTGGTACGGTCAATCTGTCATTATTGATGATGAGCATCGCATACAAGAAGAAACAGTTCTTCGTACATTTGAAGAATATGAAAACTTGTGTTTTGGTAGAGTGAACGACAAAATCAAAGTTGTTGATTCTATTAAAACGCTTAATGAGAAACTTCATTCGGATGGCATCAACGAAAAACTGCGTAGTCAGTTTGTGGGCACTTGCCTTCTTGCCCTTAAAAACGGCCTTGTTTTCAAAAATGTAAAAGAAACGCTCGATCCCAAAACCGGAAAGAAACTCGCTCCTGAACGTGTTGTCTTAAAGAGTATCAAAGATATTCTGGAGGGCTTGCTTACTCGTGGCGGCAGTTTGAACAAAGCAGGAAAGCTTGCTGTTCTGAACAGCAAAGTTCTCGATGATCAGGATGTTACAAGTTTGACTTACAAAGAGCTTGAGGATATTTTGCAGTTCATTGACGATAATGTTGTTCCTTACATCAATGACAAGAGCACCGCTGGACAAGACTTGTTAAATCTGTTCTTCACCACATTCAACAAGTACGTTGGAAAATCTGATAAAAACCAAGCATTTACTCCTGACCATATCTGCGATTTTATGAGTAAAGCAGTTGGTGTGAACAAAAATTCCCGTGTTTTGGATCCTTGCTGCGGAAGTGGTGCGTTTCTTGTTAGGGCAATGACTGATGCCATGGACGATTGTGATACTGAAGAAGAACGTGAAGAAGTTAAAAAGAACCAAATATTCGGCATTGAATATGAGGAGGGAGCCTTTGGCCTTTCTTCTACCAATATGCTGATACATGGTGACGGTAACTCTAATGTTGTTCAGGATTCAATGTTTAAGCGAGCAAAATGGATTGCCGAGAACAACATCAATATTGTTCTGATGAATCCTCCCTATAACGCAACTAAAAAGTGTTGTGACCCGGATTATACCAAGGGATGGGATGCCAAGAAAAAGGAGGATCCCTCCAAAGGTTTGCACTTTGTAGAGTGGGTAGCTCGCCATGTCCCGTCCACCTGTAAGATGGCTGTTTTACTGCCTATGCAGGCGGCAATAGGAAATTCCGAAGATATAAAGGCATTCAAAAAGAAAATGATGGATAATTACACTTTAGATGCAGTTTTTTCTTTACCTAAAGAAATGTTTTATCCTGGTGCATCAGCGGTTGCATGCTGTATGATTTTTGATTTGTCGCAGAAACATACACGTTCTGATAAAGAAACTTTCTTTGGATATTTCAAGGACGATAAGTTTATAAAGAGGAAGGGCCTTGGCAGAATTGAAATGACAGATAGCGAAGGAAATAGTCTGTGGATCAAAACGGAGAAGTTGTGGCTTGATTTGTATAAAAATAGGAAAGTAGTCCCTGGACTTTCTGTTAAATATAAAGTCACCTATGAAGATGAGTGGTTGGCAGAAGCATACATGGAAACCGATTATGAAACTTTAGAAGAGAATGACTTTCAAACGACAATTAATTCCTATCTTTCGTACTTGGTAAAGGAAGGAGAAGTTTATGAGTCTTGATGCCAGACGTTGGGAAAAGTTTTGCTTTTCTGATATTTTCATAATTAAAAACGGGTTCTATAACAAAAAGCCTGAAAACTGTGGTAAGGGGACAATCCCCTTTTTGGGCGCCGTTGATGACAACAATGGTGTAACGGAATATTATACTACTGAGGAAATAGAGTCTGCATCCAAAACGGGGGACTTGCCCAATGCACCGCTTGATAAAAAATTATTTCCGCCAAAAGCTGTATGTGTTACAAATAACGGTTCTGTTGGTTATGCGTATTATCAAAACAAGACATTTACATGTAGTCACGATGTGAATGCACTATATTTAAAAGATAACGAGTTTAACGAATATACCGGCTTATTTGTTGCAACAGTTATAATGCACGATAGATATCGTTGGGACTACGGCAGAAAGTGGCGTCCCAAACGGATGGTTTTTTCAGAAATAAAATTACCTATCATGCAAGACGAAAATGGCAATGCTATTATTGATAAAGACCACAAATATTCACCTGCTGGTTTTTTGCCGGATTGGGAGTATATGGAAAAGTATATTAGACAACTGCACTCAAAAAGAATTTCAACAGCGATAAAAAGCCAATGTAGAGATATGAAATTAGCAGATTGGAAGCAGTTTAAGCTGACAGACTTGTTTGATATTTGTCGAGGAAATGGATTGTCGAGGATCGCTTTAGATGATGGGTCTGATAATGGTATTAATTTCATTTCAAGGCAAAGCTATAATAATGGGGTCAACTCTGTTATTGAGCAGCTTGAAAATGTTAAGCCATTTGATGGTGGCTGTATTACCGTTGCTTTGGGCGGAGAATACTTGGGTTCATCCTTTGTGCAACTAAAGCCATTTTATACTGGAGCACATATGGCTGTGCTGACTCCGAAGGATGCCGAAATGACTCTTTATTCAAAACTCTTTATTTGCACATTGATTCGTTTCGAGTCTAAGATAAAATACTGTGCTTTTGGGAGAGAATTGGATACGCACATTGACAGAGAATTCTCCATAAAATTGCCAGTAAGAATAGACGGAAATCCTGACTGGGATTGGATGGACGCCTATATGAAATCATTGCCGTATAGCGACAGATTATAATTATCTATTTCTTATAACATTAGCAAAATATTTTGCAACAGCTGGAGATGAGAAGATACAAAAAAGCCCAAAATGCACGGAAACCGATTTAATCTATTTTTTCGGTGACTGAAAAAGCGCCAAGAAAAAACTGATACGGTAGCTTCAAACGATTGATAGCTTACTACAGATAAATACGGAGGAAAATATGCAATTAATAAATATCAAAATTAAAAACTACAGATTGCTTATTGATGCCGAGCTGGATGTCGATGAAAAAACAACTCTTATCGTTGGCAGGAACAATACCGCCAAAACTTCCTGTAATAACTGTATCAACACTGTGTTGCAAGGAAGCGATTTTTCATACAATGATTATCCTCTGTCAAAGCGAGAAAATCTCTACAACCTGTTTTTGCAGTTCATGGAGAAAAAATTAAGTTATGAAGATCTCTGCAAAGGAATAGAACCTATTTCTATAGAATTTGTAGTTGATTATTCATTGGATGATCCAGATACAAAATTGGGGGCATTATCACCTTTCATTATCGACGTTGATGTGGATACCACTACAGCGTTAATTCGTGTGGAATATCAGTTGAAAACTGACAAAAATAAACTGCGGGAACTGTTTAAGGAGAGTTGCTATAGTGGGGGCAAGTTTACTCCCAAAACAGAGGAAATGCATGATGTACTTGTAAGCAATTTTACGAGGTTGTTTGGTTTAACCATCTATGCGGTTAATCCGAAGAATTTAGAAGATCGACAAGTTAAGAGTCACAGAGAACTTGAAGATCTTTTCCCTTATTATCCGATTCCTGCAGAACGTATACTTGGAGAAGATGGTACTCAAAAGAATGAGTCCCTTAGTTCATTGATTTCGGACTATTTCAACTTGAGCGAGGAAGACTTGACACCAGACATAGTGGAGAAAGTCAAGGAACTCCGCTCAGTGGTTGATGGTGCAAATAAAGATGTGCAAAAAGAAAGTGATCGAATACTCAGTGACTTGGTCAACAAAGCAGTCGGTTTTGGCTATCCTAATGTTGAAGAATTACAGCTTGGTGTTATCACAGAGTTGAGGATCGATGATCAGATAAAAAACCAGACACGTCTTTCATATACTTCTGGTACCAGAGACGAAAGCCTGCCCAGCGCCTATAATGGACTTGGATACAAGAATTTGATTAAAATGGAATTTCTCCTGGCTGCGTTTGCACGAGATGTTGAGAAGAAGGGGGAAGCCTGCATTCCGTTGCTGTTTATTGAAGAGCCAGAGTCACATATGCATCCTCAAATGCAACGGGCGTTTGCTGAACATTTGGAAAAATTCCTTGCAAAAATTACCACCGTTCATATTCAGACATTTTTAACTACACACTCTGCACACATAGCAAATACCATGGATTTTTCTAAAATCCGATATGCAAAAAAATCCAAATCTGGAGTTGTTTATAAGAATCTTGATATCTTTGCTAAAGAAAATGTCGACAATATGGATTTCATCAAGAAATACCTTACGCTTAGCAGATGCGACTTGTTCTTTGCAGATAAAATTATTTTTGTTGAGGGTGCGTCGGAGCAGTTGCTGATACCGGACATGATAGAAAAGTGTGAGAAAGAAAAACTGTTTGATTCAGAAAAGTATAAACTGCCTGCACAGTATTATGCTTTGATTGAAATTGGAGGGGCATACGCATATAAATTCATACCTTTTGCGGACTTCCTTGGACTACCTTGCTTAATTCTTACGGATATAGATTCTATGATAGATGGCAGAACTAAGGCTGTTGTCAGCAAAGGTAAGACCACCTCCAATGCAACAATAAAGTGGTGGATGCGTAAAATTAAGGGTATTCCGCAGAATAGCAAAGATAAGATTTCACTTGCTAATATCATCTCAGCAACAGATGCAGAAAAGACTCTGGGGAAATGTCATATCGAATATCAAACTCTGGAAAATGGGATATGCGGCAGATCCTTGGAAGAAGCTGTCATGAATGTGAATCGTAATCATTATGGGTTCGTGGAACCTGTTGCGGAAGAAGACTTGGAGTTTACCGAAAAAAGCAAGACTGACTTTGCACTCAACCTGATTTGCAATAATCCCAATTATTCTATTCCCCAATATATTAAAAATGGTTTGATCTGGCTTAATAATCAACGAGTTCTTGAGTGAGGAGGTGCTGAGGATTGTCTAAGAATTGTGGCTTTTCAAATTATGACATAGCTAAGGCGGAAGCAGACAAGGTCGACGAGCAGATTGTTGCTGCCCTCAAGGCTGGGCGTAGCTTCCGTGTGGAGGCCGGTGCTGGTTCTGGAAAAACTTACTCACTCAACCGTGTAATCGAGTGGATTCAAGCAAACAAGTGGAATGATTATCGTCGGAAAAAGCAAAATGTAATATGTATTACGTATACAAATGCAGCGGTTGATGTTATTGCGGAGCGGTTATCCCAAAATTCATTTATTCTTCCGTCGACGATTCATTCCTTTGCTTGGAGTGCAATCAAGCAGTACCAAAGTACTCTTATGAGCATTATTGATAACGATGAGTCATTAGCAACGACTGAAACGGATTTCAGCAAGGTGTTGGAAATCCGTTATACCTTAGGACACCGTTATGTCTCGCAAGGGGTACATTATTTGCACCATAACGATGTTTTGAAACTTTTTTGCACTCTGTTGGATAATGTAAAATTTCGCCGTGTTTTCTCCGACAAGTACCCTTTGATTCTAATTGATGAATACCAAGATTCCTACAAACCGATTGTCACACGTTTTATAAATTTCTTTATTGCTGAAGGAACTGGACCGCAATTTGGCTTTTTCGGAGATGCATGGCAAACTATTTACCAAACCAATAATGCCTGCGGTGCGATAGAACACACCAATCTTGAGGAAATCAAAAAAGGTTCAAACTTTAGATCTTCTCCCAGAATCGTGAAGCTCTTAAATGATATTCGCCCAGATCTGCCACAACAATCTGCAATAGATAATTTTGAAGGCGAAGTAGTTGTTGTAACCTGTAAAGATTTTTCTGGAATTCGTCGATCAGATCGCACATTCAAAGACGATCTCCCAGCAGAAGAACTAAAATCCAGGCTGTACCAGCTTTCAGAATGTATCAAGAAGAATGTGCCAAAAGATGAAAATATCAAAATTTTGATGATAACTCATAAGGTTCTTGCCATACAGCAAGGATATGAGCACCTATTAGCTATTATTGATGATGGACTTCGAGATAAACAAGATCCATTTTTGCTATTCTTCATGAATACCGTAGAACCGATATACGAAGCACTTAGTACATCAAATATGCAACTGCTGTTTGATACGCTTGGAATTAGACGCTATCCGATCACGAAAAAATCCGAGAAGATGAAATGGAAAGAGTTTGAGTCGCAGCTAAAGAAGGCTCGTGAGAAGAAAGCCATTGATGTTGTCAATACTATTGTAGAGACAAAGTTGGTTCCTGTTCCGTCATTGGTTGATGGATACTACCATCTATATTATGATGCCCCGGATACAATCTATGGATTGGATTCAACAATCCGTGATGTTTTAGATTTAGATTACCGCCAATTTCGGGCTGCAATTGAATTTCTATACCCTGAAGCAGAGTTTTCGACGGAGCACGGCGTTAAGGGCGAAGAATACGATAATGTTGTCTTTGTTATTGGCAAAGGATGGAATCAATATCAATTTGAAACCTATGCACCAATGATAACGGGACATGCTCCTATACCAAAGGGGAAGCAGGCTTCCTATGAAAGAAATCGAAATCTGTTTTATGTATGTTGTTCAAGGCCAAAGAAAAGGTTGATTTTCTTTGTAACGGTTCCTATTGATTCCATCTTCAAATCGTTTTTGGTTGAACTTGTTGGAGAACAGAATATTTTTACCTTCAGCCAGTATATCAAAAGAAAAATCGATTAAGTAGTTAGAAGTAAGACATCACTCATCGTTCTTTGAACGGTGAGTGATGTTGCTATAAATTCAATTATTATTTCATAGACTCTTTTCTGTTGCTTATTTCATAAGGCAAATTATAAGAACAGCGTTCAGGATGAACGAGCAGCCATCAATGAAATTGATGTTCAAAGGGTATCAGGGAGCTTTCCCTGACAAGTCATTTTGCAAATTGAGGCGAAGGAGAAAATGCGAAAATGGGCAAAGTGCTGTAACTTTGCCCTGCTTGCCAGTTTTCTTCGCACAATATGACTTGTGCCCAACTTGGGTACAAGTGCGGATTAACTCCTGCTCAAATTGGGCAGAAGTCGAATTCGGAACTTCCGCCCAATTCGGGTGGAGGTGTACCGGCTTTTTATTCCCAACTTGGGAATAATTTTGCCCATATATTATGAGCGTTACAAATTGGCAAGCAGTGCAAACCTGTACAGGTTTACTCATTTTCTTGATTTCCCCGCTGGGTCAATCTTCGTAAATTGCTTGTTGGGGAAGCATCCCCAATCCCTTTTGAACGCCACCTGTGGTGTCGGCTGCGCATTCATTCTGAATACTTTTACTTACTGACTTCTGCGCAATTTGCATAGAAGTTCAATTTTCCATAAACGAAAAAATGAAAACATGGGAGAAGTTGTCTCTGATTATTTATGTGATGTATGGCAATCCACTTTTCCCAACAAATTGTCGGGAAGCCTTGTGGGCAACTCGCCCACAAGTAACAAAAGTGGCAATGCTCGGATACAACTTCATCCCAAGTTGGGTGAAAAACTTCGTGCCAACTTGGCACAAAGTTAAAAATGTAGGAAACAGAAAAATGAGAATCACTTCGACATAATTGGGGTAGAAGTTGAAGGGCTGAGCTTTATGCTTGTGAACGAATTGGACACAAGACAGTGCTTTTATTTTCTGAAAATCAACTTCGTCCCAAGTTGGGATGAAGTGCTACGGTGTAACTTGCACCAAAGTAAGGCGTAGAGATTTTGTATTGTAAATTCTTGATGAGATGTCCGGAATTTCGTAGATGTCAAAATGACTTCTGGACAATTTGTCCAGAGGTATCATCATGCTTCAATTAGAAAATCAAAAATATCCTTACTACAACTTACGATAAAATGAAAATCTGCTATTAGCTGCCGGTTCTCAACTTTGGGATACGCTCTTTGGCTGAACTTGACAAGATTGCTTATTTCGACATTTCATGCTATGATAGCTACAGATGAAAATTAAATACTGCTTCATACAAGATTTTATTGATGGGCAAGCCCCATATTTATACAAACATATTTTTAGTCAGTCCGAACTGTCGGAGCTGTTACATGGAAGCATCAAGTCAGATACAGAATCTTTTGTGTCTGTTATTGTTGCATCTGTGTAGCAGCTTTTTTCATTATCTGACTTTGAACCAAGTCGGTCTGAAGTCAGAACCCCAGACAGAAACGGAGGAAACTATTTGATTGCAATAATTCACAGAGGACAAAAATTCAAAGAAACTATGGAAGCCTTCCAGCAGAAACGAGCGGAGTTTATCGCACAGGAAATCAGAAATTTTGATGCAGAAACCTTGTATGTGTTTCTGGAATGGGTTCGTGGCAACGGCCACAAACTTGATAGAATAACTGGGATGGCGGTATGATATGAGCGGAGGTGACTACCCATGAAGAAACAGAGAAAAGTTGAAAAAGATAACCGTGGCGTTGCGATATACGCCCGTAAATCTCGTATCACCAATAAGGGTGACAGTATCGGTGTTCAATTCAAACAATGTGCGGATTACGCCAAAAAGGAATTGGGGTTGGATGAGGAGTATGAATTTTTACAATACGAGGACAAAGGACTCAGCGGATATTTTTCAGATAGACCGGATTTTCAGAGAATGCTGCATGATGTGCAGGACGGAAAAATCAAAGCAATCGTATGTTACAAGCTGGATCGTGTCGGCAGAAAAACAGCCGACCTAATCCGCCTGATGGATTTCTTGGAAATGTACCATGTTAATCTCTTGATTTGCTCCAATGGTATCAATACTGCCAGCGGACTATATAAAATCTTCATTCAGATATTCGCTGTCATTGCGGAATTTGAAAGAGATACTCTGACAGAAAGAATTGTAGATAATATGATGGAACTTGCAAAGGACGGTCGATGGCTCGGCGGCAATACACCGATGGGATTTACTGTCCGTCGTGTAACAACTGGAAGTGGTAAGGGAAAATCAGCATACAGCTACTTAGAAAGTCTGCCGGAAGAAAAACGCATGGTTCAGCGTTTGTATGAAATTTTTCGAACCACTCGCAGTATCCAGACCACTGCAAAACAGATGAATGAGGAAGGATTCCACACTCCTTCCGGTGCTGCATTTAACGCATCCACCACAAGACTGGTTTTGAGAAATCCCATTTATTGCACTGCTGATAAACGCAGCTATAATTATTTCATCGAACACGACGGCAATGTGTTTGGAGATATGACAGAGTTTGACGGAACTCACGGATTGTCGGCTTACAATAAAACCGACCAAGAAAAGTACGAGGGCAGCGACAGCACATTCATCTCTCCAAAATATGTTCAGACCATTGAAAGCAAGCCTGTTAGTGAGTGGATTATTGCGGTCGGAAGGCATGAAGGCTTTATTTCAAGTGAACAATGGATTGAAATGCAGGAACTTCTGGATGCTATTGCAGAGAAATACAATCGCCCTCACAGAAAGACCAACGCATTGTTGGCAGGACTGGTGCATTGTCCTCACTGCGGCAGGCGATTGAGTGTGATTTCCGAGTCCGACCGTTGGACGAACGGAAAACCTCGATTCAAATATGTTTGTCCCGGCTATCGCAAAAAGGAATGTAATTTCAAAGCGGTAGACGGCGTTCTTCTGGATGAATTTGTGGTACAGCAGTTATCCGACCTGTCAGATGAAAACAGTGAGCGTTTCAAAGATATTCTCGAAATTAAAATCGAGGAGGTTCTTGAAAAATCACAGACAGTACAGGAGCACACCTTCATTAAAAAGAAACGTGACAAGCTGAAAGCGGATATTGCAGCACAGACAAGAAATCTGCGTGAAGCAGATGGCAATATCAAGCAATTTATTCAAGAGGATTTGCAAAATCTGGCTGAAGAACTGAGGGAAACGGAGCGGCAGCTTTCCAAACTGGATGAGGGCAGAAAGAACAATATGATTGCCATCCGTGACTTGGAAATGACAAAGGAAAGGCTGCTCTCCTTTGCAGAATATGCAAAGGATGCGCAGCCGGAGGTTCTGGTCACTTTGATCCAGACGATTGTAGAAAGAATTTATATTGTGGATAAGGATGACGAGCGTTACTGCCACATCTTTATCAAGGGCTGTTCCGGAGAAGATTACACCGGCTTCTTCCAGACAGCCGGTTATATAGAGCAAAAAACTACCCCTGTGTGTGATTCAGAACAGTATTGCATTTGCGCCGAAATATCGGCGCAAAGTATTCTTCGGCGAAAAACGCAGAGAGATAGGAAAAATTCTGCGGCAGTTGTGCGAATGGAAAAAGGTGGCGATTGTAGAAGCGGAGGTGTGTCCAGA
>Ga0129314_1001850_pt1 | contig 13250 bp, 13 predicted proteins | sample O1111metagenome_FD_94431 | JGI IMG/M metagenome (GOLD analysis project Ga0129314, IMG submission 94431) | Orangutan individual fecal microbial communities from fecal samples from Wisconsin, USA - O1111 metagenome | ecosystem: Host-associated > Mammals > Digestive system > Large intestine > Fecal...
TCTGAAATTTTCTCTTGGAATTTTTCAGGGTTGCATTGCTGTTTAGTTTTCAAGGTTCCTGTATGATCTCGCATTGCTTTGAAATCTTTGTGTTGTCTGCGTTTCACACGCGACTTGATTATAATATCATTTCGCTTTGTGGTTGTCAACAACTTTTTTTATTTTTTTCAAAGAAGTTTTCAACCGCTCTACAAGGCTCTGTTTTTTGAGCGAAAAAAAAGAAATCTCAGACAACAAGATCACTTTTCTTGTAGAAAACGGAGAAAGAGGGATTTGAACCCTCGCGCCGCGTTAACGACCTACACCCTTAGCAGGGGCGCCTCTTCAGCCTCTTGAGTATTTCTCCGTATTACTGAACTTTATCCTCTACCAATATAAAGTTGTAACGCATCTCACATGACGCAAAATTCATTATACATAAGTGATTTTTGTTTGTCAATGTATTTTTTCAATTATTTGGAATTTTGAAATTGTATACATTGTATTGTTTTCTATTATCAGTATTTTATTCATACTGTGCAATAGCAGCTTCAATCCGACATTTAACCTCGGCTGCAATCTCTGTCGTTTTCATGTCTTTGTATTCATCATAATATATGGGATCCAGATAGATCAGCTTAACCGTAACATGGCGCAATGACTTTTCATCAAACGGTACAAAGGCGTTGATCAGTGCACAGGGAACAATCGGACACTTAGCCTTTTGTGCAGCCTTGAAGCTTCCTCCTTTAAAATCAAGAAGCCTGTTTCCAAGCTTACTTCTGGTGCCTTCCGCAAAAATCACGTAGTTTCTGCCCTGTCTTACTTCATCGGCCACCTGATTGATCACATGCATGGACTGTCTCAGATCATCTCTGTCCATTGCCAGCGATCCGGTTGATTCCACAGCCTGTTTTAACAGCACAATATTCTTTGCTTCTTTTTTTATAACAAAAGCAAGCGGTCTGGGGCTGGAATAGAAAAACATCAATGTATCAAACAATCCCTGGTGATTGGGATATAGGATAAAACCGTCTTCCTTTGGCAGCTTGTCTACATTATAGATTTCTGCCTTGATATTCCCGCCCTTGATTGCGTGGGCTGCTATTTTTTTGCATTGTAAAAATCCCGGATTGTAGTCCCCATTGTAATGATGACTCAGCCACAAGAGCCTCAAAAAAAGTCCGGGGACACAAAACAGATTACGCAAAACCATCATTACAATTCTCATGATAACCTCTTTTCACTATTCCTGCACAAATATATGCGTTGTACCACGTATTGTATCTGCGCAACAACATATTGTATTTAATATTTTTATTTGTCCTATATATATAGGAAGAAACTGCTATTATTCTTTCGCATATTCCTTGATTGCTGTCTCATACAGGTTGTTTCCGTCTTTGTCGATAACAACAATAACCGGAAAATCTTTTACTTCTAGCCTGCGGATGGCCTCTGTTCCGAGATCATCGTATGCGATCACTTCGGATGAAAGAATGGACTTTGATAAAAGTGCACCTGCTCCGCCAACAGCGGCAAAATATACTGCTCCATTTCTCACAATGGCATCTTTTACTTCCCGGGATCTTTTGCCCTTTCCGATCATGCCGCTCAGTCCAAGATCCAGCAGGGACGGTGCATACTTGTCCATTCTGCTGGCTGTTGTAGGTCCTGCGGATCCAATCGGCCTGCCCTCTCTTGCAGGAGACGGTCCCATATAATAAATCACATTGTTTTCCATATTGATCGGTAATTGTTCCTGTTTCTGAAGAGCCTCGGACATGCGTTTATGCGCTGCATCTCTGGCTGTGTAAATTGTGCCGGTAATGTAAACATAGTCACCGGCTTTTAATTGTGCTGCTACCTCTTTGTTGAAAGGAGCTGTAATGTGTCGATCCATTTCTATTTTCTCCTGTATTATGATTAATATGATAATATCTTTTTTACAACACTCTTACGCTGTGCCGGTTGACATGGCAGCAAATATTGACAGCCACCGGCAGGCCGGCAATGTGTGTGGGGTAGGTGTTGATATTAACAGCAAGCGCTGTGGTCGTGCCTCCCAGTCCGCCGGGGCCGATGCCTGTTGCGTTCATTTTTTCCAAGAGTTCTTCTTCCATTTTTCTTACATATGGAATATCCGAATGCCGGTTTACCGGTCTTGTCAGCGCTTTTTTTGCCATAAGGGCACATTTTTCAAAAGTGCCGCCAATCCCGACACCGACAACCATCGGAGGGCAGGCGTTGGGACCAGCATCTTTGACTGCCGTTAAAATGGCCTGTTTTACACCTTCTATTCCGTCTGCCGGCTTGAGCATGAAAACACGGCTCATATTTTCACTTCCAAATCCCTTTGGCGCAACGGTGATCCGCACCTGATCTCCGGGAACGATCTCATAATGAATGATCGCAGGTGTATTGTCTTTTGTATTCTCACGGATCAGCGGATCTTTGACAACGGATTTGCGCAGATAGCCATCCACATAGCCGCGTCGTACGCCTTCATTGATCGCATCTTCCAGATTTCCACCTTCAAAATGCACATCCTGTCCGATCTCCATAAATATAACCGCCATGCCGGTATCCTGGCAGATCGGGATCATATCCTCTCCGGCAATTCTCAGATTTTCCTGCAGCTGCTGCAAAATCTGCTTGCCAAGCATGGCCTCTTCTGTATCCTGTGCATTGACAAGCGCTTCTTTCATATCATCTGTCAAAAAATGATTCGCTTCAATGCACATTTCTTTTATCTGCTCTGTAATGTCTGTAACCTGTATCGTTCTCATGCATCCACCAACCTGTTTTTATTATATACTTGTTATTTCTTATGATATGATATCAGGGTCAAAAGGTCAAAAAGACGTTCGTGCCTGCACGATAAGACTTTTGAACTTGGAACCCGCCAAACATGAGAAAGCAGCGATTTACGCAGTAAATCAGCGGCTTTCGAATGTTTGAGAATTGTGGGAGCTGCTTTGCAGCGGAGCAATTCGTGGATATCTTCTTATTAAATAAAAGGTACAATTCCTATTATATAAAGAATTGTACCTTTTTTCAATCAATCGGTCTGTTTTGTTGATTGATTTTCGTTGATTGATTTGTTTTATATTTAGATTTCTTCCAGATACTCCTCATATTCGCCTTCGCTTGCAAATAAGATGTATTCTCCTTCTACAAATCCCATATAACCACCATTTACCAGATATCCTTTCATAATGATCGCCTCCTGATATGCTTTTCCTGTTTACTGTCTTTGTTCTAAACACAGTATCGCACATCACATGTCCTATATTTCGGACACTTGAAGCCATCATCTGATCGGATCATATAAACCGTCCGGTATTATTCAGCAATCACCTTGCGGAAGTTTTTCTTTCCGCGTTTTACTACAATACCATCGCCGGCCATCTGTTCTTTGGTGTATACAGCCTTGATATCCGTAACCTTTTCTCCGTCAACGCTGACACCGCCCTGCTCAACAGCACGTCTGCCTTCGTTTCTGGTAGGTACCAGACCTGATTTTACAAGAATAGATAAAATGTCAATGGAACCATCTGTCAGGTCTTCGTCTTTCAGAGTCACAGTCGGCATATCAGCAGAATTGCCTGCTCCTCCAAACAGAGCCTTTGCAGCTTCCTGGGCTTTGACCGCCTCTTCCTCTCCATGAATCATCTTTGTCAGTTCAAAGGCAAGGATTTCCTTTGCAGTATTTAACTGGCTTCCTTCCCATGTATCCATCTTGTCGATCTCTTCTAACGGAATAAAGGTCAGCATACGGATGCACTTCAAGACATCCGCATCACCAATATTTCTCCAGTACTGGTAAAATTCAAAAGGAGATGTCTTTTTCGGATCAAGCCATACAGCACCTTTCTGTGTTTTACCCATCTTTTTGCCTTCCGAATTCAGCAAAAGATTGATGGTCATGGCATATGCATCCTTACCGAGCTTACGACGGATCAGCTCCGTACCGCCAAGCATATTGCTCCACTGGTCGTCGCCGCCAAACTGCATGTTGCAGCCATATCTTTCATATAAAGCCAAGAAGTCATAGCTCTGCATGATCATGTAGTTGAACTCCAAAAAGCTCAATCCTTTTTCCATTCTCTGTTTGTAGCATTCTGCTGTCAGCATTCTGTTTACGGAGAAATGAGCACCGATGTCACGGATAAATTCGATATAGTTTAAGTCTCTCAACCATTCGGCATTGTTGACCATCAAAGCTTTTCCGTCAGAAAAATCAATAAATTTACTCATCTGCTCTTTGAAACATTCGCAGTTATGATCAATGGTCTCAACGGTCATCATGGATCTCATATCTGTTCTTCCGGAAGGATCACCGATCATGGCTGTTCCTCCACCGATCAGAGCGATCGGTTTGTTGCCTGCCATCTGCAGTCTCTTCATCAGACACAGCGCCATGAAATGGCCAACGTGCAGACTGTCTGCGGTCGGATCAAATCCGATATAAAAAACAGCCTTTCCGTTGTTTACCAACTCTTTGATTTCTTCTTCATCTGTCAGCTGTGCAAGAAGGCCTCTTGCTTTCAGTTCGTCAAATACTGTCATTTTTCTACCTCTTTCTTTTTGTATAGTTTGTTTCAATCATTGTGTTTTAATTATTACGCAATTAAAAAACCGTCCTTCCAATCATGAAAGGACGGGTATAAATCCGTGTTACCACCTATCTTTACAAACAGCTCACGCTGCCTGCCTCTATGCGTATCATACTAATACGCCGATAATATAACGGTTATCCCCCGTCGCAGCCTACTCGGCAACTGCCTTTTGGTGCGCTGCTCCCGGATGTATTCGGATAAAAACTCTTCATGCGCCTCTCATCAGCCGGCTGCTTTCTGTATGGTTCCTTTTTATCTTACTTGTTCCGATCTCTGCATTAAAACAAAATATGAAACTACCCAAATTGTAATGAATGTCTATCTGTTTGTCAAGCCTATTGTCCCAAACTTCTTTTACCGGACTTCTTTAACAAAATTGCAGATACCATTGTATGTAACATCCTGTAAAGTAAATGCCATTTTTTCAGCATCGTCTGATGCATTCTTGGCATCAACATCGGCTGTCATCAATAAAAACTCTGTCAAAACAGCAACTCTCTCTTCCAGATCCTTTGCAATTTTAGCACCGGCTTTTGTCAATGTGATCGCTCCACCCTTGGCAATCTCAATCAGTCCGGCATCTTTTAATAATCCCATCGCACGACTTACGCTGGGCTTGGAAAAATCCAAAGCTCTGGCAACATCAACGGAATGAACAGCAGCCTGCGTATTGGATAACCGGTAAATGGTCAGTAAATATGTTTTTCCTGATTCTTTCATAATCTGTTTCCTCTTTTTGTATTGTTTCACTAGATGTTAGCACATGCTAACCAACTTGTCAAATTCTTTTATAATACCAAAAACAGACATCCGGGCGTTAAAAACACTTTAATCAAGAATGGCTTTTTGAACTGCTTCAAGCTCTTCTGCGGAAGCTTCACCGGGCTCCCACAGGATATGCTGTCCATCATCCTTGTATCTCGGAATCAGATGTAAATGAAAATGCTTAACAGTCTGACCTGCTGCCTCACCATTATTCTGCACAAGATTCATTCCGTCTGCATGCAGCTTATCCACCATCTGTCCGCCAAGCTTTTTCGCCAGTACCAATACTTCCTTTGCCGTATCATCCGGTAATTCAAATAAATCTGCTGCATGATCCTTGGGTAAAATCAGTGCATGTCCCCTGGTTGCGGGACCAAGATCCAGAATCACTTTAAACTTATCATCCTCGTAAATAGATTTTGATGGAATGTCACCATTTGCAATTTTGCAGAAAATACACTGTTCGTCTTTCATCGTCCTCATCCTTTCATAAATACAAATAACTGGTCAAGCGCACGCATTAAAGTAAAATCTCCCTTTACTTTCATGGTACCGGCGCTCATAAAAGCCCGCTGGAATGTCATTCTTCCATTCACAATCTCAGACATGGTATCTTTATCGGTTGTGATATATACATCCTGCTTTTCGGTATCTTTAAAGACACATTCTAACTGCGTCTTGTCTACCGATATACATAGAGGCAGATCCTTGCCTTCTATAACGATTTTGTAAGTTGCCTTTATTCCCGGCTGCGGTACAAAATGAGACCGGAATGCTTCGATCATATGCTCATCTTCATTTTCATCACGGGACAGCATTCCCTGAAAATAGCTTGCAAGCTCTTTGATGTCTTCTTTTTGGGTCTGCACATAAGCCTCATCCGCAGCATATTGTGACAGCTGCTCTGATTCCTTTGGTGTCAGATTGATGTTTTTGTTGATGGCAACTGTCTGGCTGACAGCCTTATTGCTCGCGGGAAAACTGGGCATCTTTTGATTGATGGTCCGGTACATGTTTTCCGCTTTTTTTTCAATGATCGTGTTGTAGCCCGGATTGGTGTCAAAAATAGACATATCCGGTACATAACCGCAGATTCCGCTGCAGGGCTTTCCTCCCAAAATTTCCCAGGCAACCGACAGATCCAGCTTGGCTTCTCTTTCTCCATAGGTTGTGCTCATAACAATCGGACACATATAGATCTGACTGATCTTTTCCTTGTCGCCATACAGCCAGCATGCATCCAGAAAGCTTTGCAGATATCCACCAATCCCATACCATTCCACGGTCGTAGCCAGAATAATCCCGTCTGCATTTTTCAAGGTCTGGGGAAGTGTCGTGATGGTATTTTTTAATTCCGGAAGCATAAACCGCTCAACCTTTACATTCAGTTCTTCCAGAACGTCCTGCATTTTGTTGATCACATAAAGGGAAGGATCATCCATCAAACCTCGCCCACCATAATAAATATTAATTTTCACCGGGTGCTGCCTCCTTTTTTGTTGTTTGTTTTCTGTAAATCAAAATCGCAATCAGAATCCCTGCAATCAGTCCTCCGATATGCGCTGCATTATCTACTCTTTCCTCTGTCATGCCACCAAATAAGCAATAACATACCAAAAACAATACTCTGACAAGTGACATATTGGATGCCCTTCCGTGGTTCAGCAATAAGATCCACAAAAATCCTCCCATAATGCCAAAAATCGCGCCACTTGCGCCTATTGATCCGGCAATCATCTCTCCATTTGCCTGATGAACCGACTGCATATAAAGGGACGCACAGGATCCTGCCAATCCGGAGCCAAAATACAAAATAAAGTATTTGATATGCCCCATTTCTTTTTCAACTACATTGCCCAAAAGAAACAGCATGATCATATTACTGGCAATATGCGTAACATTGCCGTGCAGAAACAGTGACGTTATCATCCGGTACCACTGTCCGTCCATGACCTCCTGCAATGATAATGTGCCATAATTATACAACAGATCACCGGTTAATGTACATAAAGTAAAGACAATCAGATTGGTAATAAAAATAAAATGATTGACTAAGGGCTGTTCCCGGAAGCTTTTGATCTTTCTTCCGTCTGCCTGATAATATTCATTTCGTTTTTTTTCTGCCTGATAATCCGCATGCAGCCATGCATCAATCCGGTCACGCATCCCATAATAATCTTCTGCGCAGCCATCCGGAATCCGCAGTTCTCCTGTCTGATCATCAATGACCCAAAAGAATGGATTATCATCCCTTAATGCAAGCGCCTTTTCATAATCATTGCTGATCACCAGCACAATACTGTGGACATCTTCCACTCCCTGATCAATAAATTTCCACCGTACTTTATTGCGGACGGACTGCACCAGTTCTTTGGTAATAAAGGGATTCTCCATAAGATCTGCCACAACCATCGTATTGACAAATCCTGTCTCTTTTCTAAAAAATATCGTAAATTCGGGAACGGAGGTATTCATACGCAAGAAACCATCCTGTCCCAGAAAATAAAACAACTTTTCTTTCATGTGCACACTGATATCCTTTTCTGATATCATAATACACTAAAATGGTGTCAGGGTCAAAAGAAGGTATCCGGCATTTTCTATTGATATGTAAAGGTCACTCTGCCGAATTTGATTTCATCACCGGCCTGCAGCTCCACGAGTTCATTGGGCTGTACCCGGATCCCGTTTTTCATGCTTCCGTTGGTGCTGTTTAGGTCTGTCAGGTATACGATATCATCCCGCAGGGTAAACCTTGCATGCAGCCTGCTGATGCTTGAATCTTCGATCACGTAATCAGCCTGTTCTTTATTTTTTCCGATCACGAAGGGAAACGATGACAGATCGATCTGCCTTTGCCTGCCTCTTATCCTTCCAACCAATATCCGCTGTTCCGTATAACAGTTTTCCTGTAATAAAACTGTTGCACAGTCCTCTTCCTCCGCTTTGGGAATATCAACAGCAGACTGACCTGTGGCAGTTCCAGAAGCTCCATAATAATTTTCCTCTTCGTATTCCCAGTCAGATGCGTTATCTGATTTTAAGGACATTCCCAATATATCTTTTTCTGTCCCATTTTTCATTTCTTTTGAATCGTCTTTAGTCGATTTTTTCTTTTTACTCCGAATATCACAGATTTCAAAAAATACAAAGCCCACTATTGATGAAACAACAATCAGAGATCCTACAATCCCTTCTTTATTTGTCATCAGTTCATAAATATCCAGATTGTATCTCCATGCTGTAAATGCCATGATGCCGATTCCAAACAAAGCAAGAAAACCAAAAAGGAAAATCCGTTTACGCCGGACGGTCAATGGATTCTTTGTTGAGGAGTCATCAAGAACAAAATCCGGTTCATCATTTTCCAAATATAAAGCAGAATCTTCCGGTATTAAATTATTTGAGTTTCCCACTAAATCAATTCTATTAAAACTATCCAAATCATTTGGGGATAAATCTTCTTTGGTTAAATTATTGATGATCAGGCTTTTTCTGACCAAATCACCTCCAATTAAATTATTTTCAACCGAAACTTTTCCGACTGGATTTTTTCCGGTCAAATCGTTTCCTTCTTCCCTGCACTCATCCATTCTTTCAAAAACTGCGATCAGATCACATTTTTCTTCTTTCACAAAACGATAAAAATTGTACGCATAAATTACCGTTTCCTGATCTTCATTGCAGATCTTATCCAGAATAGCTTCCGCAAAATGTTCTACATTTTCTTCAAATGATTCTTCCGGATAAGGATAATACAACAAAAGCACTTCACGCTTAGCCACATTGATATAGACATAGTCCATGTCTAAAATGACGCACTCCATATCCAGAAAGAAATCCTCAAGCTCTTTTACCGCATTTTTTATTCCTGAAAAAATCCATGTCAGATCTTCCTTTAAAAGCTTCTTTTTATCATAAAGGACAGACATGGTCTGTTTTGTGCTGATATCATAATACAATTCTGTTTCACCATTGAAGCTGCGGATAGAAATCGGCAAAAGCCCTTTTATCCGGTTTTCGCAGAGCATTTCCAGATCATATGCCACATCACCGTCATTTTTCTCGTATTCATTGATTCTGGTATCTTTCACAACAAAATATGTCTTATGGTCTTCCCTCCTGTATTCCGCCTGCATCATATTGTGATAATCCTCCTTTTATCTTTCTGCATGTCCGGACAAACAAGACCGGATCCACCGCTTTTTTCTTTGCTTTTGTTGTAAATTCTCCTATTTTTTCACTTGTACTCATTGATACATTTATTGTATTTCCTTTTATGGAAATATCTTTTTGAATCTCATTCTCAAGCAATAAATTGTAGGCTAAAACATCCTGAATGGCCTGTCCTGCCTCCGTACTTTTCTGCTGGCTGTTTTTAAAGATCTGCTCGCTTGCTCTCAATGCCGAAACACAGACAGCACGCTCAATGCTGCATCGGTTGTAAAGTGAGAAAGCAATCGTGATAAACGACATAACCAAAAATAATGAGATTGGAATAATAAAGGCGGCTTCAACTGTATAGCTGCCTTTATGATCTAAGAAGATTTTATTGATTCCGGCTTTTAGGTTAATCTTCTTTTTCTTTATTTTTTCTATTCTTATAAAACACATATTCTTCCTTTGCTTTGTTACATATCTCCCAAATGATTCCTATAATTTATCCATCTAAACATCTCTCGATTACTACCTGTAATTTATCTGACTAATTATCTCTTTGCTACTGCCTACAATTTATCCGACTAATCATTTCCCGGTTACTGTCTGTCTTTTATCCACTTAATCATTTTCTGATTATCACCCATATCATTTATCCACCCGAACATTTACTGCACGGTGTCCGGCTCCCAACCTGCGACAAAAAAACTGCCCGGATGGTTCTTTTCAATCCACTGCATAACAGATCGTAATGATAACGGTCTCCATAATCAGTCACGTACGTTATCACACCAGTGCCGGATCTTGCACATATCGGACATGCATAATATTTTCCTCCGGATTGATTTCGCAGACCGGCAAGTTGCCCGGCATCAACATTTCTGATAGATAGATCCAGATACCGGCAATCCCGGCTATAATGATAAGCCCGTCCGCTTTCTGTGATATATACCACAATTTCCTTCTCATCATCTGCTGTATTACTTGCATTGTCATATCCATTAAACGCGTGAATAACGGCTGAGGATTCTGTCAAAAATCCGGCTTTCTTTGACAATGCAAAAAATGGTGTAACATAGTAATGACACCTCAGCTTGATCCGGTCCTTTTCCATAAAACGACTTTCAAGAAAGCTAAGCTTATAGGCACCTCCGATCGGTGAGTTTTCCAGATAGGAGCCGGTAAGGTCTGAAACAGTGCGACTACGGACATAGGTTTCCGATAATGCAATATCAGAAAGATCCACAGAAGCTTTTTCCGTTTTGTCAGTTGTCCGGTCCGTAGGATTATCTACTGCATATGCGTAAACAGCCATCTCCTTTGCCGTCTGCTGAAGAGAACTGTTTAATTTCATCTGTACACGCAGAATTTCCGTAAATGATAAAATGGAAATTACCGCAAACAAAAACAATGGTATAACAAGGGCAGCCTCAACTGTCAGGCTGCCCCTATGAAAGAAAGGAGCTATGAAACCCGGCGACATCCTTTTTAAAAAGGAGTTACTTTGTTTTGGGAAAAAACTGATTTGGGGGTAAATCAGCCTTTCACGATGTGAGCTATTTTTCTGATTTTTCTTTTTTCTTCTATTTTTTTGTTTCACTATAATTTTATAAGCTTGGAGAGATAATGCACTTCTAATTAATTTGCTAGGTTGTCTTTTTAAAAAGGACATCGCCCGATTCCTCCTTCCCGCATGATTTCCACATGTTTTCTGAATATTTATATATTTGATATATATTTTTACTGTCTTTTATTTATCCTTTAGCGGTTTTCATATACTTTTTATTTCCAGTTTATTTATATTTTCATATACTTTTTGTTTTCAGTTTATTTATGTTTTCATATACTTTTTGTTTCCAGTTTATTTATGTTTTCATATACTTTTTGTCTCCAATTTATTTATGTTTTTATATAGTTTAATGATTTATTCGCTATAGGCTATGGACCTTGATATCGTATAATTGGCTCCGTAGGTGCTGGAAATCAAAGCCTCTGCCTCGATAGAATCAACACAGCAGTCCAACCGGAAATAAGAATTGCCGGTAGTTCTTCTGACATCCATCTCCACAATATTCATAAAACGCTTTGTTTTTATTTCGGAGTCCTTAAGCATCAGGTATAATCTCAAATAATCCGTATAATCCATACCGGCTCCCGCAGATAAATCCTCTTCCATGGCATCCGTTGCATAGCTAAACATACTGTCCAGGGAATAATGCCAGCTCTCGTCATCCTTCATCAGCGGGATTTTTCCTCCCTCTAACAGCTTTCTTACATCATATACGCTTTCCGCATAAGCCCAGGCACATAGGATCGTCTGTTTGATGGGTTCTTTCAACTCCGGAGAAAGTGCTGCCAGAGAAACGGAATCCGCCAATAACTCTGCTTCGCTGCATCTTTGGGGGCTTGCGCATAGAAAGATATAATTGGAGGCTTCCCTGAGAAACAACAGCTGTGTAATCGTTGCTTTTAGATTATCAATATCGCTGCTCTTTCCATGGAGAATATATTCCATTTCATATTTCAGCTCACTATTATCTTTGGGAAAGGCATAATTACCGCTTTTCTTCAGGATATATTCATTAAATACAGGCTCATCTGTACTTTTTAATGCCGTTCTTCCTGCGAGACCGCTACCCGTATTGCAATTTCGCCCGGACATATAATTGGAAGGATTGATGGCAGCCGTTGAAATTTCCGTTTCAGCCGGAAGCACCAGGGATATGATTCCCCTTGTCGCATTAACTGCATCCGCAGGATTATCTAATCTGACATCCTCCCAGTGATCTCCGTCTTTATCCGTAACTTTTTTCTTTGGCAAAGAGTACGAATCGATCTCCGACTGACTGGCTCCCTGAATGGCTGATACATCCAGGGTAAACAATCCTTTTTCATTTACCTCATCCAGTTGTTTTTTAAACTCTTTGGCATAGGAAACTCCATACAGATCTTTCATATAATCCACTGCCTGTTTTTTCAACAATGCTCCATTTTCATCACTTGCCAATGAATAGTCGGTGATCAGCACCTGTTCTGCCACAAGTCCAAGCAGATCCTTGGACATTTGATCTGAAGCTTCAAAATTATCGGTAAGATAGCCCTTGATATGTTCCGCCGTATGATCAATAGATGCCTGTTTTTTCCCATATGAGGTGTCAATAAAAAACAACTCATATTGCTCCAGCAGCTCCCGGTTATATTCACCCAGGGCCGAACTCATGGACAGGTCCATGGCACACTCTGTCTTCAACCGGATTGCATTTTTCCTTGCCCCTTCTACGATCAGCAGGATAAAAGACAGTAAAATGGCAAATATTAAAATAATGTATATTGAGACGGAACCCTTATTATTATTTTTCATCTGCATCCTTCCATCCTTTTTAACTCCTGATTTATCCCGGCGTTTTTTATAATGTTCTCGAGCTTTTTTTCTCATCATTTTTTAATCAACCCATTTTTCACACTGACCCTCCCCTATCCCATTCCATCACCTTTTTACTTCAGCCGCTTTTTCAATTTGCTTTACCTTATAGGCTCCGGCTCATGCAATGCGGTCAAATATACTCTGTACCTTTGGATACTTTTCCTGCTTTCGCCATCTCACACTTTTAATCTGCCTTATTATCAGATTCTGCTGCTCTGTGAGCTGATCTTTTCAAAAATCGTATTAACCAGATCTGTCAGCTGCTCCTTAAAAATCAGGACTAAAGCAATCAATACCACTAA
>Ga0129314_1001852_pt1 | contig 13224 bp, 9 predicted proteins | sample O1111metagenome_FD_94431 | JGI IMG/M metagenome (GOLD analysis project Ga0129314, IMG submission 94431) | Orangutan individual fecal microbial communities from fecal samples from Wisconsin, USA - O1111 metagenome | ecosystem: Host-associated > Mammals > Digestive system > Large intestine > Fecal...
ACGCCGTTAACATCGGTTCGATTCCGGTACGGGTCACCATGATGCTCCTTAGCTCAGTCGGTAGAGCGCGTGACTGTTAATCACGATGTCGTCAGTTCGAGCCTGACAGGAGCAGCCAGAATAGACGCCTTGTTCTTCGGAACAGGGCGTTTTCTGTTTTATCCGGCTGTTTGCACGGGGCAAAAAGCGGCCAGGTGGGCCGGCGGTGCGGAAACGTGCCCGGGGCCGGATGGCCCGGGCTTCTCACAGGCGGCCGCCTGGGGCGCGGCCGAAGGACCGCACACCGCACCACGAAAGCAAACCGCAAAAAAGGGAGGCTCCCCGATGGGGGAGCCTCCCTTTTTGCTTGCGGATGATTGAGGAGATACAAAAACCGGACGCTTACTGATTCTTCTCGGCAGTGCGGGCGAAGAAGTTGGCCAGGATCGCGCCGGAGATGTTGTGCCACACGGAGAACACGGCGCCGGGGATGGTGGCCAGAGGATACTGCGCAAAGTGGGTGGCCGCCAGGCTGGTGGCCAGGCCGGAGTTCTGCATACCAACCTCGATGGAGATGGCGCGGCACTTGCTGCTGCTCAGATGCAGGGCCTTGCCCACGGCAAAACCGGTGGCGTAGCCCAGCAGGTTGTGCAGGATGACCACGGCCACGATCAGCAGGCCGCTGGTGAGGATCTTGGCGGAGTTGGCGGAAACCACGGCCGCCACGATGGCCACGATGGCGGTGGTGGAGATCAGAGGCAGAACCCGAACGGCATTCTGGGTGAACTCATGGAAGAAGTGGTTGATGACAAAGCCCAGAGCGATGGGAACCAGAACCACCTTCACGATGGAGAGGAACATGCTCATCACGTTCACGTCCACGCGCTGGCCTGCGTACAGCAGGGTGAGCAGCGGGGTGAGGAAGGGAGCCAGGATGGTGGAGACGGCGGTCATGCCGACGGACAGGGCCACATCGCCCTTGGACAGGTAGGTCATCACGTTGGAGGAGGTGCCGCCGGGGCAGGTGCCCACCAGGATGACGCCCACAGCCAGCTCAGCAGGCAGGTTGAACAGCTTGGTGAGCAGGAAGGCCAGGAGCGGCATCAGGGTGAACTGGGCAATGCAGCCCACGATGACGTCCTTGGGGCGGCTGAACACAACTTTGAAGTCGGAGGGCTTCAGGGTGAGGCCCATGCCGAACATAACAATGCCCAGCAGGTAGTTCACGTAGCTGGTTTTGATGAAGCTGACGGTGTTCGGCGCAAGCAGGGCCAGCGCGGCCACGGCGATGACGATCACCGCCATGTACTTACCCACAAAGTCGCTGACTTTTTCCAATGTTTTCATGTTTCTTTTCCTCTCTTTCAAATGCCAAAGCCTTTGGTTGGCTGTGGGATGGCGGCCGAAAGGCGGGCGGGCAGCCCGCGCTTTGGGCGCAGAACGAACGTGGGAAACATTCGGGAATGGCCAAATTTCTGCGCGGTATACGCAAAAAAGCCTTTGCCCCTTACAAACGTAAGAGACAAAGGCTTTGAAAAACCTCTGCGGTACCACTCTTATTGCCGACAGCCCGGCTGCCAGCCACTCAGCGCGCATCGAACAATGCGCGGCCCACGATAACGGGGGCCGACCGTCCAGGCTTACCCGGGGGCGATGCACCCTTTCAGCCCGAAAGCTCGGAGAGGATATTCCCTGAGGTTCCCGCACTGCCTTGCATCAACCGGCAGCTCTCTGAAGCGTTCCGCTCAGGTACTTGTTCTCGTCATAGCCGAATCTTCCACTGCCTTGCAGTATAGCCCCCTTGCCCGAAGAAGTCAAGGCTTTTTGCGCAAAAAAAACAGAATCTTCTTGTGCGTGCTGCACAAGAGAGGGTGGGAGCAATTGGGGAAAATGACGGGGTCTGGGCGCCATTTCTCTTCGTAAGGGTCTGCATCTGAGCTTGCACCAAACCAATGATGCTGCATCATTTTCAGGAAAATTTTCGTGATCAGATAGCCGGAACTTTCGCCAATTACAGAATCTATGCCGCAATAGGGGCAAATGGCCGTGCCGAATCGATCGCACGCATTGTCCTCGATGATCCACTCGGTGATCTCGCTGGAATGAAAAATTTCCAGACAGAAAAAGCAACCGCAGACGCGGTCCCTTTGAAGCCGCTTCATGTGGTTGTGGCAGAATTCATGGGCCTGGATATAATTTGGTGATTTGATTTTCTTATCCATACTATCCATGGCGATTCCCCCTGCTTCAAAACTAAAAAAAGCCAGCAGTCACAAGAGCGGACTGCTGGCAAAATTTGTGGCGGAGATGGTGGGATTCGAACCCACGTGCCCGGTTAAGGACAAAACGATTTCGAGTTAATCTTGGAAAAGGCGTTATAGCTGCAATAGGGGTCAGTGCAGGCTGGTTTGTCCGCTGATTTTTGGCGATGTTTGTGGGAAAAACACTGATAAACCGAAAAAAAACAATGTAGGTACGAAAAGAAGCAAAAATGCCCGTTTTGGGGCAAAAATGGCGGCTTTTTGGGAGAAATGCAAGATAAGATGCAAGATAACCCCTATCCCAAAAGCCGGATAATAGTGCGGTTTTGCGGACACGAATGAGAAAAAATGCAGGAAACAAAAAAATGAAGTGGTGATTTTTAGGGTTCCACTTTAGAAACAAGGAGAACCCGAAATGAAGAAAGCAACAGTAAGCAAAGACCCTTTGGCAGAAAAGATTGAAGAACTCCTAACACCCTATCCGGACCCGATGAGCCGCAACGATTTCCGCATCGTTTGCCATATCGGAACGCGCACTTCGCTTTATCTCCTGCAAAGCGGGCTTGTTCCCTGCAAAAACAACGGAAAGAAAACGCGCTGCTATAAAATCGCCAAGAAAGATGTTGCCGAGTATCTCTACCGCCGAGAGTCCGACCCGATGCGCTACACCCCGCCCAGCGGGTGGTATTACAACTACCCCAAACACAAGAAACCTGCCGCATCGTTAGAGCGCAAGCTGAACTATAAGGGCGAGGAACGGCTGCTGGCCAAGGAATGGTACGAGCAGCAACTGGAAAATTACCCGGATGTACTGACCGTTGCGCAAGTCTGCGAGGTGACAGGCTATCAACGCCACACAATTCTGAAATGGTGCAGCAAGGGCTTGCTGAAAACCATCTTACAGACACCCAAGTACATGATTCCCAAAGTATGGCTGCTGGAATTTGTGACATCCGATTTTTTCAACGAAATCAGCCGAAAATGTGGAAAACACTATGCCGCAATCAAGGAAATCGGTGGTTCACGCAAAGCCCGATAAGATGACTATTCGACCTCATGTGAACGCTAACACTTTAAGACTGCTTCCATCGGTCTGATATGGTTCCCATTTCAATTTTCCAGTCACTGACTGGAAAATTGGATATCTGAGATATGCAAGCCCCAAAATCTAGTTAGACAAATCTCCCAAGGCATATTCAGCTTTTACGCAGAACTCAATTTGCCAGACACTGTCTGGTAAATTAGCTAGCCAAATACAACAGGCTTATATTTTATAAATCAGCATATTATGGTCAAAGCTGTCAAACAGGGGTATCCACATTCAAAAGAGAAAGGCCCAAAGTTGGACGCAAAGAATAAGGGACAGAAATAATTGAAATAGAATGTAATTCGTACAAGACTGATATTCTTGGAGCTGTCAATATTTTAATTTGTTGACATTTTTCCCAAATCACGATATAGTAATAGTAGAAAACGACTTGGGAGGGATACTGGATGCCGAGCGATTACCAAAAGCAAATAAAAGAAATTTTTGGCACAGCTGATTTGGATGAACTGCGAGAACTTGCAAAGATGCTGAAAATCAACCATCCAAATCCGCGCAATGCGGGTCGCAAGGCGCAGCTTACCCCCGATCAGACCGTAGAGGTTTTGGAACTGCATAGAAAAGGCATCGGCAACACCGAGATTGCAAAACAGTTCGGCGTGTCGCGCCAGACCATATACAAGTATATCTATAATGCCGAACATTTCAGCAAGGATCCGGATTTCACCATGCGGATGAACTTTATGAATGGTCAGCAGCTATGTACGGTCATTGACATTGATTTCAAGAACGAAGTTGTCCGCATGAAGAACTACACCGACCGAATCCCTTTGCGGGCGTTTGGCGTTGTAGAAAATCCGTCTTGGGCGGATTTCGAGGAGTTTTTGAAAGAAAGATGTCTGCCCGCCAGCCGAGCCGGTCTGAAAGACATACTCCGGGAGATGGATGTTCCTTTCTTTGATCCGCTGCTGATTATTGAAAAGACCAATGGGCGTATGGCTGGGGACCACCAATGGGTGCAGATGATCCGTAACATCGCTGCGTAGGGAGGGCTCTATGGAAATGATTGATTTAAGCAGGCTTGAGCCACAAGAAACGCTGAACCATACATCCAAGGGAAATCAGTTGAAATGGAAATGTTATGGATACTGGTACAAGGCTGACCACATGGGGTATGAGGGGCTGGCGGAAACAATTGTTTCCGCACTGCTAGGCAAGTCAACCGTTAAGTACCCCTTTGTAGCTTATGAGTATTCGCAAATTAAGTATAAAGAACGAATTTACAGTGGCTGCAAAAGTGCTGATTTTCTTGCGGATGGCTACGACCTCATTCCACTAGAAAAGTTGTATCGAAAATTTACTGGCGGGAGTCTCGCAGTAGATACGGCTCATCAAGGAGAAATTAAGAACCAGATAAAATTTCTGGTAAACTTCGTTGAGCAGACAACGGGACTGCAAAACTTTGGACAATATCTGACCTCAATGCTGGAGATTGATGCATTCTTCCTAAACGAAGATCGCCATACCAACAATATTGCTGTTCAATACAATGCCGCTGACGATACCTATGCACTGTGCCCGTTATTTGATAATGGCTTGTCGCTTTTGGCGGATACCAATATGGATTTTCCCCTTGAACGCAGCTTAGAGGATTGTCTAAAAGCTGTTGAAGCAAAGCCTTTTTCGAGATATTTTGACGAACAGTTAGATGCTGCTGAGGAATTATACGGCATACAGCTTCACTTCAACTTTAGCACAAACGATGTAAAGGCACTCATCGATAGCTATCGAACCGCCTATAGCCAAGAAATTTGCGACCGCTGTGAAGCCCTTATCCGCCGCCAGATGCGCCATTATGGGTATCTTGTTAAATAGACTTGGGCATAAGTTTCGGGGCAAGCCGCAGGACAAGATAAAGGACAAATCATGCACAAGGCCCACAGGCTGGATATAAGATCTAGCCTGTGGGCTTTTCATCTTCCTTGCAATGATATCAAACCGTCTGACTTTTGAATTCTTCATATGCTCTATAATTTCCAACGCGATGCAGCCCTTGCCATTATCAATAAACTGGAAAAATACAACGGCTGTATTCTTGCAGACAGCGTCGGTCTCGGCAAAACCTTTACTGCGCTTGCGGTTATAAAATACTACGAAAACCGCAACAAATCCGTTCTGGTGCTTTGCCCCAAGAAGCTGACGAACAACTGGAACACCTATTGTCAAAGCAATTATTACGAAGCGGAACAAGCATAGGGGCAAACATAGCAGAGGCAAACTGCGCTTGCAGCCGAAAAGATTTTCTTGCTAAAATGTACATTGCTTTTAAGGAATCCGCTGAAACGGCATACTGGTTAGAGCTTTTATACAAAGCGCAGTATCTGACTCAGACGCAATACGATTCCATAAACGCCGATTGCGTCGAACTCCAAAAACTCTTATCAAGTATCACCAAAAGCCTAAAAGAAAACTCCTAACTGATTTGAACGGAGTGAAAATCAAAATGCTCGGACTTCCAAAGTCAACTGAAATGAATAAACAGCTGCCTAAAAAGGCGATTTATGCCAAATTTCAGATGAATACTGCGGCCAAAGACAAAGTCGATGCAGATATATCCCGCATTGTCATTGTCAACGAAATTTCTCCGAGCCGAATCAACATTCCTGCCGGAGAGGAAGTCGGCAGCTTCTTTGTTTTGCTTGTGGCGTTGAAGAAAAAGAACTTTGACGAGAAAACGATTGCCGCTTTATCGAAGCTGATTCCGCAGAACATCCTGTTTGTACTCGAATTTGAGGGGCAAAGCAAGCTGGCTGTCTATCGCACCAAACTGATGCAGACGGACTGGAAGCCTACCGAAAGCTGCACCATTGAGCTCCGAGGGTTGACCCTTGATAAAGTCTGGGAAAACGCTATTCGGAGTTTGGAGTTAGGAGTTTGGAATGAGGAGTTGTCACTTGACGAAAATCTTGCGCTCCACGAAAGACAAGCAAAACTCGAAAAAGAAATCGCCAAGCTGGAAAAGCAGGCACGGGCGGAGAAGCAGCCCAAAAAGAAGTTTGAGCTGGTGCAGCAGATAAAACAACTTAAAAAGAAAGTGTAAAGCCGTGAGAATAAGCGAATTGCGACCAACAGAGGAAAATATACGAAACACCTATCTAAATGATACGATAGGAAGAAATAACGATGTCAATGCATTTGTTGACATCTTAAATACCCTAGAAAATTCCTGTGCGATTGCCCTTGATGGAGTGTGGGGAAGCGGAAAAACATTCTTTGTCCAGCAGGTGAAAATGATTTTGGATGCCTGTTGTCGTGACAGCAAAGATGTGGATAAACAGAGAGTGAAGCAAAAATGGACTACTATGCATCAAGGTAAAGAGCCGGAATTTCAGACACAATTATGCGTTTATTATGATGCATGGGAGAATGATAATGATGAGGACCCGGTACTCTTGCAAAACATCCACACGCTGCAAAGCCAGAACAACATCAAGCTCTCTCCGGAGTTGGTAAATGACATGGGGCGCTGCAGCTTGGACATTGAGATGGAAACCGGCACAGGCAAAACCTATGTCTATATCAAAACCATGTTCGAGCTGAACAAGAAGTACGGCTGGAGCAAGTTTATTGTGGTCGTTCCCTCCATTGCGATCCGTGAGGGCGTGAAAAAGTCTTTTGAGATCACCACCGACCATTTTATGGAGTATTACGGAAAAAAGGCGCGTTTCTTCATCTATAACAGCTCCAACCTGAACCAGCTTGACAACTTTTCTTCCAACTCCGGCATCAATGTGATGATCATCAACACGCAGGCGTTTGCATCCTCTCTGAAAGAGGACGGACGCAGCAAAGAAGCGCGCATCATTTACTCGAAGCGCGATGAGTTCGGTTCCCGCCGCCCGATTGATGTTATTAAGGCAAACCGCCCTATCATCATTTTGGACGAGCCGCAGAAGATGGGCGGCGATGTTACGCAAAAGGCGCTGAAAAACTTTAATCCGTTGTTCGCGCTCAACTATTCCGCCACCCACGCCAAACGGCACAATCTGGTGTATGTGCTGGATGCGCTGGATGCCTTCAACAAGCGGTTGGTCAAGAAAATCGAGGTCAAGGGCTTCGAGGTCAAGAACTTCCGCGGAACGGACAGTTATTTATATTTGGAGCAAATCGTACTTTCCAGCAAAAAGCCGCCGATGGCAAAAATTGAACTGGAAATTGCCTACAACAAGTCCATCAACCGTGAAACCCGTATTCTTGGTGTCGGCGATGATCTCTACTATGTTTCGCAGGAAATGGAGCAGTACAAGGGCTATACGATTTCTGAAATTGACCCGCTGCGCAGCACCGTGACCTTTACCAACGGTGAGGTTATCAAGGCCGGCGATGTGGTGGGCGATGTTTCCGAAAAGGATATGCGCCGCATTCAGATTCGTGAAACGATTTTGTCGCATTTTGAAAAAGAAGAAAAGCTGTACAACATGGGCATCAAGTGCCTGTCCCTGTTCTTTATTGACGAGGTTGCCAAGTATCGCCAGTATGACGCTGACGGCAATGAGGTTCTGGGCGAGTATGGCCAGATGTTTGAGCAGGAGTACATCAGCGTTCTGAACGAGTACGTAACCCTTCTTGATACGCCGTACCAGAAGTATTTGAAGTCTACCTGCAGCGATGTCAGCCGCGTACACAAGGGATACTTTAGCATTGATAAGAAAACCGGGCGCAGCGTGGATAGCCAGATTAAGCGCGGCAGCGAGTTTTCCGATGATATTTCGGCGTATGACCTGATTTTGAAAAACAAGGAACGACTGTTGTCCTTTGATGAACCGACACGGTTTATTTTCTCCCACTCTGCCTTGCGCGAAGGCTGGGATAACCCGAATGTGTTCCAAATCTGCACGCTGAAGCATTCTGACAGCAATACCGCAAAGCGGCAGGAAGTCGGTCGCGGTCTGCGTCTTTGCGTCAACCAAAACGGCAACCGTATGGATGTGCAGAACTGCGGGGACAGTGTGCATGAAATCAACACACTGACGGTTGTTGCCAGCGAGAGCTACAAGACCTTCGTTGCAGATTTGCAATCGGATATTAAAACGGTGCTTTACGATCGCCCCACGGTTGCTACGAGCGAGTACTTCAAGGGCAAGTATGTCAAGGTAAACGATGTGCCCACCCTGATTGACCGTGAGAAGGCCGATGCTATCGAGTTCTATCTGATTCAGAACGGCTATGTGGATATGAAGCGCAGGGTCACGGACAAGTATCGCCGAGATGTCGCAATGAATCAGGTCGCGGAGCTGCCCGATGAGCTGAAACCGATGTCCGAAGGGATTCATACGCTTGTTCAGGCGGTTTATGATGACAGCGTTCTTAAGGATATGTTCACCGATGGTCACGAATCGAAGGTGAGGGAAAATCCGCTGAATGAGAATTTTGCCAAGAAAGAGTTTCAGGCTTTGTGGCGTGAAATTAACCACAAGTATGCCTACACGGTGGAGTTCGACAGCGCCGAGCTGATTCGCAAGGCCATTGCCCACATTGATGAAAAGCTGTTTGTTTCGGAGCTGCAGTACACGACTACCATTGGACGCCAAAAGGCGAACATGAATGAGTACGAAATTGACCGCGGCGATTCTTTTACGGGCGAAAAGACCCGGACACAAACCCTCAAGCACGCAGAAACAAGCCAGATCAAATATGACCTGATTGGCAAAATCGCTGATGGCGCAAAGCTCACACGCAAATCGGCATCTGCCATCCTGCAAGGCATCCGTGCCGACAAGCTGTATATGTTCAAAAACAACCCGGAGGAGTTTATTTCCAAAGTGATCCGGCTGATCAATGAGCAGAAGGCCACTATGATTGTGGAGCATATCTCCTACAATACCATTGAGGGAGAATACGACAGCTCTATCTTTACGGCAGAAAAGGCCACCCAAAGCTTTGATAAGGCGTTTCTTGCCAAGAAGGCAATTCAAGACTATGTGTTTACTGATGGCTCGGCCGAAAAAAGTATTGAGCGTAAGTTTGCCGAAGATTTGGATGCTGCGGAGGAAGTTTGTGTCTACGCCAAGCTGCCCCGAACCTTCCAGATTCCCACGCCGGTAGGCAACTATTCGCCGGACTGGGCAATCGCATTCTACGAAGGCACCGTCAAGCACATTTTCTTTGTAGCTGAAACCAAAGGTACGATGGAGACCCTTGAATTGCGTCCCATTGAACAAGCAAAAATCTCCTGCGCCAAGAAATTGTTCAACGAGATGTCTACCAGCCATGTCGTATACCATGATGTTGACAGCTACCAGAGCCTACTGAACATAATGAATTCAATATGATGTGATAAGCCTCTTACCACTATGTAAACTAAGAGACCTAGCTGGTCTTTTGTTTGTATAGTTACAATTCCGCAAGTGTTCCCATCAATGCGGGCAACTCCACAGTTACGGCTTCTATTGCTGATAGTCCTTATGTTCTAGATAGTTACAGGCCCTCCCAAAGACGGTCACCCTTGACAAAGAGTTTAATCAGCAGGAAAAGCCATCTGAAAAAAGTAGTGCATAGGGATATATAGGAACAGCGTCCCCCTAAATTTACTGGGGACGCTGTTTTTATCGCTTCATAATCGACTGGTGACAATTTGTCACCAGTTGATGTATGACTGCTATTAGTCAACAAACATTAACGTATAACTGCCGCTGTTCCTAACTGACTACAATTTGTAGTCGGTTCTCATATCTTGTATTTCAGGATTTTTCAGATTATTCCCTATTAGATCGCAGCATTTGGATTCGGCCTTCAACAGCAGCTGCGATTTTCTCAGCCCGTCCATCATCAAACCGGGCGGCAGATTGGAAAATTTTCTCCACCTTGTTGGAGAATCCATCAAGGCGTTCCAGCGGCAAGTCCACATAGGGCGCAATCAGCTTTAGCTGGGATTGCTGCGAAGTTTCAAAGGGCTTAGCCGGAACCATTGCCTCTGCGCTGATGGATCGAGTAAGGGTCATCTGCAAAAGGCTTGTACCACTGTCATAAATGGGAGCAAGCCCTTTCCATTCCAACGTTTCGGAATCCCGTAAGAAGCCAAAATTTCCAAGATGTCGGTCTGTGTTAGCTAAGATATAATCGGTAGCAAGCATGGGCGAAGTGTTGCCACAGGGCAACCCGCCGAAAAGCCTACGGGGATAGCCCCGAACCCCTGTGAGGTTGCTGGCGCATGAGAAAGCGCAGCGTTGGAATCAATGTCCGCGTCAGCGTCACAGAGAAACGAAAAATGACGCTGATGGCAAAACGATGCGGGTTATCACTTTCGGAATACCTGCGCCAGCGGGCGCTGGACTATGAGCCGAGTGGGTAGCCGCCCAAGGAGGTATTTGATGTGTTGGATAAGATTGATGAAATAGCAGAAAGCTGTTCGATGCGGGATGGCGCCGCCATTAGCGCCCACACTGACCGCTTGAGGGACCTGCTCATTGGCGGTAACTAAGATCTGGACGATTAAGGACAGTTTACAGCGCGTCCTTGACTATGCGGCCAACCCGGACAAAACCGAATACGATGCCCTTGCCCAGACACTGCACTACGCAGAGAACGATGCCAAGACTAAGCTGAACGAGAGCGCCCAGCTCGTCACCGGCATCCATTGCAGGGCAGACCATGCGTGGGAAGATATGCGGGCTGTGCAGGAGCGCTTTGGTAAAACAGACGGCGTGGTGGCGCTCCACGCCTATCAAAGCTTCCGCGAAGGAGAGGTTACCCCGGAGCAGTGCCACGAAATCGGCGTGGCACTAGCCCGCAAGGTCTGGGGCGGGCGATTCCAAGTACTGGTCGCCCCCCATATGAACACGGATAATTTACACAATCATTTTGTGATAAATTCCGTGTCCTATGTGGATGGCAAAAAGTACGAACAGCGCCGCAGCCAATATGCGGAATTTAGAGAAACTTCAGACAAGCTGTGCCGTGAGTACGGCTTGTCGGTGGTGGAGCAGCCCAAGGTCAAGGAACCAGCGCGGTACGCCCGGATGCGGGAAGCCATCGACCAAGCCTGTGAGGATGCCAGTACCGCCGAGGATTTCCACAGGGCGCTGTATCGGCAAGGGTATATTTTCGGCAGTGACCCTAACCGTAGGTACGCAACCATCCGGGCGCGGGATGGCGGACGAGCCGTGCGACTTTATAGGCCGGGAGAAGAATACGATTTACCTGCCATAGATGACAGACTGCGGGGAAACTATCTGCTGTATGGGTCAAGGCTGTATGAGTTGAAACATCCGCCCCGGCAAAACACGCCGAAACGATATCGCCCCAAGAACCATTACACAGGAAAAGGCATCCTCCAAATTTTCCTCGAGGTATTCTTCGGGGAATCTCAGATACACCGCTTATATCTGTACTACTGTTATCAGCTGGGTATCCTGCCCAAGAAACAGCAACCGCGTATCAACCGCCCGGAACTGGAGCGCATCTGGAAAGATACCGAGAAAATTCTTGCAGAACACGCTTTTGTTCACGACCACAAGTTTCCCTCTTTGCAGGCCATCGTGAACTACCGCAAGGGCTTGTCCCAGCGAATGAAAACCCTTGCCGCACAGCGGGCGGAAGTCGTTAAGCAGATGCGCCGAAAGGATGCTCCGCCGGAACTGGCTGACCAACGCATGACATTGACCTGCAAGATTGCGGAACTCCGCAAAGAGGACAAGATTGCAGAGGGATCCATCAAACGCATCCAAAGAACACGCGAATCCAACCGTATTGACCGGGAAAACAGAATGCCGCAACATCCCAGACCACGCCGCCGCAGACGGGAACAGGAGCGCGAATGATGTCAGTTTGCACCCAATGTGCAGGACGGTTCTTGTGCAATTCTGTGAATAGCTTTCCGGCAGGATTACTGGTATCGTTGTACCGAACCCAAAATGCAGCAACTTGAAAAAAGGAGAGATGCCTATGGTAGCAGGACGCTTACAGGAGAAAAACGGATTTTATTATATCGTGCTGAGTTACACGGACTCGGCGGGCAAACGCCGTCAGCCGTGGATCGGCACAGGGCTGCCCGTCAAGGGCAACAAGAAGCGCGCCGAAAAAATGCTGGCAGAAACGCGAAAGGACTTCACGATTCCCAAGGGTCAGGTGTCCGAACTCAGCCCCGATATGGCATTCAGCGACTATATGCGGTACTGGCTGAAAATGATGCGCACAGCCGTAACGGAAACTACTTACTCGTCCTATTGCTTCAATGTGGAAAAGCACATCATTCCCTACTTTGAACCGCTGGGCGTAACGCTGGCAGGGTTACAGCCGCGCCAGATTCAGAGCTTTTATCTGCATGAAGCGGAAACGCTGAAAAACACCTCTATCCTACGATTCCACGCCAATCTGCACAAGGCGCTGAAATACGCCGTGCGGATTGACCTGATAGCCAGCAACCCGGTGGATAAGGTGGACCGCCCCAAGCCGCAAGCGTTCATGGCAAGCTATTACAGCGCCGAGGAAATGGAAAAACTCTTTGAAGCGGCCCAAGGGCATAAGCTGGAACTTATCATCCAGCTTGCAGCCTTTTACGGCTTGCGCCGAGCCGAGGTGATGGGGCTGCGGTGGGAGGCCATCGACTTCGAGGCCAAGACGCTGACCATCCGCCATATCGTGACCAGCACCCGCATCGATGGCAAGAAGATTCTGGTAGAAGCAGACCGCGCCAAAACGAAATCCAGTCTGCGCACCCTGCCGCTGGTTGACCCGATTGCCGAGCGCTTGAAAGCCGTCAGAGAGCAGCAGGAATACAACCAGAAAATCTGCGGCAACTGCTATAATCAAAAGTACCTTGGATATGTATTCGTGGATGCAATGGGAAACCTGATCCAGCCAGATTCCGTGACAACGGGCTTTCCGCAGTTGCTAAAAGAAAACGGTTTACGCAGGATTCGATTCCACGATTTGCGCCAC
>Ga0129314_1001853_pt1 | contig 13218 bp, 11 predicted proteins | sample O1111metagenome_FD_94431 | JGI IMG/M metagenome (GOLD analysis project Ga0129314, IMG submission 94431) | Orangutan individual fecal microbial communities from fecal samples from Wisconsin, USA - O1111 metagenome | ecosystem: Host-associated > Mammals > Digestive system > Large intestine > Fecal...
AAGCCTACTACATTCAAGGAAATCGAGGAATGCATCAGTGTTGGCGGCGCGAGCGTGTCCGTTGAGAGTGTTGATGTAACCTGCATTAAGAGGACCAGAAAGAAATATGCAAAAGGTCTTGAGGATGCCGGGGACAGCTTGCCTGTAACCTTTAACTATTCCGATACATTCTTGGAACAGTGGGGAGAAATGGTGACTGCATCAAAAGAAGCAGCAAAGAACGGGCTTGCTACATGGTTTACGTTATATCACCCTGAAAGAGAAAAGGCGTGCTTCTACATTGTAGAACCCGGAAATCCCGGTAAGCCTGAAGTCGGCGTTGGAGGTGCTTATCAGATTGAAGTAGGAAATACTTTGGTAGACCTTCCTGATGATGATACAGCGGTAAAACCGACAATTCCAACGGTTTCATCGGGAAATTAACAGGCTCTGACGTAGAATCAGCGAGCGTACAGAGCGAAAATGTGATTGCTGATGAAGATGTAACTGACAACGAAACAACTTAATTCTGGCAGACTTGGGGCGGCTTACGGGCTGCCCCTTTCCCTACATAAGCCAGAGGGAAAGGAAAGGTAAAAAATCATGATGGTATTAAAAATCGGAGGAAAGGATTATTCCGTAAAATTCAATTACAACTGTTTCTGCGACACTGACCTGCTTGACAGGGTGAATGACCTCGGAAAGCTTTTTCAGGGCAAGGCGGAGAATGACAAGGACGTTTCCGGTATGGGTAAAATCCGTGAGATGTTTGTGTGCGTGAGAGATTTGCTGTTTACCGGATTTCAGGAAGAGAATCCCGTTGAGAGTGTGCAGGCAGTAGGTAAACTGCTCGACCAGTATAAGGCAGAGACACCGGAAGGAGAGGAAAGAGGACTTTTACAGCTGTTTGCAATGCTGTCAAATGAACTTATTGAAGAGGGTTTTTTATCCGGGGTCATGAAGACACTGGTATCTTTGGCGGAGGAGCAGAAGAAAGCTGTCAAGACTCCGCAGGACCACAAGAAGTCTCAGAAGTAAAACCATACAGCCAGCGCATAAAGGAAGAGATACTTCCGCACTATCTGGCAATCGGCGTGTCAAAATCCGAGTTCATGAGGTCATGCCCGGTGGAACTGAAACCGTATGATTTGGCTCACAGGAATAGACTTGAAGAGCAAAATACATTGATGTTCTGGCAGGGAAGATATGTTGCAGATGCCATTATGGCTACGATAGGTAATAGCCCGTGGTTTAAGGGTAAGTCAGCTCCGCTCCATGAGTACCCGAAAGAGCCTTATCCGATATTTGGCAATGCCCATACGGTGATGTCTGCTGATGAAAAGCAGAGAGAGGTTGACAAATTCTTTGCACAGGAAAGCGTACGGCGTGCAAATTGGAAGAGAACGCATGAAAGGCATGAATTGGGCGGTGAATAATTTTACCGCCCTGTATGAGCCTTATATTCCATTTTAAGACATATTGTGTTATAATATTCTCATAGACGGAGGTATCTGTATGGGATATTTGCATAGATGCTTGATGTGTGGAGAGAAAATTGATAGTGACTTGTTGGAGTGTCCATGTTGCGGAGAAAAGCAGTATGGCGAGAACAATGAGTATTATCCTGATGAAAAATCCATAAAAGCTGCAAGAGCTCTTCTGCAAGGACAAAACAATGTCGTTACTGAAGGATTTTTCGGTCGACTATTTGGAAGAAAACAAAAGAAAGAAAAGCAACCAATATTTTCCGAGGAAGAATGTTTCTTATACGGTATTCACCCAAAAGATGAGACATATCGGAAAACAATGGAACTTGATATATTGAGTAAGAATTATAAAGAGTGATTATTCAGCGGATTGGAGGTCGTGCATATGGACAATTTCGCTATCATTTATAAAATATTGAAAGCACTGGAATGTGCAATGGACTGTGATGAGGTTGATATCAGTTCTATATCGCATGAACGATTCGATATTACATACCAGCGATGGGAAAAGATACTCATTATGCTGGCTGATGAAGGATATATAAAAGGGTTGGTTTACAGTAGGTCTTTATCAGATTACACACCGCATTTGCGAAAACCTATACAGCCATCTATTACATTAAAAGGGCTTGAGTATTTGAGTGATAATTCACTGATGAAGAAAGCTGCAAATATTGCAAAAGGGATAAAAGATACCATTCCCGGATTATAAAATTGATAACACGGACACTTAGAGAAATCTAGGTGTCTTTTTTGATACCTAAAACCGGCTATCAAAACGAGATAGTCGCTAACCGGAACAATTACAAGGTGGTGAGAGCATGGGTACTGAAATTGACCGTTTAGAGGTTCAAGTAGAAGCACAGGCAACAAAGGCAAATAATCAACTGGATAAGCTTGTTGGAAAATTGGACGCATTGTCGTCCTCTTTGTCACATCTGAACAGCAGTGGATTGACTGGACTTGCTAATGGAGTTTCAAAGTTTGCGCAGGCATCTTCTCAGCTATCAAATGTCAAGACAACTGATTTCACACGTCTGACAAAGAATATTGATAAGATTGAGAATCTGAATACGCAGCAGATTTACAGCGCGTCTTCAGCGATTGTAACACTATCTAACGCTGTAAATAGCCTTGGAAGCGTATCGGCAAACAGTATGCAGGTTGTTAATGTGGCAAACAGCATAGGAAAACTCGGCGGTGCAAGTGTTCAGAAAGCAATTACCAATCTTCCGGCTCTTGCTACAGCTATGAACGACCTTATGACAACACTGTCAAAGGCTCCTGCCGTTAGCAATAATATTATTCAGATGACGCGTGCATTGGCTGATTTGGCATCACAAGGAGCCAAGGTCGGAACAGCCGGGACAAGCCTTACAAAAAGCGTAAATGGCGTTGGAACTGCCATGAGTGCTACTACGAAGAAAGCTCGTAGCCTTTCTTCTGCGCTGGGCTCTATCTATCAGAAGTATTTTTTGCTGATGCGTGGCGCGAGCAAGTTGTGGGATTCTATTGAAGGTTCCATGGACTATGTAGAGGTTTTGAACTACTTTGATGCCGCTATGCAGCAGGTATCGGCAAATGCCGGAGAGTCATCTGCAGAAGCATATTTTGAATCATTCAGCAGCAGAGCAAAAGAGCTGACTTCCAAGATGACCGGGTTCAATGTGAATGATAATGGTACTTTGACAGCTACCGGTAATGCAAGCCTTGGCATCAATCCCACAAAACTGATGAATTACCAAGCTACATTTGCGCAGATGTCAAGCTCTATGGGAGTGGCATCTGAAACATCATTGTTGCTGTCGCAGGCACTTACAGAGATAGGTGCAGACCTTGCGTCCGTAAAAAACATGGACTTCGACAAGGTATGGAAGGACATGGCTTCCGGGCTTGCCGGAATGAGCCGTACACTGGATAAGTATGGCGTAAATATTCGTAATGTGAATTTGCAGCAGAAACTGCTTGACCTCGGCATTGAGGAGAACATTACCAACCTTAATCAGAATGACAAGGCACTGCTTAGGGCGATTATCCTGCTTGATAGCACCAAATACGCATGGGGCGACCTTGCAGACACTTTGGAGCAGCCGGCAAACCAGCTGCGCTTGTTGGAGAGTAACTTCGCCAATCTGTCAAGAACACTTGGAAACTTGTTTTTGCCTGTAGTATCTAATGTATTGCCATATGTGAATGGTCTTGTCATCGGTCTGCAAAGATTGTTTACATGGGTAGGAAATCTTCTCGGTATTGATTTGAGCGGCATTACCTCCGCTGTCAGCGATAGTGCTGTAGATATCGGAGAGCTGCTTGGAGAGACAGATGATTTAACTGACAGCCTTACCGCTGCAGGAAACGCAGCCAAGAAGCTGAAATCAAATTTGCAGGCTTTTGACGAGCTGAATGTGATTACCACACAGACAGATTCTTCCAGTGCATTATCCGGCGTAGGATTGCCCTCAGGGCTGCTCGACACAGCGTTTGAAAAGTCCTTCTCTGAATATCAGAAAGCATGGGACGAAGCCTTTTCCAACATGGAGAACCGGGCGAATGAGTTCGCGGATAAGGTAGAAGAATATTTGCAGCCTGTTAGAGACATCATAGAGGATTTTGCCATTGGTGATTACTTCAAGGCAGGTCAGGATACTTCAAACCTTGTGGCAGGAATCTTCAATTTCTTTTCAAACGCGATTGATAAGGTGGACTGGTATGAAATTGGGGAGAACATCGGTGATTACCTTGCAGGAGTGAACTGGATAAAAGTACTCGGCTCCGTAGGTCACCTCATATGGGAAGCACTGAAAGCAGCTCTTGAAATTGGTGCTGGTGTGCTGTCTACTGCACACATTGACACAGCCATTATTTCAATGATTGCTATGCCGAAGTTGTTGAAAACAATTACAGCTAGTAAGTATGCTACTGGAATATCAAAATTAGCTGGGAAATTTAAGATTCTTAGCAAGAATATTTCCGGTTATCTGCAAAACCTTGATGCAACAGGACAGGTCCTCACTTTTAACACTGGAGTTGAGGCTATCCGAAATAATCTGACTGGATTACAAAAAGGTGTTATTACAGCTGTTGCTGCGTTTGCTGAATTTGAAATTGTATCACATACCTTTGAAGGACTTGTAGACGGCAGTGAAAACCTTATTGCAGGAATCGCAAAGATTGGTGGCGCGGCTGGCGTGGCGGCACTTGCTATGTATACTGCTCTCGGACCCGCTGGCTTGGCTATTGCCGGAGTAACTGGACTTATTGCAGGAATTATCGGTATAGAAGAGGCAATGCAAAAGATAAATGCAGAAACTATTGGAAATACAATAAAAGATGCCTTAACAACGCCGGGCGGTATGTCTATGGAGGAAATAAGCGGTACGTTCTGCAAAAAAATGGAAAGCATTGCTAGTAGTTTTGATAACGTATCAGCTCATTCACAAGAGCTAGAAACGGCGCAGATAAATATAAAAAATACATATGGAGAAATAACAGCAATACAGTCCGCGATGGAGCAAGGCGTATTATCTGTTGAAGATGGTGTAAAAAAAATGAATACTGCGTTTGACAGCATGCCTACTGAGTTTGCGAATGCAGTTACTGCATTAGAGCAAGGAATAATAGGAGCTCTGGGAGAAGGAAGTATTCTAAGGCAGTATTTGGAGGCAATGGGATATGACGTAGAAGCATTGAATGGAATTGTTGTCGGCGATTTTGCTAGTATTCAAAATGAGTTTGATAAACTTGTGGAAGAATATGAAAATATAAAAGAAAGTACAAATCCTGATGATATAACGAGAAAAGAAGAAATAATAAAATCAATGACGCAAATATCAGGAGTGTTTGATGAAACAATCCAGAGTATTACAGCATTTGAAACTTCCATGAATAACATGCATTTGAATATGGGTAGCGTTATTGATACTAAAAACATTGGAGACTTAAAGTTCAAAACAGAAGAGTTTGGAAATAATCTACAGAAAATGGTGGATTCTTATTACTCAGCAAACAATTCAATTGCTAAGGGAAATGAGGAATTCCAAAACAACTTAGCTACATTCAACTCTATGTTAAAAGCAGCAGGAATAGAGGAAAATACAGCAATATACAATGAAATCATGTCAAAAATACCAGATGCAACTAATGCTTCAAAAATTGATTTACAAGATGCGTTTGAGGGAATCATAAATACCATTCAAGAAGATGCGCTGGGGGCAATACCGGCATTAATTGAGCAAGCTGGCACAGAATGGGATAATCTTGATTTTGATACGCGCACGGAATTGAATTATCAAGGGATAACTAATAAAGACGCTTATATTGCATCAGTGGTAAAATCATATGAAAACGATATCTTGTCTCCAATGGAAGAACAGATAAATAATGCCTTGGCAGGGTTGGATATTGATAGCGAAGGCATTATGGTTCAGAAAGCAAAGGAATTATACGATTCTTTATTTTACTATGACTATAAGTGGGACTTGGGAGGCGGAGAAAGAACTTTCCGAATGAGAGAAAACTGGGAAGCGATTTTATCAGAGTTAGACATACCTGGAATAACAGAAGGATACGGAGAAAACATAGTATCTGGGCTAAATAAGGGTGTATCTGATAACGAAAAACAAACAGAGGAAACAATGAGAAACTATGCTAAAAACAGCGTTGAAGAACCTTTTAAAGACGAAACTGGAATAAACAGTCCATCAAAAGTGTTTGCTGATTATGGAATGTACTCTGTGATTGGATTTAATAATGGAATATATGCGAATAAATCAAAAACGGTAGATGCAATATCATCTTATGCTTTTGCGATAAAAGAAAGTTTCAGCAATGTTCCCACAGTGTTATCAGAAATCGGCGAAAATGCGATGGCTGGACTTCTTAATGGTATGTCCAGTATGGAAAGCGATATTTATGATAAAGCGGACAGTATTGCAGATAATATTGCTAAAACAATACAGACAGCACTCGATATTCATAGCCCCTCAAGAGTGATGTATGCTCTTGGTGAGTTTACCATGCAAGGATTCCAACTTGGTATGGAAAATCTGTATGGAAACATTCAAAAGTCCATTGAAAAGTTTGGTGGTACATTACAGTATGAAATAGCTCCTGCTCCAGAGCCTGTATATGCAGGGTGCCAAGCAGGATTTAATTTTAAGACACCAGAGTACAACAACTATTCTTATTATGAGAATCAGAACAATTATGACACGGCGGAAACGAATATGTTGTTACGAGAATTGTTGGTTGCTACAAGAGAGGGGAAAATAATCGAGGTTGAAGGACGCGAGATAGGAAGAACCGCAGTAAAATATATACAAGGAGAAGAGGAAAGGCTACAGAAAAATATAGTTGGCATACATTGATTGAAAACTCCTCCATGCTGTGATATCATTTTATTAAATTACAGTATGGAGGATTGCGAAATGAAAAAGAAAATTGTAGCCGGAACAGCTGTTTTTGTTTTTTTTATTGTAATGATAATTGTAGTATTATATAACGATAAGAAAAATCAACAGGAAGCCGATAGGATTATTGGAAATACAATACGATATGCATTGTTGCAAGATGATAGTTCTACGGTAGAATCAAATGGTGAAGTAGATCTTGAGTTTATCGGTGCATTTGAGAAAGCAGAATATAATAAATACAATTCATATGCTTCCGAAAACGGTCTTGGAGATACTTTGATTTATATTGAAGGAAAGGTTCTTAATCAAACAGTATTTGACGACTCTGATTCCGGAATACCAACATTAGCATTGGTTATTGAGCAAGAAGATGGAAATAGATGGTGTGTTTGCGTAACATCTGATTCTAAGATAAAAGAAATCGAAGGGAAAAATGTTCAAATATTTGGTACCTATATGGGGTTTTCAGATGTGATTAATCTACCATCTATGGCTGTATTCGTGGATGATATAGAAAAAATAGATGAGGCAAGAATAGATCTAGAGGAAAACGGAGAGTATGTAACCGTTTGGAGATTTTCTGATTATCTAGAAGAGGAAATAAGTAATCAAGAGGAAAACACAGAAACAGAGGAGATTTCTGGCGAAGAACAATCGCAGGAAAGCATTGAAGTATATGTTCCTACGACAGGAGAGAAAAATGCACTTAGGTCTGCCAAGGATTATTTAGAACTGATGGCATTTTCGTATCAAGGCTTAGTGGAGCAGCTTGAGTATGAGAAATATTCGCATGATGAAGCTGTATACGCTGCAGATAATTGTGGAGCCGACTGGAACGAACAAGCTGCTAAATCGGCTAAAGATTATCTTGAACTTATGTCTTTTTCAAAAGATGGACTAATAGAGCAACTTGAATATGAGGGATTTACTCACGAACAGGCAGTTTATGGAGTGGAGGAGAATGGATACTAAAGAAGACATATTAACATGTTTCTATGGAAAGATGGCTGAGCGATTAATATGAATGAAATTTCTGATATTGTAGTAAATCTATTGGCGGATTTTGTTGACAAAACAGAAGAATTTAAAGGAAATTCTATTCCTAAATGTGAGTTAAAACTTGTAGATGATATTTATAAGTATGTTTTGCAAGATGATTGTGAATATGCTATAGATGTGCAAGAATCAATACAAAGAGCATATGGATTGTGTTACATAACTAAGAAAAATACTATTACACTTTTCATTGACATTAAAGCTGGCATGACGATTATTTCATCGACTTTGCATGAATTTACTCATGCTTATGATTTCTCATTAATGTCAAATTGTATGCGCGAGAAAAATTTAAGGAAGGTACAAGCAAATGCCAGTTTTAGATTATGGTCTGAGTTCCATGCAGAGTACTTAACTTATTTATATTTGTTCAGGGTCAATGGTTTAAGCAAATCTGAGATTGAAGTATTTGAGGGTCTACGAGGAGAATTAGAGAAATTTTTCGGCGAAAATCAAAGAATGGAACTGAGCAAATTAGTAGATTTCACGGTCAGGTTGTATGGAAGATATATGGCGCTTTTAAAAACATATCCAGATACTATGAAGAAATATCCGTACAGATTTTTTGTTAATAAAGATTTTTTGCGGTTATATGATTACCTATATGAACACAAAACTTTTGATTCTATAAAAGGAAATGTTTCTGAATTAGAAAGTGTATTCAGAGGATTGGAGAGACTTTCACGGATATAAAATCCAAGAGTTGGAAAAGATATGCCGTCTGCTTGAACTGTGGGAAACGGTGGAAAATATAGGCTTATAGTTAAGTAATTAACAGTCTTTTTCATTGACAAATTTCGCATATGAAGTTACAATGCAGTTAAGTTCAAATTACAAATGACAATATGTTGACACGATTTATAAGTCGTCTGAATCTATTTATGGATCCCGGCGGCTTTTTTGTTTAGATATTTTAGCCTTATGGCTTGAATATATGTCAGTGAAGATGCTGACTACCAACGTCCCCAAAAATTTGGGGGGACGTTAAACGGAACAACCTCCGACCAGTGATGCGGCTGGTTACATAGTGGACGGAATTACATAGGCTCATGCCATAGCGGTGTGAGCCTAAAATTCCATTGTCACTATCATGTAGATAGTGTGGATTGAAAAAAGGAGGTAAACCAACATGGGAAACGGAGCAATGCCCATTACCACCGAGAAAGCCCAGAGTTATGGGAGTAATGTACAGACGATAACATCTATAGAAGTATCCGAGATGATAGGCAAGAGACACAATGAGTTATTAAAAGACATAAGACGATATATCGAACAACTTAACGAGGGGAAAATTCCCCACGTTGAATTCTTCTATGAGAGTAGTTATCTTGATTCAAAGGGACAGGAAAGGCCATGCTTTGATGTAACTAAAAAAGGATGTGAATATATCGCAAACAAATTAACAGGTGTCAAAGGCGCGGTGTTTACAGCAAGGTTCATTAATAGATTTCATGACATGGAAGAATTTATTGCTAAAGAACATATTACAGAGCAATCTACATTCCTTTTATGTTTACAAGGAGTAAAATTTGTTGCCGATGATTTGAAGGTCAGTGAATCCAGCAAACTCTTGATGTACAACGGAGCGTTTGAGGAATTCGGACTTCCTACCAGTTTTCTTCCGAAGTACGAGGACAACGGAAGCAGAGAACAACGTTCTGCAACAGACCTGCTAAAACGAAATGCCTGTGGCATGAGTGCAGCAAAGTTTAATCAACTTTTGCTGGAAAATGGCTATCTGGAAGAAAGAGAGCGTCCTTCAAGCAATGGCGGAATGAAGAAATTTAAAGCACTTACAGATAAAGGTCTTGAATATGGTGTGAATCTTATCAATGAGAAGAACCAGAAAGAGGTTCAGCCGTATTACTATGCAGATACATTCATGGAACTATTCGATATAGTGAAGAATTCATAATTTTGTTTGATAAAGCACTTGCCGCGCGGCAGGTGCTTTCTTTTGCAAGAAAACCGACTACCAGATGCGGTAGCCGCTGACAATCAACAGTTAATTGTAGGGAGGTGATGGTCATGTCCTACGCAGGATATTTGGTAAAAGTCGGAGATTATGAAATTCCGGCAGACAAGTACATAAAGGTACAATCCTATAAAACTACCTTAAGTGTTCAGGATTTGGACAGCTACCGTGATGCGAATGGTGTACTGCACCGTGAAGCACTGGAACATAGGGTCAACAAGGTAGAGTTCGGAACGCCAGCCATGCTTACAAATACGCAAATGGCTGAGTTATTTAGTAATATAAAGAACAATTATACAGTACCGGTAGAACGAAAGTTTATCGGTACTTTTTATGTGCCTGAGTTTGACGATTATGTTTCTCAGGAAATGTATATGTCAGACCCTACTTTTACCATTTACGCAATTATGGACGGAGTAATCAAATACAATCCGGTTCGCGTTGCATTTATTGCTTATTAGGAGGTGCCGCATGGTTGATTATAAGTACGCCGAGTTGTTCCTACAGGATAGCAAAGACAGACAACTTCATATTGACTTTGATTCCGGAACGATAACAAATGAAGAGATTCACTCGGAGAACTTTGAGTTAAATGAGAGCCTTTGCTCGGAAGAGCAGCTGCGTTTCGGTTCCTGCGAAGCCAGCTCTATCAAATTTAAAATATCGAATATTTTCACGCCGCTTGCTGGTAAGTGGCTGACCGTTACGGAGACATTAGATGGAAAATCTGATGCCTCTTTTTTATATGGGAAATACAAGGTGTATTCGGACAAGCCCACAGCAGACCGCAGATGCAGAGATGTAGTGGCTTATGATGCTATGCATGACATATTAACAGCTGATGTGTCTAACTGGTACAACACCATCCTGCCAAACGCTGACAGCAAAGTTACACTGAAAGAGTTCCGGGACAGCTTCTTATCTCATTTTGAAATAGAACAGGAAGAAGTAACGCTCATCAATGATTCCATGACAGTGGAAAAGACAATAGAGCCGTCAGAACTCAGCGGACAAACAGTAATCACTGCCATATGCGAAATCAATGGCTGTTTTGGGCATATCGGGCGTAATGGAAAATTCCAGTACATTTTTCTCGAGGAGATGGTAGAGGGGCTGTATCCGTCAAATACGCTTTATCCGCGAGATGATTTATATCCGGCTGACCCTATGAACGCGGAACAGATTAAAAAGAGTCATTACATCAGCGCAGAGTATGAGGATTTTAAGACTGAGCGGATTAGCAAACTGCAGATACGCAAGGAAGAGAATGATATCGACTGCATCTATGGAACCGGGGATAACTGCTACATCGTGCAAGATAATTTTCTGGTGTATGGAAAATCATCTGATGAGCTTTATGCCATTGCAGAAAAACTCTACTCTGTAATCCATAAGGTATGGTACCGTCCGGCGCATGTGGAAGCGAAGGGTAATCCCTGTTTGGAGGTTGGTGACGGAATCAGGCTCAGCACAAAGTACGAGATTATCTATACCTATATACTGCAAAGGACATTGAAAGGCATTCAAGCTTTGAAAGATACCTACGATGCCGAAGGAGAGCAGTATCAATCAGAGAAGGTCAATTCGGTTCGAGATAGCATAATTCAGATAAAAGGCAAGACCAATAAGCTGGTTCGTACCGTTGATGAAACGATTCTCGAAATGGGAGACATGGAACAGAATCTGTCTGCACAGATCGCAATTAATGCGCAGCAGATACTCCTTAAGGTCAGCAAAAATAGTATTATATCTGAAATCAACCAGACGGCGGAGAAAATCACTATATCTGCTCAAAAAATAGACTTAAATGGTCTTGTTAATGCGGATGAACTGGTCAGCAAATTTGCCACCATTAACACGTTGAATGCTACTAAGGCGGCTTTGGAAGAGGTAATTGCAAAGAAAGCAACTATAGAGCAGCTAAATGTATCGAACGCATATTTGCAGAATTTGATTGCAGATAAGGCATCCCTGACCTATGTAGATGCCCTTAACGCCGTTGTCGAGAATCTGAAAACGGAGAAACTTTCGGCAAACGAGTTTACAGCTGGCAACATATCCGCAATGAATATCACGGTAAAATCGGCAAATGTGACCGGAGGATTCAATGCATCTAAGATTACAGCCGGAACACTGAGCGTAGAAAGGCTCGATGTAGACGGAATTGTTACTAGTTTAGCATCTAAGACAATACAATGTGCGAATTTGACAGCACAGACTGTCAGAGGGTCGAGCTACCAGATATATAACGGTAGCGGATATACCAGCATGACAGATATACTCATTACGATTAATGGCACTAAGTATGGACTGCTTGGTTATAAGGCATAGGCGCGAGGTAAAAGAATGAATAGTTTTGAAATTAGGATATTTTCGGAATCAATCAGGACTTTTATAAATAACAGTCATCTCCCGGCGGAAGCGAAAAAATTTGTCCTGAAAGATATTTTAGATGAAGTCGGTGCAAGAGCGGACGCTGAAATTATGAAGGAATCGGAACGGATTAAGAGGAAGGAGGGAAAAAATGCAAAAAGCGTATGAACGGATAGACTGGGAGAATTACCCGAGTGAGGAGACTCCGGTAAATGAGCAGAATCTGAATAAGATGGATGTCGCACTTGATGAGGTGGATAACCGGGTCATTACTCTTAACACTACAAAGGCAACAAAAGTTGAAGTATCAGAACTATTTTCCAATGTGGCTTTTGATGAGTCTACAGGTATTATTACTTTCACAAGGAAAAACGGTTCCCAGATTACGATTGACACAAAGCTGGAAAAGCTGGCCATAAACTTCGCATATGATCCAGTTGAAGAGCAACTGATTATCACTCTAGATGACGGCACAAAGCAGTATGTTGACCTCTCTGCCCTGATAACCGTGTATGAGTTTCTCGACAGCGACACCATTGCATTTGCTATTGAGAATGGGAAAGTAACGGCCATCGTGAAGGAGGGGAGCATTGAAGGAAAGCATCTTCAGCCGGATTATTTGGCGGATATCATGGTACAGACAGAAATCACCACGCAAAAGGCTGGTGAAGCGGCAGGCAGTGCAGCGTCAGCTATGTTGTCACAACAGGCGTCCGCAGTCTCCGAGCAGGCTTCAAAGGAAGCGGAAAATATTTCTATTCAGAAAGCTGGGGAGGCGGCTGAGAGTGCAGAGGCAGCTTTAGCAAGTGAGCGTGCAGCATTGGAGTACAAGCAAGCATCAGCATTGTCTCAACAAGAAGCATCAGTCTCCGAGCAGGCTTCAAAGGAAGCGGAAAATATTTCTATTCAGAAAGCTGGGGAGGCGGCTGAGAGTGCA
>Ga0129314_1001854_pt1 | contig 13215 bp, 17 predicted proteins | sample O1111metagenome_FD_94431 | JGI IMG/M metagenome (GOLD analysis project Ga0129314, IMG submission 94431) | Orangutan individual fecal microbial communities from fecal samples from Wisconsin, USA - O1111 metagenome | ecosystem: Host-associated > Mammals > Digestive system > Large intestine > Fecal...
CCCAGCGCACCCCCAAGCAGAAGCCCGGTCATCGTCTCGCGCAGAATAATCCGCCCCAGGTCGCGCCACTGCACCTCTCCCACGGTCATGCCGCGGATCATCAGCGTCGCGGCCTGAGTGCCGGCGTTGCCGCCGGTTCCAATCAGCAGCGGCACGAAAAAAGTCAATGAGACGACACGCTGCACAATCGGCGCATAATGTTTGAGCACCGTCGACGTCAGCGCTTCGGCAACGATGCAGACGACCAGCCAGATGAAACGCTTGCGCGCGACGGTAAAAAGCCCGGCGTCGAGATAGTCTTCCTCCACCGGCTCGATGCCCGCCATACGCTCAAAGTCTTCCGTGGCCTCCTCTTCAACAACGTCAAGGATGTCGTCGAAAGTGATAATCCCAACCAGACGGTTTTCCTTGTCCACTACCGGCAGCGTATGCAGGTCGTAACGGGAAATGAGCTGCGCGGCTTCTTCCTGATCGGCGGTGGTCGGCACGGAGACGGGGCCCCCGTCCATGATATCAAGAACCTCCGTCTGCGGGTCGGCGAGGATCAGGTCTTCCAGCTCGACCATGCCGAGCAGGTGGCGCCCCTCGTCGGTGACGCAGCACGTGTAGATGGTCTCCTTGCTGCGCGCTTTCTGGCGAATGCGGACGAGCGCTGCTTCGGCGGTCATGTGCGCCTTGAGATCGATGTACTCGGGCGTCATGATGCGGCCGGCGCTGTCCTGCGGATAGCCCAGCAGCGTATTAGCCAGCTTGCGCTCTTCGGGCGACAGTTTTTGCAGAAGGCGCTTCACCGTGGTCGCGGGCAGTTCGTCGAAAAGCTCGGTGCGGTCGTCGTCGGACATCTCCTCGATGATTTCCTTGACTTCGTCGTCCGTGGCGTGCTGCAAAAAACGTTCCTGCTCCTCAATATCCAGCAGCTCAAACACTTCAACTGCCAGATCTTTGGGCAGCAGGCGGAAATAAAACACCAGGCGGGCCGGCGGCAGGTCGCGCTCCAGTCCCTCGGCGATATCAATCGGTTCCATGTCAGAGAGCAGTTCTTTGGCCTCGCGGAAGTGCTTCCGATCAATGCAGTTTTCGATCTGCTCAAAAAGTTTGTTCCGTTCCAAAAAAAACACTCCTTTCGCATTCCGGCAGCGGCGGCAGCCGACGCGAAAGGGACGTCAGAGCCGAACAAAAACCGCCGGAGCTGTCATACTGAATCGTAAGGGGATGCCATCAGTGTGTTGATCCATTGGTTTTCGACCGCCTCCTTCTCAAGAAAACGCTGCAATACTATTTCTTAATAAAAACATCAGTATAGCTCGCCGGACGCTGTGAGAAACTCAAATCGCACAGGATTGCTTCAATCGCTGCGCGCCCCGCGCAGCCCGCTTTTCGGCTTCCTCAGGGCACCTTTATTTTCGGCCCTGCAGCGGAAAATGACATGACACTTTTCAGGGCAGTGTCTTATTATGATACACACTTACAAAAAATGAATCAAGTGACTAAAAAGTTTTTTTCACGCACCAGCGTACAAAAGAAACGGCATGCACAAAAAATCGTCCGATCCCATGAAGATCGGACGACTTTCAGAGCGCACCAAACGCGCTTATTTTCCTTCAACCGCAGCCGACTGCCGCGCGGCAGACGCCTGCGGTTCTCCGGAAACCGCAGGAACCTCTTCAGGCAGTTCCGGCGGCAGGAATTCCTCCACTTCGCCTGGTTTAGGCTCAAGCCACTCTTTCTGGAACGGCAGACGGTCCGCTTTGCCCGTGTCCTTCCGGGTCGTGCCGGCTTTGCGGTCGCCGGAGCTGGCAAAGGCGAAATCGGTCGTCATGCTCAGCGCCGACACTGGACAGACGTCATTGCACTGCGCGCAGAAACAGCATCGATCGCCGTGCAGCATCACTTTGCGGGGCTTCTGCCCTTCGGTATCGGGATCGAAGACGATGGCGCGCGCCGGGCAGACCTTGACGCACATGCCGCAGCCAATGCACTTGGCGCGGTTGTAATTCAGCCGTCCGCGGAAGCGTCCCCAACGCGGCACAGCAGGATTGAGAACAACTTTGCCCTCAGCCGCCGCCTGCAGCGCGCCGCTCATGGAGTCGGGCATGCGCATAACGGGGAAAGGACGGGTCAAACAGCGCATAAAGAGCTGACGGAGCACCGTCAACGACATGGCGTTCAGCATTGTGAATCTCCTTCCTTTCCTTTAACGAAGCATGATCTCGACGGTGATCAGGATCATTCCGGCGAGAGACAGCAGTCCCACGCATCCCCAGTAGAAACGTGCGGCCTGCCAGATCTTAAGCCGTCCGAAGACGCTGCGCAGATATGTGACGCCGATCAGCGCGGCAGCCAGCACCTTCAGCCAGAACCAGAAAAAATCCACGACGTAACCCACAGCTTTGGGGAGACTGCCGGCGAACAGAGAGCCGGGAAAGAACAGCCCCACGATCAGCGCCGAAAAGGCCAGAGAGCGCACGGTAATCGACAGGTTGACCAACGCCAGGTTGACGCCGCTGAACTCCACTGTCATGCCCTCAAGGATCTCCGTTTTGGCCTCGGCAATGTCCATCAGTCCCGTGCCGCTTTCACCCGGAGTGATCATCAGAGCCGAGAACAGGAAACAGAACAGGCCGATGAAACCGCTCCAGCCTACCATGCTCCACGGGCTGCTGATATTGTAGGTCGACAGCGCGAAAGGCGCACCCGGCACGCCGGCCCGGCTGGCCAGCCATGCGATCGAAGCGACGATGATCGCTGTAGGAACCTCGAAGCTCATCATCAGCACGATCTCTCGCTGAGCGCCGATCGCGGCGATCGGCGAACCGGAAGCGAAGGCCGCCATGGCCAGGCTGATGCTCGACAGCGTGATCAGGTACAGCACAGTGATCATGTCGCCGCGTCCGGAAAGCACCGCAGGCACCGAGCCCATAGGGATATACAGGAAAACCATCAGCCCAGCCGCCAGCGCGAGCACCGGCGCGCCGTTGAAAATCCAGCCCACCGCGTGTCGCGGCGTGATGTTTTCCTTGCCAAGCAGCTTGAAGAAATCATAAAATCCCTGCAGGAGGGGCGGCCCGAGACGACGCTGCATACGGGCATGGCCGATGCGGTCCAGCGCCTGGAAATACAGCGCGAAGAGAACGACAAAGAGCGACAGCAGAAGCGCGAAGATGATTTTCAAAATCAGCATTTGCCCATCTTCCTCCTCAGGTCAGCCGTCTTCTCGCGGCTCATCTTCAAAAGTTCGTCCTTGGTGACCACGCCCTGACGGTTCGCCGCGCGGTCGGTCAGCACCATGCGCTCCATGCAGGAAATGCACGGATCGATGCTGTTGATGATCAGCGCTGCATCGGCGATCTCGTTGCCGATGAACATCAGCGGCCAGGCCTGGGCGTTTGCGTAGGTTGGGGCGCGGACTTTCCACATGAAGACGTTTTCGTCGCCGGCTTCCAGCTCCACCACGTGCGTGACGTCGCCGCGGGGCGCCTCAATGCAGCCGTAGCCCAGGCCGCCGGCCGCCTTCAGTTTGGCCAGCCCGGCAACCGGCTTTGGAAATGCTGTAATCGGACCTTCAGGCAGCCCATCGAGGATGCTTTCGAGCAGATCGAGCGACTGATAGACCTCAAGCAGGCGCACAAGGAAACGATCGAGTACGTCGCCGTGTACTTCACCGAAATAATCCTGAGGCACAATGGCTTTGACGGAAATGTCGCAGTACGCGTCGTAGGGCGACGACTCGCGCACGTCGGCGCGAACGCCGCTGCCTCGCGATGTCGGGCCGAGCGCGTCCAGACGCACGGCGTCGCCCGTGGGGAGTACGCCCACGTCGCGCAGACGGGCCTTGACCACCGGATCGTTGATCACGGCGTCGTAATATTCGTGGAACTCGCTGCGGTAATAAGCGACCATGTCGCGCACGACGCGCTCCACCTTCGGCGTCACGTCCCAGCGCACGCCGCCGATGGCCGTCACGGCATAGTTGACACGGTTGCCGGTAAGCGCCTCCAGGACGTCCATGACTTTTTCGCGCAGGGCCATGCCGAGGTGAAAAGCGCTGTCGAAACCAATCGAATAGCAGGCCACGCTCAGCCACAGGATATGGGAGTGGACGCGCTCCAGCTCCAGCACCAGCGAGCGGATGTACTGACCGCGCACGGGCACCTGGACTTTGGCGGCGTCTTCCACGGCCTTGGCATAGGCGATGGAATGACTGAACGAACAGATGCCGCAGATCCGCTCGGCCAGGAAGATGACCTGGGCGGGATTGCGCTCGCGGCTCATGAACTCGATGCCGCGATGAATCGCGCCGGGACGGACCGTCGCGTCGACGATTCGCTCTCCCTCAATGTCGAGCCAGGCCGTGACGGGCTCCTTGAGTCCTACGTGCGCGGGACCAATGGGAAGTTTATAGGTTTTGGTCATCACGGCACCTCCTAATCGAGCTCATTGATGACGCCCTTGCCCTCGGGGCCGGTTTCGTCGCGGCGCCAGGGCAGGATCGTGCGGTCCCAGCCGTCGGGCAGGAACACAAGATCCGTGTTGGGCTGTCCGTCATGAGCGACGCCGAGCATCTCGTTCATCTCACGTTCGCTGAAACCGACGCCGGGATTGCGTCCGTGCAGCGACGGCATAACCAGGTCAGTCTTGGGCACGCGCACCGTGACCGTGACCGTCAGTTCCCTGCCGCGCCCTTCACGGCGGAACAGCGAGAAGTGATAGATCTGCCGGACCGTGTCGCCGTCGTCGCTGCCGCTGGTTACGTGAAAATGAGGAAAATCCAGCTCGCCAAGAGCGTCCACAAGACTGAGAAAGCTTTCCCGCTTTACGGTAAGCAGCAGATGCCAGCGCGAATACTGACACACACCCTCTTTGTACTCGCGCAGCTCGGTTTCCGTCACAGCGTCGCCCAAACGGCTCTGAAGGAACTCGAGTACTTCCTGAGGCGTTTTATAATTCACCTTTTTATCCGCGTAGATCTCCATTGACGTGGGATTTTTTTTCGACTGCGCGCTTGCCAGCATGTCCATCGCGGATTACGCCCCCTCTCCCGCCGCGCGCCTGTCCAGCAGCGCGGCCCGCTTGGCTTCCAACAATGTGACCGCCTTGGCCACTCCCTCGATCAGCGCTTCGGGACGAATAGCGCAGCCGTGAACATACACGTCCACAGGCACAATGCGGTCCACGGGGCCGACGAGATTGTAGGATTTGAAGAACACGTCGCCGGACGTGGCGCAGTTGCCCACGGCGATAACCACTTTTGGGTCGGGAATCTGCGCGTAAATCAGACGCAGCTTCGGCTCCATGAACCGCGTTACCGGGCCGGTGACAAGAAGAACATCAGCATGGCGCGGCGTACCAGTCAGCTTCAGCCCGAGACGCTCGATGTCGTAACGGGGCGTCAGGCTGGCAACGATTTCGATATCGCAGCCGTTGCAGGAACCGCTGTTAAGCGTAAAAACCCACAGCGACTTAGGCAGGACCTGAAGATAATCTTCCAACTTCATGACGGCAGCCTCCTAAACAAGCACAAACGTGAGAATCAGAGCGGCCGTGAAGACAAACCAGCCCACGTACTCCGTAGCGATGCCGCAGTGCAGCGCCGTCAGATGAGAATAATAGCTTTTCAGCGCTTCGCGGAATCCCCAATAGGCGGAACTGGCTGGAACCGTAAAGATCTCTGCGTCGGGAACGACGTTGCCCGAATAGTAAATCTCGTCCTGATCGGTTCCCTTTTTATAATCGCTGCGTCCCATCCGGCGGATAAAAAGCGCTGCGCCTCCCGCGGAGAGAAAAGCCAGGATCCATGCGCCCGCATCCCAGAACCCGGCGCCGGAGAAAATGCTGCCGAACATCACAAAGCACCTCCCATCACCGCAGCTCCATAGGAGGCCTTGTCCACCAGAGCCTCTGCCGCCGGACGAACCAGCGTGTTCACCGTCCACGAGGGGAACAGAGAAAGCACGAGAATCGCCGCCGCCAGCACCGCCATGCCGGCGATCATCGACTTCGGCACCTCGCGGACCGCCGCAAACTGAGAGCGCTCGGGGCCGAGGAACGCCGTCTGATAGACCTTGACGAAAGAAGCCAGTGTCAACACCGACGAGACCAGCGCCACCACCATCAAGATCGGATGAACCGCATAGACGCTCTCATAAATCATCCACTTGGAGACAAAACCGTTGAACGGCGGCAGGCCGGAAATGGCAGCCGCAGCGATCAGGAACAGCACGCTTGTGACCGGCATGCGCCGCGCCAGCCCGCCCATTTTGTCGAGATCGCGGCTGCCCGCGACATAATACAAAGCGCCGGCGCATAGAAACAGCAAGCCTTTATAAAGAATGTAATTGATCATGTGATAAAGTCCGCCGGATACCGCCGCCAAGCCGTAATCGTTCATGGCCGCCGCGTCGCCCAAAGCCAGCAGTCCGACGCCGAACGCCGTGAGCATATACCCCACCTGCGACACCGAGTGATAGCCCATCAAGCGCTTCACTTCGTGCTGCACCACCGCCATGGAAACTCCGCCGAACATGGACAGGCAGCCCATGACAATCAGCGCCCAGGGCACCGCAGCCGAACCGATCGCCGTGCCGTACAGCGAGAAGCAGAAGCGGCAGAGCACCACGAGCGAAGCCTGGCTGGTCGCCACCAGCATCACCGTCACAGAAGCGGGAGCCTCGGCATAGGAATCGGGCATCCACATGTGCATCGGGAACGCACCGCACTTCATGCCCAGAGCAACGAGAATAAAGACCAGCACTACTTTGCTGATCAGATCAGGCTGCACAGCGCGGCTGAAAGCAGCCATGTTGAGCACGCCGTAACGCCCGTAGATGAACGCCAGCCCGATCAGCACCAGCTGGGCTGCCAGCTGCGACACCAGCATGTACTTGTAGGACGCCTCAACCGACTCGGGACGGTCGCGCCAGAAAGCGATCAGGCCAAAGGACGCCACCGAACTGATCTCGAGAAACACGAAAAAGTTAAACAGGTCACCGGTCAGGATCATGCCCATCGTGCCGGCCGTCAACAGCAGAAACAGCGCGCTGTAAAACTCAAGCCCCGTAAATTTCTTCACGAACTTCAGACCGTAAATCGTGCCGGCCAGCTGTGCCAGAGCCGCCGCACAGGCCGCCAGCGCGTTGAACGCGTCGACTTCGAGGATGATGCGCACAGGAATGGCAAATCCCGAAGGCAGTGAGATGTTCCACGAAGGAGCTCCCATCACGTAGATCTGCGTGCCATGGACGAGAACGCGGTGCAGCAGCGCGAAAACGACCAGCGTCACCAGCGCGGAGACGCACGTCACCCAACGGTTGCGCGCCTTGGCGCTCACCGCAGCGATAAGCGGCGTCGCAAAAGCGGCCAGCAGAGGCAGAGCCAGTGTCAGCGCCGGAAGATGATTCATCAGCTTCATCCTCTCAGCCTCCTGATCTCGCGCACGTCAAGCGTGCCGTAATGGCGGTACAGCACGACGATCAGCGACAGCATCAGCGCCGACGTCGCCAGCGCGATGACGATAGCCGTCAGCGTCAGCGCCTGAGGCGTGGGGAGCACAAAATTCTCCGTGCCGGCCGGCATCAGGAACTTGACCGGGATATAGCCGCCCTCGCGGAATCCCAGCACGATCAGAAACATGTTGGCAGCCGACTCCATCACGTCGATGGCAATACCGATCTTGATCATGTTCGTCTCCAGCAGAACCCCGAGAAGGCCGATCAAGAAAAGCACGACCACTACGAAATAAGGCAGATTAGCGCTGATCATGCCCCGTCTCCTTTCCCATGCCATCCTCCTGAACCGTGCCCAGACGAATGGCACGGAACATCGTCACCAAAATCAGACTCAAACCGCCGGTGACTTCGATGCCGACGGCGATATCCATCAGCGCCACCGTGCCGGAAGGCGGCCACCAGGGCTTTACTTCCGCCAGTTGATCGTGAGCCACCGCCGCCCAGTTCAGCATCAGCGTGCCGTCCATCGCCCAGCCTAATCCCATCAGGCCGAAACCGATGAACATGAACAGTCCCAGAAACAGGCAGACTTTATAAAAATTCTCGTTCAGCCACGCCGAAACGTAAGCACTGCCCTGAGTGACCAGCATCAGCGCCAGGAACGTCGCGCAGATTGCGCCGCCCTGGAAGCCGCCGCCGGGCGTGATGTCGCCGTGGACGATTACATAAGCGCCGAACGCCACCATGAACCACGCGTACATATCGCAGGCAGTGCGCGCAATCACGGAAAGCGGGCGCATGCTCCTGTTCTTCATTGTTTCCTGCCCCCCTTGCGGAACAGCATCATCACCGAGAGAAGCGCCGCAAACAACACTGTCGACTCGCCGATCGTGTCAAAACCACGATAGTCGAAGACGATGGACGTAACCACATTTTCGCACGACAGGTCGACACCGGCGCGGTTCAGATAGTGTTCGTCCACCGCGCATCCTTCAGGCGAAGGCACGCCGAAAGGGTGCAGCGACGAAACCGCGCCCATCAGCGCGCCACCCATTACAATGGCCGCAATGACGAAAAGAGTCCGCACGGATTTCATCGGCGTCCGCCTCCGTTTCCGCGATGCACGTAACCAATGCCCGTCAGAGCGATGATAAAGATCGCCGTGTCAAGGGCCGCGCCAATGCCCGCCTGAGCGATAGCCACGTCAGGTGCCTGGAGAATGTAAAACTCAAGCGCCAGCAGCAGGCTGAAGGCCCCCGCGCAGATCACCGAACAGAGCAGGTCGCGGAACCAAACCGTAAAAAAGCCGGAAAACAGCAAAAGGATCAGAACCGTAAAATGCAGCCAGTCCACGCTTACTCACGCTCCTCTTCTTGCGCCAGCTCGGCAGCTTCCTCTTCAAGCTCCTTTTTGCAGAAGTCTCCGAATTCGTCCACCACAGCAAAACGAGGTTTGATGCCGGAACGGTAGGCCGCGCGCGAAAGCACGTGGGCGCTCGTCGAATTGCCGATCAGCAGCCCGAACAGCGCCATGACGATATGAATGATCAGCACGGCAAACCGCAGTTCGCCGCCGGCAGCAATTCTCGCTGCGCAGTACACGATCACCGCCGCTGCGCAGAAAAGAGTCCCCAGCGTGCTGCACTTTGTAGCACCGTGCATGCGCATGTAAACGTCCTTGAAACGGTACAGGGAGATCACTCCGAGCGAGTTGACCAGCATGCCGAGGAACACGAGAGGAACGATCAGCACATACACAATCCAGCTCACGAACGGCTCCTCCTCTCGATATAACGGGCCAGGAACATGGTCGCCACGAAAGACAGGCCGCCGTACACAATGGCCAAGTCCACCAGGAGCACTGAATCGTAAGCGGCCGCCAACAGGATCATAATGGCAATAACCAGCGAATTCATGGTATCCAGCGCTACGGCGCGATCGGCGTCCGTCGGCCCCCAGATGATGCGCGCCGCCGAACCGAAGGCCAGCACTCCGAGCACCGCGGCCGCAAAACCAAAGAGCGAGCGCGCAAATATCATTGAGTCAGCCTCCTCACCCAGGTACCAAAGCTGCCGTAGAGCATTTCCTCCGTCGGGTGCACGTCAGTCACGTTGATCCAATGGACGTACAGATCACCGTTTTCAGGGTTGATATCCATTGTCATGGTTCCCGGCGTCAGCGTTATCGAATCGGCAAGCACCGTCTGTCCCAGTCCGCTTCTCAGTCCTGAAGATACCTTAACGATGCCGGGCTTCACCCGTCCCGTGATGATCCGCAGCGCCACGTCAATATTTGCCTTAATCAAGGCCAAAAGGAACGGCCCGAAGAAATAACAGACGAACAGTCCCCAACGTTTTGGACTCAAGCCTTCCCAGCCGTAGCGGCGCGAATGATCCTTCCGTCCCAGCGACAGGTACAGGATCGCCGCCACCAGCAGTGCGATCGCGTACTCATAAGCGGGCAGAGCCTCCCCTGACCAGGACAGAAGCAGATAGGTGATGAACGTAAGCACAAAGACAAACAAATCCCTGTTCCCCCCTCCAGCCAAAATCAACTTGCCGGTTTACACCGGCAGGCTTTCCAGAAAAAAACACATCGGCGTGAGTTCTTTCAAAAAAACACCGCGGGCGATCCGTACCGTCACTCACCAACGCTTGCCGCAGCGAGCGCACTGGTAACTCGCGGCGTCTTCCGGCATAAAGAGCCCGCCATAAACAATTTTTTTCTCTTCCTTCTTTCGCACCAAGTCAAAGGGCAGATAACCATAGATGACTTCTTTTATCTCTTTTGAGCCGCAGCAAGGACATTTCACCCAACTCACCACACTTTGAACAGAAAGAGGCATAATTACTTGCTCATTATACGATAAAAATCACATTGCGCAGAGATTCACTCATAAAAATACATTTTTTGTACAATTTTCTCTTTTTCTCCATCATTTCTCAGCATGCTTCTCCAAGATACTCAGAGATATGATGAATTTTTTGCAGAGCATAGCATGGTACCGCTAATTCGTAACTCTTACTTCCGTCCTGTTAGGAACGTCTGCCCTTGCAGATCCTCGGCCAAGAAAAAAATGGAAGCGGCTTCGGGACGAAAGCCGCTTCCATTTTTTTCTTCTTTATCGAATCACAGAAACCGAACGCTCACCCGGCGATCAGATGCAATGCATAAAGCTTTCGAGTACGCGCTCGCATACCTCGCGCTCGCTGTCGGAAATTTTCAGAGCCAGCTTGCGGACAAGTTCCTTCTGGCGCTTACGGTGCTCCTCGTAATAAGCGCGCCCTTTTTCGGAAAGAAGGATCTTATAGGAACGTCGGTCGTTTTCGTTCCGGCACCGCTCCACAAGTCCCATGACCTGAAGACGGTCGATCATCACAGTCACCGTTCCCGTAGTCAGCTCCATGCGGTCGGCAATGTCTTTCATGCGAATATCTTCATTGCGCCCAATCACGCAAATCGTACGAAGCTGCGGAGCGGACAGCCGCCCCAGCTTTGCCACCGACGCCTCCCAGCCGTAAAACCTCTCGCAGAACTCCACGAGGGTTGATGTCGTCTTCTCCAATGCTTCTTCACTCATCATTTTCATATCCATTTCCCTCCGGCGCTTCCAAATTTTTAAGGCACGAGCCTTATACAGCATTTTTACGAACGCTTATTTTAACACAGACTTTTTTGATTATCTACTGTCTCATTTATCCAGCGCCATGAAAATTGTGGTGTTACAAATGAAGTGAGACTGAAGCAAATATACAAAGGCGGTTGGTTCCTTTAGAATGCAAGCCGCCACAACCACGCATACTAAAAAGGCCAACCGCCATGAATACTATAACAATAACACAAACCCGCCGATATCTTCCGCTCAAACCCCACACTAAGTATCACGCCTGTCGGCACTAGCGCTTAACAGAATATGGACCATATTTATCCGCTGGACGCCCTCCGCAATGAGCCGGGCATCGAGCGCAAACGGCTCCGCCCCATACCCCCAGGCACAACGAAAAGGCAGTGCTGGGGCGGCGTTTTTCTCTCCAGATGCGGCAGCATTTCACCGAAGCCGCGCAACCGAGAATGACTTACAACTACTGAGAACTTCTGAGCTTGTATCTTTTTGCTTATTTGGTTTCACATCATTGACTAACGTGCACAGACGTTATTTACACGTTATATTGCTTTTTACCGATGCGATATGTTTTTCAACAAACTTTTACACCGCGGTCCGCAGGCGGCGGCGCAGCACCCGGCCAAGCAGGACTGCCAGCGCGATTTTCAAAACGTCGATGGGAATGAACGGATAAACCGCCACGGCCATGCACCGGTTGAAATCAAGTTTTGCGACTTTCGACAGCCAGACCGCGCCAAACAGGTAGAGCACGGCCAGCCCCAGCAGCATGCCGGCGAACTGCGCAGCGACGCGTTCCGAACGGTCGCTGAACCAGCCGCTGATCGCCGCCAGCGGGATAAAACCGACGAGGAAGCCGCCCGTCGGCCCGAGCAGTTTGCCCGCTCCGCCGGCAAATCCCGAAAAAACGGGCAGCCCGATAAAACCGATCAGCAGATAGAGCATGACGGCTGACGTGCCGCGCCGCGCACCGAGCACATACACCGAAAGGCAGACCACAAACACCTGAAGGGAAAAAGGAATTGGCCCGAAAGGCACCGACAGCGGTCCCAGCACGCACATCAGCGCCGTCATCGCCGCGACCTCCGCCATGTTTCTGACATGATTCTTCTCCATTGTTTTCACTCCATCTTCGCAAAAATTTGCAGCGCCTTGATAATACGTTCGGCCGGGTTAATTGTCAACAATAATATCTATATATGGTGACAATTAACAGCTGCGGCGCGCCCGCTCTCTTGACGCGGACAGAACAAAGCGCCTTGAGCGAGGGCCCGAAACGTGGCATAATCTGTTCCTGCGGAAGAAATCATTTTGGACAAAGAGGGTTTTTCCATGGACGAGATGAACGAACTGTACTATCGGCTCCCCTACGTGAAGGAATTCGACGCCGTCGTCACCGGCTGCGCGCCCGGCAAAAACGGCTTTGAAGTGACGCTCTCGCAAACCGCCTTTTACCCAGAAGGCGGCGGCCAGCTCGCCGACGGAGGCTTCATCGGCGAGGCAGCCGTCAGCGACACGCGCCGCCGCGCCGGCGACATCATCCATTACACCGACCGGGCGCTGCAGATCGGCAGTACCCAGCACTGCGTCATCGACTGGCAGAAACGATTTGATCACATGCAGGCCCATTCCGGCGAGCATATTGTCTCCGGCCTGATCCACAGGCGCTTTGGCTACGACAACGTCGGCTTCCATATGGGCGCTGACAAAGTCACGGTTGATTTCAACGGACTGATCAGCGAAGAGCAGCTTGCTGAACTGGAACGCGAAGCCAACGCCTGCGTTTACGACAACCTGCCCGTGCGCGTCGTGTTCCCCTCGCCGGAAGAACTGGCGGCGCTTGATTACCGCAGCAAGAAAGAACTGAGCGGCGCCGTGCGCCTCGTCGAATTTCCCGGCGTCGATCTCTGCGCCTGCTGCGGCACCCATGTGGAGCGCAGCGGCGAGATCGGACTGATCAAGTTCGTATCCATGGTTCACTACAAAGGCGGCGTCCGTATTGAAATGCTCTGCGGCCGTCTTGCCATGCAGGACTACGCGCGCAAGAACGAACAGGAGCGCGAGATCGGGCGCATCTTTTCCGCCAAGCCGTACGAGACCGTCGAAGCCGTGCGGCAGTACGTCGCCGCAGCCGAAGCGGCGGAAGCCC
>Ga0129314_1001856_pt1 | contig 13207 bp, 13 predicted proteins | sample O1111metagenome_FD_94431 | JGI IMG/M metagenome (GOLD analysis project Ga0129314, IMG submission 94431) | Orangutan individual fecal microbial communities from fecal samples from Wisconsin, USA - O1111 metagenome | ecosystem: Host-associated > Mammals > Digestive system > Large intestine > Fecal...
CTACAGCAACAACCCGACCGTCAATGCGGTCGTCGCTTACTACGCGGGGCATGCGGAAGCCGCCGGGATCCGCTTCACCGCCCGTGTACAGCTCCCGGAGCAGCTTCTGATTCCGGACCCGATCTTCTGTGTCCTCCTCGGAAACCTCCTCGAGAACGCCGTCGACGCCTGTAAGGCCGAGCTGAGCCGTGGCGCATCGTCGGGCGCGGCTTCTGCCGAGGCCAATGCCGGCGGACTCGTCACCGAGTCGGATACTGTTCCGACCGAAACCGACAGCAGCGCTGCCTCCGTCGCGGACACGGCGATCGATCCGCGCATCGGCGTGTCCGCGTCTGCGAATGTCCGTTCTGACCAGGCCATCCGCGTGATCGTGAAGCAGAACGGCGACGCCTGCCTCTCCATCGTGGTCGACAACACCTGCAGCCGGAAGCCGATCTGGGACGAGGGCGAGCTCGTCTCCACGAAGCACGAAGGTCACGGCGTCGGCACCGTCTCGATCCGCTACATCGCCCAGCGCTACGACGGCGACGCCCGCTTCGAGTGGCGTGACGGCATCTTCTACGCCTCCGTCATGCTGAATCCGCAGAGCCCACCGAATCCATAAAAAAACAGCATCGCAAACGAACAGCCGGGTGTTTCCACCCGGCTGTTTTTCTGTCTTAAGAATTTCGTAATGGGGTCTGACCCCATAAACTCGAGTTTAGATTCTGTTTAGAAAAATTTAATGGGGTCAGACCCCATTAATTTGAGTAATCGCGCGGGCCATAGATGGCGGTGCCGATGCGGACGATGTTTGCGCCTTCCGCGATGGCGAGCGGGTAATCGCCGCTCATACCCATAGAGAGGTACTGCATGTTGACGCTGCCGGCGTAGCGCTGTGCGGCTTCCTCGTAGAGTCCGCGCATCTTCGCGAAGAAGCGGCGGGTCTCGTCTTCGCTGGCGTCCGCTGGCGGGATCGCCATGAGACCACGGATATCGAGGTGCGGGGTCGTCGCGAGCAGGCGCTCAAACAGAGACCAGAGGCCGTCTGCATTGACCCCGCTCTTACTGCTTTCTTCGCCAATGTTGACTTCCAGGAGGATATCCTGCTGCAGCTCCCGTTTCGCGGCTTCCTTCTCGATCGCGAGGGCGAGGTGCTCGCTGTCCACGCTCTGGATCAGCGACGCACGGCCGACGACCTTCTTCACCTTGTTTGTCTGAAGATGGCCGATAAAGTGGCCCGGCTTCCCGAGGTAGGCGCCTGCATCCGTCTTCTCAACGAGCTCCTGCACATGGTTCTCACCGAAGATGTCGATCGGGAGCTCCGCGCTCGCCCTGACCTCCTCGACGGTACGTGTTTTGCAGGCCGCACAGAGGAGAATCTCCTCCGGCTTCCGTCCTGCACGGATCGCCGCCTCGGCCATCGTGCGGCGGATCTCCGCGACCGCCTGCTGCATTCGCTCTATCTGTTCCTGTTCTATCATGCCTGTCCTCCCTCAAACGCTGTGTAGTGCGCACGCTCACCGCCCCATAATCTCGGACGTGTCTTCGCACAGACCACGTGTGCCGCACCGATCTGCGAAATCATGCCTGGTCGCCCTCGTACGGCGTGTAGTGCGCACGCTCACCGCCCCATAATCTCGGGCGTGTCTTCGCGCAGACCACGTGTGCCGCACCGATCTGCGAAATACGCAACCTCACCGGCACGGCGACGCGCTTCAGATGCATCCCGATCAGCGTATCGCCGATGTCGATCCCGGCGTCCGCACGCACTTCCTCGACCGCTACCGGGTCCTCGAAGTGCTGCCAGCAGGTCGTCGCCCAGCTGCCGCCCGCATGTGGCCACGGGCAGACCGACACGATCTCATAGCCGTTCCGAAGCGCACATGCGCGCTCCACAATCACGGCACGGTTCAGATGCTCACAGCACTGCGCTGCAAGATCGATCCCCTTTTCCTGCAGCACCGGCGCGATGCCCTGATACACCGCATCCGCGACCTCCATACTGCCGATCTTCCCGATGTGCCCGCCGAGGATCTCACTCGACGAACAGCCCACCACAAGCACACTGTGCTCGCGAAGCTCCGTCTGCTCCAGCAGCTCACGGATCACCTGCGACGCCTCTCTCGCGATTTCATGTAATTCAGAATCTGTCATATCGATCACCTCGCCCTATAAAACAACAGGATAGACTTTTTACTTTCCCTAGTATAGAGCACCGCCTGTCCGAAGAGAATATCCAGTTACCGGAAATTAAATGATGCCAGTCCACTTACACTCGCAAGGGGCTGACACCGTCATTTCATGTTCGCAACGCGATTTGAACGCGCGACCTTCCGCTTAGGAGAACCATTGAACCTTTGTCATCTGTGTTCACCTATGTACAGGAAAGTCGCTTTTCATCAGGCTTTTTTCGAATTCCGAATCTGTTTCGGTTCACCGAAGTTCACCTTTGTCGTTAGAAGTTTATGCCTTCATTTTAGCAGATTATTAGATTTTGCTAAAAAAGGGAAAAGGATCATTTGCAGCTGCCGCCGATATTAGCTAAAGATCTAAGATCAGTATTCTCCAGTCTGAAGGGAGAATTTCCGATAGCACATCAGGTTCCCTTCCATAAATACCTTGACGGCTAATTCCCTAGCCGTCTTGATTTCCGGCACTCCATGAAAAACGACCGGTCCCGCATTCAGGTAATTGACGCCTATTTCGAATTCTTTTCGATTCAGCACCTCGTTTCCATGCAGCCATTCGAATTGAACGCAGGTATTGATCTGTAAGCCTTTATTCCGCTCACCCGCATATTTCCTTCTTGGATAGGAATCGGAAAACGAGAGACTCAGATCCCTGTCATGAAGAGAACAGCTGTTAACGAACAATCCATTATTGTAATAAAGACCGGAATTCATAATCCGGATATGCGACTGCCAATAGAAGAACAGTTTATTGCTTTTATCTTTAATCAGATTTAAAAAGGTTGTCTTTTCTTCGGCGTTACGACAGACAATTCCGGCCAGAGAATTTTCAATCGGATACCTGTCCGGATACAAAATTTCTGACTGCCTGATAGATCCCTCTCTTTTTTTATCCACTGGATTCTGGGATTGATATGGGCCATTTCTGTAGATCATGTCAAAATTCAATTTGGAAAATGCATCCTCGCCTTGTAATACAGGGCATCCTTCCCCTGCCTCTGAGCCCTCCGAGAAGCATGTCTCCGGATCAGATAGAAGTTTATCAAGGTAAAAAAAGAAAAATACAGGAACCGGAACATTTGCATTTGGATCACCGTCATATCGAAGGTCGCGATGCTTAAAGCCTTCATTATAATACTGCGTGGGTGTCAATGGCCTGAAATAAAACCGCACATAAGACGTTGTCGCATGTCGCGTCATATCGATCACCTGACGGCTGGCATTATCGTTCTGCATAACATGAAGTTCTTCTGCCTGCATCCGGCTATAAAGCATTCCACTCTCCAAAACGCTTACCGCATTCCGGATATCCGTGTAATGATATGCGTAATGAGGCCACCATCGAAACGGAGCAAACTTTTCATTATTCAAAATGATTTCTTTATAACTCATCGGCGTGTCCTTTTAAATCATAGACTCTGCCTTCTCCGGCATTGATTTGATAACCATCTGTTTTTTCTCCGGTCTTTCCATCTGTAATTCTCACCTCAGAAGCATATCCAAGAGAAAGCAGTAGATCAAGGACAAGACGATGTGGAGAATTTTCCTCTTCTTTCAGGGCAAAGCCGTCACTTCGAAGGTTAGACCAGATTTCAAAAAATGCGTCTTCGTCTATTTCAACCGGTTCGGACTTTGCATTCTGTTTTTGAAAAACAAGTCCATCTTTCCAGAGTACGTCCCAGCCTGATTGATCGGAATCAAAATGATATGGAACAATGGAACAATTATATCGGATATCATCCTCCAGGCCTTGAAAAGACATATCTCTTGCATTTTGTCGAAGCCAATTGACTGTTTTTTTCTGATTTTTATGCTCAGGAAGTGGATCCGGGCCTGTTCCCAGATAGATATAAATGTCAATTGGCAGGTCCTGAAGATATTTTTCCATGACCGGCTTTACATCAGACCAGTTCAATTCGCCATTTCCGCATCCCAACCGCGGGAATGCTGCTGATGTGATTTCTTTTTCTGCATAGGTTCGGCAAAATTTTGCCAGTCCGGCTTCAATATATTCTATCCTGGAAGGATTTCTCCAATGTTCCTTGGTCGGGAAAAGAAGGACCCAATGATCAGGTTCATAGCATAGCATTAAGGAACCGATTTTTAATTTCCGCTTATCACAGATATCTCTGTAAGCCTGAAACATATCGGGATAGTGCTTCTTAAACTCAAGAGCAATGCCCTTGCCCATGACACCAACGGTATTTACGGTATTCACAAGAACCTGAGCGGGACTTTTAAATATATCGCCCTCGATATATCGGATCATTTTTTGCCTCCAATCTCGATACGATCGCCATTTGGCAGAACGAAAGCACACTCAAACCGGCTTCCGGTTACCAACGCAATCTCCTGCAAGTCATCCAGCGTAAAGGTGCCTCGTTTTATTTTCTGACTGAATGCCTGTGGAGATTTATCCATTCTTCGTCCCATCTCGGTTAAAGTCATACCCGTTTTCACAGCCAGAATTTTCAATTCATCATCAATTCGCATTTGCCGCATCTCCTTATACCGCAAGCATAAACCATATGATTGATTGAATCAACAAATACGTTTAAAATGATTGGAAATAAAATAGTTTTGCGATTACAAACCGCAAAACTTCCGAAAAGTCGGATCGAATGCGGATTGATGCCGACAGAATGGAAGGAATTCGGAATACATCGCCTTCATCAAATACAGGTTACTATCAAAGGAACCTCTCAAAAAGTCACCTAGCCGAAACAATTATCTTAATTGTATCTTCGAAAGCTCACTGCGCCTCTTAGCATCTAACTGAATCCATTCATCCAGTGTCAACGGCACATAATCAGAGAACATGCAGAAACAGTTGATCATCTGGCACGGAATATTCTGCTGTTCATCACTTCCTCGAACTTCTCGCCTGCACGCTCTTGTGCGCTGAATAAACTCGTTAACCAGAATTTCATCGAAGGTGTTATGTACATGCCCATAGAGCATATAGGTCTTCGGTATACCTTCGCCATTTCTGCGATACTGGCCGTTATAACAAAAAATCGGATAATGAGACAATATGATCTTCCTTCGATTGTCATTCAGTTCCTTATAAGACTCAATCCATTTAAAAAGACTTCGATCGAAGTCCTGATCATTCAGATAGTAGTCATGGTTTCCGACGATCATGTATTTTCGACCTTTCAGCTGGCGAAGAATCTCCTCCGCTTCACCAGCCTTCTTTGACATGCAGAAGTCTCCTAAAATCACAACTTCATCTCCATGACGAACACGTGAATTCCATTGATTGATCATATGCTGATTCATTTCTTCAGCACTTGCAAAACCACGATGATCCATCTCTGTATTGAGTTTCGCATGACCGAAATGCAGATCAGAAATATAATATCGCATGACAGAGTGCCTCCTTCCTTTAAAAAAGTACTGTTTAAAAGAACAGGGCCCGACTCCCTTATGGACACCTCGAGATTTTCTCAAGGAAATTCATAAGAGAGTCTGACCCCATTACTTTGACTCCATTTTCATGTTCGCGACGCGATTTGAACGCGCGACCTTCCGCTTAGGAGGCGGACGCTCTATCCAGCTGAGCTACGCAAACGTGCTATGTAATTTACTAAGCACTTAATATTAACATATCCATGAGAGACTTTCAATCGCCATCACTTATACAGCTTCACGTGCGCGTACACGCGGCCTTTTTTCGTGGTATTTCCGGTGCCGGTGAAGATGAACTTGCCATGGCCGCGGACGGAGATGCGTTCGTCTGGCTTCAGGGTGTAGCTGGTGTCAGTGACGGTACGGCCGTCGATGAAGACGTTCTCCGCGGTGATCAGCTCCTGCGCTTTCGTGCGGCTCAGGCGGTAGACCATCGCGAGTACGGCGTCGAGGCGCTCGGAGGCGACGGAGCCGGACAGCTCCTCCCACGCGGGTTCGAGCGTGCAGGCGGACGGCGGCACGACCTCACAGCTCACAAAGGTGTGCTTCACGCGAGTGAATTCGCGGGCAATGATGTCGGCCATATCGCTGAGCACGAAGATGAAGGCTTCGGCATCTCCACAGAGGATGTCGCCGATCTGGTCACGCTCGATGCCCATGTTCATGAGGGCCCCGAGGTAGTCGCGGTGCGTGAGCGCATCCGTGAACTTCCGGTTGAGCGGCGTCACATGCAGGCAGCGGATGACATCCCCCTGTGCCGGCTCTTCGGCGAGGAAGCTTTCCTCCGTCATGTAGTCCGGCAGGAACACGACGACGTTCCGGTCGGCATCTGCACGCCCGCCATAGATAAGGTACGGCGCACCATTCACCGCGTGCACCTTGCTGCTGATGCCCTGCTTCCGGAGGATCGCATGAAACTGCGCGAGCTCGGACGCCGCGAGGAAGCAGCTGTGCGTGAGGTAGTTGCTGTTATAGGCTTTTTCAGAGAGGTCGCGGATGCGGCCCTCGAGAAGTGAATTCTGATCCATAAGTCTTTCTCTGTTTTACTGTACGCGAGGCCAATGCTGTCGGCCGACAGCATATACCTTCGCGGGAAATCGCCTGCTACGGGAGTGCCACGCTTCGGCCGACAGTATTTACTTTCGCAGCGCAATCGTTTCTGCGGGCGGGTTCCCATGCGTCCGCCCGGAAGCATTGACCCGGGCATGAGCGGGCGAAATCACTGCAGGTAGGCTTTGTACCGCTGCAACAGCTCCTGATTGAGGTCGACCGTCATGTGGATGCCGTCGTCTTCGTAGCTCGTTTTGTGTACGCGGGCGCGCTCCTGGAGGTCGTGCTCGACCTGGCCGGCGGTGTACGGGATGATGAGGTCCATCGTGATGTAGCCGGCGAAGAGCTTCTCTTCGATCTTCTCGAGGAGGAGGTCGAGGCCCAGGCGGCTGGCGGCGGAGATGTAGATCTTATCGCCACGGTCGATCGGAAGCTCCGAGAGCGGGTACTTCCGGTCAGCCTTATTCATGACGTAGATGACCGGGATAGCACCGGCGCCGAGCTCCTTCAGGGTGCGGGCGGTGACGTCCATGTGCATCTGGTAATTTGGGTCCGAGCAGTCGATTACCTCGAGGATCAGGTCGGCATTGACCGCCTCCTCGAGCGTCGAGCGGAAGGCGTCGACGAGGTCGTGCGGCAGGTCGTTGATGAAGCCGACGGTGTCGGACAGGAGGAAGTCGCGATGGCTGCCCGGAGTGATCTTCCGGACGGTGGTATCGAGAGTCGCGAAGAGCATGTCCTTCACCATGACTTCCTTTTCCTCATCTGGACAGCAGGCCTCGAGGAGCCGGTTCATGAGTGTCGACTTGCCGGCGTTCGTGTAGCCGACGAGCGCGACCTGCGGGATGCCGGAGGCCTGGCGCTTGCGGCGCTGCGTGTCGCGGTTTTTCGTGATCTCGCGGAGCTGCTTTCGGAGCTCGGACATGTCCTTCTCGATACGGCGGCGGTCGAGTTCGATCTGGGTCTCACCGGCACCCTTATTCGACATGGAGCCGCCGGTGCCACCCTGCCGGCTCAGGTTCTGGCGGAGACCGACGAGGCGCGGAAGCATGTACTGCAGCTTCGCGTAGTCGACCTGAAGCTTCGCTTCCTTCGTGCGGGCACGGTCCGCGAAGATGTTGAGGATCAGGTTCGTTCGGTCAATGACTTCGACCTCCAGGTCATGCGCGAGGTTCGCAAGCTGTGACGGCGAGAGCTGGTTGTTGACGACCACGAGGTCTGCGTCGAGCTCGAATACGAGCCCCTTCAGCTCCTGAACCTTGCCGGAGCCGATGTAGCAGGCGGCGTCCTGCGAGGCGAGGTTCTGCGTGACATCCGCCACGACCTCGAGCCCCTCCGCCTCGGCGAGGCCTTCGAGCTCTTCCATGGAGACCTCGAAGCCGTCGTCGCCGCCGAGGCAGACGCCGACCAGGATGGTCTTTCTTCGCTTGATGTTCTGATCTGTTTCGTACATGTAGATGACTCCTCTATCTCGGATGAATGTATGTGCTGATGCTGGCCGGTGTGCATGATGCTGTCCCGGACCTGCTGCGCACACGGCCAGCGGTCGCCACTCCGTCACGGGTGTCCGGCGCGCGGCGCAGGTATGCTGTTTTATGATTTCGTGAACTGACGCGCGAAGCCACTCGCCACGAGGAGCGCCAGCATTGCCCCGACGAAGGTGGAGGCGATGCGCAGTGCGCAGTCGGAGAAGAAGCCCTCCGGCAGCATGTTGATCATACGGCTCTCGCGCGGGTCAAACATCCAGTTGCCCTGGCTGAAGAAGATTTCGTGGAAGACCGTGAAGACCCGCGTGAAGTCGAGCATGGCGAGGAACGCGATGACGGCGACGAGCCCGAGGATCAGCAGACAGGCACGGATGAAACCGCGGCTCAGATACCCGAGCGCAGCACGCGGACCGGCGACGACGATCAGGAAGCCGGCGATGGCGATGCAGCTGAGGATCGCGAGGGAGCGGACGACGAGGCAGATCACGAAGAGCTTCCGGACATCCGCCATGTGGGACTTCTCGTTTTCAGTGTAGAACTCCGTCGTGCGGCCGTTGATGGTCGTTTCGACGATGAGGTTTTCGCGGTCGCCCCGCAGGTACACCATCGTCTGGTGCATGACGTCGCAGAGGTCGTCCATCGTCATCTCGTCGCCCATCCAGGTCTGCATGTCATCGAGGACCTGGTAGTGCTCGAACTCATCACGATAGAAGCTCGGCGTCCAGTAGGTGACCGCCTCGAAGCTCGTGACGAAGGTGATGAAGATGAGAAGCACGGCAAACACGATGCCGAGAAAGCCACGTAAATGATGACGCATAAGATGCCTCCGATTGATTTCAGATTTGCTGCCTACTAGTGTAGCATGATTTCAGAGTCTGCGACAGCACCCATACAGATGAATAAGCGTTCAGTCGAAGGTGCCCGGAGACAGCCACAGCATACCATACGGAGAGGTCGTGAAGAATCAAAATCCCATCCCTTAGAAGTACTTGGAGTAATTTTTCCTTAGCACCCTCTGCAACGCTGAGTTTTCATGAAGGAAACTCAGTGATTGCAGAGGGCCTAGTACTTCTTAGGGATGGGATTTTAGATGCTTCCGAGCTCGGAGTACTGTGTATGCTGTGACTGCCTCCGGGCACCTGTATGGACTAAGTTTAGCCCTGTGCGGCCGTGGTCTCTTCCGCAGCCTCTGCAGTGCTTTCATCCGCTGCGGCCGTCGTCTCTTCGACAGCCTCGGTCGCTGCTGCGCTGGTCTCGGTGGTCTCCACGACCTTCACCTGCGTCTGTACGTAGTCGAGGACAGCCTTGTTCACCGCCTCGTCCTTCACCGCATCGCCGCCGTACTGCTCGATGAGCTGGATCTTGTTGAGCTCCTTGCCGGCGAGGCCGCTGAGCTCTACTGCGAGCTCGTCGATCAGCTGATCGCTGGACTTGATGCCCTGCTCGTTCGCGATGGCCGCAACGACCATTCTCTGCTTCGCATAATCGGTCGCGTAGCTGGAGATTTCCTCCTTGAAATCATCGACGCTCATGCCGTACATGTTCAGCATATCCGCGAGGCCGTGGCCGTACTGCTTCGCCGTCGATACCTCCTGGGAAATCACATAGTCCTCTGCGTACTTCTGCATCGCATCCGAGACGGTGATCTCCGAGGTATCCACGATCTGCTGCAGCGCATCCTGCTGGATCGTGTTGTTGTACTGATAGTCGACCTGTGCCTGGAGAAGCGCCTGCTGCTCTACGCGGAAGGAGGCCACATCCGATGCCTTGGAGCCCATGTCCTCTGCATGCTCCTTCACCCACTGATCAGTGAGCTCCGGCATGGTGGAAACCTTATTCACCGTGACATCAAACACCGCCGGCTTGCCAGCGAGATCCGGGTTGTTCGGATAGGACTCCGGGAAGGTTACATTGACCTCGAGCTTCTCACCCTTCTTCGCGCCGATCAGCTGGTCCTCGAAGCCATCGATGAAGCTGCCGGAGCCGAGTACGAGGTCGTAGCCGGTACCTGAACCGCCATCAAATGCCTTGCCGTCCATCTTTCCGACGAAGTCAATGTTTACAGTATCGCCTTCCTTCGCTGCGTCTTCGGTCTCCGTGAGGTAGTTCTTACGGAGGTAGTCGATCTGGGAATTCACCATATCCTCATCGACGGTCAGCTTCGGGCTGGTCTCGACGGTGATGCCCGTGAGGTCACAGAGCTTCACGGTACCCATGTCACTGAACTTCGGAAGCTCCGGAACCTCCGTCGCCTCGAGGGCCTGAATCTCCGGATCATCCGCGCTGAGCTGGGAAGCGGTCGCGGTATCGGATGCACTTGCATCCGTCGCCTCTGCCGCCGCAGCGGTGGTCGCCTCCGGGGTCTTGTTCGATGAGCCGCAGGCCGCGAGCGCCATCACACTTACCGCCACAGCGGCGGTCAGAATCAGTCTGTTCTTTTTCATAATTTTCTCCTCAGTTCTAGATTTTATTACATAAGCATTCAGTGCGGGTCCCCGGCTTAGATTGAACCGGTCCCGGAGTACTGTGCCTCCGTAGCCGGCCCGCCGGGGACCCTGACTGAATTATTTATTAAACGCCTTAAACGCCTTATAGGTGTAGTACACGTCGAGCTTCGAGGTGATCTCGAACGGTGCGTGCATCGCGAGTACCGGCACACCGAGGTCCACGGTATCGACGTCCATGTTGGCGATGAACATCGCCACGGTTCCGCCACCACCGAGGTCGACGCGACCGAGCTCACCGATCTGCCACATCACATTCTCATCATCCATGTACTTGATGACGCGCTGCATGGTCTCCGCAGACGCATCGTTGGAGCCGTACTTGCCACGGGAGCCGGTGTACTTCGTGAGGACCGGTCCACGGTTCATGTAGGAAGCATTGTTCGCCTCGAACGCATCCGAGAAGGTCGGATCGAAGGCAGCATTGACATCTGCCGACAGACACAGCGATGCACGCAGCACATCGCGCACGCGCTCACCCTCCGCCTCTGCGAGGTCCTCCATATAATGAAGCAGCATATCGCCGGACATACCGGTGTTTCCGACCGAACCGATCTCCTCCTTATCGACGAGGGCGGTCACGGTGGTGTACTCCGGCTTCTTCGTCTCGATCTCAGCCATCAGTGCGGTGTACGCACAGACCTTATCATCCTGGCCATAGGCACCGACCATGGAGCGGTCGAAGCCGATATCGACGGCATGCTGTGCCGGTACCATCGTGAGCTCGGCACGCAGGAAGTCCGCCTCGGTGATGCCATACATCTCGTTGAGGATCGACAGCACCTTCAGCTTGAACGCCTGCTTCACTTCCGGATCAGCGATCGGTGTCGAGCCGAGCAGCACATTCAGCTCCTCGCCCTTGATACCATCCGCGAGGGTGCGCTTCACCTGCTCCTGCGCGAGGTGCGGCAGAAGGTCGGATACGACGAAGACCGGGTCACCCGGCTTCTCACCGAGATCGAGGTCGATGGCACGACCGTCACGCAGCATCACACGACCGTGCAGTGCGAGCGGGGTCACCGCCCACTGATACTTCTTGATGCCACCATAGTAGTGTGTCTTGAAGAACGCAAGCTCTTCCTTCTCATAGAGTGGATTCGGCTTCAGGTCGAGACGCGGGCTGTCGATGTGGGCGATATTGAAGTGCACACCCTCATCGAGCGGACGCTTACCGATGGTGGTCAGGATGATGCTCTTGCCACGGTTATCGAAATATACCTTGTCACCGGTCTTATACTTCTTTGAACGCTCGAATGGCTGGTAACCGTTCTCCTCTGCCATCCGGATCGTCTCACGTACGGCCTCACGCTCGATCTTCGCATGATCGAGGAACTCCTTGTAGCCCTCGCAGAACGCCATGGCCTTCTCCACGTCCTCCGGACGCTCCATGCCGATGTTCTGAATCTTATAACAGAGCTTTTCCTCGAGCTTCTGTCCTTCTGTCTTCGCCATAATATATCCTCCTTTACAGCAGCTTCCTCATTTTATCGGCTGTCTGTGTTATTTCTGTGAAATCAGTTCACGCTACCCATATCCGTGAGCGGCCAGTACTTGAAGTATACCTTCGCCACCATCTTGTCACGGGCGACCATGTTGTACGCGCCCCAGTAGCGAGCATCGAGTGAGTTGTTCCGGTTATCCCCGAGCATGTAGTAGCTGCCCTCCGGCACCGTCACATCCACCGCCGGGAACTGCTGCCCGTCGACGATCATCGGCTCCGGCAGATAGGTCTCGGTGATGGCCTCACCGTTCACATAGACCGTACCGATCGGCACCTCTACGCTCGAGCCGTCTGCATTCTTCCCGATCCTGATGTTGTGGAACTCGGACGCGTCCGCAGTCCCGGTCTGTCGGATCTCGATGTGATCCCCCGGCATACCGATGACACGCTTCACATAGTATACGACGGAGTTCTTCTTATCCTCGCGTCCACAGTTCGGGCATACACCCTGATCGGTCTCCCGGTAGCTCTGCCCGCAGCCCTTGCACTTGTACCCATAGACGAAGATGGCAATGTCTCCACGTTCCACCTCCCCGAAGGTATACTTCAGGCGGGAGCCAAAGACGCGCGCCCCGGCCATGATCGTGTCCTGCATGGAGCCCGTCGGGATCGTCGAGTTCGCGATGATGAAGTTGTTGAGACAGAACGCCAGCACCGCCGCCACCGCGATGACCTTCACCCAGTCGATGATCTCCCCGAGCAGTGTCGGCTGCTGCTCCCCATCCTCGGACTTCTTCGGTCTCCGCTTCTTTCCACCGGCTGTCCGAACACGTGGGGATGCTCCATCTGCCTGTCCGGAATCGCTGCTCACCTGGGCTGCACCCTGATCGCCGGCATTGTCCCCGGACACCGATGTGGAATTCTCAGCCTTCCCCTCGTCGGAAGCAGACACGTTATCCACATGATGCCCATCGCTGTCCACGACATCGAAAAATTTATTATCCATACTGTTTTCTCCTGTTCTATTGCGTCCGCTTGTGCGCACTGCACGCTCTCCCGGACCCTCCTATTTTAACAGATAGCACAGAAAAGTATAGATTCCACACCGGCCCTCCATTTATTTTCCTTTATTTTTAAGATAAA
>Ga0129314_1001864_pt1 | contig 13164 bp, 14 predicted proteins | sample O1111metagenome_FD_94431 | JGI IMG/M metagenome (GOLD analysis project Ga0129314, IMG submission 94431) | Orangutan individual fecal microbial communities from fecal samples from Wisconsin, USA - O1111 metagenome | ecosystem: Host-associated > Mammals > Digestive system > Large intestine > Fecal...
CTGGAAGTCTGAAACTTTGTGATAATCCCAAATTAAGAGCGTTAGGATATCGAAGAATTAATTTTTTATCGCATCGATATTTTATGCTTTATCGTATTGAAAACGATATTGTTTATGTGGATAATATTTTTCATGAATGGCAAGATTATGAAAATAAAATGAATTAAATACTGGGATATATAATCCTGCCCATTGGGGCTGTCTCTTATTTTCTAACATGATTTAGGAGTTAGTTTAGATGGGGAGGATTTTTTTCTATAATAGAAGGATTGGTTGAAATAATATTGGAAAGTACTAATGGAAAAGTTGCTTAGATATGTGCAATCATTAATATAAAATAATTCCTATTAATGAACACCCCCATCAGTAGTCCGAACCCCCTTAACTGACTACGATTTGACTACTACACACTGCCTTGAATTGCACCATTTTGAAGTGTTTTGCAAAAAAATGTAGTCATTAACTGAGAAAATACAATGCTCGAAAAAGCCGATAAACCAACGCAAAACTCGGCATTACAGGGCATTTCAGAACAGGAGAATTTTATGATAAAAATACTTTTCATCTGCCACGTCAGAATCCGTATTTTTGTCTGAAATGTCTTAAAATCAAGACTTTGTGGGAAGTGGAAAGTGATTTGTACCCCTGTTGTACCCCTATTTTATACGGGTTCCTAGAAAGGCAAAATTTTGTTAATTGACTGCCCTCGATAAAAAAAGCCTCTTGACAGCAGTAACAGAAGTTATATATTAGTAGTAACAGAGTTCACCACGCCTCTGACTTTCATGCGCAACCCGGTGAGACTTTTTAATCCAATCAAAATTAAGAAGGATGTCCATAAAACAGGGAGTTTATTTTGTGGATATTGGAAAAGGAACATTTGGAAATAATTAGAAAGTCCCAGTATGGGTTGATTTTTTCACTTAATTGAGTATAATAAAAGTAGGAACAGCAATGTTCTCGATGTAAGAGCATCGTTAAAAGTTGGGCTGCAGATGGAGCAGGATAATTTTCCATCTCATTAGATGTCTTAACTGGGCATCGAGCCTGGCAGCTTGGATAAAGCTGTAGTCCACGTGGGGGACTTAATGATTTCCACGTCGTTATGGGTATCTTAACTGGGTACCGGGGCTGACAACCAGCAGAAAACTCTTTTTAAAAAGAAATTCTTAGAGGAGTGTGGTTAAGTATCACACTCCTCTTTATGTATGAGGTATGGATGGCAACAAAAGCAGATAAGAAAAATGCAATAAGACAAGGTATTATAGATTCAGCCGGTATATATAGTCAGAGCCTAGCTGGTAAAACATTTCTATATGTATATGGAGAAGAGTTTTTTGAAGTCTCTTTTCCGATAGATCATTTTCTTCACTTAACAGGAGTGGAGACAAAACTTTCTGCAAAGGACTTCTATAAAAATGCAAAAAAGGCAAAACTTACAAGTAGCCAGTTCTATTTTGATGCAAGGCATCCTTATGCAAATGCAAGAAAGAAGTTGCCCTGCTTAAAGAGATTACCGGAGTTGACAAATGATATGGTGTGTATCCTTAAGGAGATGCAGACGGTTACAATTATTTACAAACTAAGCGTAACTAATCTGGAATTTACGTTGGGACTTACAGAAAATACAGATGTAAATGGTAAGAAGATTAATAACTTTTTTCTTCCTATGTCACTACGAGTGGAGGATACATCCGTAGAAAAGAGTAATGATGGGGAAATCGTTGATTTCATTTTTTCAAAAGATGCAAGCGTTGCAAAGTATGATACATTATTGGTAGAAGATAAGAATAAAATGATTCCAGATAATATCAAGCATTTGATAAGCGAGAAATTATATAGTACAGAGCATGATTAATTACATATGAAAGTTTTGAAGCATCAGGAAACTGGTGCTTTTTTAGTGCGGAACAATGTATGAAATATAGTTGGTGAAAAAGTGTTCGTTTCAAAGAAGAATTTAATTGAAAGTATTCGCTCAATAGAATATAATGAAAGAGGAGTTTTTACACATTTTTGGAGGAAAACACATGGAATATTTGACCTCAGCAGAATGCGCAGAAAAGTGGAATGTATCCCAGAGATGGGTGGCGATATATTGCAAAGAAGGCAGAATTGAAGGAGCCATTCAGAAAGGGAGAATGTGGTTCATCCCGGTTGGAACAGAGAAACCTATAGACCCACGTAAGGCCAGAAAGCTTGAACAGATTAAAAGTAATTAATTTCGGAGGATAAAGATAAATGGATAACGCAAGTATTAAGAAGCTGGAGGCTGATTTGTGGGAGTCTGCGGATCTCCTGAGAGCTGGATCAAAGCTTACATCAAATCAGTACTGTATGCCTGTACTGGGTCTGTTGTTCCTTAGATATGCATACAGCAGATATAAAATGGTTGAGGAAGAAATATTAAAGGATAGGCCGGTAAGAAATGGTCGTAAGATGCCGGTGGAGGCAAGTGATTTCACGGCTAAGAGCGCATTATTCCTTCCTGAAATGGCGCAGTTTGATTATCTGGTAAATCTTCCGGAAAATGTTGCTTCTTTAGGATTATTGAATGCATCAGGACAGACCATGGGGAGCCTAGGTGAAGTGGTAAATAACGCCATGGAGTTGGTGGAACATCAGAGTGACCAGCTGACAGGTGTTCTTCCTAAAAGCTACACTGATTTCTCGGATGAACTTCTGGGTGAGTTACTCAGAATCTTTAATAACAATGCTTTGGATGAAGTTGGTGGAGACGTAATCGGACGTATCTACGAGTACTTTCTGAATAAATTTGCAAAAAATATTGCCTCTGACGATGGTGTGTTCTTTACCCCGAAGTCATTGGTAAAAATGATTGTAAACATACTGGAGCCGAAAAGCGGAGTTTTGTTGGAAATAAAGACCATTGAATTGATACAAAGATACGATACGCACAGACAACAGAATATGCTTAAAACCGCTTGATAGAAGGCTTTTTGAAACGCAGGATTTCGGAAGCCTTCTTTTTTTTGCCTTTTTGCAGTGTTTTACGAGCATCAGATAGCGGCTGGGAGAATGGGTGGGTGCAAACAATGAACGATAGCAGAAAAGAGGTATCGTTCATTGTGAGCTATCGTGTAAAGGGTATTAGGTATCGTTCAGTGTGTGCAGCAAGATAAATATCAACAAATATAATGAAATAGCAGATAAAGAAACAAAATATCAGAAAACTACTTGAAATTTGATTCGGAAAGAGGTATAATATAATCTGTATATTTGCGTTTATTTCACAAACCGCAGAGGTGATTTTATGATTGATAATAATTTAATGGATGACAATTACATAAGTATTGATGATGCTGCGGCGTATTTAGGAATAAAGACAGTCACTTTGCGCAATTGGATAAAGAAAAAACCAGACATTCCGGCACATCGTGTGGGGAAACTCTGGAAATTTAAGCGTTCTGAACTTGATGAATGGATAGCCAGTGGAAAAAGCGCAGAGTAATCATCAATACATTAGGAAGGAAGAATTACGATGCCTGAAATCAGATTATATAACGAGGACTGTATAGCAGCCATGAAAAAAGTGGAGGATAAATCCATAAGCCTGATTGTTACAGATCCTCCATACAACCTTGGAAATTTCATGAAGAATAGAGATACCAATCTCAGCAAAATGCGAGATAATTTTTTTGGCTCTGCTGGTTGGGATGACATGGAATTTGACGAGTGGGAAAAATCAATGGATGATTTTTTCAAGGCGGCGGCAAAAGTCATGAGAAAAGGCGGTACAATGATTGTTTTTATGGCAATTATTAAAGTGGAAACAATCATTCGTCTGGCGGAAAAGCATGGCTTTTATTATAAGACGACGGGCATATGGCATAAAACAAATCCAATGCCGAGAAACATGAATTTGCATTTTGTAAATTCAACAGAAGCTTGGATATATTTCACATACAAAACTCGAACGGGAACCTTTAATAATAGTGGAGCCTTGATTCATGATTTTATCGAGACATCAGTTACCCCGAATGGAGAACGAAGATATGGGAAGCATCCAACACAAAAACCGGAAAGTTTAATACAACATTTTGTAGAAATATTATCCAATGAAAATGAGTGGGTTCTTGATCCATTTATGGGAAGCGGAACGACGGGTGTTGTTGCCAAGAGAACGGGACGAAATTTCATTGGAGTTGAATTGAATAAGGACTATTTTGAAATTGCAAAGTCCAGAATAGAGGGAAAACAAAATGAAACCAACAGTAATTGATTTATTTGCCGGTGTAGGTGGCTTGTCGCTTGGATTTGAAATGCGAGGATTCAATGTGCTTGTGGCAAATGAATATGATAAATCAATTGCTGCTGCATACACAGCAAATCACAAAAGCACAAAAATGATTGTCGGAGATATAACCTCGCTGGATTTAGATAAAACCTTTGGGCAGTATAAGGGAAAGGTTGATGTTGTTATTGGGGGTCCGCCTTGCCAGGGATTTTCACAAAAAGGTCAGAGAAAAACTATTCATGATGAGAGAAATTTTTTGTTTAAATACTATGTTGCAGTGGTGAAACTTGTTTCTCCGAAGTATTTTGTGATGGAGAATGTACCAAATCTGCTTACCGCCGAGGGTGGGTATTTCCGCAAAGAGATAGAAGAATTATTCAACGATATGGGGTATTCATTACAATATGGTGTATTGAATGCATCTGATTATGGAGTACCACAGAATCGCCGTAGAGCTGTAATCATTGGAAAATTAGGAGGAGATGCACCATGTCTTCCGAAGCCAAAGAACAATACAGTTACGATATGGGATGCAATTAGTGACTTGGCGTTTCTTGAGTCTGGAGAAGGACAAGACGAGCAAGCATACAAAATACCGCCCGAAAGTGAATATGAAAAACTGCTCAGGAAAAATTCAGAGGTATTATACAACCATGTTGCGACCAAGCATTCGGCATTAGCCTTAGAGAGACTTGCTCTGATTCCACCGAATGCAGGAAGAGAGGTATTACCTAAAGAGCATCTTACCAAGTCGATTTATAGTGGAACATGGACTCGAATGAGAAAAGATGAAATATCAGTCACTATCACAACAAGATTCGATACGCCGTCTTCAGGAAAGTTTACACATCCATTTTTAAACAGAGCGATTACAGTTAGAGAGGCCGCACGTATTCAATCATTTCCAGATACGTTTCGTTTTGTTGGAAACAAGGGTTCTCAAATGAAACAGGTCGGGAATGCTGTACCACCGTTATTGGCTGCGGCTGTTGCCGAGGTAATTATGAAGGATATGAAGGAGGAGTTAAAGAATGAACAGACCAGATAATATATCGGTATACGATGAGCTTGATTTAAAACTTGGAATCAAATCATCGCTTCCTCATGTTAAAAGTACTATTGCACTGGCTATCTTACTGTGGGAATGTGCCGACAGACCGTCAGAGTTAATTTATTCTGTACAAAATAACGATGGAATCGTAATGACAGATGATTTGGATCAGTGGGTCATTGATTACGTGGCAGACATTTGTACAGAAGACCGGATTGACAATGAAACGCTGATATCCGCAATTAATGAGAATCAGTTGTTTAAATCTCAAATGGAAGCACTAATTGTTGCATTTGAGCTTGTCTGGAAACTCGCAAAAGTCAGTTTTGTTGATGAGAACAAGGCAGCAAGTGCTGAACGCACTGGAGGTACCAGATACCCCAAAAAGCTGATTTACACAATAAATGCTGATATTATTCACTGCCTGATTGAAAGCAACAGGGATGCTTATGTCAGAGTGTTGCTGGCGTGGATAGGGTTCAATGTTAATAGTGATCCTGAATGCGAAGAACAACTCTGCCAAATGTTGTCTGTTCTGTCGGAGGGAGCTGTATTTAAACTTACCGATGGAGAGCGAGACGTTATATTTAATCAGAATAGTTTATACAGAAAACTATTAGAGACACATGACTCAGTTGATATCAATGGGGATAAAGAAGCTAAGGGCTCCTTACGCATTCTAAAATCGCTACTGTCGGATGGACTAAATCCGTTCTTGAAATATTCAAATGGAGTTGTTAGTACCAACGAACAAAAAGCCGCTGAATTAGAAGCGTATCAAGAAAGAGTGGATACCTTTTTGCGGTTGTCAGCAACAAAAGTTATTGGGTTAGAAGATGTTGACGCAGCGAATGAAGGCATTGCTCCGCAAGAATATGAAGCTAATCGCTTGACGACAGGATGTAATGTATTGCTCTATGGAGTTCCAGGTTCCGGAAAGAGCTATACTATCGAACATGAGTATTGTAAACCAGGCAGTCAGGTTGAGAGACTTGTTTTCCATCCGGATTACACATACTCTGATTTCATTGGCCAAATCTTACCGGCAGTTGATGATAATGGGCAGGTAAGCTATAAGTTTACAGCGGGGCCATTTACCAATATTTTGCGAGAGGCGTATAATCATCCGACTACGGAATATATCCTTATCATCGAAGAAATCAATCGTGGCAATGCGCCTGCTATTTTTGGCGAGGTATTTCAATTGCTTGATCGAAAAGTTGAATACCGCGAGGTTGATGACGATGGATTTCCAATCGGAACAAGTGAGTATGGTATCACAAATGCCAATATTGCAAAGATTGTATATGGCGATGAAAAGCATAAAGTGCGAATTCCATCGAACCTCTCTATAATTGGAACGATGAATACATCTGACCAGAATGTATTTACTTTGGATACAGCATTCCAGCGCAGATGGGATATGCGTCTTATTGAAAATAATTTTGAAAATGTAGATCCATCGTTGGCAGATGCGACTATTCTGGACACTTCTGTGACCTGGAAAGACTTCTGCACAGAAATCAACAAGATTGTGGTAGGAAACGGTGCCAGAATGACATCAGCAGAAGATAAGCGTCTGGGTGCATATTTTGTACATCTGCGAGATCTGAAGTTTGATGAAAGAATGGGAGATCTTTCAGATGGAGAATATGACGGTCTGCGTAAAAAGGAAAGTCATAAGCAGCTTACAGATACTGAGAAAGCAAGGCTTGCAGAAGTACGAGATGCGATGAAGCAGAATCGGAAATTCCCAGAAAAGGTAATCAAGTATTTGTGGGATGATGCTTTTAAATTTAATCGAGAGATTATATTTGAAACGACAGAGTACCAAAGTCTGGAACAGGTTATTCGAGCATTTATGTATGCTGAAAAACTTGATAGATTTAAGATGTTTAAGGAGAATGTGAGGAGTGCATTCACAAATCCTGAAGATTAAGGCGGTGAGTTGATATGGATTTAGATGAAGCTTTTGGAAAGCTTTCAGAATTTAATATAAAAGATCACTGCCATGTGAATACAAATGAAGACGGAGACCGCTTTGTCGGCATTAAGGCCGATACCGATGATGCGATGGTTTATTTCCCTATCGGATATCAATTGCCAGACGAAGACAAAGCAATCAGGAATGATATCAGGCATCTTATACAGGTTCTGTCCGAATTCACAACACGTGACGACAGATTGCTTGCGGTTAATAAATTTGCTGCACCACAATCTGTTGATTTTCCAATCAATGCGTATACAAGTGTGATAGAGTATTATTTTGATATTGGTGGAAAATATTATGTAGAAACAGAACAAACATATAAGGTGGCTCCGACCGGAAAGCAAGACTGGGCAAGGACTGCAAGAAAACAAATGCCTTTGGTGCAGTGCAAAAATGGAGTTAGTTCGTTTATATACACAAATTTTGAGGTGCGTTCCACTACTCCAAACGACACAAAGCTCATAACGCTGATTAATAAATACTGTGTATATGAAGCGTTTGAACGATTGGGATGGCTTTATGTTCCGTATAAACCTGAGAAACCGAGCGGATACCCGGATATTAAAACATCAATTCAAATAGTCCGTTCTAAACTTGCAAGTACCTACGATGATAAGAAAAAGCGGCTCTTTCAGGGAATGAAGGATATGCTTGAATACATGGATGAGAAAACATCAGATAAGCAGTTCTATTTTGGAACAGATGATTTTGACCATGTGTGGGAAAAATTGATAGACAGAGCATTTGGAGAACGGGATAAGGAAAAATATTTTCCTCGTTCCAGATGGTTGCTTGATTATGGAAAATATAAAGAAAAGCATCCGCTGATGCCAGATACCATTATGATTTATAATGACAAATATTACATTTTGGATGCTAAGTGTTATAAATACGGAAGAACAGGAATTCCAGACCATTTGCCGAATGGATCATCTATCAATAAACAGATTACCTACGGAGAGTATCTTGAAAAGTATAAAGGAGTGAAAACAGATTCGCTATTTAATGCCTTTATTATGCCATACAATATGGAAGAAAACTATTTTAAGCTGAATTCCTTCGTGGGAAATATTGGAGAAGCCATTGGAGACTGGCGATATAATAAAAAACCGTATGAGCGAATTCAGGGTATTGTTATGGACACCAGATATCTTATGTATCACTATTCAGGAAAACCGTTGAAGGAAAAGGTGGCTCTCGCAGAATGTATTGAAGCTGTTCTGGGAAGAGATGAGATTAAATCAACAGGAGAAAATCCGATAGTACCACCATCCTCCCCTGTTACATATACTACTATGCCTACCAGACCTACATCAATGGTAGCGGAATCGCCAGCACCGTACGGTGTACATGATGAATAATAAAAAGCGAAAAATCCCTTTACTTGGAATTGTCCGAGTAAAGGGATTTTTTCAGTTTTCTTCTTTTTCACGCTTCCTTTTTCTGTATCTGTTCTGGGTAACCCGATTACAGCATTCTGTGCTGCAGTATCTGACTTTTGTGGAAGTTGTTCGTACCAGAAAGTATTTTCCGCAGCGAGGATTATCGCAAGGACGGTATAATTCTAAATCAGGCCTTAAATAGAATATGGAAAAATAAGCAGCGCATAATAATGAATCAACTTTCCAGGAGGGAGACATAGTTTTGGCATTATACACCGGGTGTATTCCCCCAAGATTGGCATTGATTTCTTCACCGACTATATAATCAGCTATTTCAATCAAACCGGCTTTCAAATTGTCGCTGAGATTTTCAATGCGCGGATCAGTACAAAAAGTCAAACTCGAAAGGTCAATAGCTGCAACTTCATGAAAAAAATGAAATAAAACTTCTGTGATTTTTCTATTCATGCCGGTATCTTCGCCGTTCACATACATTGCAGTGATGTTTTTGAATATATCAGATTTAAATCCGGGAACGGAGGAGTAGCCACCTATAATATCATTATATTCAGATATATTGAGAGAATAAGTGCCAAATATGGAATCATTTATTGTAAAAAAATCACCATCAAATTCTTCTTGTTTGCGCATTGGCGAAAGCATAATGGGCGGGTTTTGCAATAAATCTACATATGAATGATGGCAGCTAATATATTTTATATCGGTCATGTTAGCTCCATACGAAAAATCCTTTGCAAATAATAGCACTGCGGTTAGTTGCAATATTTTTAGATAATTCTTGTGTATTTCATTTGCCGCTGTCATCAGTTCAACGGTTAATCGTAATCTATCGATAATATTGTAAAGTGACAGCTCATCGATTTCTTGATAGCCCATTGATGATATAGGAAATATGAAACCATTGTCTTTCATAAAGCGGGCCAGTTCCTTTGAATCTTTTCCAGGTAATGCCATAAGTTCACCCAAAATATTAGATTGCTCTATTGAACCATTATCGGAAATACGGACTAAGCCTTTTTTTGCAGCATATCCGAATATTCTTTTTTGCTCTGGATGTGCTTGTAGTTTAAATGTACGCTTAGGCTCCATGCCCGGTGTTATATGCTCAATATCTTCTACGCAATCACAAGAGTAGCTTTCAAACTTGAACAGTATGTTTTCATAAAAATTTTCTTTAATTTCCGGCATAATGTAGTCATCTTCTTTAAGTGAAAGTCATGCAATTTGGCATGGCTTTATTTTTTTGTCTCAAAAAAGTAATGCCAAATTATATGTATATTTAGAATTATACTAAAAAACCATCTATAAATCAACTCAAACGGCATTACTAAATTGTGAAAGTAATGTGTAGTTTTGCTATCTTCCATTACTTTTTTGCTTTCCCTATACTTTAAGTAGAACAAAAATGTGTTCTGCCGTCTCAGCGTTCATCCCCTGATCAAGGATGCCCGAAGCGGTGAGACGGACAACAATCGAATAAAGTCAACCCATCGGGACGGTTGGCCAGTTAAGAAGTGAGGATTCATTCTTATGGCCAATTATTATGGGAAGTCCTGTGTGGATTCTCACTTCGGTATGAGACCGAAGGAGGGTCTGCACTATGGACAATCTACAGACAAACAAAAAGTATTTCATTCCAATGGAGGTAACACCGGAAACCATCAAGGCATTCAATATCAACGCCGAAGATGTACAGTGGTCGAGAGTCGGAAATAAGAAGATTAAGGCGATTATGGTTCCAGCGACAGAGGAGCAATATTACGAATATATGCGTCCGCTGTGGCGTGAGGACAAGCAGAATCAGAGGACAAGCAAACAGGAAGATGAGAGCAAAATGAAGCCCGTATCACTGGATCAGCTCTACGAAGATACAGAGTATGAAGCTGCTGATCCAGGAACAGATGTGGAAGCTGCTCTTATGAAAAAACTGCTGATTGCTGAACTGCATAAAGCACTGGACGAGCTGGAAGAAATCGACCGTACCATCATGGAACTGTACAGCCAGAACTGCACCGAAACACAAATCGGACAGGCTGTTGGCATGAGCCAGCGTGGTGTCGGCAAGCGTAAACAGCGCATTTTGCTGAAGCTCCGTACCAGACTGAAGGATTTCAGATAAGAAAGATACCTGCTGTGGTACATATCATTGCACCGCAGCAGATTTTTTTATATTTTTTCAAAATTGTGGTTCTTAAACCAGATCTGGATGTCCTTTCACTCTCAGAGGGGCAGTAAAGCCACTCGGAAAGGACGGTGTCAAGCATGATGACAACCAAATGCAGATCAGGCACAGGATGCCGCGAGAGCAGTGATCTCGACAGAGAACTGTCGGATGTTCTCATTGCAATCAGTGTCGTGTCAAGAAGAATCGCAGACAGGCTTTCTGCCGGCGATGGAAAACTGAATATGGAAGGAGGCAGTCCACATGGGAAAAGTAAGCGAACTGTCCATGCTCGTGGATGAACTTAAAAAGTGCGGTGAAACACTTATCAGTATCTCAGAGGAACTGATAGAACTGTTCAGTTCGGCAGAACCGGAAAAGCAGCCTGCAAAAAAGAATGCTGCTAAGAAAAAAGAGCCGAAGCCGCCTGCGGAAAAGGAACTGACGCTGGAAGAAGTCAGAGCTGTTCTGGCAGATAAGTCGAGAGCCGGATTTACCGAACAGGTCAAAGAGCTTCTGAAAAAGCATGGTGCGGATAAGCTCTCTGCAGTTGACCCGGCAGAGTATAAAGCACTGCTTGCGGATGCGGAGGTGCTGGGAAATGCCGGATAAGCACGCAGTCCTGTCAGCATCATCCAGTCACAGGTGGATTGCCTGCCCGCCGTCAGCACTCCTTTGTGCTAAAGAAAAGGATATATCCAGTGAATTTGCCATGCAGGGAACGGATGCACACAGTTTGTGCGAGTTCAAGGTAAAAAAATCACTTGGGCAGGAAACGAAAGATCCAACCGAATCGCTGACCTACTTCGATGAGGAGATGGCGGATTGTTCCGATATGTATGCACAGTATGTGCTGGAACAGGTGGAAGCATCCAGGAAGAAATGCAAAGACCCTATTGTTCTGGTAGAACAGCGTCTGGTCTTTTCCAAGTGGGTGCCTGAGGGATTCGGTACCGGGGACTGCGTGATTGTGGCAGATGAAACGCTGACAATTATTGACATGAAATATGGAGTCGGAATTCTTGTTTCCGCAGAGAAAAATCCGCAGATGATGTGTTACGCATTGGGAGCTTTGGCTCTGTTTGATGGAATTTACGATATCACCGAGGTGTCGATGACGATCTTCCAGCCGCGAAGGGACAACATCAGCACATACACCATTTCAAAAGAAGAACTGCTTAAGTGGGCGGATGAGGTGCTTTCCCCTGCCGCACAGCTTGCGGCAAAGGGCGAAGGAGAATTCAAAGCCGGAAGCCACTGTCAGTTCTGCAAAGTAAAAGCCACCTGCCGGAAGCGTGCAGAGTACAACCTGGAACTGGCCCGTTATGACTTTGAGATGCCTGCCAACCTGGAAGATGAAGAGATAGAGGTTATTCTTTCCAAAGCAGACGAGCTGGTTTCCTGGGTGGGAGACATCAAGGAATATGCACTCCAGCAGGCAGTCAGCGGAAAAGAGTGGACAGGCTGGAAACTGGTCGAAGGACGCTCGAACCGCAGATATGTAAATGAAACAGCCGCCGCAGACAAAGTGCAGTCGGCAGGATATGACCCATATGAACACAAGGTTCTGGGCATCACTGCTATGACGAAACTGCTCGGCAAGACAAAATTTGAAGAACTGCTCGGTGGTCTGATCGAGAAGCCGCAGGGCAAGCCAACGTTAGTACCTATGTCGGACAAGCGTCCGGCAATGAATACAGCAGCAAATGATTTTAAGGAGGACAACTGATATGTCAAAGAATTTTATGAACCCGACCAAGGTAATCACCGGCCCTAAGACTCGCTGGAGCTATGCCAATGTATGGGATGCCAAGAGCATCAACGGAGGCACTCCAAAGTTCAGTGTATCCCTCATCATTCCGAAAAGTGATACCGCAACCGTAAACAAGATCAAGGCAGCAATCCAGGCTGCTTACACCGAGGGCGAATCCAAGCTGAAGGGCAACGGCAAGAGTGTGCCTGCACTTTCGGTACTGAAGACTCCGCTTCGTGACGGCGATTTGGAGCGTCCGGATGATGCGGCTTACGCAGACAGCTACTTTATCAATGCCAACAGTGCAACAGCTCCCGGCATTGTAGATGCTGACCGTCAGCCGATTCTTGAACGCAGCGAAGTATACAGCGGTGTGTATGGTCGTGCATCCATCAATTTCTACGCTTTTAACTCCAATGGCAACAAGGGCATTGCCTGCGGCCTGAACAATCTCCAGAAGATTGCAGACGGAGAACCTCTTGGCGGCAAGTCCCGCGCTGAGGATGATTTTGCAGATACAGCAGATGAGGATGATTTCCTCGCATAAG
>Ga0129314_1001866_pt1 | contig 13133 bp, 11 predicted proteins | sample O1111metagenome_FD_94431 | JGI IMG/M metagenome (GOLD analysis project Ga0129314, IMG submission 94431) | Orangutan individual fecal microbial communities from fecal samples from Wisconsin, USA - O1111 metagenome | ecosystem: Host-associated > Mammals > Digestive system > Large intestine > Fecal...
CGTATCTATTGACTATCTTCTGGGGAACACCGAACAAAAAGAAAAGCCCCTCGTCAATGAAGACGAGGAGCTGACGGAGTATCTGGACGAGCTGAAAAACCGCCCGGAGATGAAAATGCTTTTTTCTTTGGCAAAAGGAGCCACGAAAGAAGACGTGGAAAAAGCCGTAAAGATAATTGAAACACTATTGGGAAAATAAGGTGATCGTTTGGGAGATGTATTTATCAAAAAAGCGCCGCTGCCTGCAAAAATCCGCGGCGTTACCATTGGAAGGGATGATGACTATATCGTGATCGTAAATGAAAACCTAAGTCCGTCCGCACGCAGAAAAGCCGTTCAGCACGAAATCAGGCACATCAAGCGCGGCCATTTTTATAGTGATGATACGGCTGGTCGCAATGAGCAGGATGTCGGTTGACATAGACCATGCATGAAATTCTTTGCTGGTATATGTATGGTAATTTAGACGTTGATTTATATTTTTGATAATTTGTAAATTTTGCGAAGATATATTGCAAAATTGAAAAAAAGTGCATATAATGAGGGTGCAAGGGAAACCTTGATGATGCAGTCGTAGAGCGCGACTGTCGCGGAAAAAAGAAAGCTCACCGAGTTGATTTCGTCGTAGAGCGCGACGAACGGAAAATAAAAAAAGCTCCTAAGAAGACCGCCCCCTCAAAATAGAGGGGGTATTTTTTTGACATTTATTTTCTTGTCCGAAGAGTTTTACAATCACTATTCTTTTTGCTCTGAAATAGAAAGAAAACCAACACGCCCTTATATACAAATATGTGTTAAAATAAACGGAAAATTATTTGCTGTCCCTCTTCGTTCCCATATCAATCATAAATTTGTTTTATGGACAGATAAGGAAAACAAGTGCGGTTTAGATTTTACAAAAGCAGTGGTTATAGAAAAAGATTCTTTCATAGATAAGAACTCTATACCGCATATACGGCAAAATGAATTTGATGCATTGCGTGGAAAAGAATTTATAATTAAACAAAAAATGTTGTCCTATATTCAAACATATAAGAAAGCCAAGCAACGAATAGATGTTCCGCGAAATCGTACAATATGTGAATACAGCACGCTTCAATATTTTGAAAGACATTTATAAAAAGGAAATCTCATTATTTCATGTGTAAGGCCGTTTGCTGATATACATGACAAAACGGCTATTGAGGAAAATAAAAAAATCCCCGCCGTCGCAACCGGCAGGGGCTTTTCTTGAATAGCATACCCTTTATTGGTATACACAGTTTATCAGGTGTATTATACCATCTTTGGGTATGCTTTGCAAGTCATACCCGGAGGTGTATTTTTATGGGCAAAAGAACCAATACAGCAAAGTGGATGGAGAATCAGCGCCGCTGGCAGATCAACGTGCAGAAAGATGGTGTCCGCCGCAGCTTCACCAGTTCTAAGCCGGGGCGCACTGGCCAGCGCGAAGCAAATGCAAAGGCCGATGCTTGGTTGGATGATGGGATTACAGATTCATCATACCGAATCAGCAGGCTATATGTTGATTATTTAGATGATTTGAAAGCTAGGTCTAGTGAAAGTAATTGGCGGCCAGAAGATTCCCGATGGCGCAATTGGATTCTTCCGGAGATCGGACAGCTAAAATTATCAAACCTAACTGAACAGCATTTGCAAAACGTAATTAACAAAGCTGCAACGGCTGGTAAATCAAAAAAACACTTAAAAAGCATACGTGCCGATCTTTATGCTTTTTGTAAATATTGCCGTAAAAGAAAAGCTTCCAATCTGAATCCGGAAAATGTTGTAGTTCCTGATGCAGCACCAGTCGGCATCAGAAAAATACTGCAACCTGAAGACTTATTAAAACTGTTTACAATAGATACCACGATGTTGTGTGGTAAGCGCCAAAAAGACGCTTTTATTTATGCTTATCGTTTCCATGTTACAACTGGCCTGCGTCCTGGAGAACTGCTGGGGTTAAAATGGTCTGACATTAAAAACGATGTTGTTCACGTACAACGTTCCATCAATGTATTGGGAGAAGAAACACGAGGAAAAAATAAAAATGCCGACCGCTCATTTTACTTAAACGATTTGACAAAAAGCATATTAGAAAAACAAAGGGAAGATACCGTAGAGGGAGAATATGTTTTTCCGCGGATCACTGAAAACGGATACTGGCGCAGGCTAAAAAAATACTGTGCATCCAACGAATTACCTATGGTGTCCGCCTACGAAATGCGGCATACCTTTATTTCAATTATTCAGCAGTTACCGGAAAGCGATATTAAGGCAATCGTCGGTCATAGCCGCAGCATGGATACTTTTGGTGTATATGCACATAGTGTGGATGGACGCAAAGCATCTATTGCAGCAGGTATTGAAAAAGTATTCGATGAAATTATATCAAAATAAAAGTGTGTTATTTAGTGTGTTATGATGAAACAAGAAAGACCCTATAAACCAGCTTTATATGCCAGTTTATAGGGTCTTAAACTTGGTGCGGCAGATGGGACTTGAACCCACACGCTCGCGCACACGCCCCTCAAACGTGCCTGTCTGCCGATTCCAGCACTGCCGCATTTAATGGAACAAACCGCTCCTTGAGGGAAAAGCCGTGGTAGTACCACTCGGTCACGGATGATATTATATCATTCTAAAATGGTTATGTCAACCAAATCTACGAAAAACTCGTATATCTGCTCCAATTTTAAGGGACATGCGCCGAACCCTTTCTTTGCGCATAAAATGAAAAGAGCCTAAGGGAAAGGAGGTGCTACTATGGCGTGCTGCTCTGATTACAATGGCTGTCCTTATTCGAATAATACCGCACAGCAGTGGCTGATCTGGATTGTTCTGATTTTCGCCGCGCTGTATTTCTATCGTTATACTATGTGCCAGTAAAAGCCAAAAGACCGGTTGGAACTTCCAACCGGTCTTTTTTCAAGACAATTAACTATCCTTTTGTCCGGAGTGGACCAAAGCAGCGTATTTTCCATTTTTTCGCATCAGTGTCTCATGATTTCCCTGCTCTATAATCTGACCCTTTTCCAATACAAAAATACAGTCGCAAGATTGAATCGTGGACAATCGGTGTGCAATAAAAATAGAAGTCCGGTCTTTTGAAATTTTTCCGATAGAGTCCTGAATCATCTGTTCGGTATCGGTGTCGATATGAGCGGTTGCTTCATCCAGTACCAAAATTGCCGGATCCCGTGCAATAGCTCTTGCAAAAGAAAGAAGCTGCCTTTGCCCTGTCGAAAAATTCATCCCGGCTTCCGTAACTTCTCCTTTCAATCCGCCGCATTCTGCAACAAATTCGCTGGCACAGGATACTTCCAACGCCTGTTGAATCCGCTCCTCACTTAATTCACTGTGGATACTGATATTATCTGCGATCGATCCTACAAATAAAAACACGTCCTGCAATACTACTGAAATTCCACTGCGCAATGTTTTCAGTTGCCAACGTTCTAGTGGTATATCATCAATCAGAACCGTACCTTTTTGTGGAATATAATAGCGCCCAATCAGATTGATAATGGTGGTTTTACCAGCCCCAGTACTGCCGACAAAAGCTACTTTTTCTCCTGGTTCTACTGTAAAGCTAACACCTTTTAAAATCCAGTTATCCGCATCATAAGCAAACCATACGTCTCTAAATTCCACTTTTCCAATGATTGGCTGACTCCAATCTCCTTCAAACGGGTCCTCCTGATTCTTTTCATCCAACAAAGAAAAAATGCGGTCTGCAGATACCAACGCCGACTGAATGGTCGTGTAGGTTTCGGCTAATTCATTAATAGGCTCAAAAAACTGCTTCACATAGTCGGTAAACGCGTATAAAACACCCAACTCCAATACTGCGCTGCCACCCAAATTGCCCACAATCCGGTTATATCCAAACCAAATCAGCAGCGCAATAATCATGGAGTTCACTACCTCCATGGCAGGCCGCAACATACTGTGCAGTTTCAGCTGAATCAAAGTTGTCGTCAAATACGATTCGTTCAATTCTTGAAATTCCTGAAGTTTATTTTTCTGCCGGTTAAATGCCTGCACAATTCGCATGCCTGCGATATTTTCTGCAAAAAATCCGTTGATTCGCCCAATAATTGCTTTCATCCGCTCGAAATTCCGCTTGAGTACTTTTCGTATCGATATGGTAATCAGCGCAATAATCGGAATACCAATAAATGCCACCAATGCCAGCTGCCAATCCATTTGGATCATCATAAACACCAAGCTGATTAGCAAAAGAATATCCTGAAACAGCGTAACCAGAATATCAGAATAGAATTCGTCCAATGTTTCTACATCGTTTGTTGATCTGGTAATCAGCCGGCCACTTCCGTATTTATCCAACGTTTTAATTGGCATATGCAGAATATGATCCATCACATCGGTTCGAAGCTTATGCAGAATCGCTTGCCCAAACCGAGCCAGTGTGCGACGCTGCGCCATAGTGAATCCAGCGCTGATAAGCACTACCAGAAAATAGCTGATTCCCAATCCCGTAATCGAATAGATACCATTCTGTGGCAAACCTTTGGTCAAAAAATCGTCAATAATAATCTTAACTAGATACGGTTTCACCAATACGCCAAGATTAGAAACCAAAACGCAGAAAAAGACAAAGTAGAGGTATTTCATATATGGCTTCATCATTTTGGCCAAACGAATCAGGCTGGAAGGATTATTTTTTTTCATCACAATCTTCCCCTTCCTCCTGCTGACGGTACATATGCGCATACAAACCATCCAAAGCCATTAACTGCTCGTGGGTCCCTCTTTCTTCAATCTGCCCATCTTTAATAAAAATGATCTCCCGTGCATGCTTCACCGCACTGAGCCGATGAGAAACGATTACGGTTGTCTTTCCATCGTAATAGTCCGAAAGCCTTGCCAGAATCTGCTGTTCCGTATGGTTATCTACCGCACTGAGAGTATCATCCAAAATCAACAGCTGCGGATTGCGGATCAGTGCTCTTGCCAATGCGATTCTCTGCTTTTGACCACCGGATAGGTGCGTTCCCCGTTCGCCCACCTGTGTATCATATCCATCCGGAAATGCTGCAATATCATCATGCACACTGGCCAGCTTCGCCGCCCGCACCATGTCTTCATCTGTTGCTCCCGGTTGATAAAATTTGATGTTGTCACGGATGGAAGCAGAAAACAAAAAGCCGTCCTGCGGTACAAATCCTGCCTGTTCGCGTACCGCCTTTGCCGGAATTTCGGTGATATCCTTTCCGCCAATATAGATGCTTTGCTCCGGCACAGGGTACATTTTGAGCAAAAGGTGCATCAACGTCGTTTTACCGCTACCCGTTGGTCCAACCACACCCAACGTAGCCCCCTTGGGAAGATGCAGAGAAATATTGCTCAAAGCGTTGCTTTCCGTTTCCGGATAGCGGAAAGTCAAATTTGTGATTTCCACATCGCCGCCAACCGGCTCTTTTGCATCCTTCATTTCCGCCTCCGGTATGCCGGGATGCTCCAGAATAATCTGCAGCCGCTTATAAGAGGCAAGACCTCTTTGCAGCATATTAATAATACGGCCCAAAGACATAACCGGCTGCTGTACCAACAACAAAGAGCCATTAAAGGTGACCAAGGCGCCCAGCGACAGATTGCCGGCCAGCACCATGTGCCCGCCGATAATCAAGCCTATGGCATAGCACAATCCAAATATCACGGAAATAGAAGGCCAGATCATAGAAGATGTGTCCGCAAGATTAACATTAGCGTCATACATCGTCTTGCTGATGTCCGAAAATTCATCCAGGCGCTCTTCTTCTTTGGCAAAGCTTTTGATTACCTGTACGCCCATAATCGTTTCATTGACTTCACCGGATAACTCCGAAAACAACGACTGCACATAGCGGAATTTTCGCCGGACAATTCCCCCTAGCTTAATGATGATAAAAACCGCTGCCGGAACTGGCAAAAGGGCCAATACTGTTAACTTAGGATCCACTTCAGTCACCATGCTGTAAATGGCCATCACCGCCGTGGAAAGCCCGCTCACTGACATGGAAACTACTTGTCCAAAGGTCATCCGCACTGCGCCTACATCGTTAACCGCGTATGCCATCAGATCTCCGGAACGCTGCTTGGAAAGATAGGATACCGGTAGATTTTCCAATTTAACAAATAACTCTTCTCGTAAAAAATTCTCTAAAAAACGTGAATTTCCGATAATAAAGTACCGCCAAATATAACGGGTGATAAAAACGCCTACCGCGATCAGAATAATATAAAAGGCTTGTCTGTACACCTTACTTTGGTCAATTAACGCTACATCCATGTCCATATAATCGATCGCATGCCCCAATGCAATCGGTGCCAGTGTTGTAATATATGAGCTGACCAATAAAAATAAAAAGCCCGGAATATATCGCCATCCATGTTTTTTTAAAAAACGTGTCAGCATAATTTTCCTTTTACCTCCCTCAAAATATTTTAAATACCAAAAATAGGCATTTCACCTCCTTACTGATAAAATCACGAATTTTAACCTGAAAACTCTTCTCCCTGGTTTTTTTCCAGTTCTGAGATTAACTTCGATAAAAGCATCTCCAACTGCTCTTGTTCCTCCTCGTTCAATACGCCAAAAACAGTACTCGCCATATCCCGCCGTGCTTCGATCATCTGCTGAGATATGCCTTTCCCATCTTCTGTCAGAAAAATATTGATTTTTCGTCTGTCTTTCTCGTTGACCCTGCGCTGAATCCAACCGCTTTTCTGCATTTTGTCCAATAGTTCACTCAAAGAAGCCGGACGGATTTGCAGCCGTTCGGCCAATTCTTTTTGACCGATGCCGTCTTCCCGACGTAAGACAGATAAAATTTTCCCCTGTCCCTGCCGGGTGCCTACCTTACCGTGTACCGTCTGATGATACCTTCGGCGCATCAGATTAAAGCAATATCGGAATAAATGCATCAGCTCCTCGCCGGAAACCTCTGTCACTGTACCCCTCCTTTTTATTAGGCACCTAATTATTCATACCTATTTTACAACGCTTTCCAATCTTTGTCAATCTCATTAGGCACCTTACGAAAAAAAGGTCGTCTTATATCATTTTATGATTAGAAAAAAAGCCAAAGGAGAACCTTTAGCTTTTGTGAAATAACTATTTTTTTAATTTTTTCTTTTGCAAACGGTGCCCTAAGCCTCTTCGCTGCCTGGATAAATTTTAAAACCACGCATTTGTTTTTATTGATCCGGCTTCCAACTGTTGACAAAAACCTATAAATCACATCCTTTTTGTTCATCTTTCAACAGCTTGTACTCCATTGAGTCTACCAGTGCCTTCCAGCTCGCCTCAATAATATCCGGCGATGCCCCAACTGTTGTCCAAACGTTTTCCCCATCTGTACTTTCAATTAAAACGCGGACCGTTGCCGCTGTTGCATCTTCCGGTGTCATCACCCGAACTTTATAATCGATTAGACGTACTTTTGCCAAAGACGGATAAAATACTTCCAGAGCTTTGCGCAGTGCCCGGTCCAAAGCATGAACAGGACCCGCTCCCTCTGCTGCGGTCATTTCTTCTCGATCACCCACTCGTATTTTGACCAAAGCGGATGCCAGACGCTCCTCGCCATCCTCATTCTGTTCCCCGATAATTTTGAAATGGCGCAGTGTAAAGTACTCTTTCATCCGGCCCAGCGCTTTTTGAATCAGAACATCTACGCTGGCAAGCGCTGTTTCAAATTGATATCCATGATATTCCATCTGCTTAATTTGAGAGATAATCTGCTCGGTAATCGGTGAAAACTTCGTCACAGACGGATCAATACGCATAATTCGGTTCAAGATAGCAGTCCTACCCGCCATTTCAGAAACAAGCAAATTTCGACGGTTTCCAACTGTTTCCGGGTCAATATGTTCAAAAGAGCGCTGCAGCTTCTGTACGCCGTCTACATGCATCCCCCCCTTATGGGAAAAAGCACTTTTCCCCACGTAAGGAGAGGATGGCGAAATCAAATAGTTGGCAACTTCCGCAATATACCGGGCCGTATGAGTCAGTTCCGGCAAAAGGGAGCCGGGAATACACCGATATTTCTTTTTTAATTGCAGAGTAGGGATAATTGCGGATAAATTTGCGTTGCCGCAGCGTTCTCCATATCCCAAAAAGGTTCCCTGCACCTGTTCGCAGCCGGCCTCAACCGCCATCATGCTCGCCGCTACTGCACAATCCATATCATTGTGGCAGTGAATTCCCAGTGGCGCATGGCAAACCTTTTTAACTGCTTCTACCACAGCAGCAATTTCCTGCGGAAAGCTTCCTCCATTGGTATCACATAAAACAATTCTTTCTGCGCCTGCCTGCTCTGCTGCCAAAATTGTCTGCATAGCGTAAGAAGGATTGTTACGGTATCCATCAAAAAAATGCTCCGCATCAAAAAAAACCATTTTCCCTGCCTTGGAAAAATAAGATACCGTTTCCTGAATCATCTTTAAATTCTCAGACAAAGAAGTTTTCAACACTTGAGAAACATGCAAATCCCAGCTTTTTCCAAAAATCGACACATAATCGGTTCCGGCTGCTATTAACGCAGAACAGCCTGCATCCTCCTCTACCCGGATACCAGGCCTGCGGGTCGCACCAAACGCTACCAGCTTTGCCTGTTGTAATGGATGCTCCGCAATTCGACAAAACAGCTCCATATCTTTCGGGTTAGACGCCGGATTACCCGCTTCAATAAATCCGATTCCGATGCGGTCCAGAGCATAGGCAATTCGCAGCTTATCCTCCAGCGAATAAAAAATTCCCTCCGCCTGAGCACCATCCCGCAGGGAAGAATCCAGTATTTCGATCTGCCGCATATCTGCACCTTCTTTGCCGTCATTTGTTTTTATGATAGAAGATTCCCCTGCCTTTGTCAACAAAAGCATATCCAAAAATTCACTGTGATAAAATGTGCTTTTCCTCCTAAAAATATACCTATAAACGGCAGAAAAGAGGTCTTTTTGTGGTAAAAAAAGGGGAATTGCTTTCGGTTTTTTCCATCGGTGCAGCGGGATACAGTCTGTTGGAAATTTTATGGAGGGGCAACACGCACTGGACGATGACGCTGGCAGGAGGTATATGCTTTGTTGGAATCCATTTAGCCAACATTTACGCCAGAGCCTTATCTATTTGGAAAAAATGCTTTCTGGGCTCCGCGCTGATTACGATTGTCGAACTTTTTACCGGCATCATTGTTAATTTATGGATGCATTGGCACGTATGGGATTACAGCAGTCAGTGGATGAATTTTTTAGGGCAGGTATGTCCGTTGTTCTCTTTTTTCTGGTTTGTTTTGACCTTTCCGCTTCTTTTTCTCAGTAACCAAATCAACCGTTTTTTCCAATCTCATTCTTTGGAATTAAAGCTTCGTTAAAAATAAAGGCCGTGGAGAATCCACGGCCTTTATTTTTAATTTTGAATTTTTAATCAGTCTTCAAAAACGCTTTCATCTTCCGGCTTATCCCCTTGCGTTTCATAGTAAGGGTCAATCGCATATTTCTTTACTACGGGATATGCGTTAAACGTAATAATAAACAGCGGTAGCGTCAATCCGATAAAAGGGAAGATAAACATGGAAAGCGGAAAAAACTTGTATTCCAACCATAAAAAGCCTACTGCAAACAATAAGCTGCAAAAATTCCGAACCAAATTCAAAATCGAAAACAAAAAGCAGTTTTTAAAAATATCTCTGAGTTTCAGATCAACTGTTACGATCATCAAAAACACATGGAACGTTTCAAATGCCACAAGCAACGCCATAATGAGAACCATCGCTTTGAACACATAATTCATAAATCCCATGTTCAGGTGTTCTCCGTAAAACAAATAAGAAGCGTAGCAGGCAAACAAAGCAAGAGAATTAAATAAAAACGCCAGCGCTGATTGTTTATAATTTTCCTTAAACTGCTGGAAAAAGTCTGACAGTAAAAACACTGGCGTTTGCGTGGCAAAATTCCGGAGAATGTAAATCGCGCCCGCCGTAGCCGGGCCAGCGGTAAAAGTTCCTACCAGAAAAAAGGCCAAATAAGCCAGCGTTGCATTATAGGGTGTCAGCAACGTTCCGGCGATGAGCGGAGGAATCCAGAAAAGAATATATAACAAATTTAACTGGATCAGCTTCCAAAACTTACGGAAAAACAGCTCAAAAAACAGAAAAAAACGGCGTTTTTGCTGTTCTTCTTTCTCAATGCCCGGGCCTGGTTTAGAATAGTTAAACATATTGGAAATAAGTCCCATTGGATGAATCTCTCCTGATTTTTCACATTACGGAAAATCCGTTTTATTTTATCATACCATAAATCCGAAAAATTTCATATCTTTTCTGTGAACAATCTCTCATTTTGTTATATGGGAGAGAATAGACCGCCCAACCAATAACTGCAAATACTGTCTATTAACGCTGCTGCAAACAGACCCGCCGCCAAAAAAGAAAACTCAAGGCAATATGGACGGGCGGTCATTTTACCAGAACCTTTCATCGCTCCATACAAACCGGTAGAAAAACGAAATGCGCTTTGCCCCGCCCAGAGCAAAATCAATGCAGTCAAAATGCAGTTTGGTAATAAAAGTAGCGCCACATAACCCATTCCGCTGCTTCCGTATACGCTGTAAATCCCTCCGGCGGTCAAACCATATCCCATACCGCGAAACAATAAAGCAAGACAGATCAACGGCTGCCCTACCGCACAAAATCCACATAGAAAAATCGCCAGCAAAAAAACTGCTGATCCAGCCAGAGACTGTAAAAAAGTTTCTGCAATCGTTTGTTCACCGCGCCCTCCCGAAAAGCCTGCTACCAACTGGCGAATAAATCCCCGCCAACTGTCTCCATTTGCCCGGATTAAACAAGCGCCGAGCAAAACGCCGACCAAAAACAACACTGCCAGCAAAAAAAAGATTTCATTGCGATAAAAAAGTTTTCGGATACCACGTTTAAATTGCTGTCCTCTTCCTGCTCTTTTTACCAAGTCCTGAATCCCCCTTTGCCTATTTTGCAAGACGAACTTTACAATGCAGTATATGGACAAGAAGGGAAAAAAAGACCGATGAAGCCAGAGTATCCCCCTCGTCTTATCTCCAATCAACATTTCTTTTCCAGGCCTATCGTACCCGAAAAAAATAACAGAGAACCGTTTCACTCTAAAATCAATCTCTTTTCACTTTTCCTCTTAAAAGCTTCACATTCGTTTTGCAATTATTTCTATTTTTGTTTATAAGGAGGTAACAATCAATTGGTAAGATATAGTCATTCCAAGGAATCATTACCGCCGAGGCCATCGGGTATGGACGGAATACCGAACCGATGATCAGGCGGACAACCAATTCTTCCTATATTGATAGGATTTTTATACAGCATCTCACCAAAAAACCGGCAGTTCAAAAGAACCTGCCGGTTTTTTGGTACTTATTTGTAGCATAAATGAGATTCGTTTTTTCCATTCTGTTTGCAATTAAATTTATGCTCCTATCTTACCTGCCCATTTCCTTCAATCACATATTTATAACTGCATAATTCCTCTAAGCCTAAAGGGCCTCTGGCATGAAGTTTTTGTGTCGAAATTCCCATTTCGCACCCCAAACCGAATTCTCCTCCATCCGTAAATCGGGTAGATGCATTAACATAGACAGCCGCGCTGTCCACATGCGCAGTAAAGTATCGAGCCGCAGTTGTGTCCGCTGTGATGATCGCCTCACTGTGACCGGTGGAGTGAACAGAAATATGGGAAACTGCTTCCTCCACGGAATCCACCACCTTAACTGCAAGAATGTAATCCAAAAACTCGGTATCAAAATCCTGTTCTTTTGCCGGAATTCCAGAAATTATTTTTCGTGCACGGGCATTGAGCCGCAGTTCTACTGGATGATCCTTCTGCTCATCGACCAACCGCCGTTTTAATTCAGGCAAAAACCGACCTGCAATGTCAGAATGAACCAAACAAATTTCTTCTGCATTGCAAACAGAAGGTCGGCTGGTTTTCGCATTTTCAATGATATCCAGCGCCATTCCAAATTCAGCCGCTTTATCCACGTAAATGTGGCAAATACCTGTGCCAGTTTGAATACAGGGGACTTTTGCATTGGCAACACAAGTAGAAATCAGGCCTTTTCCGCCGCGCGGGATCAAAAGATCCACCAATCCTGCCGCCGTCATCAACTCCATTGCCGAATCACGGGATGTGTCATCGATCAGGGTGACAGCTTCTTTTGGCAAACCAGCTGAGGAAAGACCGCGGCGAAGCGCCATCGTGATTTGAGAGGCCGTTCGATGCGCTTCTTTTCCACAACGCAGTATGCAAACATTCCCGCTTTTTATCGTCAATGCAGCTACATCACTGGTTACATTTGGGCGGCTTTCATAAATAATCGCCACAACACCCATCGGAACGCGGGTACGACGTATAACAAGGCCGTTGGGCCGCAATTCTTCTGAAAGGACTCTCCCTACCGGGTCCGGAAGATCAGCCACCGCACGGATTCCCTGAGCCATATCTCGGATACGTGCTGAGGACAGCGCCAAACGGTCCAGCATAACTTCGCTGATAACCCCTTTTGCTGCTGACAAATCTTTTTGATTCGCCGCTAAGATATCCTTCTGTGCTGTTTCCAACGAATCCGCCATCGCGAAAAGCGCATTATTTTTCCACTGCGTATCTGCTGATGCCAACACATTTTTCGCGCTTTGTGCAGCCTGCAGCTGTTCTAAAGTTGTCATAAAGAAGTCCCTTCTGAAAGCTCAAAATCCATCAGAGCTTTTATCTGTTATCTGACAAAAATCATCGTTTGTTATTGCTTTTAAAAAGCGTTCCCACTGAAGCGCCTTCTATGATATCATAGAGATCTTCTGGTCGTTGACCATTGGAAATAATCATATCAAAACCATTTTCCATTGCCGTTTTTGCCGCTTTCAGCTTCGTCGCCATGCCGCCGCAAGACAAGTCGCTCCCCTTTTCTCCTGCCAGCGCATAAATCTCCGGCGTTAACGCTTCCACCAGGGGAATCAGACGGGCATCCGGATCCTTGCGGGGATCTGAGGTAAACAGGCCGTCGATGTCGCTGAGTAGAACCAACAGTTCTGCACCAGCACATTTGGCTACAATCGCGGCCAGAGTATCGTTGTCCCCCACGGCAA
>Ga0129314_1001870_pt1 | contig 13112 bp, 10 predicted proteins | sample O1111metagenome_FD_94431 | JGI IMG/M metagenome (GOLD analysis project Ga0129314, IMG submission 94431) | Orangutan individual fecal microbial communities from fecal samples from Wisconsin, USA - O1111 metagenome | ecosystem: Host-associated > Mammals > Digestive system > Large intestine > Fecal...
GATAACGTCCAGCAGGCGCTTGACCGTGCGGTAGAAAATGGTGTTAAGAATCTGGTGATTCAGCCTACCCATCTGATGTATGGTGCTGAGTATGATGAGCTGGCAGAAACCGTAGGAGCTTATCAGGATAAATTTGAATCGGTTCAGATCGCTGCTCCTCTTCTGGGCGATGTCGGTACCGATGCAACTGTCATCAATGAAGATAAAAAAGCTGTTGCAGAGACTGTTACCGCAGAAGCGGTTAAGACAGCTGGATACCAGACTCTGGATGAAGCAAAGGCAGACGGCGTTGCATTCGTATTTATGGGTCACGGTACTTCCCACACAGCAAAGGTATCTTACAGCCAGATGCAGGCTCAGATGGAGGCTCTGGGATACAACAATGTATTCATCGGTACCGTTGAGGGTGAACCGGAAGAAACCGCCTGCGAAGCTGTTATTGAAAGCATCAAAGAAGCTGGTTATAAGAAAGTCATCCTTCGTCCTCTGATGGTCGTTGCAGGTGACCATGCAAACAATGATATGGCAGGCGATGATGCTGATTCCTGGAAGAGTATGTTCAACGCATCCGGCGCTTTTGAGAGCGTTGATACTCAGATTGCAGGCCTCGGTCAGATTCCAGCCATTCAGGAGCTATATGTTGCACATACTGGTGCTGTAATCAATCAATAAAGGAACAGATCGAGCATGAAAAAAAGAACGATACTCCTGTGTATGGCTGCTTTGGTCGCTGTTTTCGCCGTTGGATGCAGCAATCAGACGGATACATCTGCTCAGGACGGCTCCAGCCCTCCAGCTGTTTCGCAGGAACAACAAACAACTCTGGAAGATGGCATCTATTCTGCTGATTTTGAAACGGACAGCAGCATGTTCCGTGTCAACGAGACATGCGATGGTAAAGGAAAGCTGACGGTTCAGGACGGTAAAATGACCATTCACATTTCGCTTACCTCTCAGAATATTGTCAATCTTTTCCCAGGCACCGCAGAGGATGCCCAGAAAGATGGGGCAGAACTTTTGCAGCCTACTGTGGATACCGTAACTTATGAGGATGGAATAAGCGAAGAGGTCAACGGTTTTGATGTTCCAGTTCCGGTTCTGGACGAGCCGTTTAACCTTGCGCTAATCGGTACAAAGGGAAAGTGGTACGATCATGAGGTAATTGTATCGAACCCAGAAAAACTTGAATAAACCATGCTCTGTCCCTGCTCTTAACGGCAGGGACAGATTTGTATCTGGAGAGGAGGACGAATATGAGGAGAAGCATATTTCCCTATCTGGTGAAAAAATTTTGTCTTGGGCTATTGATGGTGATGTGTATCACATCCATTATGGTATTTCCTGCCTTAGCATCTGCGGAAGCAGCAACGGTTGATCTGGAGGATGGTGAATATTCCATAGAAGTCATACTGGAGGGTGGAAGCGGACGGGCGACTATTACATCTCCGGCAATTATGACTGTACGGGGTGGAAAGGGTTATGTTCAGATTGAATGGAGCAGCCCGAACTATGACTACATGAAGGTAGAAAATAAAACTTTTAAACCACTCCAGGAGGCTGGAAATTCCACTTTTGAACTTCCGATTATAGATTTTGATATGCCAATAGCGGTCGTTGCGAATACCACAGCAATGAGCACACCACATGAAATCGAATATACATTAACCTTCCTCCAAGACACCATAAAACAAGACACATCTTTTGAAATGATGGCTATGGTTGCAGGAACGGTAATTGTAATTGCCATAGTCGTAATTATCTCCTTTTTTGGGATTCATAAGAAACGGAGGAGCAAATAAAATGAGAAAAATGACAGTAGTTTTATTGTGTTTTATCCTCATATTTATTGTATCCTCCTGCGGTTCACCTTCTGAAGCTGATTTGCTGGAAACACGTAATACTGATATCAGTCCGGATTTAACCTTCGATCACAGTATGCCTCTCGATTATGCTGAGGAATTTGCAGTGGACTATTACAATGATGGATATGCGCTTATTACCATCTCCAATGGTACGCAGTATCTGGTAATCCCAGAGGGAAAACCAGAGCCATCCGGTTTGGATGAAAACATTGTGCAGCTGCACCAACCGATCCAAAACATTTATTTAGTTGCCTCGGCTGTGATGGATATGTTTGTTTCGATGGATGCGTTGGATACGATCCGTTTCAGTGCGCTGAAAAGCGATGGCTGGTATATTGAACCAGTGCGTGCGGCAATGGAATCTGGAAATATTCTATATGCTGGCAAATATTCCGCTCCGGATTATGAGCACCTCATTGATGAGAATTGCAGCTTGGCGATTGAGAACACTATGATTTTTCATACGCCCGAAGTGAAGGAACAGCTGGAGAAGTTTGGAATCCCGGTTTTGGTGGATTATTCCAGTTATGAGTCTCACCCTCTCGGCAGAACAGAATGGGTAAAACTCTATGGATTGCTGACCGGACAGCAGGAAGCTGCTGAGTCAGCGTTCAATGCAGAAAAACAGGCGTTTGAGTCTGTCAGCGGAGCACAGCCTACCGGAAAAACAGTTGCATTTTTTTATATCACAACCAATGGCAAGGCTAACGTACGCAGACCGTCCGATTATCTGGCGAAAATGATTGAAATGGCTGGTGGAACCTATATTTTGGAACAAGATCCCGATGATGAAAGTAAATCTTCCACCATGAGCATGGAGATGGAAGCTTTTTATGCACAGGCAAAGGATGCCGATTATATTATCTATAACAGCACAGTAGGCGGGGAACTCAAATCTCGGGATGAATTATTAACGAAAAGTCAGCTTTTAGAGAACTTCAAGGCTGTGCAGAATGGAAATGTTTATTGTACAACCCAGAACATTTACCAGTCCACTATGGAACTTGGCACCATCATCGCAGATATCCATAACATGCTGCAAGGAGATGATCAGAGCCTTACCTATATTTACAAGTTGGAGTGATACAAACAGATGAAGAAAAAACGATATTTTGCTGCATTTATTGTTTTATTTGTGCTTCTGCTTTTGTTTCTGGTCATGAACCTATGTATCGGAAGCGTTAATATTCCATTTTCTGAGATTCCTAAAATCCTTCAAGGAATCGGAACGGATGAAACCTACACAGAAATTGTTACACAGGTCCGAGCGCCAAGAGCATTTGCAGCGGTGATTTTGGGAGGTGCCCTCGCATTATCCGGATATCTGCTGCAAACCTTTTTCCACAATCCAATCGCAACCCCGTTTACGCTGGGCGTTTCATCTGGTGCAAAGCTGATTGTCGCATTGGTGATGGTAGCGTCCCTGCAATTTTCAGTACAGCTCGGTTCATGGCTGATGATTCTTGCGGCCTTTGCCGGTTCCATGTTATGCATGGGTTTTGTTATTCTAATGTCCAAAGTCATCAATCAGATGGCAATGCTCATTGTCAGCGGCGTCATGATCGGCTATATCTGTTCTGCTGTGACTGACTTTGTTGTTACATTTGCGGATGATGCGGATATTGTAAATCTGCACAATTGGTCTCTGGGCAGCTTTTCGGGGATTAACTGGGACAATGTAAAAGTTATGGCAATCGTAGTGCTTATTACGATGTTTTTTGTGTTTCTGTTATCCAAACCAATTAGCGCCTATCAGATGGGTGAAGCCTATGCGCAGAATATGGGGCTTAATGTATCACGTTTCCGTATTGTGCTGGTGATCCTGTCCAGTATCCTTTCGGCCTGTGTAACTGCATTTGCCGGACCGGTATCCTTCGTCGGAATCGCCGTTCCTCACCTTGTCAAAGGCTTGTTTGGTACAACACAGCCGATTTTAATGATTCCAGCTTGCTTCTTAGGAGGTGCGTCATTCTGCCTGTTCTGCGATTTGCTGGCAAGAACAGTATTTACTCCCACCGAGTTGTCGATCAGCACGGTAACTGCAATTTTGGGCGCTCCGGTGGTTATCTACATTATGCTACGCCGGAAAAGAGAAAAGATGGGGTAATCGGGAATGAATCATGGCTATCTATATACAAAAGATTTAACTGTTGGTTATAATGGTATACCGCTCATCCGCAATATTCAGCTTGAAATAAATAAAGGCGAAATTGTTACATTGATAGGACCAAACGGTGCAGGAAAAACAACTATTTTGCGCAGTATTATCCAGCAGTTGCCACCCGTGTGTGGCGTTGTATGGTTAGATGGACAACAGGCGGAGAAAATGCCGGGCAAAGAAATGGCGCAAAGGCTGTCCGTTGTATTGACCGAACGGGTAAATCCTGAGATGATGAATTGCGAAGATGTTGTGGCAACTGGCCGATATCCTTATACGGGGAAATTCGGCATTCTATCCCAAGAAGATTGGAAGATCGTGCGTGAATCCATGGAGCTGGTGCGCATAACGGAGCTGGCCAACCGAGATTTTAATAAAATCAGTGACGGGCAAAAGCAGCGGGTTATGCTGGCAAGAGCACTATGCCAGCAGCCTGATGTGATCGTTTTGGATGAACCGACTTCTTTCCTAGATATCCGTTACAAACTGGAGTTCTTATCTATTTTGCAGGAGATGTCCAGAAAGCGGAATCTGACAGTGCTTATGTCGCTGCATGAACTTGACCTTGCCGGGCGTATCTCGGACAAGATTGCTTGCGTACAGGGGGATCGAATCGACCGGTTTGGGACGCCCGAAGAAATCTTTACCCAAGGATATATTCCTCAGCTTTATCAGATGACAACCGGCTCTTATGATGAACTGACCGGCGATTTGGAACTGCCATCGGTGCAGGAGAAACCTGAGATTTTTGTCATTGCAGGAAATGGCACCGGAACCAGCATATTTCGCAGATTGCAGCGTGAAAGAAAAGCGTTTGCAACTGGAATCCTGTGGGAAAACGATATAGACTTTGCTTCGGCTAAATCATTGGCGGCAGAAGTAATTTCTGTACCTGCCTTTCATTATATTTCAGATGAGCAAATAAAGCAGACAAAGAAATGGATCAATGAATGTGAATCCGTTATTTGTACATTAAAAGAATCAGATATGGTCGGTTTTGCGAAAGCTCTAAGCAATTTAGCAGAGTATGCAAAGATAAAGGGCAAACTGATAACGTATCCATAGATTGATGGATTGGCAGAAAGGTAAAGATTGTGAAATTTACGAAAAATACCCCGTGGAAAACCGATTATGTGTTGTTTCCACGGGGATGAATGTGATTGTTTGGAGAAAACACCCTTGACAAATCTCTTTCCACATCTAATTCAAGTAAAACCACCTTCGCAATTGGCATTAACGAAAAAACAGACTCAGGCAGCCTTGCAACATTAAATGATTTATCAAAAATACAGAAGTGACCCGCTAATATAAATGCCGTATCCTTCTGTAACCTGTCATTCACTGCCGCAACAAGAATATCCTGATTCTTTTCCTTGTTTACAACAGTTTTGTTACGACCATAAGTTTCTCCGTTGAGTGCGCTTATCAAGTCGCCAGCTGAATAGCAGGGGATTCCAATAGAGAGGCCAAGCCTTTCACACAAGGTGCTTTTTCCCACGCCATAGATCCCCGCAACAAAAATTATGCCATCTTTCATTGTTATCCCCCTTTTGAAAATGTAATAAGTTTGGGTTAGCCCTTCCTCATCTCCCGATACACCACATCGGCCAATGCGCTCATTATGGCATTATACTTGTGCTGATCCTCAAAGAGCGAGGTATAGGTATCCTGCGATTCCAGATAGCTGTCCTGGGCCGCTGCACCGAAGGCCTTAGGGAAAATGCTTTCCACAAAAATCTGCGGATCTGAGGTCTGCGCCATCTTGGCCAGCTTCTTGTCGGCCATCAGACGGCTGCGCAGAGCCGTCAGCAGTACTTTGTCTCCCTCGGTGAATTCACCTTTATACTTTTCGTTAATCTTGGCGATAATCTCATCCAGCGGCGACTTTGTGTCCAGCCCCATTGCGCCCTTTTGCTTGGCCGGTTCGTACACACCTTTCACCTGTTCCAGCTCAATGCTTCCGGCGAAGGTCTTTTGCAGCTTGTAGTATTCCAGCTTCAGCTTACCCTCAAGGTCTACCATATCCGTGGTTTCCGCAGGCAGCAAATTGATCAGATAACAACAGAATACATATTCCTTGTGCAGTTCTTTATCGAACATCCGCAGAATCTGGGAAATATAGCCGTACCACTTAATGAGATTGCGCACCTGACGGCGGAACTGATACCGCTCGTTAGGCGTTTTTTGATTATAACGGTCTGCCACCGGCTTCAACACACTGGTCATTCGCCCCATCGCCCGGGCATCCTGCCGGCCAGTGCTGAAATACTCCTTGGCGAATGCCTCAATATCTGCATCGTTATAGACCGCAAATCCCCGCAGCTCCTTCTGCGTCTGATAGATCAGGTCAGCATTGACCTCCTGCGAAAGCGAGGTTTCCTGATAGAACGGCTGAAACGCCTCCAGAATGTCCTCTTTCTTGTTGGCAAAATCGAGAACAAAGGTATCCACCTTGCCGGTGCAGGTGCGATTCAATCTGGACAGCGTCTGCACAGCCTTGACGCCCTTCAGCTTCTTGTCCACGATCATCGTGTGCAACAGAGGTTCGTCAAAGCCGGTCTGGTACTTCTCGGCAACGATCAACACATTGAAATGGTCGTGGAACTCTGCCTTGGTCTGCGTTTCGGCGATGTGCGTCCCATCCGCACGAACATTCAGCTTCGGCTCGGTGTACTCCGTATCACCGTCCTGCACAGCACCCGAAAAGGCCACCAGCACCTGCACATCGTCGTATTTCTGCTCCTCTATGTAGCGCTTGACCTCGTGGTAGTAGCGCACTGCCGCAAGCCGGGACGAGGTAATGACCATCATTTTACCCCTGCCGCCGATCTTGTTTCGGGTGGTTTCCCGGAAGGTCTCCACGATGATCTGCGCCTTCTGCGAGATGTTATACGGGTGCAGCTCCTGATATTTGCGGATCACCTTAGCTGCACGGCTGGCGGGCACATCCGGATTATCTTCGGAGGTTTTGACGATTTTGAAGCAGGTGTCATAGGTCATATAGTTCTGAAGCACATCCAGAATAAAGCCTTCCTCAATGGCCTGCCGCATACTGTAAATGTGGAACGGATGAAAGCTGCCGTCCTCATATTCCGTGCCGAACAATTCCAGCGTCTTGTCCTTGGGCGTTGCGGTAAAGGCAAAGAAGGACAGATTCTTATGCCGCCCCTGAACGGTCATTTCCCGCATCAGGCGGTCGTCCGGATCCAGTTCTTCTTCGGCCTTGCCCTCGATCTCGGCGTATTCCCGCAGAGCGTCCTCGGTATCCGCAAGGGCGGCTTTCAGTTTCAGAGCCGAGCTGCCGGTCTGGGAGGAATGGGCCTCGTCTACGATAATCGCAAAGTTCCGTCCCGCTACTTTATCCACTTCCTGATAGATGACCGGGAACTTCTGCAAGGTGGTGACGATAATGCGCACGCCGCCGTTGATGGCGTCCCGCAGATCCTTGGAGGTCTTATCTTCCCCGATGGTCTCAATGGCGCCGAGGGTGTGGTCAAAGCCGGAAATGGTCTCTTGCAGCTGCGCATCCAGCACGGTGCGGTCGGTAACGACTACCACGCTGGAGAACACCGGCTTGTTCTCCTCATTGAACAGCGAGGCCAGCCGGTAAGCCGTCCACGCAATGGAGTTGGACTTGCCGCTTCCGGCGCTGTGCTGGATCAGGTAATTATGCCCGGCCCCGTTCTGCCTGACATCGTCCAGCAGCCTTCGTACCACATCCAGCTGATGATAGCGCGGAAAAATCAGTGTTTTGCCGTCCTTCAGGTTCATAAACTTCTGGATAATGTCCATCATACTGTCCTTCTGAAAGACATTCTCCCACAGATACGCCGTCGGGTAACCGTTTGGGTTTGCCGGATTGCCCTTGCCGCCGTCGTTTCCGGCTCCGTTGGAGCCCTGGTTAAAGGGCAGGAAATAGGTGTTCTTTCCGGCGAGCTTTGTGGTCATCCACACCTCGGTGTGATCCACGCAGAAATAGGCCAGAATACGCTTGTTGAACTGGAAGCAAAGCTCCCGCGGGTCGCGGTCATACATCCACTGCCGCTTGGCGTCGTCCACCGTTTGTCCGGTGTACTGGTTTTTTAATTCGAAGGCGAACACCGGGATGCCGTTGAGCACCAGCACCATATCCACGCTCTTTTTCGTATCGGCGGAGAAGTACCACTGGCGATAGCACTCGATGGTATTTGCCGCCCACTGGGCAGCCGCCGCCTGATTCAGGGCAGACTCCGGCTTAAAATAGCACACCCGAAAACGCAGTCCACGGTGCTTGAAGCCGTGGCGCAGGACAGAGAGCAGTCCCTCCGTCTCGCAAGCCGTGTTGAACGCCGTGCAGAACTTCCGCACCGGGTCCACCTGATTGGCGTTTTCAAATCGCGCCCACTCCTTGGGCTGGGTACGCTGGACAAAGTCGATCAGGGTATTCACATAGAGCCCCTGTTTGGCGTCATAGGTGTCTGCGCCCTTGGTATATCCGCCCGCCGGGGAGAGAAAGAAGGATTCTATATCCGCTTCAAAACGCTTTTCGGTGGTGATCATAATTCGTTCCCCTTATGTAAAGTTATCCTCTGTTGTGCTTGTTGAAATACGCAGCGATAACTGCACAAAACTCTGCCGTTGCCTGCTGCTGATAGGCAGGCTCGATTTTGTCGCAGCCGTCCAGAAAATCAGACAGTGCCTTCGCTGTGTCCTGTACCTGCTTGACCTGCGAAAAATGGTGCTGCATTTGCGCCTGCTGCTGAATATAGTCGTAGTTCCAAATGTTGTAGAACTGGTTCACTTATACGACCTCCTTTTTGCCCGTCACATACTCATAAATCAGGGATTTCTTGTAGGTTTCGATTTCGATGAGGTATTGCTGTTTTTTTTCAATGATAGCATCAATACAAGCACACTTTTCATCAAGAAAGTCAACTATCTTTTTCTGACAGATATCTTCTAAAAAATAAGGCACAACAACATTTTTGATTTTCGTAGCTGTAATAAGAGGCTGTGCATTGGAAGTGTTTAAGTTGTTAAGCTGGCTGTATATAAGCATATAATACATATAACGTGGGTTACAAATTGGATGAACAATTAGAGCATTGTCTGTTGCCCATGCTTTGGAATCGATGTAGGTAACACAACCGCATCTTGCCCCAACACGACCAACAATAAGACTATTTTCAAGCGTGTTATATTTAGATGCAAAACCCAGGGATTCGCCACCCCCGTATGCGGGATACTTGCCAACTTCTGAAAGCTCTTCGTTTCTTATTGCATCTCCAGAAGCAATATATAGAAGATATTTCAGTTTCACATTATGCGGGTAAATCTGTTTATCGAAAATGCCCTTGGTGACTGCCTGTGTAATGACCGCCTGTTTCAGCTTTTTGTATTCTTCAATAGACGCACGGGTCTTTTCCAATACCGCGTCGATCTCGGCACACTCCGCATCCAAAAAGGCCGCAATGCGCTCCTGCTCGGCAAGTGAAGGGACTAAAAACGGTATATTTTTGAAATCATCAAAAGACAAATCCCACTGTCCAACTCTCAGTCCCGTTGAAAGTCGCATATACTCAGGCAGATAAGAAGCATCACGTAGCAGATAATGAAGGTACTTTTTACAGATGTTTTCCGAAGTTATTTTACAAATGTGATAGGCGGGACTCACAATTCCATTGTATTCAGAAACAGCTAGAGAACCTTGCCACGCCTTCATTTTATTAATCACCAAATCGCCGTGCTCAACTACTTTATATCCAGAAGTATCTAAGGATGTTACATTATGGTTATCATCCCTGCTATCTTTAGGAATAACTCCATAATCCCTATATAACGACAAAACAGGTAAATCAGGTTGCCCTTTCACGCTTTTCCAGCGTACAATCTGCTTTATCTTCGAAACTCTCCAGTGATTTGGTATAGCCCCAATCCAAGCAATCCCGCTATCTTTCATTTCACGCATCTGCCGTCAGCCCTCCTTATGGAACAGTGTGTTCAGGCTGTCGGCAATTTCACGCTCCAGCTTTTGAATACGCTTCACGATGTCGTCCACCGGCTCCGGCGGCTGATACTCGTAGAAATAGCGGGTCATCGGAATTTCATAGCCCACCTTGGTCTTGCTCTTGTCGATCCACGCATCCGGGGCGTAGGGCAGGACTTCCCGTGCAAAATAGGTGTCAATATCCTGCACCAGCGGTACATTTTCGGTGTCCCGTAGGGCGGCATCCGCCACCGGCTTGCCCCGCTTCATCACGATCTCGCCGTTTTCGTCCCGCTGCGGACGCTCCACAACGATTTTGTTGTAGCCAAACTCCTCACTGCCGAAAATCTTGCTCTCGCAGTACACGCCGGACTTGTCCCCATACACGGCATTGTTCCGGTATTCGCCGTAGGCCTGCACGATCAGCTCCCGGCAATGGTCGCTGATGTCGTTGCGCTTGGTGCCGATGGCTTTGCGGCGCTGTTCATAGCAGTGGGACGCGTCAATGAGCTGCACCTTGCCGCAGCGGTAGGCGGGCTTGTCCTTGCACAGCACCCAGATATAGGTGGAAATGCCGGTGTTCATAAACTGGTCGGTGGAAAGCTGAACAATGGCGTCCAGCCAATCGTTTTCCAAGATATACTGGCGGATATTACTGGGGCCGCTCCCGGCATCGCCGGCAAACAGCGGCGAGCCGTTCTGAATGATCGCCATTTTGCCGCCCGGCGCCAGCTTGGACAGGCCGTTGAGCACAAAAAGCTGCTGTCCGTCGCTGATTTTCGGCAGACCGGGTGCAAAGCGCCCCAGCTCGCCATTGGCGGCTTCGGCCTCCACCGCCTTCTGTTCCCGCTTCCAGTCGATGCCGAAGGGCGGATTGGAAATGCAGTACCGGAAGGTGAAGCCCGGAAACTGATCATCGGAGAGCGTATCACCGAACCGCATATTATTGGGATCGCCGCCGCGGATCATCATATCCGCCTTTGCAATGGCGAAAGTGGAGGGGTTAAACTCCTGCCCGAAGCAGGTCACCTCCACATCGCGGTTCAGCTCGTGGATACGCTCCTCCATACAGGAAAGCATCTGCGAGGTGCCCATCGTCATGTCGTATACGGTCACATTGCCGTCATCCAGCTTGGCATCGCACAGCAGCAGGTCTGTCATCAGATAGATGATGTCCCGGCTGGTGAAGTGCGCTCCGGCCTCCTCGCCGAAGGACTCGGAAAAGCGCTTGACGAGATCCTCAAAGATATAGCCGCAATCCACGGCGCTGATCTTATCCGGACCGAGGTAGCCCTTGGGAGAGTTGAACTCCTTGATGACCAGATACAGGCTGTTGCACTCCACCATACGGCGGATGATGTTGTCAAAATCGAACTTGGCCAGCACATCCTGCACATTGCCGGAGAACCCGGCCAGATAGTCCCGAAAATTCGCTTCAATGTTGTCCGGGTCAGCCAGCAGGCTCTCAAAGGTGAAACGGCTGGTGTTATAGAACTGATAGCCGGAGGCACGGGTCAGAAAGCCGTCGATAACCGCCAGCTTCTTAACCTTTTCATATTGCTCGATCACCGCATCGTGGGTGGGCAGCAGACAGTCGTGAAACCGCTTGACCACCGTCATCGGCAGGATCACAAGGCCATATTCGTGGGGCTTGAACGGCCCACGAAGTACATCCGCCACATTCCAGATCATCGTGGCCTTTTCCTGTATATTTACGCCCACGGCGCTGCTTTTTTCGTTAACCATTGCTTTCTCTCCTCACCCAACCGCCACTTCAACCTTTTTACCGCTGAAGGCCACGCCGTATTTATAAATTGTCCTGACCCCGGCGGTCGTCAGCTCGGTTTCGTATTTCTTGTCGTTGATCTGCCGCAAGGCCGTCTCGGACAGCTTTTTCAGCTGCTCATCGCTGCAATTTTTCTCCGCTTTCAGCTCGATCAGAATGCCCGGAAGACCCTTTTGCGTGGGCTTCAGCTGAATGTCATAGCGCCCGTCGCCGGATTCCCGGTTGGAGGTCACGAAAGCGCCGCCCAGCAGGGCGCACAGCCCCAGCATAAAGCCGTGATAGAAGTTCTCCCCGGCAGTATCGAAGGAGCTGACCGACTGGGTCAGCAGAGTTTGGATCTGCGCTTTCAGCCGTGCGTTATCGCCGGAGAAGATGGCCTCCTGAACGGAAATCGCCGTGGACGGCGGGATCAGATTCTCCAGCCGCTGCAAGATCTCCTTGTTATACACCAGAGAAATCTCCCGGTTGGGCAGGGAGACCTCGCACATAAAATCGCCGCTGAAGGAGGGCGTGGTTTTCAGTGCCTTCAGATAGCCGGTCACCAGCAGAAAACTGTAAATGGTGGAGGGATTGCTCTTGATCTGCGGATAGATCACGCCGGTGTCGATGAAGGTGGTGAAGGTCCCTCCGTTGACCAGGGAGGTCAGACGGTTATAAATCTCCTCATCTGCCTGGGCAAGCACTTCCCCGATAATATCGTTGCTGCCGGTGGAGACCCAGAAGGGCCTCGGCTCGCACTCGTTGCTGAAGTAGTTGACCACCGACCACGGGTTGAAAATTTCCGTCTTGCCGAAGCGGTAGCCGTCGTACCATTGGCAAATTTCGTCGTACTTATCGGCAGCGCCGTAATATTCTGCCATCTCCATCACCTCGTCGGCGGTGAAGCCGAAGTAGGCGCTGTATTTGTTGTCCAGCACGGAGTTGATGGACAGGTTATTCATCCCGCTGAAGATACTCTCCTTGGCCACCCGCAGAATGCCGGTGAGGAAGCCGAAGGACAGATGCTGGTTATCCTTGAACCCGCCGGAAAACAGGTTCCGCATAAACCGGATAACCTTGTCGTAATAGTCCTTCTGATAGCCCTGCTGGATGGGGGTGTCATACTCGTCGATGATGATAATGGGCGCAATGGAATAGTGCTTATGCAGCATAGCGGACAGGTCCAGCAGCGCCGACGCCAGCTCCACCTCGCTGACTTTGCCGTCTGCCAGCTTTGCATAGGTCTTTTTGCTGTACTCGTCGCACTTATCGCTGGCCAGCAGCTCCTTGTGCCGCCGGGTCTCCTTTGCGAAAATATCCCGAATGGCCGCAAAGGTCTCCTCCCAAGTATCGAACTTCACA
>Ga0129314_1001873_pt1 | contig 13095 bp, 10 predicted proteins | sample O1111metagenome_FD_94431 | JGI IMG/M metagenome (GOLD analysis project Ga0129314, IMG submission 94431) | Orangutan individual fecal microbial communities from fecal samples from Wisconsin, USA - O1111 metagenome | ecosystem: Host-associated > Mammals > Digestive system > Large intestine > Fecal...
AACTGTCGCATTCTTGGTAAATTTTCACTTATTATGCAGCTTTTTGAGCTTATTTACTGTTGATTCAGCATATCAGAAACGTCTTGTAAAAGGGACGTTTTTCTGTTATAATTTGATGAGCGGTATGAAACAATATATTCGCCGCCTAAGAATACTCTGAATAAATCGGATTTTTGTGATAAAAGTCTAAAATATAGGGACTTTTGTCGCAAAAATAACCTTATATCAGAGGATTATTAACTAAACTGCAAAGGAGTACCGCCCGGAAATGAAAGCTTTATTTAAAAACGGTTATATCTACATCTATGAATCACGAATGTTCCGCCGCTCTGATGTGCTTGTCGAAGACGGAATAATAATAGGCGTTTTTGAGCCGGGTGAGGTGCTCGAATACGACAAAGAAATCGACCTCTGCGGAAAATATCTCATGCCGGGTCTTGTCGACATTCACACTCACGGCAGAGGCGGTCACGACTTCAACTTCATTGACGACGACGCTGTGACTCTGATGCGCCGCTCATACGCCGAGGCAGGAACAACGACCGTTATGGCTACCCTCGCGTCCGCGGAGCTTAACGAGCTTTATCATTCGGCTGAGGTCATCGGAAGACACCGCACGTCGGACAAGGGGCTGGCAACTCTCGCGGGAATTCACCTTGAGGGAAGATATCTCAATCCGAAGAGACGCGGCGCACACAATCCCGACCTTCTCGCTCCGCTTGACCCCGATGAGCTTGAAAAACTCGCCGGAGCTATGATGCCGCTCCCTCTGCACGTCTCCGCCGCTTTTGAGCTTGACGAAGGGTACAAATTCCTTGACCGTGCAGTAAAACTCGGTGCGACCTGCTCTCTTGCTCACAGCGACGCGACATATGACGAAGCTGTAGGGGCAGTAGCGCACGGAGTAAAATCATTCACACACACATACAACGCAATGCGTCCCATCCACCACAGAGAACCCGGAAACATGATAGCTTCCCTTCTCTCGGACGACGCGTATTCCGAATTTATCTGCGACGGCGAGCACTCACATCCCGCTATGATAGAGCTTGCTTACCGCGCGAAGAATCACGACAAAATTGTGCTTATCACCGATTCGCTTGAAGCCGCAGGATGCCCCGACGGAGAATACTCTATAGCGGGACTTCCCGTATATGTCAAAAACGGACGTGCGGTCAACAGTGAAGGCGCACTCGCGGGAAGCACACTCGACCTATTCACCGCCGTAAAGAACTTCATGCGCTTCACGGGAGCAACACTTGAAGAGACGATTCCGATGGCTACCGCAAATCCCGCGACGCTTATCGGAATAGACGGCAAATGCGGATTTATAAAAACAGGATGCCGCGCCGACTTTATCACAGTTGACGACAAAGAGAACATAACTCTCGGTGACGTCTATATCGGCGGGGAAAAAATCTGACACAGAATTATTTAAGGAGGCATGACCGTGCGATTTCACGAGGAAGCCGCTGATTTAAGGTTTTTTTGTGATAAAATCCCCTATATTTTAGCCTTTTATCGCAAAAACTCGATTTTAATCAGCGTATCCTCAGTCTATACGGTCGTAAATTATGGCTGAAAAATATTATATTACCACTGCGATAGCATACGCGTCCGCTAAACCTCATTTCGGAAACACATACGAAATCATAGCAACCGACGCTATCGCCAGATACAAGAGACAGCGCGGCTACGATGTATTTTTCTGCACCGGCACAGACGAGCACGGACAGAAGATAGAGCTGAAGGCTAACGACGCGGGAATTACACCTAAGGAATACGTCGACAAGACTTCCGGCGTGATTAAGGAAATCTGGGACAAAATGAACACGTCCTACGACTACTTCATCCGCACTACCGACAAGAACCACGAGGAAACCGTCGCTAAGATATTCAAGAAATTCTTCGACCAGGGCGACATTTACAAGGGATGCTACGAAGGCTGGTACTGCACTCCCTGCGAATCCTTCTTCACGGACAGCCAGCTTGTCGACGGAAAATGCCCCGACTGCGGACGTGAGGTTCATAAGGACAAGGAAGAGGCTTACTTCTTCAACATGAGCAAATACGCCGACAGACTGATGAAGTACATCGACGAGCACCCCGACTTTATCATGCCCGAAGCGCGCAGAAAAGAAATGGTGAACAACTTCTTAAAGCCCGGTCTTCAGGATCTCTGCGTTTCGAGAACGAGCTTCACATGGGGTATTCCCGTTACTTTTGACCCAAAGCACGTTGTATACGTATGGCTTGACGCGCTCACCAACTATATCACCGCCCTCGGTTACGACCCCGACAAGGAAGTACAGAGCGAAAACTTCCGCAAATACTGGCCGGCTGACGTGCATATCATCGGTAAGGATATCGTCCGTTTCCATTCAATCTACTGGCCTATTTTCCTGATGGCTCTCGACCTTCCCCTCCCTAAGCAGATTTTCGGTCATCCGTGGTTCAATTTCGGCACTGACAAGATGTCAAAATCCCGCGGAAACGTTATCTATGCGGACAAGCTCGCGGATAAGTTCGGCGTTGACGGCGTGCGTTACTATGCTCTCTCCGAAATGCCCTACGCTTCCGACGGTTCCATCACATATGAATCCGTTATCGGCAGATACAACACGGACCTTGCAAACAACCTCGGCAACCTCGTAAACCGCACAGTCGCTATGACTAAGAAATACTTCGGCGGCGTTATCCCCACACCTCACGGAGACGAAGGAACAGACGCCGAGCTTAAATCCGTAGTTTCGGAATGTGTGAAGAAATTCTGTGAAAATATGGACACCTTCCATATTGCCGACGCCTGCGCTGACGTATTCGCAATGCTCCGCCGCGCCAACAAGTACATTGACGAGACAGCACCGTGGACGCTCGCAAAGTCGGACGAAACAAAGGAAAGACTTGAAACCGTAATATACAATCTCCTTGAAACAATAAGAATAGGCGGAGTTCTGCTTACCGCTCTCATTCCCGAAACCGCGGACTCGATATTCCGTCAGATAGGCTCGGACAAGAGAGACTACGACAGCGTATTCACGTTCGGCGGACTCGAAAGCGGTCACGAAGTCGGCGAAGCCAAGCCCCTGTTCCAGCGTATCGACGAAGAGGAATTCTTAAAGGAAGCAGAAGCCGAGCACGCAGCTGCTCTTAAAGCAATCGAAGACGCAAAAAAGGCAGAGGAATTAAATCTTTTTAATCAGTATTATAATGCCGCTCTCAAAGCAATTACTGCAGTAAATAGTGCAGAGGAAGCCGCCGCAAAGAAGCCGGAGAAGCCCGAAGGAATCGCACAAATCGGAATCGACGACTTCATGAACGTTGAGCTGAGAACCGCACAGATAGTGAACTGCGAAAAAGTCCCGAAGGCGAAGAAGCTCCTCAAGCTGACCCTCGACCTCGGCTACGAAACCCGTACTGTAGCGTCCGGCATCGCAAAATTCTACGCGCCCGAAGACCTCATCGGCAAGAAGATAATAGTCGTCGCCAACCTCAAGCCTGCCGTACTCTGCGGAATCGAGTCAAACGGCATGATTCTTGCGTCCGGCGAAGAGACAGTCCGTGTGGTATTCCTTGATTCCGCAACACCTCTCGGAGAAAGAGTCAGATAATGCTGTTTGACGCTCACGCACATTACGACGACCGAAGATTTGAAGCCGAATTTGACGGAGGATTTCGCGGAGCTATAGCTAAGGCAATAGACGAAGGGGTAGGACACATTGTAAATGTAGGTTCAAGCGTGAGGACGAGCAAAAATTCGGTAGCGCTTGCCGAAGAGTACCCGTTCATATACGCCGCCGTGGGTATTCATCCGTCAGACGCTCAGGAGATACCCGCCGCCGACTGCGACAAAGCACTGTACGAGATAGAAAAGCTGTGTGCGCATGAAAAAGTCCGCGCCGTCGGTGAGATAGGATACGACTACCACTACGATGGAACGGACAAGGAAAGGCAGACATATTTTTTCCGCGCTCAGCTTGAAATTGCGAGAAGAGTATCACTGCCGGTTATAATTCACTCCCGCGACGCTGCCGGTGACACCTTCGATATGATAAAATCCGCAACGGGCGTTCACGGAGTAATACACAGCTACAGCGGAAGTGCGGAAATGGCGGTGCAATATGTAAAGCTCGGATGGTATCTCTCCTTCTCGGGTCCCCTGACATACAAAAACTCACGCGGAGTAAAAGAAAGCGCGGCTGTGGTTCCGGAAGACAGGATTCTCATCGAGACGGACTGCCCCTACCTGCCCCCGACACCTCACCGCGGAGAGATAAACTATTCGGGATATCTGAAATACACCTGCGCTGCTCTTGCAGAAATACGCGGTATCACATATGACGAAGCCGCACGCCTGACGGAGACGAACGCAAAACATTTTTATTCGATAGACTGACGTTTTTCGACAGCTCAGCCGACAAGCGAAAGCCCATCAAACGGAGGACATAATGGTCATAACCTATGTAGTAAAAAACGCTTTGTATGTGAATCTGACAAATCACTGTACAAATAGATGCGAATTCTGTTACCGTGAGTATTCACATCCGGAGGTTTTTCCGAATCTCAGACTCGAAAGAGAGCCTACGCTTCAGGAGGTCATAGCCGATTTGTTCTCTTACAACCTCGGAAATTTCAGCGAAATCGTGTTCAGCGGAGGAGGAGAGCCTACCTGCCGTCTCTACGATATGCTTGAAACCTGCAAAAAGCTTCGCGAGGTCACGTCGACTCCTATCAAGGTAAACACAAACGGTCAGGCGTCAATGATTCTGAAGGAGGACACCGCGCCCGCGTTCAAGGGTCTTGTGGACTGCGTTTCCATAAGCCTGAACGCCGCGGATTCCGATACATACATGAAGCTGTGCCACCCGAAATTCGGCGAGGACGCTTTCATGGGAGTGCTGAAATTCGCGCGTGAAATCTCAAAGTACGTTCCGCGTGTCGAGCTTACCGTAGTCAACGGAACAATCCCAGACTCCGACATAGAACGCTGCTCCGGAATTGCCGCTGAGATAGGTGCAAGCTTCAAAATCCGCGAGTACATAGCTCCTATTTTATAAGATAATCGGCTTCTTGAGCATGAATAAGTCCGCTCTCTCACCCGCGCAAAGCGTATAGAGCTTGTCTGCATCTTGATTCAGCCTGTACTCTTCCCCGCAGCTTTCGGGAATGTCGGCAGGCTTAGTCACAACGCTCATTGAAAGCTTCTTCTTTATACCTCTGAAATATTCCCTGCCGCGCTCATTTGCCGCAAGTAAAACGGTAAAGCTCGGCGGGGATTTTTTGTTCATTCTCTCTACTCCCATCAGCGAAAACAACAGCTCCCGACGCATTCTCGCAAGCGTCAGCTTCTTCTGCGGCAGATTTTTGATGAATTCCTCCGCACTTGACGCGTTCTCCGCCGTGTTTTTCGCGTATGTCAGCTCGGGGGAACAAGTCTCACGCATAAGTCTCGCGTAGCCGAATAGGATGTCGTTGTACCTCTCCTCGCCGCAGAACCGCGCATTCTCAAACACCGCTCTCGCCTCATCGGGAATATTATCCATTGCTCCGTCATATCCACCGAACATCAACCCGCGTATCTCTCCCGCGCTTTTGCAGCTCATGTCGCGTCTGATTACGTTATATTCGCCGATACCGTATTTTCTGCCGCATATCATGTATTCCGTGCCGAGCTTGTCGTTTGCTCCGAGGGCAGAATCAATGCCGAACTCAGCCATCGCGCGGGAATACAGCACAGCCGAGCCGGTCTGCCTTTCTCTGCTCTCAAGCTCACGCAAAACCGTGACAAATTTGTCCGACTCCTTTATGTCCGCGCATTTTTTTATCATTTCCTCATCCCCGGATTCTGACCCGAATGTTAATGTATCTGCTCCGAGGGACGCCGCGATATAGACTCCGCCGAGCGCAAAATCCTCTACTCCCGACGAGCACCACGGAAACGGAAGCTCAAGAACGATATCCGCTCCGCAAAGTACGGCAGAATGTGCGCGGGTGTATTTATCGTATACCGCAGGCGTGCATCTTTCGCAAAAATTCCCGCTCATAACGGCTATAACGCATCCGTCGTCTCCCGCGCTTTCACGAGCCTTCGACAGAATGTATTTGTGCCCCAGATGTATTGGGTTAAACTCACAAATAACAGCACTTGTTTTCATATAATTTTATATCTTTCTACAAATTCAGCCAAATATCTTGTATTTTGAGATTATTTCATATATAATTATATCCGATATTCAAATATTTGTCAAATTTCAATCATAATATCGGAGGAAACATTCCAAAATGAAAGTTTTAGTAGTAAACGCCGGCTCTTCTTCACTCAAGTATCAGCTCTTTGATACCGCTACAGAATCCGTTCTCGCTAAAGGTATCTGCGAAAGAATCGGTATCGACGGTCGCATTGAGCACAGAAAAGGCGAAAACGGCGAAAAAATCAAGGCTGAATATCCCATGCCCGACCACGCTGTCGCTACAGAGATAGTTATAAAGTACCTCACAGACCCTGAAACAGGCGTTATCTCCGATATGAACGAGATAGAAGCTGTCGGTCACAGAGTAGTCCACGGCGGTCCTTACTTCTTTGAGTCCGTTCTTCTCACTGACGAGGTTCTTGCTAAGCTTGAGCTCTGCCGCGACTTTGCTCCTCTCCACACAGGCGCGCACATCATGGGTATCAAGGGATGTCTCGCAGTAATGCCCGACAAGCCGCAGGTACTGGTATTTGACACAGCTTTCCATCAGACAATGCCCGTTCAGGCTTACATGTACGGTGTTTCCTACGATATGTACGAGAAGTATCACATCCGCCGCTACGGTGCTCACGGTACTTCCCACAGATATGTATCCCGCGAAATGGCTAAGCTCCTTGACAAGCCAGTTGAGGACACAAAGATTATCACCTGCCACATCGGAAACGGCTCTTCCATCTCCGCGGTTAAGGGTGGCAAGTGCATTGATACTTCCATGGGCTTCACTCCCCTTGACGGCGTTCTCATGGGCACACGCTGCGGTTCAATCGACCCTGCCGTTGTTACATACATCATGAACAAGGAAGGCTACACTCCCGACGAGATGAGCGAATACATGAACAAGAAGTGCGGATTCCTCGGCATTTCCGGTATTTCCTCCGACAGCCGTGACATCGAAGCCGCTATTCTCGAAGGCAACGAAAGAGCATACATCGCAGCTTCAACTCTCGCATACCAGATTAAGAAGTACATCGGCTCCTACACAGCTGCAATGAACGGTCTTGACGCGATTGTTTGGACCGCAGGCATGGGCGAGAACAACCCCGAACTCCGCGACAGAGCATGCACAGACATGGACTACTACGGAATTAAGATTGACCGTGAGCTTAACGCAAAGGTTCACCATCAGCCGAACACAGTTGAGATATCCACTCCCGACTCAAAGGTAAAGGTATACGTTCTTCCTACAAACGAAGAGCTTATGATCGCGTCCGACACAGAAGCGATCGTAAGAAAACTCGGCAAGTAATTTCATAAAAACAAGCTCGAGAGAGAAAAATCTTTCGGGCTTTTGTTTTGGCATAAGAAAAAGACGTCACGTTTGATATGCGGCGTCTTTCTTTATTTTATAGGTTTTTCAAATAATTATGTACTATCTCGGGGAAGTTCACGGGTTTGTCGACCTTGACGAAATCTATATCGGAATTGTATACGGGTTCATCGTTTCCGCCGGTTCCGTAATCGTCGCCAAAATACGTTACCTCGCCGATGTCGAATCCGTTCGCCTTGCAGAAGTCCTCTACGGCGTAGCGCTTGTTGTACGGTTCGGGAACCATGTCAAACGAGCTTGAACCGCCCACAAACACGCTGTATTCCGGGAAAGCCGCGGCAACCTCGGGGTACATTGCGCGTCTCTTTGCACGGTCGGAGTCGAAGGTGAGCTTGTCCTGGATAAGAGCCTTTGTGCCGAGAAGCGGGAATGTGACGCATCCGGAGGGGTGAATCTCCACGCTCTCTCCCACATATTCCTCATATCCGAGGGAGTGTCTGAGGTCGTTTATTCTTTCTGCCACGCTTGCACAGTCGCACGGAAGGCTCATGTCGCGCAAAAACTCAACGTCTCCCAGTTCTTCACGGTAAACGGCATACTGTAAGCCGTAGTTGCCGAGGATCTCTATCGGGTATTTTCTGAGCTGCGCGAATATTCTTCTCACCTGACCCGCTCCGACTATGACAAGGCGAAGTCCTGAATCCTTGAGTTCGTCGAGAGCCGCGAGATTTTCATCCGTGATCCATGTTCTGTGTTCGGTTAATGTTCCGTCAAGATCGAGAGCAAATACTTTTTTCTGCATAATTCAAGCCATTTACCGCGCGGGTATATATCTTTGAGTAATCCGCACAGGTATTCCCTTTCCGGTATCGTTGGTTTTTATGTCCTTGGTCATGGAATCGAAAAGCCATACCAATATATCATTGTAGCAGTTATGTCCGCTTATTTCTGCTTCATTTTGTTAACTTTTTCGTCATTCGGCGTCACATAGGCGGTCCAGTTTGTGGTGTAGATGACAAATCCCGGTTTCGAGCCGGCAGGTTTCTTGACCTTTGACGCTCTTGTGTAGTCGACAGGTATCATAACGCCGCCTTTTGCCTTGGAGTTGTACGCCGCAATCTCAGCCGCCTCGGTGAATGTCTGCTCGCTCGGCTCTTCTCCGCTGTCCTCAAGCACAAGAACGACGTGTGAGCCGGGCTGATTCTTCACGTGGAACCACCAGTCCCATCTCTGCGCCATTTTTGTCGTGAGGTAGTCGTTGGCGATGTTGTTTCTTCCGCAGAGTACGGTGTGTCCGTCGGTGGTCTTGTACTTCATTATGCTCGGTGCGTTCTGCTTCTTCTCGGTGTAGTTCTTCATCTTGGAAGCATATCCGCTGTGATAAAGCTCCGCGCGAATCTCGTTCAGCTCCTTTTCCCCATCTGCTCTCGTGAGTGAATCAAGGACGGTGTATACATACGCAAGCTCTTCCTCGGCAAGCTTCAGCTGTTCTGTGAGGTGTATCTTCGCCGCCTTCGCCTTGTTGTACTTCTTGTAATACTTCTGCGCGTTGGAGGAGGGAGAAAGCCTTTTGTCGAGCGGTATCTTTACGTCCTCGTAGTCCTCGCTGTAGTAGTTTTGCAGTGTACAGCTGTCGTCTCCGCGCTTCAGACGATAGATATTCGCGGTGATGAGGTCACCCCACAGCTTGTATTTTTCGCCGTCCTCGCAATCGTGAAGCTCCTCGCGCTGGAGTGACATTTTCTTTGTAATTCTCGTCTCGGCGTTTGTCAGAAGCTTGAATATATCCGCGGCTTTTTTGTGCAGTCGTTCCTCGCGGCTTCTCTCACCGAAATACGTGTCGATGAGCTTACCGAACGAGTCAAGCTTTTCCACCGTTGCCGTACCGCCGTACTGTCTTATCTCGCAGAACGCGTACTCTGTCGGAACACCGTCCTTGTTTTTCACGATATACGGCGCGCCTTCCGTGTTCTTTATCGCGTCTCTCATCTCAAAGAATTTCTTCGTGAGGTCGTGCGCGGCTTCTTTCATGGTAGAGTCCGTTTTTCCGGCGGCTCTGTAGACTATCTCCCGTGCGATAAGAGGAGCGATTCCGGAGAAGGTCGACATTATGAACTTTTCCGCCGGTCTGTCCTCTTCGGATTTTGCGGCAAGCTCGTTGAAGAACCTCTCGTCAACACTGTCGTCCATCGGGTCGAATTTATCCTGCTTCGGCGGCAGCTCGTACTTCATTCCGGCAAGCACCTGTCTCTTCTCGCTCGTCGTGAAGTCTATGGATTTAAGCACGCCGATTATTTTGTCCTGCGCGTCGGTTATGATGATGTTCGAGAATCTTCCCATAAGCTCACAGATAACGTGTTTTTGCGTGGGGAAGCCGAAGTCGTCATGCGTGTCGAACGTCAGTCTTGCCGCTCTCTCAAAACCCAGCTGCTCCGCTCCCGCAAATCTCGCGCCTTGGAAGTGCTTTCTCAGCATCATGCAGAACATGGGAGGTACGGCAGGGTTCTCAAATTTCAGCGAGGTCAGATTCATGCGTGAGCCGTTTCCGCCTGCCGAGATGTCAAGCCTGTGCTCTTCTCCCGCGCAGCGCACCACGAACACCGCTTCTTCTCTCGACGGCTGATAAATCTTGTCGACCTTGCCGTTTATCAGTTTTTCGTTTATTTCAGCCACGATGAAACGCAGCATACCGGCATCATACGCCATTTTTTACCTCAAATTAAAAATCTTCGTCGTTTTCTTCGTTTTCTTTTCGGTAGCACACGAACGGCAGGCATTTGTCGTACAGCTTGAATCCCGCCGCAGACGCTGTTCTTACCGACGCTGTGTTGTCCTCGGTGCAGATGTATTTCACGTCCATGCCGATGGATATAAGGTAGTCCGTCAGCATTGCCACACACGACGCCGCGAATCCGTTCATCCTGTAGCCTTCTTCGCACTCCACCGTAATCTCGGGGCATCCGTCGTCCTCGGAGATATCGTTCAGTCCGGCAAAGCACACTATCTTTCCGTCGCGGCGAATCACAGCCATCCTGTCGTTTTCGTCGTCAGAATCAAGCGCAAATTCGTCAAGCGGGATGTCATCCCATTTCTCGCCGTCGAGCGTGTCTATAATCTCGCAGTCGGGGAGTATCTTTGACGTGTCGGCTTCTGCACAGCGGAATTCGTAGTGGACCCGGTCAAGCGCACCCGTGCAGTCGTAGCCTATCTTCTCCATTATCGGCGTCAGCTCATTGAGGAGAAATTTCTTCGCTTCGTCGGAAAACGGATTCTCGCAGTAGCGTTTTTCAAATTCTTCCGCTGTCTTTTCGGTAAATGAATAGGTGATTATCTCGTTTTCGCCGCCTTTTCTGTGAAGCTCAAACGGCATCGCTATATGACAGTCTTCTTCGAGAATGTATTTTTCAAGTTCTTTTTCTTCAAGTCTGATCATTTGGCACTCCTGTCTTTTCGACCTCTTCCGCGCCTGTTACGACAAAGAAGAAATCCGTATATCTTGTGTCAAGTCTGTTTGTAAGCCCCTTATTCGAGCCGAACAAATCCGTCACACGCTTGTAGTACGAGTAAAATCCTTCGAGCTTGCGACCGGAGACAAAGTAAACGTTCCCATCGGAAGCAAGCGGAAAGGCGTATATCGTGTGCGTTTCGGGTGAGGTGCAGTCTTCCGTATAGTGTGTCTGGACGAAAACTATCTTTTTGCCGTCAAGCGCCGCCGTCAGCTCTTCTCGGAAGCTGCTCCCGTATTCAAGCTCGCGTGAGTCGACGGCGCAGAAAACAGAACGCTCGGCAGACATTACGGCTTCCGCTGCCTTTTCGGCAAGAGTTTTCTCGGCAGGTTCCGCAGTTGTCTCAGCAGCAGATTCAGCAATGGAATTCGCGGCACTGTATGAAACTACGCTGAACTTGCGGTTCGGGGGCATTGTGGAGTTGACAAAGAACAACTCTGACATATAAGAGCTGTAGCCCGCGCTCATTCCGCCGTCGTCGACAAGCCTGCCGCGAAGATTGTTGAACCGTCCCTCGTCAGTCTGTTTGAAAAGAAGTCCGACTATCGAGGTCTGTAAATCGTCAAGGTCAAGTGCGACGTCGGAGATATTGTTGTACTGCTTCACAAAGCGGGTGAAATGTCCGAGCATGGCGTAAGTCTCGTCGGCATTATAGTCCACTCCGATAACGATAACATCCGCGTCGGTAATGTCGGAGCGCATATCGTAATACGCCGCGTAGGTATTGCTCTCGGGCTTTATCTTCTCCGCCGCAAGCCGTACTCTGAGCGGAAGCAAATGCTCAATCCCCTCGGGAGTAAGGAACAAAAGACAAAGAAGCTGCAAAACCACGGCGCAGACAACAAACACTGTCAACAGACGAACTTTTTTCCCCATAACGGACTCCTTTTATATAAACACAATCATATGTATATTGTAGCTTATTTTTTCCGTAAAATCAATATTATTTCACAAATTCCCGCCCATGTCACGAACGAGTTTTATCTTTATGCGGTGAATTGCCGATTTCTTTATAAAAAGTTACAATTTTTAATAATCATATGTGGATTTGCGGATAATAATATGATATAATAATATGTATGTACACTGAGACAAGTGTGCCCGATAAGGAATTATCTCTGTTATGAGATACAGAAAGGACTGATATAATGCCAAGATACATAGAAAAAGTCGAATCACTCACGCTGCCGGTCATTCCCCTGCGCGGAGTTGTAGCCTTTCCGTCGATTCCGGTCAATTTCGAGCTCGAACGTGAAATTTCAAAAAAAGCTTGTCAGGCGGCTCTTGCGTCAAATATGCTCGTGTTCCTCCTCACACAGAAGGACACCGCAGTTGACGAGCCCTCCGACAATGATTTCTATAAAACAGGCTGCGTCGCGCAGATTAAACAAACCTTAACAAAGAATCAGGACGGCAACATACGCGTTATAGCCGAAGGATACTGCCGTGCCGAGGTCGTGAAGCTAAAGAGAGACAAGGGCTACATCACAGCCGACGTTCTCTCGAAGACGCTTACCGCCGAAACGGGAGTTCTCGATATCCGCAGTGAGGCTCTTATAAACGAATCTCTGAGCACCCTTGAAGAAGTGCTGCAGTTCCACCCGACAATCTCCGGCGACTACATGACGACAGCGTCCTCGATAAGCAATCCCGGACTTCTGGCGGATTTCATCGCGTCAAGTGTGTTCGTCCGCTATCAGGACAAGGCGGCTGTGCTTGAAATGTTCGACCCGCTGAAAAGACTTGAAAAGACCATCGTTCTCATGGAAAGCGAAATGAAGCTGCTCCGCACGGAAGTGGACATTCAGCGCAAGGTCAAGGAAGCAATTGACGAAAATCAGCGCGACTACTACCTCCGTGAGCAGCTTAAAGCCATTGAATCCGAGCTTGGAATAGACGAAGACGCCGACGAGCTTCAAAAGAAAATGGCGAAGATGACCCTTCCCGAAGAAGTGCGCGAGAAGCTCGAAAAAGAGATAGGAAAGCTCGCGAAAGCTCCGACAGGCTCACCGGAAGCTGCCGTAATACGCAACTACATCGAGACCTGCCTTGACATTCCGTGGAACAAGAA
>Ga0129314_1001875_pt1 | contig 13083 bp, 9 predicted proteins | sample O1111metagenome_FD_94431 | JGI IMG/M metagenome (GOLD analysis project Ga0129314, IMG submission 94431) | Orangutan individual fecal microbial communities from fecal samples from Wisconsin, USA - O1111 metagenome | ecosystem: Host-associated > Mammals > Digestive system > Large intestine > Fecal...
CCGATTGGGGTAGAGCGTGACCAGCTGGGGGTCGGCGTCCGGGAGATAGGGGGACGGCACCGACTTTTCCGAAACCTCGTAGACGCCGGGCAGCAGGTTCTCCACCGTGGCGGAGCCGTCCGGTCCGGTGGTCACTTCGGCCACGCTATGCCCGTCCGCCCCCTTGACCAGGAACACCGTGCCGGGGACCGGCGCGCCGGTGTCTGCGTCGCTCTTGTGGATGGTCAGGTTGGGGCGCTTGTCATTTTGCAGGCAGATGGTGGCATCCCTGCCGGGGAACAGCTGCACATGATACTCCGTGGGGTCCAGGATATGGTCCGATACAGTGGACACCTCCTGCAAAGAGTACACCCCAGGCTCCAGGCCCTCCCAGCAGATGGAGCCGTCCGGCCAGGTGGTGCGGTCCAGATACCGGGAGCCGTCCTCGATCCTGGCCAGCCGGTAGGTGACGCCGCCCAGGGGTGTACCGTCCGCACTCTCCTTATACAGATGGAGACTGGGCAGCTTGGAATTGGTGAACACGAACTGCGCCTGCTCATTCCCGTCCAGGTGGATGATGCGCTGGGCGTCGTCCACCACATAGCCGGGACACTCCAGCTCCGTCACCACATAAGCACCCACGGGGAGCTTGGACAGGTCGATGGTCCCGTCCTCGGAAGTGGTGTATTCCTCCGGCCCCCAGGAACCGTCCACCGCCTCAATACGGAAGCGGGCGTTGGCGATGGGCTTACTCAAATCGGAGCTGTCCACCTTGATGAGGTGGATACCGGGCAGGCGGTCATTGAAGAAAACCAGCTCTTTGATGCCGTCCCCGGCCTTCAGCTCCACCTCCTGGGGGGTGGTGTCCAGCACATGGCCGTCTCCGCCGGTGTCCCGTTCCTCCACGCGGTAGGTGCCGGGTTCACAGTCTGTCAGCAGGATCTCGCCGAACTGGTCCGTTTGGAAGATGCCCAGGCTCTCGGTGTCCCGGAATATCTCAAAGGAGACGCCGGGCATGAGCTCCATGCTGCCGCGCTCATATTTGATGATTCGCAGGCCGGGCAGCTCCTTGTTGATAAAGGTGGCGGTGGATTCCTCACCGGACACTACTGCTACGGTCTGTACTGTGTCTGTATCCGCCACCCAGCCGTCAATGCCCGCCAGCTCCCGAACTTCCCAGCCGCCGGGGGCCAGCTTGTCAAAGACGATGACGCCGTTTCTGGTCTGACCAGTCCGGGTCTCGCCGGTCTCAATGTGCTTGATCTGGATGGTGACGCCGGAGAGGGCGTCGCCAGTGTCGCTCCGCTTCTCTACCCGCAGGGAGCCGTAGGGGGCGTTCCAGAAGGTCAGGGTGGCGGTCTTGTTATACTCCACATCGGCGTGCTGGGTGGTCTCCTCCGGGAGCAGGTGATACCGGGGCGGGATCTCCTCCGTCACGGTATAGTGACCCTCCAGAGTCAGGGGGATGGTCACGGTCCCATCCGGGCCGGTGGAGTAGGAGCCGACTTTCTTTCCCTCTGGGTCGTACACGGAGAACACGGCCCCTTCCAGGGGAAGTTCGGTCCCTTCCTCCAGCTTCACGATTTTCAGCGCAGTTTCATCCGGGTTTGTGGTCCCGCCGGACGAATAGCTGCTGACGGCGGCTACATCCAGCTGTATCTTGTTGTCCAGGTCACAGATATAATTCTGCAAATCGCCATATTGGTCCTTCTCCTGGCACACAGCGTACATGGCGGCGTACTGGGCCACGGGCGCAGAGAGGGAGAGCTGGACATTGCCGGACTGGCCCTCCACGCTGTCAGCCGGATAGAGGACTTTGAAGGTCCCGGCATAGCCGTCCGAGGTAGGTTTTGTGGTGACGGCGGTGATCTCGTTGTTGTTGGCATCCACGATCTTCGTGCCCTCCGGCACACTGTCCGGGTCAGAGAAGGCCACGGACACATCGTAGTTATATACCCAAGTCTCACTCCAGACAGTGAACACCTGCTGCTTGTTCTCCTGGCCGCCGATGGTCACAGGGTAGGCCGTGGACTTGTCCGCCGTGACGGTCATCCGGGGAGTGAGCATATAGTTGTAGGTGGTGCCCCGCTTGTAGATGTCCTTGGCGGCGGCCAGGATACGGTTCCCTCTGTCCAGTTCATCGCCGCTCAGGCCGGGGGCCACCTTCAGGTTGGAAATATCCCAGCTGGGGATCAGGTAGCACCAGAGCGCCATTTTGGTGGCGTAAAACGCCTGATATTTGTTCTCCAAACCCAGCTCTCCCAGGCTGCGGTGGGGGTAGCCGTTGGAGATGATGCCCACCACCTTGGGGTCGCTGGCCTTTTCCTCGGCCAGGTACTTGATGCTCTCGCCGGGACCGACGGTCTGGGGCACGCCATACTGGTTCGGGTTCACGCAGTACGCAGGAGATTCCTTGGTGCTCCCATCATTGGATTCGTATAAAAAGTAGGTATATTTCTGCTTTTTGACCGCGCCGTTGATGGCGAGGTAACCCAGCTCATAGTCACCGTTATAAATGTCCACTTCGCCCAAGGCATCCTCCTCAGAGCTGGCCGCAAAGGCCGCCGTGGGCAGTATTCCAAGGATCAGGATGCAGGCCAAAAACAGCGATAACAGTTTTTTCATATTGCCTCCTTAAAAATAGACAGAAGGAGGCGTTGAACGATCAACATCTCCTTCTGTAAAATAAATAGGTCAAATCAAACAGCTAAAAAGAAACGTATCGAAAGTTCCCTCAAATTGAGGGAACTTTTAATACCTCAGACCTCCACAGCCTGGACTATCCAGCGGTATGCCTTCTGGTTGCGGACACAGGTGTAGAGTGTGATCCGGTTGTCGCTGGTGGAAGCGGTGCCGCTGGTATCGGTCTCCAGCACCTTTTCCACCGATACCACCTCATAGGTGCGCGTCCCCAGTTTGGTGGTCCAGGTGATGGTATCGCCGTATTCCAGAGTATGCAGGTCTCCGAAGTCATCCCGGACGCCCCGGTTGTGCCCGGCGATACAGCAGTTTCCGTCCCAAATGCTGGTGCTTGGGAAATGGCCCGCGCCTTTTGCAAGGGTGCTGCTGCCGGTCCCCTGGTACACCTTGACGGACAGGCCGATGGCCGGGATCTTGAGCGTCCCCAGGTGCCCCCCGGAGTAGTAGAGGTCGCTGGTGACGGCGGTAAACGCCGGGCTGCTCCAGCCGCCGCCGCTGTCCACAGTCGGATAGGTGACGCTCCCTGTCTGAGATACCAGGCCGCTGCCCTCCAACACTCCGGGGACCAGGTTGGCGGTCAGGGCTGTGCCGGAGCCGGGGAGATAGCTGGTAGGCGTACCAAAGCCAGGCGGGATCAGGGCGGTATTTTTGCCTCGATCCACATTGGGATCTTCCCATTCATAAATGGTGTCATCGCTGGTGGGCCTGCCGAACAGATAATCGTCCGGGGCCTCCATGGTATATTCCAATGCGCTGGCCGGAGTAACGCAGACAGCGGCCAGCATGAGGGTGGCCAAACAAAGGGTTTTAAGCTTCATTTGTTGAACTCCTCCCATTCTTTTTTGGATTTGTATGTTTGGAACAGGAAACGGCCCAGGAACACCAGACCGACGGCGCTCGCCCCGGCGGGCAGGATCAGGAGCCAGTGCCAGTCAAAGCCGCCGGCCTGGTCCGCCTGTGAAGGGGCAGTCTCATCCGCCGTTTCCTCTGCCGGACCAAAGACCGCGGTATAAAGCACCGTTCCGCCGGTGGTCCTGGTCACTTCCCCGGCATAGTCCGCCGTGACGGTGTAGCCGGTGGCATATTGGCTGGAGGCGGTGCCGGTGTAGGTGGCCGCCGCGTGATAAAACCCTCCGGCCTCCTGCCATTGAACATCCGCCAGGGTTAGAGTACGTCCGCTGTCCTCAATGGTCTTGGGCACCAGGGACACATCCGCCTCAGACAGGTTGGGATAACTGCGGGTGGCAGAGACATTCCGGGTGGAAGTGGCATAGCCGGACGCCTCCACCTGGATGCTGGCGGTGTCCAGCGTGAGAACGCCGGTATAGCCGTCCTCTGTGGCGGCCTCGCAGGTAACAGCCAGCAAAGGCATGATCTTCTCCATATCCTTGCTCTTGCTGTCCAGCGTTACGGTCTCGGTATAATACTTGCTGTCCGTCTCTGTCTGCTCCTCTCTGACCACATCAAGCAGCGTATAGACGCGGCCGGATCGTTCAAAATCCTGGGTCGGAATGAGGGCCGGGTCATCTGCGGGAGACAGCGCGTAGGTCTTGCTGATGCGCGGTTCGTCCAGGTCCTCCGTCCTATACTTCTGCACCTCCACAGGGTAAAGGGCGGTGGGCGCTGCCTCGGCGGCCCAGGCCGGACAAGTCATGGCGCAGGTAGTCAGCACCGCCAGGAACAGGGGTGCGACACGTTTCTTCATACAGGTCAGCTCCTTCCAGAAAAATGGCCCGAAAACTCCCCTCAAATTGATGGGAGTTTTCGAGCAAAAGAAAAAGTCCCCTCAAATTGAGGGGACTTACCGATTATCGCTCCGGGGCGTCGTTTCTGCGCTCCGGGAGCCTGATGCGGAACATCCGGCAGTAGTCCTTTTGAGCCTCCAGTTCACACTCACAAATGAGCTTGATAAAGGCGGCGTCGCTGGGCCGAGTATGCCGCTGGGCCTGCTGGAGCGCCGTGATATAGTCATGGCGCAGGATGGGCGGGATGGAGACCACGCAGTAGCCCTTGTTGACCAGGATGAGGTTCATCAGCAGCCGGGCGGTGCGGCCGTTCCCGTCCTGGAAGGGGTGGATATCCACCAGCCGCCGGTGGGCGTAGGCGGCCAGGACCACCGGATGGAGCGTGTCCTTCTTCTGGTTCAGCTCCTCCACCAGCGCGGCCATCTGGCCGGGCACCTCTTCCGCTGTGGGTGGGACATATTCTGTGCCGGCGATGAACACCTGTCCCTCCCGGTAGCGTCCGGCGTGCTCCGGGTCAACGCCGCCGTAAAACAGCGCGTGCAGGCGGAGGATATCGTCCTCCCGGAATTGCAGGGGGCCGCCCCTGGCGGTCTCCAGCATATAGTCATAGGCCCTGGCGTGGCCGGTGGCCTCATAGCAGTCCCGGATGGGCTTGCCGCCCACGGTGATGCCATCCTCCAGCAGCACCTTGGTCTCGGACAAGGTGAGGGAATTGCCCTCCAGGGCATTGGAGGCATAGGTCATGTCGATGCGGAAATAGGCGTCCAGTTCCTTCACCTCGTCCGGGGTGAGGGGGCGGCACTCCCGGATGGCCTGGGCGTATGTGTCGATACGGTCTAACAGGGTATTGCCGCTCATGCAGCCACCTGCCTTTCAGAGAAATTTCTTGAGAATATTATATCATGGAGCGTAAAAACAGGCAACGGGAAACCAGGGGGACGAAATGCCCCTCAACTTGAGGGACATTTTACTCCGACGCCCGGATGGGCGGCGGTCAGGGCGGCCTGCCGCTCTCCCGGTCTTGCGAAGAGGTCCCAGCGTTCCGCCCGCCTCCCCAGTCTGGCAAAAGCCGCCGTCAGGCGGCTTTTGGGGTGTCCCTCCCCTTGGAAACCAATCAATCTGTCAGACGGCCCCGGTCAAGGCCCGCCCAGTCCGCAGACTGGGCGGCTCGCGGGCGATTGTGCAAACAATCGTCCGGCCTTGACAGGGGACGGCGGACGGATTAGCCTCTGTCAAGGGGAGACACCCCCGGCGGCAGTTTATCGCGCAGGGCGGCGCTCGGCGGTGCGGCTCTTGCGCTTTTCCGCCTCGATATTCAAATCTATGGAGCGCCCGATCTGCCTGCTCATATCCTGTACTTTGTCCAGCACGCTCTTGCACTCATCCAGGGACATCCCCTCGAACCGCTCTGCCAGCCGCTCCAGATTGGGCGTCTTTGGCTCGATGCCGTACCGGCAGCAGAGGATAAAAGAGACGCTTTGTGCGTCCAGCTCATACCGAGCCCAGCTGTAATCCGGGTTATAGCCCTTGTCATGGTAACGGGTCAGGGCCACTTCCGCAGCGATGGCGGCAAACGCCTCGGGGTCGGAGTAGTCGGGGTTGATGGCAAGTTCCCGCTTATCCTCGTCGAAAAAAGCGGGGGTATCCAGGTCATGGTCTACGACCGGCTCCGCCTTGGAGTAGTTCAGCAGGGTCTTGAGGGCGCTGGACATCTCCGCGCTGCCCTCCCGCAGGGGCCGGTGTTTCAGGTCCTTGCCTTGGGTCTGGCTCACATCGTAGGCGTCGGCCAGAGCGTATGACTTGGTACGGGCGTCGCGGGCAAATATCTTCACCCCGACTTCACCCTCCATGACGCTCCGGCCCAGTGTCTGCCAGCGGTCACGGGTGCCGAACACGGTGGCCTCCTCCATCCCCGCCAGGACGATGGCCACATTTCCGGCGCTGTATGCCGGGTTGTTCCCCTGCAAGACCAGATAGCGGAAATACTGGGCCGGGTCGTTCACGATCAGCTCAATGCCGCAGTTCTGCATCTCCGTGGTGCTCTGACGGTCCGCCTGCTGCTGGTTTTTCCACTGGGAGTCGCTTTCCACTTTGGTTGCAATGATCTCTTCCAGATTTGCCATAAAAATTATCCTCCTTGTGATAAATCATCGGGTCTGTGTCTTGACGGGCCGGGTACGCTGCGGTGCGGGACGGCTCCGTTTCTGTTCTGCTTTATCCCGGCAGAGCTCCAGCTTTTCCTTCACGCTGGGGCGGCTTTCAGGACCCTCAGTAGTCTCCGTACTCCTCGTCTGCCTGGCTGTCGAGCCACTCCCGCGCTGTGGTGAGGAGCGTTCTGGCCGAGCGCGGGGGGCGGCTTTTTTTGGCGCCTCCGCCTCCTGTTCCACTCCAGGAGCTGGATAGCCGCGCTGTTCCAGATAGCGGTTGACCAGGGGAACATAGTCCTCATTGGTCACAAGGTCTACAATACCGTTGTTGGAACGGGTGTCCTTAATAACGGCAAACAGGATCTTTTTCTGAGCATAAGCTCAATATCCCCATGAAGGAGGACGGGTACAGCGATATGCGGAGTGAGTATGTGGAAATGCTGGAGGGCCAGATTGCCAAGAGCAACAACGGCATTGTGCGGACAAAGCTACTGACCTTCGGCGTGTCGGCGGATAGCCTCGCCGCCGCAAGGCCCCGGCTGGAGCGTGTAGAAGCTGACATTTCCAGCAACTTCAAAAAGCTGGGTGTACAGTCACGGGCCCTGAACGGGCTGGAACGCTTAGAGATACTCCACGGCCAACTTCACCCCGGCGGCACAGAGCCTTTCCGCTTCACATGGGATATGATACCCAAGACCGGGATGGGAACGAAAGATTTTATTGCCCCTACCAGCTTTGACTTCCGCCAGACCCGGCTGTTTCGCATGGGCTCCACTTGGGGAGCGGCCTCCTATATGCAGATTATGGCCTCCGAACTTTCCGACAAGCTCCTTGCCGAGCTGTTGGAGGTAGACGCTGAAATGACCATTACCATGCACATTCAGACCGTCGATCAGGCTAAGGCCATCAAAACCATCAAAGGGAAAGTCAGCGACATTGACAAGATGAAGGTGGAGGAACAGAAAAAAGCCGTCCGAAGCGGTTATGACATGGACATTCTTCCCCCTGACCTCGTTACTTTCAGTCAGGACGCCAAGAACCTGTTGAATGATTTGCAGAGCCGCAACGAGCGAATGTTTCTTTTGACCTTCCTTGTGGTAAATACCGCCGCCACCCGCCGAGAGTTGGACAACGACCTGTTCACCGTATCAGGTATCATGCAGAAGTACAACTGCCTTTTGAAGCGGCTGGACTTCCAGCAGGAGCAGGGCCTTGTGTCCAGCCTGCCCCTCGGCTACAACGGGATTGAGATACAGCGTGGCATGACAACCAGCTCCACGGCTATTTTCGTTCCGTTTATGACGCAGGAGCTCCGCATGGACGGCGAGGCCATCTATTACGGCCTGAATGCCCTTTCCCATAATGTCATCATGGCAAATCGCAAGAAGCTGAAAAATCCTAACGGGCTGTACCTCGGCGTTCCGGGGAGCGGCAAGAGCTTCAGCGGAAAACGGGAACTTGTGAATGTGTTTCTTGCCACCAATGACCGTATTATCATCCTTGACCCCATGGGCGAATATTCCCCGCTGGTGCGCCAGTTTGGAAAGGATGGGCTTGTGGTAGAGATTGCCCCCAACAGCCCGCATTTCATCAATCCTATGGATTTGGATTTGAGTATGGATGACGAGGTTTCTCCTATCAGTTTGAAATGCGATTTTATCCTTTCGCTCATGGAGTTGATTGTGGGCGGCAAGGACGGCTTACAGCCAGTCGAGCGTACCATCATTGACCGCTGCGCCCGCATGGTGTACCGGGATTTGCTTAACGACCCGGAACACGCACCCATGCCGACGCTTCAAGACCTGTATGACCTTCTGTGCCAGCAGAGCGAACCCGAGGCAAAGCGGCTGGCAACGGCCCTTGAAATCTATGTGTCGGGCTCCCTTAACCTGTTCAACCACAAAACCAATGTGGACTATAAAAACGCCCGAGTGCTGTGCTTCGATTTGAAGAAGCTGGGCTCCGGGCTCCGCAAAATTGCCATGCACATCCTCAACGACCTGTCCAACAATCAGGTTTCCTACAACTTCTCCTGCGGTATTGCTACATGGTGCTATTATGACGAGTTCCATGTGCTGTTGCAGGACGAGCTGACTTCCAGTTATTTTGTGACTATCTGGAAAATGCTCCGTAAAAAGGGGTGTGTTCCCAGCGCCCTGACCCAGAATGTGAAAGACCTCCTTGCCAGCCGTCAGATTGAGAACATCTTTGAAAACTCTGACTTCATGGTGCTTTTGTCACAGGCACAGGGAGACAGGCAGATTTTGGCGAAGCAGTTGGGTATCAGTCCCCACCAGCTTTCCTATGTGACCCACTCCAATCCCGGCGAGGGCCTTTTGTTCTTCGGAAATGTGACCATTCCGTTTGTTGACCGTTTCCCGAAGAATACCAAGCTCTATTCCATTATGACCACCCGCCCGGAGGAAAAGGAGGCCCAGAATGAGTAAGGACGCTTCGGGACAGGTTGACCCGAAGAAAACAAACAGTGAGAAACGGGTAAAGCGTGGGCGGCTCCACTTCAGTTTTCGGGCTCCCGGTCAGGAGCGTTTTACCCGCTTGCGCTCTGATACTCTCGGGGAAGGTTACAGCGAAGCGGACATACGGGCCGCCTTGTCAGGCTCCCGCCAACGGCCCGGTCAGCCTCGCCCAAAAATCAGTCTGGCTATTGACATTCAATCCCGGCTCCAAGGAAAAGGCCCCGGTTATGAGCGATGGGCCAAGGTGTTCAATCTCAAACAAATGGCCGCCGCCCTTGCCTATTTGCAGGACAACGGCCTGACGGATTATGAGCAGTTGGAGCAGAAGGCCACGGCGGCAACGGAGCGTTTTCACAAGCTGTCTGACCAAATCAAAAGCACCGAAGCAGCCCTCCATACCAACATGGAATTGAAGGCGGCAACGGTGCAGTATGCCAAGACCCGGCCTGTCTTTGAGAAATATAAGGCCAGCAAATATAGTAAAAAATTTCTTGCGGAGCATGAGGCGGATATTGAACTTTACCGGGCGGCCTGTGCCGACTTCAAAGCCATCCTCAGCGGGGCCAAGCTCCCCAAGATGGACACGCTCAAAGAGGAAGGCCGCAAGCTGGCCGAACAGAAAAAGAAGCTCTACGCCGAGTACCGCAAAGCCAAAGCTGATATGCAGGAGGTCACGACCATCAAGGCCAACATTGACTATCTGCTGGGCTACTCGGAGCCGGGCAGAAAGAAGGAACAGGAGCGTTAGGGACTGTGACGCATAAGGAGCAAAGCGACGCTGACACTTCGGGCCAACTTGGCCCGAAGCGCCGGGTTTGGGGAGGCTCCCCAACAAGCAGATTTTCACAGACGGGCCGCAAGGCCGGGCTTGTGAAAATAGCTTCTGTGGCCACAGAAGCATTGCTTGCCATTTAGCGGAACCCCCGGAAAGTCCCCAAAAACAAGAAAAACGAAGGCCCTTTTTACTTGACCTCCGTTTCTCTGGCTTTTTGTAGTCCCTCTGCTGTGGCCTCCATGACCGTCAATTCCTTTTCGTCCATTGAGTTAAGCAATCTATCAATGTGCTGGCGGCAGTCGCTTTCGCTGTTCTGCCTGTCAGGATAAAAGAATTGGTCTACGGAAATGTCCAGCAAGGTGACGATTTGGTAAAAGGTATTCAGACTTGGATGCTGACCCCGGTTTTCAAAATACATGATAGAGCGTGGGGTACGGTCTACAAGCTGTGCAAGATATTCCTGCGTCCAACCTTTCGCCTCTCTTTTGCGCTTGATCTCCCGGCCTAATGCGTGGAAGTCGAGCCGTCTTTCATCTTGGTACATTCTCATATCACCCATATATTATTCTACATTTCGGGTTTGATTATGAGAACGAAACACAATTTTATGTTTTAGTAGTATTTTATTGTCCCATCGCATACTTGCACATAAATTTTTATTGAGTTAAAGTTTACAAAAGAGCGCAGAGAAAGCGAGGATTAAATTCTTTGTGTCAGATATAATGTCCATAAAGGAGGTAAAGGAATGGAATGGTTGAAAAAGATAAACAACGCCATAGATTATATAGAAAATAATTTGGATAGTGAAATATCCTACGATGAAGCAGCCCAGATAGCGTGTTGTTCAACCTACTATTTTCAACGGATGTTTACTTACATCACAGGAATTTCATTAGCTGAGTATATAAGACGCCGTAGAATGACACAGGCTGCTTTTGAGCTACAACGGACAGACAAACGAGTGTTGGAGGTCGCATTAAAATATGGGTACACATCCCCTACATCTTTTAATAGGGCATTTCAAAATGTACATGGCATTTCTCCGATTGCGGCCAAAGATATTGGAAGTACATTAAATGCTTATCCAGCTATTAAATTTTCTGTCCACATTACAGGAGGAAGTGCAATGTCATATCACATTGAGGAAAAGGGAGCTATGCGTATTGTTGGTGTGCGCGCCCCTTTGGTAGAGGATTTTGAAACTAACATAAAAAGTGTGCCAATTTTTTGGCAACATACTTTGACGACAGTACAATTTAATCAGATATGCAGTTTTACACATAAAGAACCAAAAGGTGTTTTGGGCATAAGCGTCTATCAAAATCCAAACAACATTTTCTATTATATTGCGGCTTCAACTGACGCTCTCGTACCCGAAGGAATGTATGAGTATGAAATACCTGCAACAACTTGGGTAATATTTGAAAACGATGGCTACTTCAAAGAAAGTGTACAAAGTGTATTTCGTCGTTTTTATACTGAATGGCTACCCTTTTCCGGTTATGAATATGCGGGATTACCTGATATTGAAGTCTATCCGGTTGTTGAGGATGGAACGATACATGGACATTCGGAAGTATGGATTGCAATTAAAAAGAAAAAGGAGAACACATAAATGTACCATTTAAGATTGAAAGGCGAACATTACCAAATGGGGGTTAAAAGAGGAACAATCTTTCAACGAGGCAACATATCGTTTCCACTTCATCTCGATACTTTCCAGTTAGAACATGGAAAGCAGAGCGAAAAAATACTTAGAAAATTTTTCCCAGAAGTATGTGAGGAAATAAGAGGTGTGAGTGATACCATAGGTGCCGATTATATATCCTTCATATCATGGATGTTGTGTATGGGGTGTTGTATGTATAATCTGGAAAATAATATTCCAGTTGAAATCAGAGGATGTACCGCTTTTGCTTACTCAAAGGATGGCAATATAATTTATGGACGCAATAATGATTTGCCTCCATATTTACGAGATGGTAGCAAAAGCGAAATCTACTCGCCTATAAACGGAAACCGCTTCAACATTACTACTTCCTCTTTTATTAACGGAGAGGAAGGGTTAAATGAACATGGTTTAGCGGTTGCTATGACTTTTGTTATGACCAGACTTGAAAAGATTAAACCGGGTTTCAATTCTTGTTTCATTGTTAGATACCTATTGGAAAAGGCAAATAATACTGAAATGGCTATGGCTTTACTTATGGAATTGCCAATAGCGTCTAACTGCAACATTCTTCTCGCAGATAAAAATGGGAAGATGGTTGTCGTCGAATGTACTCCAACTCAAAAAAGAGTTCGTGAAGCTGTGACATCAGATAACGGTAACATTGTATGTACGGTCAATAGCTTCACTTCTGATGAATATGCTCCTTATGACGATGCTAAGGGTGATGATTACGATTCTGCAAAACGCTATAAAGTCGTTATGGATAGCTTTATAGACAAGATTACTGACGATTATTTTGAAACCACTACACGCCTTCTCAAAGGCGAATATGGCTTTATGTGTCAATATGAAGATCCAAATTTTCAAACAGTTTGGAGTTCGATATTCAATCTAAAAAGTTTGATGGTATATCGAGCAGAGGGCGATCCACGAAAAAAGAAATTCGTAACAGACAGCAGGCTACACGACATAAAGTTTGGCAAATAGGATTTTCGCATACATAGATATGGGGCTATCGAATTTTTATATTTTATCAATCTGCCCAGCGGCAGAAAAGAAAAAAAGCCGCTGACAGGCAGGTACATTTCCACGCCATCATAACATATCCACAAGGGCGGCTTTGATTTTTCAGAGCCGCTGTTTCTTTTTGGATATTCAGTAACCCCACGGCGGCCCATAGGAGGGTGTCGCCGTGTCCATCTTACTTTCTCACAATTCCCATGACCTTCACCAGCTAAAAAAAGCGTAGCTCCCCCTCCGGGACAGTCTGGCTATGAAGGTACAATATATCAGTACAATTATGATAATGTAATTTCATGCGTCTGCATAGCGTCTTGCTGTGCGGGCGCATTTCTTTTGCTTTGCCTCGGGCCAACTTGGCCCGAAGTCCAGCCCCGGTGCCGCTCTCCGCCGCCCTCCGCTTCGGTCACTCGTCAATCCCCAACACCGAAACGGAGGTACACAATGAAGGTAATCAATTTGCGGGAATTTTACCCGTGGTATATTGCAAATTCCAGTCAAACGGCGCGCCCGTTCCGGAGGAACGGTGCGCCCATTCCAACGCAAACGGCGTAGCCGTTCCATTCCA